>Ga0105164_10000380_pt1 | contig 32501 bp, 27 predicted proteins | sample VDWuncwatermetaG_FD_89674 | JGI IMG/M metagenome (GOLD analysis project Ga0105164, IMG submission 89674) | Wastewater microbial communities from Netherlands to study Microbial Dark Matter (Phase II) - VDW unchlorinated drinking water | ecosystem: Environmental > Aquatic > Freshwater > Drinking...
CTACTATACTTAAATACTGTTTAGAGAGTATTTAAATCAACAATAATAACTTAATAAATAACATCAATCTAATGAATCCAACTGTCCTCTTTAACTACATAAACAAGCTTTCTACTCAGATAGCATTTCTATTAAGCATACCGTGGGCTGCCCCTTATATACCCTTTCTGCTCCTTGGCCTGTTATTAATATTCCTTTTAAGCCTTTTTAAGACATTAAAGGCTCTTTTCTCGCCTTTGCTAAGGCCGATACAGCGAAGAAGGGGCGCAGCAAGGGAAAAGGCAATGGCAAAGGCAGATAAAAAGGCTGTAATGAAGAGTATAAAAAAATATGTGGCTGATAAGGATTATACGACCGCTGCAGAGCTTTATGTTTCTATAGACGAATTTGAGAAGGCTGCAAAATTATATGAGCAGGCAAAGGAGTTAAAATCTTCGGCAGAGCTTTATGAAAGGATCGGAAACCTTGAAAAGGCAGCAGGGCTTTATAAAGAGCTGGGCAACAGGTCAAAGGCAGGAGAGCTTTTTATACAGCTTGGAAAGGATAAAGAGGCTGCACAGATGTATGAGCAGGCAGGGTTTTCAAAGAGCGCAGCAGAGCTTTATGAAAAGGCAAATGATAGTTTCAAGGCAGCAGAGTTGTGCGAGAAATGTTTTATAGAAGAAGGGGGCCAGAGGCGCGATGCAAGTTCAAAAACTGGATACGCATATCAGAGCGGCAAGCTTTATGAAAAGGCTGGGAGGCTTGACAGGGCAATTAATATTTATCTAAAAGATAATCTCTTTAATGAGGCTGCTGTATTATTTGAGAAGAAGGGCGACTTTATCAGGGCAGGAGAAAATTATTTAAAAGGTAATAGCCTTGAAAAATCCTCGCAATGCTTTAAGCTCGGCGGTGATTTAAAAAAGAGCAGCGAGATATCTTCACGCATTCACAGGCAAAAAGGAAGCATAAAAGAGGCTGCTGCATTGGCAGAACAGGCAGGGGATTATCATGGCGCTGCAGAGATGTATATTGAGGAAAAGGCATTTGCAAAGGCAGGAGAGTTGTATCTAAAGGCAGGCGCCTTTAATGAGGCAGGAGAGCAGTTTGTTAAGACAAATGATTTTCAAAAGGCAGCAGAGGCATTTGAAAAGGGAAAGAATTATATATGGGCTGCAAAGGCGTATGAAAAGATAGGAGATGCAACTTCAAAGGCGCCAGAGCTTTATGAAAAAGCTGGCGAATATCTTGAGGCAGGAAAGGGCTATAAAAAGCTCGGCCTTCTTGACAGGGCTGTAAATACATTGCAAAAGATAGATGCTGTATCTGACAGCTATCGGGATGCGTCAATTTTGATTGGCGAGATATTTTTAGACAAGGGCATGACTAAACTTGCCTTAGAGAGATTTCAGAAGCTGATTGGAACCGAGGCTGTCAGCAAGACAAATCTTGAGCCTTACTATTTCCTTGCAGTGAGCTGTGAAAAAACAGGAGACGCGGAAAAGGCAAAAGAGATATATGACAAAATATTATCAGAGGATTATCATTTTAAGGATGTTGTTAGAAGGTCAAAGGAGCTTACAATCTCGCCAAGACCAACAGCCATACCGCCCAGGCAGGAGATTGACAGGACTCATACTGATATAAGACCAGCAGGCTCTCCAGATTCACAGGGCAAGAGATATCAGTTGCTTGAAGAGATCGGGCGCGGCGGTATGGGTATTGTTTATAAGGCAAAGGACTCTCTTTTAAACCGTATTGTAGCCTATAAGCTCCTGCCTGCTGTCCTAATATCAAACCCATTATATCTTGAAAGATTTATTAAAGAGGCGAGACTCTCTGCAAATCTTAATCACACAAATATTGTTACTATATTTGATACAGGGCAGGATGAAAATAATTATTATATTATAATGGAATATATTGAAGGAAAAACCTTAAGGGAGTATTTAAAGCAGATTAATAAATTTAAGGTATCTGATGCTGTGAAGATTGCAAAACAGATGTGCAGGGCACTGGCATACGCACATAATAACAAAGTTGTGCACAGGGATATAAAACCTGCCAATATAATGATAAGCCGAGAAAAAATGGTAAAGGTAATGGACTTTGGCGTTGCAAAGGTAATAGAAGATGTTACAAGGGAATCCACCTCCATCAGCGGCACGCCGCTATATATGTCCCCTGAACAGATTATTGGCAAGGATGTTGATTTTCAGTCTGATTTATACTCTTTTGGCATAACACTCTTTGAGCTTATAACCGGAAGGACGCCTTTTGTTGAAGGCGACCTCGGCTATCATCATCTTCATACGAGACCGCCCTCGCCAAAGGAGATAGACTCATCAATACCAGATGCACTAAACGGTATTATTATAAAATGCCTTGAAAAAGACAAGACAAAGAGATACAAAAAGGCAGTGGAGATTTTAGCAGATTTAGATAAGGTTCCTGCCTGATGTTCCACGTGGAACATTATATCTTCTGGAACACCAGCAGCCTTCTGCTGTAGTCTGACATTGGAAGGGTGAAGGGTATTATCTGTAGCAATATCATACCTTTTATAATCTTTCCTACGCTCATGGCCTCTGGCGACTTTCCTTTGCTGAATATCATTATACCCCTGTCTGCCAATAATGGGGCGCCATGCTTTATCATCTCGTCAATATCTGCAACAGCCCTTGATAGAAACACATTAAACTGCCTGACAAAGTCAAGATTGTTTTTTACATTCTCCAGCCTTTCATCTACTATATTCATATCCTGCAATTCCATGAGCCTGCAAATATGATGGAGAAATACACATTTTTTCTGCGATGCCTCCATTAAGGTAAGGTTAATCCTCGGTGAATATATCTTTAGCGGGATGCCTGGAAAGCCTGCGCCTGTGCCAACATCAATAATTCTTATCCCTTCAATAGGTGAAAAGCCTTTTAAGAATGAAAGCGAGTCAAGAAAATGCTTTATAATAATCTCTTTGTCATCTATGATACCTGTCAGATTGACCTTTGCGTTCCATTTTTTCAGCTCTTCAAAATATAGCAGGAACTGGTCTATCTGATTTGGGAAAAGGGAAAGGTTCAGCTCTTCAGCGCCCTTTAAGAGCAGTTTTCTTAAATCTGCCCTCGGCTTTTTCTGAGCAGGTTTTTTTGGAGTTGTCTTTCTTTGTTCAGCCTTTGTCTTTACGGGTTTTCTTTTTATCGGGCTTTTCTTTATCCTATTTTTTTTGGCCATACTCTCTTTCCAGTGCTACAAGTAGAATAGATACTGCTGCTGGTGTAACCCCTGATATCCTTGTTGCCTGACCAATTGAAACCGGCCTTATATCTTTTAGTTTCTCTTTTGCCTCTCTTGAAAACCCCTTTATCTTATCATAATCAAAATTTAATGGAATCCTTTTTTCTTCTAAGCCCTTAAACCTCTCCACCTCTATTAGCTGGCGCTGTATATAACCCTCATATTTTACCTCTATTTCCACCTGCTCCATCACCTCATTTGCTAATGGTTCTTCAGGAGGATATACCTCAATCAACTTTTTATACTCAACATCAGGCCTTTTAAGCAACTGGCTTAAGGTTGCCTCTGTATTAATATCTGTTATGCCCGCATCTTCAAATCTTGTCTTTGTCTCTTTTGTCGGCTTTATCCTATTTGTTTTAAGTCGTTCTGTCTCCCTTTTAATTACCTCCCTTTTTTTCATAAATATACCATATTTTACAGAAGATACAAGCCCTATTTTATATCCCTTTTCCCTTAACCTTAAATCTGCATTGTCGTGCCGCAATAAAAGCCTGTATTCTGCCCTTGATGTAAACATCCTGTATGGCTCTTTTGTACCCTTTGTAATAAGGTCATCAATCAATACGCCTATATATGCCTCTGATCTGTTTAGGATTAATGGCTCTATGCCTTTTATCTTGGCAACGGCATTTATACCTGCGATTAATCCCTGAGCTGCTGCCTCTTCATAACCAGATGTGCCATTTATCTGGCCTGCGTTAAAGAGATTCTCTATTAATTTAGTCTCAAGTGTCGGCTTTAACTGGGTTGGAGGTACAAAGTCATACTCAATGGCATATCCCGGCCTGATCATCTTTGCCTTTTCAAGCCCTTCAATGGTATGGATAAATTTAAACTGGACATCTGCTGGCAAACTTGTGGATATACCGTTTGCATAATATTCTGTTGTGTTCAGGCCCTCTGGCTCTAAGAATATCTGATGTCTCTCCTTTTCTGCAAAGCGGACAACCTTATCCTCAATAGACGGGCAATATCTTGGACCAACACCTTCAATCACACCGCAATACAATGGAGAGCGGTCAAGGTTGTCTTTTATTATTTTATGAGTCTCTGCATTTGTGTATGTGAGATAGCAAGGCAGTTGAGGATTGATAATCTTCTCTGTTGAATAGGAAAATGGTATTGGAGGTTCATCGCCATGCTGTATTATGGTCTTTGAAAAGTCAATGCTCCTGCCATCTATCCTTGGAGGTGTGCCAGTCTTTAGCCTGCCGATTTGGAAGCCGAGACCTCTTAGAGAGTCAGACAACTCCATTGATGGAAACTCTCCTGCCCTGCCAGCAGGAAAATTTTTTAGGCCAATATGAATCAGGCCTTTTAAAAATGTGCCTGTTGTTAAAACCACTGTCTTTGCCAAATATCTTATGCCAAGAGCTGTCTCAACACCGATTGCCTTGTTGTTCCTTTCTAATACCCCATTTACCATGCCCTGCAGTATATCAATATTCTCCTGCGCCTCAATGGTCTTTCGCATCTCAAGCCTATATAATACTCTGTCTGCTTGTGCACGGAGGGCACGCACAGCAGGCCCCTTTCTTGTGTTCAGCATCCTGAACTGGATACCGGCTTTATCCGTATTTCTCCCCATTTCGCCGCCAAGCGCATCTATCTCCCTAACAAGATGCCCCTTTGCAATACCTCCGACAGCAGGATTGCAAGACATCTGGGCAATATTATCAAGATTAATGGTGAACATTAGGGTATTGCAGCCGAGTCGGGCAGCAGCTAATGCTGCCTCGCACCCTGCATGTCCAGCGCCAACAACAATTACATCATATTCTTTTTCAAAGGTATACATTATTTAAAATCCAATTTTCAAATTCCAAATTTCAAAAATAACCTTAATGTTCCACGTGGAACATTTAAGTGTTTTCTCTGTTATCGAGTGCTATCCTTCTGTATTATATATTGTTTACATTGAAAGTCAAAAATAAATTACTATTATACTTATTTTTTGCGTGTTTTTTACGCTTAATCGTGGTAAGTCTATATGCTCATATCTGTATAAACTTACGCTATATATTCCCAGTTAATAATAGCATTCATAACCCCTTGTATTTTCATGTTTTTTAATGAAGTCAGATTGACAAATATATTTTTTCATCTACAATTAAGATTAAGGGGTGAATATGTCTTTCACAAGATTAACAATAGGAAAGAAGATCGTCCTCGGCTATATTGCAAGCGGCTTAGTTACTATTATCGTCGGGGTTTATGCAATCACAAGCCTCGGCGGGCTAAGTAAGTTAAACAGCAGTATTGTAACAAGGGACTTTCCCGCCATTGAGACAGTAAAGAGGATGGAGGACTCCCTTCTTGCACAGGACTTATATGAAAAGAGGTATTTAATCATTAAGGATCCGGGCATTCAAAAGATATTTACTGAAAGGGGCGAGGAGTTTAAAAGAGGAATTATACGGCTTCAGTCCATTTATGGAAAGGAGAATACCCCAATACCTGAGATAATACGGCTGCACAGTGAATATGAAACCCTGTTCAAAGAGGAGGTTCAGCTTATTGAAAGGAAAAGGGAGTGGAGTGCATCCAAGCTTTCAGAACAAAAGCTTAAGACAAGGGTAGATGATCTCTTCAAGCTGCTTCAGCATCTTGGTGATGAGGCGCGGGTTTCGCAGGAGACAAAACTGCAGCTTGCAAATAGGGTCAGTGAAAAGGCATTTTCCATTACGCTCTTTCTAACTCTGCTGAGCCTAATGGGAGGAATTATATTTGCAACCTTGCTAACACTTAATATCTCTGCCTCCATTAATGAGTTAAAAATGGCGACAGAATTTATAGGCTCTGGAAAGTTTGACCATGAATTGAGGATTAAGGCAAATGATGAGGTAGGCGATTTAGCAGAGTCCTTTAAAAAGATGTCCCAGCGGCTTAAAATATTAGAACAAACGAGCCTTGATGCAAGCCCGCTGACGCGGCTGCCGGGAAACCTTTCAATAGAAAAGGAGCTTCTCTCACGGATTGTGAGCGGTGAAAAATTTGCCTTCTGCTATATTGACATTGATAATTTTAAGGCATATAACGACAAATATGGCTATGCAAAAGGGAGCATCGTGTTAAAAGTTGTGGGAGATATAATAAAAGCAGTTGTAAAGGAGCTCGGAAGCAAAGAGGATTTTGTAGGACATATTGGAGGAGACGACTATGTATTAATAACCGTGCACCAGAAGGTCAGTCCTATATGCAATGAGATCATTGCAAGGTTTGACAAGACTATGCCTGGTTTTTACGATAAGGAGGATGTTGACAAAGGATATATTGTTGCCTTGAACCGCGATAATGTAAAGCAGAACTTTCCAATTATGACCGTCTCAATTGCAGTTGTTACAAATGAGAAGAGGGCTATATCAGGCACCATGCAGGTTGCAGAGATTGCAGCAGAGTTAAAACACTATGCCAAATCCATACCAAAGAGCATATATGTTGTCGACCAGAGGAGGCAAATATTATCATGAGGCAAGTGCTGATAATTTTTTTCATCCTTCTTCTTAGCGCTGGCTGCGCTGCATACTTAAAACAGGACGAGTCAAATAAGAAACATTATCTCCAAAGCCATGCGTTTTTTAATGAAAAGAAATATGCTGATGCAGCAGCAGGATTCCGAAGCTTTGTTGAAAAGTATCCTGATGATGAACGTGCTGCTGATGCCCAGTATTTTCTTGCATATACCCTGTCATACTACGATAACAAGGATAAAGACTATGAAAAGGCTCTGGCAGAATTTAAAAGGCTTATAGTAAATTATCCAAGGAGCTATTGGATAAAGGATGCCAAAAACAGCAAGGCCCAGATAGAAGAAATCCTCAAACTGAAGGACGAGGCAAACTACCTGAAGTTGGAAAATGAAAAGTTGCGGCTGGATATCAAAAAATTGATGAGGACAGATATTGAGATAGAAAAGAAGAGAAAGAAGATAAAGTAATTAATAATCCCTCTCCCATAGGGTGTCAAATTTCTTTTTATATGCCTCTGCCATTTCTTTATTATTTATAAATAACAAGTTCTCGTCATTTCTCTTATCTGCAGATGCTGTCCAGTTGAATGACCCTGTTATAACTATATTATCATCAATAACAACAAACTTGTTGTGCATAAGGCCGTCATGCTTGTGATACCTGACTGGTATCCCCTTATTTTTTAAAAAGCCTGCCTTTGAGTATTTTTCATTCCTCTGGTCGCTATTCAGATACACCCTTACATCTATGCCGTTCTTTGAGGCATCTGCAATGGCATAAGCAATATCCCTGTTTGTAAAGGAATACATTGCAACAGATATATTCTTTTTAGCGCTTTTAATTGCAGAGACCACTGCATCCCCGCACCTATCCTCAGGGCAAAAATGGATTCTAATGGAGTTACTGTCAATCAATATAGGGCTTATGGGTTTAATAGGGCTTATACTGATAAAATAGGCTGCTATTAAAAGAATGGCGGTAATAAAAGGGCTGATTATTGCCAATGCCTGTTTTTTATTCACCCAAACCCCCTATCTTTAGGCTCTCTTTATAAGCCTCTTTTTTTGATATACCGAGCCGCTTTGCTGCAATCCTTGCTGCCACAGACTTGCTTACATTTTCGCTTTTTATAATCTCTTCTATTGTTTTATGAATATCATGTACCTCTTCAGCCTCTTCCTTTGCGCCTTCAATTATTATTGTTATCTCTCCCTTTATCTTTTTACCATCAAAGGCATTAATCAGGTCTGCCGCTTTTCCCCTTGCAATCTCCTCGTGGAGCTTTGTAAGCTCCCTTCCAACAACTATCCTCCTGTTGCCAAGGACATCATGGATGTCTCTTACTGTCTTGAGAAGTCTGTGCGGAGATTCATATAGGATAATCGTCCTCTTCTCTTTTTCAAGTGTCTTGAGATATTTATGCCTTGCCTTGCCTTTTGGTAAAAAGCCTTCAAATACAAATCTATCTGTTGGAAGGCCGGAAACAGAGAGCCCTGCTATTACAGCAGAAACACCCGGAACAGGGACAATCTGAATTGACTCTTCTATTGCCCTTTTTATCAGATAATATCCTGGGTCAGATATCCCTGGTGTGCCGGCATCACAGACTAATGCAACATCCTTTCCATCTTTTATTTTAGAAATGAGTATCTCTGCCTTCTCTTCTTTATTGTGGTCGTGGTAGCTTGTCTGATGAGTGGCAATCTGATAATGGTTCAGCAATTTTTGTGTGTGCCTTGTATCCTCTGCTGCAATAATTGCAGCCTCCTTCAAGATCCTGATTGCGCGCAGAGTTATATCCTCAAGATTACCAATCGGCGTGCTGACTATGTAGAGCTTTCCCCGTTCCATTAATTTACTATGGGTGACCTGAGCAAACCCCTTATATTAATACTGTAAAAACCGTCGCTCTCCTTGCCTTTCGCCATAGAGAAAAAAATCTTATTCTCTTCTTCAAATCTTATGCTCGGTTTTATCCTTATCCTTATATTTAATGGGCTGCTGTATATATCTCCTGTAAGCACCATGTCACCTGTAATCTGTATGGTTAACTCCCTTCCCTCCAAGGAAAACCTTTTTATATTAACCCTTCCCTGCTCAAGCCTCATTTCTGACTGCACAGCATCAAAGGATGTATCAGGGAGTTTTATGCCAAGGATGTTCAGATTTCTTAAAGAAAGCCGGCTTATATCAAATCTTGCCTCACCGCCTGCCTTTGTTAAACCCATGCCATTCGCTGAAAGCATATTGTTTGAAGATGATATATCCATCCTTGCGTTTATTATGCCTGCTGCGTCAATTCCGAAAAGCGCCTTAAGCGCAGCATAACTGCTTATGTCTATTCCCCTTATCTCCCCTGCAATCCTGTTATTTGCAATATTCAGCGCTGCCTCGCCATTATAGGCTTTAATGCTTCCCTTTACTGAAAGCCCCAATCTAATCAATTGCAGAAGGCTTAATCTTAGCCTTGCATCTCCTTTGAACAAAGGGGTCTTCTTAGGGTCATTTTTAAGCGAGAGCTCTGCATCTGTTAATTTTATGCCGTTAAATAACAAAGGGCTTAGCTTATTGATTTTTACAGACAAGGAAGACCTGCTCTCTATCTCAAATATCATCCGATCCTTTAGCTTGTCGTATGGAAATAAAAGATACAGGAAGAAAAGAAAAAGCAGGATAAAGTAAAAGAGATAAAGGGCGTATTTTAAAAAGCCCTTCCCTTCCCCTTTCCCCTCTTTAAAAAAAGGCATCAGGCGGGAAACATTTTTAACTGTATTCCAGGCTTGAGATAACCACTGTTGAATCAAGTCTCTTTGGATTGTCATATCTTGTTTTAATATTAAGTCTCTTTATCCTCATTGGCTGCTGAGAATTTTCTGCCATAGTAAGATAATTTACAAGCTCATAGAGAGTAACATTCTCTATCCTTATCTCCACTGTAGTCTCTTTATAACCCTCTGGCGCTGACTGCGACATCTGCGGTTTAATGGAGCTTATATTCTTTTTTATGTTTGTCCGTAAGGCAATATTTTCAAGCTCAGTAAGCGCAGAGCCGGTTTTTGCCTTTGCCTTTGCATCAAGCTCCTTCTTCTTCTGTGCAAGAGAAAGGTATTCCTCCTTCAGGCTTTTTATTGAAACGAGCTCCTTCTCCTTTTTGCTAATTGCCGCGCCATGCCTGTCAATCTTCTCTAAGAACGGCGAGATTATAAATTCATAGGAGAGGAGCAGCGCAGCAATTACACCTGCAATTATTAAAATCCTTTTTTCCTTTTTTTCTATCTTCATATTGCCTCATGCAGTGTTATATTGATTCTAAACTTTATCTTATTCTGCTCAGCGCCTATCTTCGCATCGCTTAACGTAACCTCTTTAAAGAAATTTGATTTTGATAGACCCTCTTTTATCTTGTCTGCTGCCTCAAAGGATGTTGTCTCTCCTGAAAGCCTTATCTTATCACCTTCCAGGCTGAATTCAAAGAGAATAACCTTTTGCTCTGCCGGCATCTTTTCTGTTACCTCTTTAAACAGGTCTAAGGCTGTTACATCGCCTTTAATCCTGCCGCCTAATAATCGAATCTTCTTTTTTGCCTCTGCTGCTGCGCTTTTGAGCTGCTGCTCTTCGTTTATTATTTTTTTAACATCCGGAAGCGCCTCATTAAAATTCCTTCTTATCTCATTTGTAACAGCCTGATACCTGCTCTCTATCATGTAATACTTTACAGAAAGATTTAATATAAAAAGAAGCGCTGCTATGCCTCCAAAAATAATTGTATATCGCAGCCTCTTCTTTGTCTCAGCGCCCTCTCTTTTGTATGCAAGATCTCCTTTTCTAAGATTGATCCCAAAACCCTTTCCCTCTGCCTCTCTTAAGGCAAGGCCGAGCGCCTTTGCATATTCACTCTCTATTTTTATCTCTGTGTCCTTTGCAAAATCTATTTGTACAGGCTCTATGCTGTGGAGCGCTGCTATCTCTTTTTTCAGGACATCATCCTTTCCGCTGCTGCCGCAAAGATATATCCTTTCAATATCCTTTCTCCCGGTAGCCTGAAAAATATAAAGGGTATTGCACACATCCCTTTCCCATTCTCCAATTAACGGGATGTTTCTGAAAAATCTCGGGCCGTCATTTTCAAAGATTCCAATGTCAACATCAGAAACGCCGATGTAGACAACAGCATACACCCCCTTCTCGTCCCTTAAATAATGGTTTGCAATTGCTGATAAGGCAGAGGGTGCAATATTTATCACCTTCGGATCAATGCCCCCTAAAGAGAGCGCTTCAAGCTGTGTCTTTATCTTCTCCTTCTTTGCTGCAACAATGCCAACAGTCGTCTCCTTCTCCCCCTTTTCTATAATCTGATAGTCAATTATAAGTTCGTCGACTGGGAATGGAAGAAGCTCTTCTGCCTCAAAGGGTATTGTCTTTTCTATCTTTTTGATATCAGTTATAGGAAGATTCAAGGTTCTAAATGAGAAATCCCTGCTGTCAAAGGATACAACAATCTCTGCCTCAGGTATCTTTTTAACAACATCCTTCAATGCCTCAGACAGGTTGCCATTAACAAGGGGCATCTTAAAATGATTTGAAACTGATGCGCCCCTCATGCCCTTCTGAAGCTCAACAACCCTGATGGCATCCTTATCAATATCTATAGCCGCAACCTTCACTGATTCCTCCAGTAAAGCCTTGTAATGTTTGGACCGCTTCTCTGCAAAACAGCCTCTATCGTGTTATCCACCTCATTCACTGTTCCTGTGGAGACAACAGAAAAATAATTACTTTCCACAACAATATCATTTTTTATATCATTATATATTGTTGTGCCGACAACATTCTCTAAATCTTTTATATTATCCTTTGTAAAACGGTTTTTTTCTCTATAAGAGATTATTCTCTGTGCAGTACCCTCGTCTATAAAAAGTGATAGGCATCTTAGGACAGTCGCATCTACTGTATTTATATTGATCTTCTTAGTTCCATCCCCATATACTGTGAGATGATTTTTTATCTTATCATAAACTTCGTCGGTCATACCCCTTGCAAGCCTCAATTCCGAGACAAGGTTGTAAGACCCCCTTTCAAATATGCCATCAAGGAGATATGCGCCTATGTCTTTTATCTCAAACAGTCTTTGAAGCCTGTCCCTTGTCTTTTTATCGTTTAGCTCTATTGTCCTGATATAAATCTTTGCTGACTCATCAAAGGCCTTCAAAGAAACGACGCCGTCGCCAATAGTAACAGGAGGGAGCATCTGACTAAGATCATCTGCTTTTGGTGGACTCTTTGATGCATTATCCTTCAACATCCCTCCTATAAAATTCACGCCTGATTTTGCAAGGTAGTATGCCTTCTGCTTGTCGCGGAAATTTCCTGCGGCAGAAAGATTCACCCGCGCAGAGTATGCAAACTCCACAATCAGGGCTGTAAGGAGCGTAACCACAAGGAGGGTGATTATTAAGGCAATGCCTTTTTCATTGTTAAAGACACCCCTCACCCTAACCCTCTCCCGCAAGGGGAGAGGGAATAAGTCTCCTATATTTTTATATTGTTGCATCATCAGTTCCTCATTGGCACATCAATGATTGTCTTAAATGTCCTCTTATTTTTATCTGCATCAAAGAGTATTATCTCAACCTCTACAGCCTTTGGAGGGGTTGTCTTTGAATCCCAATTATCCTTCCATGCGCCGTCAAAATAGCTGAATCTTATTCCTGCGATTTCATCTGTAAGCTCATAAACCTCGCCGCCTTCTAAGACAGGCTCAGCGCCGATAGTCTTTTTTTCTTTCCTGAGAAGAGAAATTTTTTTCTCCTGTTTTTGATAATCATAATCCTCTTTTAAATAATAACCTATCTCGTGCAGATCTGTCTCCTTTGCATCTTTTACCATCCTCAGATTAGAAAGGGATGTCAGACTTAAGGAGTCCTGAGGCAAATCCTTGTCCCTCTTTGAATCGCCTACAAATATTGTCTTATTGCTATTATCTAAATATGCGCTGTTTATGTCATCCATCAGCTTTAAGAATATAACCCTTGCTGTGCTGTTGATATCATCAACCACCTCAGCCCTTTTAATACCCTCTGTGCTTGCGTAAAAGCTCTTATATACCACTGACATGATAATAGAGAGTATTGCAATTGCTATCAGAAGTTCAACTAATGTAAAACCGTTTCTTTTATTCATATGCAACAAGCCTCACATCCTTCTTGCCGTCATCCCAAGTTACAATAACAACAACCTCTTTGATAAAGGCAAAGGGTGTTATTCTTACAGCCCTCTTCCATTTATAGCCTTTATAATCCTCACCCTCAAACTCCCCCTCTGATTCGCCGAGAGAAACAGGCCTCGGCAGATCCTCCATCTTTGCCTTTGCAAGTAATGTGGCTGTTGTAATCCTGTCAGAGTGTTCAACAACCCTTATGCTGGAATTGCGCAAGGAGAGAAGGACAATAAGTGAAAGTGATAAAATGGCAAAGGCAATCATTACCTCAAGGAGGGTAAAACCATTATCGCTCCTCAATATATCCTTCATAAACCTTTACCTTGCCTGTTAGCGGCATTACAATCAATGTATAATGCTTATCTTCGCCCTTCTGAAGATGTATGACAGTCTTCTCTACCCATCCGTTTGGATAAAATTGCGTAAAAAACTCCTCAACAGAGCCCTGATGTCCTAATATTACAATATCCTTAAACCTGATATCTCCATGAAGCCTGTTCTTGTTTACAAAAACAGTCTCAAGCCTTTTAACCTCTGCCTGTGTGCCGCTCTTGACAACCTCTGTTGCCCAGTATTCATTCATAGCAATATTATAATTCAGCCTGAACTCCCTTTTCTTCATCATTGCCTCATCGCGGAGATATGATATTGTCCCTGTCAGATGCCTTATGTTCCTCCTTAAATCAGCCTCTGTTACATCTCCGAGCTTTGGTATGGCAAAGGAAAAAAAGATGGCAACAAGCGCTATTACCACAATTAATTCAATTAAAGTAAAACCTTTTTCGCTTCGCTTCATTTTTCGTTAATTAAGTTGATTGGGTTTATTAGGTTGACTAAGTTATTCGGATTTTTACCATTCAACATAATCAACTTAATCAACCAGTCAACATTTACAGGTTCCAGCTCTCAATATCTGCATTCTTTCCCTCGCCTCCGGCCTCGCCATCCGCAGCAAAGGAGATGAGGTCATAATCGCCATGCGAGCCTGGCGAGAGGTAAACATAGGGTTTGCCCCATGGATCCTTTGGCGCCTTGTTTAAATATCCGCCCTCTTTCCATTTCTCTGGAATTCTCCCTGTCTCAGGCTTCTTTACCAGCGCCTCCAAGCCTTGCTCTGTTGATGGATAAAAGCCGTTGTCCAGCTTATAAAGGTCTAATGCAGTCTGTATGTTTTTTATATCTGCTGTTGCCTTTGTCCTTTGCGCTTCCTCCTGCCTTCCCATAATCTTAGGCAAAATAATCGTTGCCAAAAGCCCAATTATAAATACAACAACGAGTATCTCAATTAATGTAAAGCCTTTCTGGTTTTTTATGCGGTTTCGTTTGTTCATGATGTCTCCTTTTTTTCACCCTCCCTTTAATCCCCTCCCAATATTTTTATCCCCTCTCCCCTTTCGGAAGAGGGATAGGGTGAGGGGTATATATTTTTTCTATCTTATCACAGTGCTCATCTCCATTATAGGCAGCAATATGGAAATAACAATAATGCCGACTATGACTCCCATTGCAACTATTATAACAGGTTCAAGCAGAGATGTCAGCCTTGCAATAGCAGTCTCCACCTCATTGTCGTATGCATCAGAGACACGCAACAGCATCTCCTCAAGCTCGCCGCTCTTCTCGCCAACAGCAATCATGTGCGTAACAACAGATGGAAAGAGTCCGCTCCTTTTTAAAGGCTCTGATATGCTCTCGCCCTCTCTTATATTTTCCCTTGCATCCTCTATTGCCTTTGCTATCACTATATTATTAACCACATTCTTTACAATGTCAAAGGATAGAATTGCGGGAACGCCGCTTTTTAAGAGTGTGCCGAGGGTCCTTGTAAACCTTGATATAGCGATCATCCTTATAAGCTTCCCAAATATCGGAAGTCTTATTACGATCCCATCAAACCTCAACCTGCCTTCCGGCGTCCTGAGCTTTCTTCTTATATAAAAGACCGTGCCGGCAATAATCATGATGATCAGCCACCAGTAGCTGCGCATAAAATTTGTTGCAGATATTAAAATCAGGGTTAAAAGGGGGAGGCTCTGGTGCATGTCCTCAAATACACGGACAACCTGAGGCAGGACAAAGGTAAAGATAAAAGACAAAACGCCAATGCCGATTACTGTCATCAAAATCGGATAAGCAAGCGCTGACCTTATCCTGTTTCTTATCTTAATCTGGCTGTCAAGAAAATCAGATAGCCTCAATAGCACAATATCCAGCGCTCCGCTTGTCTCGCCTGCCATTATCATGTTTACATAGAGGTTTGAAAAATGCTTTGGATAGCCCTTTAATGCCTCTGCAAAAGAGCTTCCCTCTTTTATCCTTGTTACAATCTCAGAGATAATACCCTTTAGCTCTGTCCTCTCCTCCTGCTCCATGATAGCAGACAATGCCTCTGCAACAGGCACGCCTGCATTTGTTAGTGTTGCTATCTGCCTTGTTAAGATGGCAATGTCCTGATGCCTTACCCTCTCAAAGAACTGTGAAAAGGCAATCTCCTTAGAGAGCCTTTTGTGCCTTTCCTCAACAATCTCTGTAGGAAAAACGCCGAGTCTCTTTAGCTTTGCCCTTGCAGACTTTGCGGTATCAGCATCAATAATCCCCTTCAAATCCCTGCCGTCTGCGCCTACTCCTTTATATTCAAAAACAGACATCTCACCACTCCAACCCCTCTCGCTGTGTTACTCGGACTATTTCGTCTACTGTTGTCATGCCCTTCATCACATTAATAGCGCCGTCCTGACGCAGGGTCTTCATGCCTTTTTTAATTGCCATGGCCTTTATGGTATTTGAGTCTGTATCCTTCATTATCAACGGCCTTATGTCGTCATCTATAATCATAAGCTCGTATATGCCTGTCCTGCCGAGATAGCCTGTGTTTGTGCATTTATCGCATCCTCCTGCCCTGTAGAAATGGATATTCTTTGCCTCTATCTTTCCGAGCTCAAGCCTCTTTATCTCCTCTGCGTCCGGCGTATATTTTATTCTGCAGTCAGGGCACAGCATCCTCACAAGCCGCTGTGCAAGTATTGCTATAACAGATGATGAGATTAAAAACGGCTCTACCTTCATATCAATCAGCCTTGTAATTGCGCCTGCAGCATCATTTGTGTGAAGGGTTGAAAATACAAGATGTCCTGTTAATGACGCCTGTATAGCAATCTCTGCTGTCTCTGTATCCCTTATCTCGCCGACAAGTATAATATCAGGGTCCTGTCTTAATATAGAGCGCAGGCCATTGGCAAAGGTAAGATTAATCTTATTATTCACCTGTATCTGGCCAATGCCTTTGAGCTGATACTCAATCGGGTCTTCAATTGTAATAATATTTTTATCAGGAGAGTTTATTTTGCTTAAGCATGAATAGAGCGTTGTTGTTTTACCGCTTCCTGTCGGCCCTGTTACAAGCACTATGCCGTGCGGCTTTGTTATCAGACTATTTATCTTGTCTAAGTTCTCGCCTGATAAGCCGATGTCCTCTAAGCCTAATAATACATTCTCCCTGTGCAGGAGCCTTAAGACAATCCTCTCTCCAAATGCAACAGGTATAACAGAGACCCTTATGTCAATATCCTTTCCAGCAATCTTCAGCTTTATCCTTCCGTCCTGCGGAAGCCTCTTCTCAGCGATATTCAGGCCTGCCATTACCTTTACCCTTGATGAGATGCTTGCATGAAACCTTTTTTTAATATTCAGAATATTATAAAGCACGCCGTCTATGCGGAATCTTACTACAAGCTCTTTTTCAAAGGGCTCTATGTGTATGTCGCTTGCCCTGTCCCTTATTGCCTGTGAGAACATGGAATTTACAAGCCTGATAATCGGCGCATCATCTGTAACATCCAAAAGGTCTTCAGGCTCTTCTATCTCGCTTGATAAAAAGCTTATGTCATCTTCATTCAGTTCATCCACAGCATCCTCTGCCTTGTTCATCTCCCTGCTGTGGAGCCTGTTTATTAAATCAATGATATTATTTGATGATGCTATACAGAGCTTGACATTGGAATCCAATAATATGCGGAGGTCGTCTATTTCAGAGATGTTTAAAGGGTCTGATGTTGCAACGAGCACAGCGCCGTTTTCTCTTTTGATTGGCAGAAGCTCATATTTCTTTGCATAAGAAATCGGCACCTTTAATGCGAGCTCCTGCTGTATATCCGCTTCTTTTATCTCTTTTAAATAGGGTATGCCGAATTTTAGGCTAAGGGCGCTAAGAAGGTCGTCGTTATTTATATATTTTAGCCTTGTTAATATCTCTCCTATCCTGCCGCCCTTCTTTTTTTGTATATCCAGCGCCTGTTGGGTCTGATTATCCGCAAGCGGTCTATTTTCCCTGATTATATCTGTTAAATACTTATGCATACCAAATAAATTCCAAATTCTAATATCTAAATTCTAAATTCAAATTTTTTAATGTGTTTTGATTTTTGTAGTTTAGTAATTTGAGATTGTTTAGAATTTTGCGCTTAGGTTTTAGGATTTTTTTTCACCCTCTATCCCATGTTCCTTTTTAAACTCCTCCATCTTTTCTTTTTTCTCTTTAAAGATTATATCAGCATCTTCGCTCTCTTTTATTATATGTGGCGTAAGGAAAACCATTAGATTTGTTTTTTCAGATTTCTTTGTCTGGAATTTAAAGAACCAGCCGAGGAGCGGTATATCTCCTAATAATGGTATCTTGTGTTCAATAGTAGACTTGTTGTCCCTTATGAGGCCGGCTATAGCCACTGTCTGGCCATTTTTGACAACAACCGTTGTGTTTGCTGCCCTCTTTGTTGTTATCGGCCCAACCACACTCGGGTCAAACCCGGCAGCCTCTGCTAATGATGATATCTCCTGATATATCTCAAGGCTCACATGGTCGTCTGATGATATCTGGGGCGTCAGCCTTAGTGTAATTCCGATATCCTTTCTTTCTATGGTTGTAAGCGTCACGCCTCCAGCGCCCTGACTCTTGCCAGTGATAAACGGAACATTCTCGCCAACCATTATCTCTGCTTTTTGATTATCTGTTGTAAGGATATTGGGCGTTGAAAGTATGTTTACATCAGACTCTGACTGCAATGCCCTTACTAAGGCGCCGATATTCAAAAACTCCACCCCGTGGAATGTAAATGTGCCTTTAACAATGCCCACAGCAAGGCCGAGGATATTTGCAAAACCTTCAGGTCCTGTTGTAGCAGCGCCTATTCCTCCAAAATTGGTTCCGCCAAAACCTGTTATCCTGTCATTATTCGGTGTCTCTACTGACCTGAATTCTATGCCGAGCTCCCGCTGCTTATCAAGGCTTATCTCCATTATGGCTGCCTCTACATAGACCTGGCGCCTCTTTATATCAAGCTGGGAGATTACGCTTTTTAAGGTCTCATAGTCCTCTGGCGAGGCAATGATTACAAGTGAATTTGTTGCCTTATCAGGCGTAACAAGGACGCCGCTCTCAAAGCTCACAGTCCGAATCCCTGTGGCTGGCGCGCCTGCCTGCTGGCCAACAGGCACCTTTGATACAATGCCTGTCAAGACCTTTGCTACATCCTCTGCGCTGGCATTTTTAAGATAGTACACATTTATCTTTCCCTTGCCTTTTGGCGGCTCTACATCCAGAATATTAACAATATCTGTCAGCTTTTTTATATTAGAATATGAGTCTGTAACAATAAGCGCATTAGTGGGCAAATATGGGATGATATTTCCATCTTTGGAGATTAATGGTGTGATAGTCTTTGTAATCTCTGTCGGGCTTACATAGTTTAAGTGAAATATCTTTGTTACAAAACCCTCGCCCCTTATATCCCTCTCTTTGTCAGATATGACCTTTATGCCGCTCTGCCTTACTTCGCGGGAGGGTATAATTTTGATTACGCTGTCTGTCTCAACCGCGGTAAAGCCCTTAACCTCTAAAACAGATAAAAATGTCTGATATGCCTCTTCCTTTGAGATCCTTGTAGGCGAGACAATGGTAACCTTTCCCTGCACCTTGTCATCTATTATAAAATTCTTTTTTGTGAGGTCGCTTATAAACTTTGTGAATGCCTGAAGCTCAATATTATTAAAATTTATAGTTATATAGTCGCCCTCTTTTGTTATCTCCTTTACATCTGACTTTTTAGCAGGGGGCTCTTTTTCCTTTGACGGGGTTTGAATTACCTTGGGCTCTGTCTTTTGCGGGCTTGATATGGCAGGGGCTGTTGGCTGTTCTGTTGCGCCTGATGAGGGAGGGGAAGGGCTCCCCGGCTGCCCTGATGCCGGGTCTGCTGCTGTCTGGCTATATGCGGCTAAAGGCTGAAGGCTGAAGGTTAATAATATGACTAATGCTATCCCTCTCTTCCACCCCATTTTTACCTCACCTAATCTCGTAGTTCAGGGATTGTTTTGCGCCGTTTCTTACTATATCAACTGTAACGTTCTTTTCGTCTTTTAGGTTCTGATAGGTCTGGAAGAATTTATTCGGGTCATCTATCTCAACACCGTTTATCCTCTGTATTACATCGCCATTTACCAGGCCGATCTTTTCATAGAGGCTGCTCGGTGTGATTGCAAATATCCTGAATCCTGTTGTCTTGCCATTATCAATTACAGGGACAACCCTTGCCTGTGTAAGAAGCTGATTCATATTCTCCAAGCTGCCAGTAACCTCTCTCTGGTCAACAACAAATTTATTATCAGCAACCCGCCTGACATTTGACCCATGGTTAGCCGGCTTATTAGAGGATGTTTTTATCTCCACTATATTCATATCGTCAAACACGGGGACATTTGTGAGAGAGCCGTCAGGCCTTTTTAATGTAATCCCTTTATACGAAATCTTTATTATCTTAGAGCCGTCAGAGATGTTTTGCTTAAGCTTATAAACAACCTGCTCCTTGTCCTCTTCAATTATTGCATAAGAAGAATCATGCCCGCCTGCAACTGTGCCTATGAGCTTGATGTTCACTGCTAACTTGCTGTTTGCATCTTCTGGTCTTGAGCCTGGTTTATCGCTTCCAAAGAGGTTTTTTTCAAAGATTACTGAATAGTGGTTTATGTCTGTTTTGGGGGCAGGTATCTGCTCTTTTTCTGTATTGGCTATTACAGTTGGAACTGCCTCAATCTTTTTTGCAATGATGCTGTCTATGGTATCTGCAGCAACATATGCAGAGATGGCAATCAATAATCCATTTATAATTGTGAAGTATCGTTGGTTCATTTTGACTGTCCTGTTGTTTTAGGCCTAAAACATATTAGCACAGCCATTTGAAAATATCAAGTAAATGCTTCGAGTGGATAAGTTGGCTTTTGAGAAGGGTTAAATCAGAAAAAAAATAAGGCAGGCCCAGATTATCTGGGCCTGCCTTAATAGATTTTAGAGTTTTACGACATTTGCTGCTTTTGGCCCCTTAGGGCTCTCCTCAACATCAAAGTTTACTTCCTGGCCTTCGGACAATGTTTTAAAATTACTGTCCTGAATTGCAGAATAGTGAACAAAAATATCTTTGCCGTCTTCTCCGGTTATGAATCCAAAACCTTTGGACTCATTAAACCACTTCACTGTTCCTTTTGTCATGCTACGAAACACCTCCTTCTTGCATAAAATTATCTTCCCAAAATGTTGCAAGTCATTTTTGGGGCGATAGTACAGAAGATACGGATTTGTGTCATAAAAAAAGCCGCAAAGTCATAAAGTCTTCGCGGCCTGATATTACTAACAAATACTTCCGGAACTTCAACTTCAAAATCATTATGACATATCCCTGCTATAAAAGTCAAGGCTTTTATTATTTTTTATTTATTATTTTTTATCAGAGGAGAATAGTCCTTTAAAAAAACCGCCTTTTCTTCTGCCCAATTCTGTTAATATTATTTCATTATCCGGGTCCCATTTTAATGCCTCTTCTAACAAAGCCGTTGCCTTAGCCTCAAGCCCTGCCTTTTTATATATCATTGCCAAATTAATATAATGCTCTGGATTTGTAGGCTCAATCTTTATAGCCTTTTTACAGTTTTCCTCTGCCTCGTGCAGCCTTCTCGGCATATGCGAAAGCGCATTGCCAAAATAGGACAAATACCTGGCATTGCTTGGGTCTAATCTTACTGCCCAGCGAAGGGCGTCTGCTGCACCCCAGAAATTTCCCTTATCCATATTCTTTTTGCCAATGATAAATTGTGCCTTTGCCTTATTTATATCATCTTCCTTGCTCTCCTTTTTCTCCCTGTGTTTAATAAATCTTGCCGCCAATGACATGTCATACTCTCTCTTTTTTTCTTCATCAATTAATATATTATATGCCTCCGTAATCCTCGCAAACAGCGCCTCTAATTTGTTTTTTATATCAACTGATTCCTCTTTTAAGTTTAAATGTCTGTCAGGATGATACTCTTTTGCTAATCTGAAATATGCCTTTTTTGTCTCTGCCTCTGTTGCATTTTCCTTTACACCGAGTATCTCATAATTATTCTGTTCTTTTAATAATGAAAATGCATTATTTATTTTTTCTACATCAACTGATTCTTCGCTGGTTTTTATCGGCCCCTGTTCAATTACCTCTTCCTTCCCTGTTTTTACGCCTTCTGTTTTATTTAATATAAAACCAGTTGAATATAAAAGATATAAATTTTTTAATGAGTCGAATTCCGGCTGGCTGGATATACTGCATATATCTTTTATCCTGTTTTTTCCATTTACCAATAATAAAATCTTTTCTACGTCGCTGTCTAATTTAACATCCTGAAAAATATTTAATGGGTTAGATGATAATACTGGTATGCTGTCCACAGGAGGAAGCCCTGCCCTTATTATGGTCAGATTATTAATCTTTTTTATCCCTTCTATGATTATATTTCCTGTGCTGATGTCAAGCGTTATAACCTCTTCCATTGGAAGCTCACCAGGTATAAATTCATATTCTCCCTTTTCCCATGAAAAGAGCTCCATTATAATCTCTTTTATCTGATGTCTGACAAAAGCAAGAAGCTCTTTTGCTGATATAAATCTTTGTTCAAGTAATATCTGTCCCTGCCTCTTGCCTGTCTCTTTTAATAATCTTACAGAAATATCATATTGCTCCTTATTTATTTTGCCTAATTTTAATAAAATATCTCCAAGTCTTTCCTCATCGCGATTGGATGTAGCAAATATTATATAGCCTCCTTTGATAAATAGGTCTTTTTTTATATTTTGATTTGTAAGACGGAGCATGCCTGTTGTATTTTCCTCTCTGACGCTGTTTATAATATAAGGCAGGGAAAATTTCTTAATATTTTCTTTTAATGGTATATTCATTTTTGTTTATTGAAATTATATATTAACTAATATATTTGTCAAATTATAAAAATAGTAGTAGTAGTAGAGCATGTTGATTTGTTAATTGCCTTATAAATTATATTATAATCAGGCATTTAAGCAATTTAAAAATTGTTGATAAAATTTTTTTAAAAAAATCTTGATTAATAAAAATGTATCTGCTATAGTCATTTCGCCTTTGATTTATAACCTAAAACAAGTAATAAAGCAAAAAGTCAATTCAAGACAATATAACTATTCAAAAACAAAGGAATTTTTATCTTATTAACAACTGTGGACAACCTGTGTTTAAACTTTAATTAATTGTTATTTATGGAAAATATAGATATCTGGAATAAGGGCCTTAGCCTAATCAAAAAAAACCTGAATAATGATATATTTGAGCTGTGGTTTAAACCGACTGCGTTTAAATCCTATAATAACGGCGAGATAAATATAACTGTGCCAAATAGATATTGCGGTGAATGGCTGAAAACCAACTATTACGGCCTAATAAAGGATGCCCTGGTTAATATTACACAGGAAATGGATATTAAGATAAATTTTATACCTGATAAAGACAAGGAAGGGATAGAGAAAACAGAGATAATAAAAAAAGAGGCAATAAGAACCACATCGTTCAGAGAAAAGGGGATGCTGAACAAAAGATACTATTTTGAAAACTTTATTGTCGGGCCAAGTAACCAGTTTGCCCATGCAGCAGCATTGGCAGTGGCAGAAAACCCGGGGAAGTCATATAACCCGCTGTTTATTTACGGCGGTGTCGGGCTCGGCAAGACCCATCTTATCAATGCCATAGGCAATCATATAATCAGAAACAAGCCTGATGTCAAGATTATATATCTGACAGCAGAGCAGTTTACAAATGAGGTTGTTGCGGCAATCAGGTATGACAAGATGTATGCATTCAAAGAAAAGTACAGAACTATTGACATGCTCCTTGTTGATGATATACAATTCTTTTCAGGAAAAGACAGATCACAGGAAGAATTTTTTTATACCTTTAATACGCTCTATGAGGCGCACAGGCCTGTTATTATAACAAGCGATAAATATCCGAAGGAAATGCCTGATGTTGAAGAGAGGCTAAGGTCAAGATTCGAATGGGGGCTGATAGCGGATATACAGCAGCCTGACTTTGAGACGAGGATGGCAATATTAAAACAAAAGGCAGAGACAGAGAATATAAAACTGCCGGAGGATGTAATACTCTTTCTGGTGGACGCAATAAAGACAAATATCAGGGTATTGGAAGGCGCTTTAATCAGGCTCGGGGCATATGCATCCTTAACCGGAAAGGCTATAACAGTTGAGCTCGCAAAAGATATTCTAAAGGCAACCATTGGCGACAAGGAAAAGGCCGTTACCTACGACGCAATACAAAAGGCAGTTGCAGACCATTTCCAGATAAAACTCCAGGAAATGAAAGCCAAGAAGAGGACAAAGAATCTTGTGATGCCGAGACAGGTTGCTATGTATTTATGCAGAGAGCTTACTAATTTGTCCTATCCTGAAATCGGCAAATACTTTGGCGGAAAGGACCATACCACAGTTATACATGCATGCAGGCAGATTGAGAAGCTAAAGGAAAAGGAGAACAGGCTAAAGGACGCAATTGAGACACTGACAAAGGCATTAAAATCTCAATAAGCTAACAGCAGATATTATTGAATTGAAAGGAGAGGACTATATGAAACTAAAGATTGAGCGCAGAGAACTTTTAATCGGTCTACAGAGGGTTCAGGGTGTAGTAGAAAAAAAGGTAACGATGCCCATTCTCTCCAATATAAAGATGGAAACAGATTCCAGCGCTATCAAACTAACAGCAACAGACCTTGAGATTGGGATAGTGGGAAGCGCAAAGGGAGAGATATTTGAGAAGGGCGGCATTGCCGTCTCTGCAAAGAAGCTATATGAGATAGTAAGGGAGCTTCCAGAGGGCACAATAAATATAACTGTCTTAGACGGCGGAAAGCTTGAAATCCGCTCAGGCAGCAGTCTTTTTGTTCTTATGTGCGCTCCGGTAGAGGAATATCCAGCAATACCGGAGATAGGAAAGAGCAAGTTTATATCAATTGAAAAGAAGATGCTCTCAGATATGATTAAGAAGACCATCTTTGCAGTAGGTGAAAACGATACAAGATATATATTAAACGGCGCCTTGCTTAATATCTCAAAAGAGTCTGCCCAAATTATAGGCACAGACGGCCACAGACTCGCAGTTATTGAAAAGGCAATTAAAGGCGCTGCTGACGAAACAACCGCCATTGTTCCCAAAAAGGCTTTGACAGAGGTGAAAAAACTGATTGATGAAGACGGGGACGAAAATATTGAGATGGGATTTGGCAAGAACCTTATCTTATTTAGAAAGGGAAACACAGAGATAATATGCCGCCTCATGGAGGGCACCTACCCAAATTATAAGCAGGTCATACCAGCAAAAAACGACATTAAGATTTCAGTAAACAAAAAGAATTTAGAAGGGGCGCTAAGAAGGGTGTCTATTCTCTCAAGGGAAAAGGCTAATGCAGTAAAATTAGAATTATCAGAAGGCAGGATTACGGCGGTCTCAACGAATCCGGATATGGGCGAGGCAACAGAGGATATACCGGTAGAATATAAGGGCCAGCCTATTTTTATAGGTTTTAATGCAAAGTATATCCTTGACACGCTGTCTGTTATAGATGGAGAGGAGGTAATCCTGGAGCTGCAGGACTCCTTAAGCCCCTGCATCATAAAAGACAAGGCAGACAAGGATTATCTCTGCGTTGTAATGCCTATGAGGCTATAAATTTTAAATGTTTATAAAAGGACTAAGCCTCAGGAACTTCAGAAACTATCCTGAACTTACCATCTGCTTTAATAAGGGGATTAATATCCTTATTGGGGAGAATGCCCAGGGCAAGACCAATCTTTTAGAGGCCATTCATTTTATCCACTCCCTGCAGTCTTTCCGGACACAGGAAGAGAAAAGCCTGATAAGCATATCTTTTAAAGATGCGCTTTTATCAGCAGAGGCAGAAAAGGGCGGCAGCATTATAAATGTATCTGCCTTTCTTGATGATAAGGGCAAGAGGGTTAAATTAAACGGCAAAAAGATTGGAAAGACAAGCGAATTTTTAAGCAGGCTTTTTGCCATAACCTTTTCTCCGGACGACCTTTTTCTTATCAAAGACCTGCCCTCAGAGCGGCGCAGATACTTCGACAGGGCCATCCTTCCGCACTCGCCAAGTTACTTGAAAACGAGCGCCAGATATGATAGTATAGTGGAGCACAGAAACAGGCTTTTAAAGGATATAAGGGATGCTAAAAAAGGCGCAGATACAGGGTCTCTAACACCATGGGACGAGCAGCTTATTGAGGAAGGGACAAGGATTCTATTAAAAAGATATCAATTCGTTAAGCAGATAAAACCATTTTTAGAAAAGATATTTCAGACCATAAGCAAAAGCAGCAAGAGGCCGATACTCATTTATGAAACCCAGCTGCTGCCTCCTCCAGAGGCATTATCAAACAGGGGTGAATCTGATATAGCTGATGAGATTAAGGGCATCTTCCGGCTGTCCCTGGCGGAGAAGAGGAAGGAAGAGCTAAGATACGGCCATACACTCGCTGGACCGCATAGGGACGATTTTCAATTTTTAATTGATGACCAGAGGGCAAAGACAACTGCCTCGCAGGGCCAGCACAGGATGATTATACTATCGCTGAAACTGTCAGAGGCAGCCCTCTACAAAGAGGCATTTGGCGAATATCCTGTTCTGCTTTTGGACGATGTATTTTCAGAGCTTGATGAGATAAGGGCAGAGGCGCTGATAGAGCAGATTATTGATATGAATATAGAGCAGGTATTTATCACTGCTGCAAAAAAGGAGAGCATCCCGGATAACAAAAAGGGGTGTTCTTTTTATTTGATAAAAGAGGGAACGGTTAGCGCTTACTGATAGAAATGATTTAAAAATACTAACATATAATAAACAAGCTGTCATTCCCGCGCAGGCGGGAATCCAGTTTTCTTCAATGAAATTCGGAGCTATTTTAGCAGCTCTGGATTCCTGCTTTCGCAGGAATGACAAACAAAAGACCGTGATTTAAGCAAGAAAGCGCTATATGTGCTCCTTGCAATGACAATATAAATCAGGAGGAACATGAAAACAGGAGAGGCGGCAATAGAAAGAAAGAAAGAGGAAAAAGAGGTTGAAGAAGGCCAGCAAGGCAGCGAGAGCTATGGCGCTGAAAAGATAACAATACTTGAAGGCCTTGATGCAGTCCGCAAAAGGCCTGCAATGTATATCGGCAGCACAGGCCCTGCAGGGCTTCACCACCTTGTTTATGAGGTTGTTGACAACAGCGTTGACGAGGCATTGGCAGGCTTCTGCACAAAGGTTGAGGTCATTATCCATGTTGACAACAGCGTTACTGTTATAGACAACGGCCGCGGCATACCAACAGAGATGCACCCGGAGAAAAAGAAATCAGCAGCAGAGGTTGTTATGACCATCCTCCATGCAGGCGGCAAGTTTGACAATAAGGCATACAAGGTCTCAGGCGGCCTGCACGGCGTCGGCATATCTGTTGTAAATGCACTTTCAGAGCGGCTTGAGCTTGAGATAAAGAGGAACGGCGGGGTCTATCAGCAGGAGTATAAAAGGGGCAAGCCGACTGCGCCGCTTGAAGAGACAGGAAAGACAAAAAAGTGCGGGACAAAGATAACCTTTAAACCTGATAAGGATGTATTTGAGACAACAGAATTCAGCTTTGATATCCTTGCGCAGAGGTTAAGAGAGCTTGCATTTCTAAATAAGGGGCTTGAAATCACGCTTGAGGATGAGCGCACAGAGAAGAAGCAGGAGTTCTGCTATAAGGGGGGGATTGTCTCATTTGTTGAGCACCTGAACAGGAATAAGGAGCCTATACACAAGCCAGTATCCATCTCTGATGAGAGAAAAGGGATAATCCTTGATATAGCCCTCCAATACAATGAAGGCTATGCAGAAAATATCTTTTCCTTTGCAAATAATATCAACACTGTTGACGGAGGCACGCACTTAAGCGGCTTTAAAACAGGCCTTACAAGGGTAGTAAATGGCTATGCAGTAAAAAATGGTTTTGTAAAGGGCGACAAGGAATCATTAGTCGGCGATGATGTAAGGGAGGGCCTGACCGCTGTTATAAGCATAAAGCTTTCCAATCCCCAGTTTGAAGGCCAGACAAAGGCTAAGCTCGGCAACAGCGAGGTCAAAGGCATTGTAGAGACTGCAGTAAATGAAAAACTCTCCGGATTTTTTGAAGAGCATCCACCGATAGCGAGGAAAATTGCAGAAAAGGCAATAACTGCTGCAAGGGCAAGGGAAGCAGCAAGAAAGGCTAAAGAGCTGACAAGAAGGAAGAACGCACTTGATATAAGCTCCCTTCCTGGAAAGCTTGCGGACTGCGCAGAGAGGGACCCAGCGCTTTCTGAAATATATATTGTAGAGGGAGATTCAGCAGGCGGCTCTGCAAAGCAGGGCAGGGACAGGCGCAATCAGGCAATACTTCCGTTAAAAGGCAAGATACTCAATGTTGAGAAGGCAAGGTTTGACAAGATGCTCAGCAGTGATGAGATAAAGACGCTAATCACTGCGCTCGGCACAGGCATTGGCAAGGAGGACTTTGATGCAAACAAGGCGCGCTATCACAAGATTGTTATAATGACAGACGCTGATGTGGACGGCGCGCATATCAGAACCCTTCTCCTTACATTCTTTTACAGGCAGATGTCTGCATTGATTGAAAAGGGGTATATATATATTGCCCAGCCGCCGCTCTTTAAGGTCAAAAAGGGCAGGGCAGAGAGATACATAAAGAATGAAAAAGGGCTTCAGGAATATCTGATAGATCTTACTGCAGACGGGATTGAGGCAAAGAGCAAGGATGCCAAAAGTTATATCTCTGGCGAAAAGCTGAATAATATTTTAAAGAGGCTCATAGGCTTTGAGCTTTTATTAACCCGCTTCAGCCACAGAAAAATTGATGCAGATATCGTCCGCGCCTTTGCATTAGAAGAGGAGTTTGAAAAGGCGACATTAAAGAACAAGTCAAATCTCCAGAAGGCAGTCAGCAGCGTAAAAAGTTTCTTTGCAGAATTTTATCCTGACATCTCGCTTAAGATAGACATAGAAGAGGACGAGGAGCATAAGGCGTATAAGGCGGTCTGCGAAATAAAGAGGGACGGCGCTAAAACAGATGTTACAATTGATGAGGAAATAGTCTCATCCCCGGAATTTAAAGAGGTAAGGAGCCAGTCGCCAACACTCACAGGCCTTGGGATGCCTCCATATAAGGTTAGAAAAAAAGATGGTTCAGAAAAGATTTTGAATACAACATCGGCTTTGATAAATTATATCCTTCAGGCCGCAAAAGAGGGTCTTTCAATCCAGAGATACAAAGGACTTGGAGAGATGAATCCTAACCAGCTATGGGAGACAACAATGGATCCTGAAAAGAGGAGCTTCGTGCAGGTTAAGATTGAGGATATTGTTGCTGCTGATGAAATATTTACAGTACTGATGGGGGATCAGGTAGAGCCGAGAAGGGAATTTATACAGCAGCATGCATTGGAGGTAACGAACTTAGACATTTAATAATGTAGGGGCGAACCTATGCGTTCGCCCTTTATAGCCGTCATTCCTGCGTGTATCTGGCAGGAATCCAGTCTCACACCCTTGATAGAAACATTCAGGGGCAGGCCGTGGATTCCCGCTCAAAAACGTTGCGGGAATGACATTATGAAAGGTGTTTTGATTTATAAAAATCTCCCCTAACCCCTCTTTTCCAAAGAGGGGGATAAAGGAATTTCCCCCTTTGGAAAAGGGGGATTAAGGGGGATTTTATAATTATTAAAAAAGGAGATAGTTTTGATAACAGAAGAAAAAAATACAATAATAAATATAGAAGATGAGATGAAGACGTCCTACATCAATTACGCCATGAGCGTAATTGTAGGACGCGCGCTTCCTGATATAAGGGACGGCCTGAAGCCTGTTCACAGGCGAATCCTCTATGCCATGTTCCGCGAGGGCCTTCTCTCAAATAAAAAATATTCAAAATCAGCAGGCGTTGTCGGTGAGGTGATCAAGAAGTATCACCCGCATGGCGATACAGCCATATACGATGCCATGGTCAGGATGGTGCAGGACTTTAATATGCGCTATCCATTAGTTGACGGACAGGGAAATTTCGGCTCTATTGACGGCGACCCTCCTGCTGCATACAGATACACAGAGGCAAGGCTTACAAAGATTGCAGAGGAGATGCTCGCTGATATTGATAAAGAGACAGTAGACTTTGCCGCAAATTTTGATGAGACAACAGAGGAGCCTCTTGTTCTTCCGTCAAAAACCCCGAATCTTTTAATCAACGGATCATCTGGCATTGCAGTCGGCATGGCAACAAACATACCGCCGCACAATCTTTCAGAGATTATTGACGGCCTCATTATGCTTTTGGACAATCCAAAGGTAGCTATCTCAGATTTGATGAAGGTTGTAAAGGGACCTGATTTTCCAACAGCAGGCTTTATCCATGGCACAGGCGGAATCAAGGATGCCTTTAATACAGGCCGCGGCTCAATCCAGATGCGCGCAAGGGCAATCGTTGAAATAAATCCAAAGAATGACAAAGAGAGCATTATTGTAACAGAGCTTCCGTATCAGGTGAACAAGGCAAGGCTGATAGAGCGGATAGCAGAGCTTGTAAGGGACAAGAAGATAGAAGGGATAACAGATTTAAGGGACGAGTCAGACAAAGAGGGCATGAGGATTGTTATTGAATTAAAAAAGGGCGCTATTGCAGGTGTTGTATTAAACCAGCTCTACAAGCATACATCCATGCAAAGCACCTTTGGCGTAATAATGCTCGCCTTGGTAAATAATCAGCCGAGAGTCTTAAACCTAAAAGAGTCGCTGCACTATTTTGTTGAGCACAGGAAAGAGGTTGTAATAAGAAGGACAAGGTTTGACCTAAGAAAGGCAGAAGAGAGAAGGCATATATTAGAAGGATTAAAGATCGCGCTTGACAATCTTGATGCAGTTATTGCGTTGATCAGAAAATCAAAAACTCCGGAAGAGGCAAGAACAGGCCTGATGGAGAAGTTCAAACTTACCCAGATACAGGCGCAGGCAATCCTTGACATGAAACTGCAAAAGCTCACTGGCCTTGAAAGAGAGGGCATCATAAATGAGTATAAGGAGATATTAAAGATCATTGAATATCTAAAGTCAGTGCTTGCAGACGAGAAGATTGTAAAGAAGATTGTAAAAGAGGAGCTTTCAGAGATTAAAGAAAAGTACGGCGACGAGAGAAGGACAGAGATCGTGCCTGAGACAAAGGAGATAACCCTTGAGGACATGATTGCATCAGAGGAGATGGTAATCACCATATCCCACTCAGGCTATATAAAGAGAAATCCATTAAAACTGTACCGCAGCCAGAGAAGGGGCGGCAAGGGCATGATAGGCATGGAGACAAAAGAAGAGGACTTTGTAGAGCACCTGTTTGTTGCATCAACACACGATTATCTCCTGTTCTTCACAAACAATGGCAAGGTGTATTGGCTTAAGGTATACGAGGTGCCGGAGGCTGGAAAGCAGGCAAAGGGAAAGGCGATAATCAACCTTCTCCAGCTTTCGACGGATGAAAAACTGACAACCGTACTCCCTGTCTCAAAATTTGAAGAGGGCAGATATGTTGTAATGTGCACAAAAATGGGTGTTATAAAAAAGACAGCCCTTTCTGCATTCAGCAATCCGAGGGCAGGAGGCATCATTGCTGTAACAATTGACAAAGGAGACAGTCTTGTTGCAGCAGGGCTTACAGACGGCAAAAAGGAGATACTCATTGGCACAAAAAAGGGCCTTGGCATAAGGTTTAATGAGGACGATGTCAGGGACATGGGAAGAACAGCGAGGGGCGTAAGAGGGATTGATTTACAAAAGGGCAATGAGGTTGTCGGCATGGAGATAGTGAAGGACAATTCAACCATCATGACAATTGCAGAGAACGGCTTTGGCAAGAGGACAGAGCTCGATGAATACAGGCTCCAGTCAAGGGGAGGCAAGGGGATTATAACAATCAAAACAACAGAAAGAAACGGCGATGTTGTCGGCATACTACAGGTGTCAGACGACGACGAGATTATGATGATAACAGCGCACGGCAAGGTAATCAGATTAAAGCTCAAGAGCATCAGGACAATAGGCAGAAACACGCAGGGTGTGAGGCTCTTTGACTTAGGTAAAGAAGACAAGATAAAGGATGTTGCCCTTCTGGCAGAGAAGGAGGAGGAAGAGCCTGATGAAAAGGGATAGGCCATTGCTTTTTAAAGCCATCCCATTGGTTATAATAATCATACTTTTTGGCTGTGACGCAATCCCAAAAAGGCACTTTGAAAAAGCAGAAAAGATGTGGACAGACGGAGACTACAAAGGCGCCTTAAGGGAATATGAAAAAATCATTGAGGACTATCCAAAGAGTACGGTAGCAGACGACGCCTACTACTGGCAGGGACTCACTTATTATTTAAGCCTTAATAATACAGAGGCAGCGCTAAATTCCTTTCAGACCCTTGTAAACAAATACCCGGGAAGCGAATACTTTTTTCAGGCACAGATGTATATTGCGGATATATACGACAAGAAAAAGGGCAACTACAGACAGGCAATAGCAGAATACCAGAAGATAATAGAGCACTCCAATAATAAGGAGCTGATTGAGGAGGCAAGATTCAATACAGCAGAGGCGTATTTTAAGCTGGGTGATTTGAATCAGGCAAGGATAGAGTGGGACCTGCAGGTTAACCAGATTCCCAATGGCAAGTATGCAGACGAGGCATACTACAAGATAGCAACGACATATTTTATTCAGGGAAGATATCAGGAGTCCTTAGAGTATTATCAGAGATTCCTCACAAAATATCCTGAAAGCAAGCTCATCTTAGATGCAAAGTTTGCCATTGCAAACTGCCTTGAAGAGCAGGACAACATCCCTGAGGCGCTGAAGATTTACAGGTCTATTGCAAGTAGCTACCCAAACAAAAATATCATTGCCGCAAAGATAGCAGTGCTGCAGAAGAGGATGGGGAAGGAGTAAGGGTTATCTTTTTGTTTAGTTACAGACCAAATGGAACAAAATAGCCTTATGAAATAAGAAGTGGTATTCTAAAAAAAAGGAGGGATACCACAATGGAGAACAATGGGAAGAGATTAAGGAGACATCTGTCATC
>Ga0105164_10000381_pt1 | contig 32460 bp, 28 predicted proteins | sample VDWuncwatermetaG_FD_89674 | JGI IMG/M metagenome (GOLD analysis project Ga0105164, IMG submission 89674) | Wastewater microbial communities from Netherlands to study Microbial Dark Matter (Phase II) - VDW unchlorinated drinking water | ecosystem: Environmental > Aquatic > Freshwater > Drinking...
CGTCAGAAGCGAGCTTGGTGGTGTCGATCGCACCGGCCGAGACGGTGCCGGCCAGGGCCAACTGAGCCTGGATCGTGGCGTTGAGCTTGGCGGTGTCGATCGTGCCGGTGAGGATCTTGGATCCGGTCACGGAATCAGCGGCCAGCTTGGAGGTGTCGACCGCCGCGTTGAGGATCTTGATCGTGGTGATGGCGTCAGAAGCGAGCTTGGTGGTGTCGATGGCACCGGCCGAGACGGTGCCGGCCAAAGCCAGCTGCGACTGGATGGTGGCATTGAGCTTGGCGGTGTCGATGGTCGCGTTGAGGATCTTCGCGCCGGTGACCGAGTCAGCGGCGAGCTTGGTGGTGTCGACGGAACCCGCGGCGACGGTGCCGGCGGCGGCGAGCTGAGCTTGGATGGTGGCGTTGAGCTTGGCGGTATCGATGGTCGCGTTGAGGATCTTCGCACCGGTCACGGAGTCGGCGGCCAACTTGGCCGTGTCGACGGAACCCGCGGCGACGGTGCCGGCGGCGGCCAGCTGGGCTTGGATGGTGGCGTTGAGCTTGGCGGTGTCGATCGTGGCGTCGAGAATCTTCGCGCCGGTCACCGAGTCGGCGGCGAGCTTGGCGGTGTCGACGGCGGCGTTGAGGATCTTGGCCGTGGTGACGGCGCTGTTGGCCAGCTTGGCGGCCGTCACGTTCAGGTCGAGGATCTTGGCGGTCGTGACGGCGTCCGCGGCGAGCTTGGCGGTGTCGATGTTGCCGGCGGAGACGTTGAGGCCGGTCAGCTGGGAGCCGTCGCCGACGAACGCGCCGGCGACGACGCTTTCGGCGACGTTGAGCGTTCCGGCGACGACGTTGATGCCGGAGGACGTCCGGATGCTGTAGCTGCCGGCGCCCGTGGCGGTGAAGGTTCCGCTCGAGGCGGTCAGGCCGCCGGAGAAGGACGCGGAGGTCGCGACGACGCCGTACGGGATCAGCATGTTTCCGGCGCTCGTGAAGGTGGCGGTCGCCACACCGGCGTTGATGCGGATGTTCCCGGGTTGGGAGAGCTGGGCCGCGGTCAGCGCGTAGGGGCTGGCGAGGAACTGCTGGCGCGGGGTCATCTCGCCGGCCGGGAAGGCGTCGGGGGCGACGGTGACGCTCAGGTAGGTCGAGCCGCCGGCGAAGAGGTCGGGAGATAGGGCCAGCACGGCGCCGAGCTGGACCGAGAAGACGCCGTTATTGACGTTCGGCGACTGGGACTCGGGGCCCCAGAGAAGGTTCCCCCCCGTCGCGGCGTCGAAGAGGCGGAACTCCATGGCGACGGCGCCGTTGCGCGGCACGAAAGAGCTGTCGAGGAGTTTACCCTGGAAATTGAGGCGGAATGGAACGCCCGCCGCCGAGCCCATGGAGGCCGGCAGGAGCAGCACCATCAGGAGAAAAATCGATCTCATTAATTGGATATGCCGCAGACATAGAAATATAGCTTGGATGTCACACCGCAACAATTCAAATAGCCGTGGAATTTGCGAAGTATGCTTCGCAATTCCTTCGCACGTTCGGCAAGTAATAATCCCCCCTTTCCCGTAAACTCAGGCAGTGCGTAGACTGCTCCTTGCCCTTCTTTTCACGGCCACTGTCGTCTGGGCGGGACCGTCGATGGATGGAACCGATAATCATATGCCTCGCAATGTCACAAACTCGGGCGGAACGAGCGCGACGTCGACGAACGGACGCCTGGTGGGGTCCGTGTCGGAGGAGGTCGTCTTGACGACGACGACCTCCGGCGCCAATACCATCCGTTCCGGCTGGTCCCAGCTGCATGCATTTCCCCGGACCGTGACCGATCTCACTCCTCTTGTTGATATAGCGCCGTCGAGCGCGACGCTGCGCTGGTCGACCCCCGGCTACGACGGAAACGACGGCACGCTCCAGATCGGGAGCACCTACTTCATCCGCGTCGCGTCCTACACCGTTCCCAATACCTTCTCGGACCACCGTCTGGCCAACATCTCCTTCTCCACCTTCGGCGTCGTGCCGGGCGAACTCGTCAGCATCGGCCTCCTGGGGCTTACGCCCGGTACGACCTATTGGGCGCGGCTCTGGACGACCGACGGCGACAGCGACCTCTCGTACGCGTCGAACATCACCTCATTCACCATGGTGCCTCTGCCCGGCGCGCCGACGGGAGTCTCGATCGTCGCGGTGAACATTTCCTCCGTGACCGCGAATTGGGCGCAGTCGTCCGGCGCCAGCGCCTACGTGCTCATCGCCTCCACGGCGTCTGGCCTCTCGCCGGTGTACGCATCGTCGTCGACCGCGGCCAGCACGGCGACCGTGTCGGGCCTCGACCCCAACACGACCTACTTCTTGGCGGCGTCGGCGTGCAACACGTTGTGCTCGAGCTTCACCCCGCTCGGATCCACGATCACTTTGGCTGCGCCGGCGCTCAGCCTGTCGACGACCTCCGTTTCGACGACCACTTTCTCGATGGCCTGGAGCGCGAACGGCAACCCCGCCGGGACGAGCTTCAACGTTCGCGGGAGCACGGACAACGTCACCTTCACCTCGTTCGCCGTCGTCACAACGACCGGAGCCTCCTTCAGCGGACTGACGGGCGGGACGACGTTCTACCTCAGGGTCATCGCGTTCAATCACGCCGGGATCGCGGCCTCGCCGTCCGAGCTTCTGACGCTCCGGCTTCCGATCGCGCCCGTGCCGTCAGCCCCGTCCGGCTTCTCCGCGACGGCCATGCTCCTGGGCGTGCGCTTGGCGTGGAGCGACCTGGGGCCGGCTGAGCAGGGAATCGGCCTGCAGTATTACCGGATCATGCGCTCGACGAACGCGGGCTTTGGCTTCGTCACGGTGACCACTCAGACCGCGGCCGCCTACACTGACCGGCCGCTGACCTTAGGCGTGACTTACTACTACAAGGTTTCGGCGCGGGACCTCGCTGAGGAGGAGGGTCCGTTCACCGCGACCTTGGGCGCTTTCCCCTTTACGATCGCCCCGATGGAGCCCATTGGCATCAAGGTCACGCCCGCACCGCTGACCGTCGCCTTCTCGTGGTCGACGACGACGCGCTTCGGCGACGGGAGCGTCTTCATCAGCACCGCCGCGCCGCTCGCCGACGAGCTGATCGGCTACGGCATCTACCGGTCCACCGACATCTGCGCGCCCACCTTCGTCAACATCTCGAGCCTGGCGTTCAACGTGACGAACCTGGTCGACAACACCGGCGGCCTGAACTACTACTACCGCATCCATTCCTATAATACGATCGGCCTGTCGACCAACGCGGTCACGCTGTCGTCCTTGGGCGACCGCAACTATTTCGTCGACGACTGCGTCTCCCGGGTCGTTCTCGACAACACGACGGCCGAGGGCCTTAACGCCTCCGTCAACGGCCTCGGCGACGTTCAGATCGATCGCCGGCGCGTGACCGAGGACGTGTACGACACCACCTTTCAGTCCGTCATGTTCCGGCCCATGCGCGGCGGCCAGGAGCTCAAGGACTTCCCCCTCCCCAAGCCCGTGCGCATCGTCCTTCATTACGAAACGGTCAACGGCGCCCCTTCCGCGCCGGCCGGCCTTGGCGTCGCGGCCGGGGCGGGTCCGACCGGCGTGACGGCCAAGAACCTCGGCCTTTTCTGGTTCAACGGCGTCGAATTCAAGAAGGTCTACGGCGTCATCGATCCCGTCACCCAGACCGTCACCGTCGAGTCTCCCAACCTCGGCAACTACCAGATCCGCGCGCTCCATCGCGCGGACGGTCCCGTCTTCGACGTCTCGAACATCTCCGGGCGCGTCATCACTCCGAACGGCGACGGGAACAACGATTTCGTGATCTTTACCTACGATCCCGGTCCCAACGGCGAGGGAATCACCGGCCGCATGTACGACATCACCGGCGCGTTGGTCGCGGAGATGACCGGCGGGCAGGTGCCGAACACCTTGGTCTGGAACGGCCGCTCCGGCGGCCGTGTCGTCGGCGGCGGCGCCTACATCTACAAGATTCAGGGCGGCGGCAAGACCTATACCGGGGCGATCGTTGTGGCGAGATGAGGATGATGAAAAAGGGCGGCGCGGTCATGGCGGCGAAGCGGTTGATTCTTGCGGCGGGCCTCGCCGTGCTCGGGCTGGCTCTGTCCCACGCGCAAAGCGGGGCCGTGACCTTTTACGGTCCGCTGTCGCGCGTGATCACTCCCAACGGGGACGGGATCAACGACCTCGCCTTCTTCTGCTTCGAAAATCCGCAGGGCAGCGCCATCGACGGGAAGATATACACCCTTCTCGGGACCGAGGTGGCGTCGATGAGCCCGCAGCGCAATCGCACCGCCGGGGCCGGCGTCGGCTGCCCCGCGTCGATCATCCAGGCGCAGTATACGACCTGGGCCGGGACGGCCGACAACGTCCGGGTCCGCAACGGCATGTACGTTTATCGCATCAAGACGGAAAGTCAGGTGTTCACGGGGACCTTGCTCGTCGTCCGCTAAACCATGATACGCCAAGCCCTCGGCCGCGTCGCCCTAAGCGCCCTCCTCGCGGGAGCGTGCGCGGGCCGCGCCTTGGCGGCCTATGAGGACGTGGGCGTCGGGGCGCGCGTGTCCGGGCTCAGCCACGCGTACACCGCGGTCGCCGACGACGCTTACTCCGTCTACTACAACCCCGCCGGCCTCGGTACCCTCGACCGCCCGGAGCTCGGCACGACCTATGCGAAGCTCCTGACCGGCCTGTCTGACGGGTCGAATCCGTCCAACTCCTTTATCACCTACGCCCATCCCCTCGATGGCGGCCGGCGCGGCGCCCTCGGCGGGGGCTGGAATTATTTCACCGTCGGCGGCCTTTACCAGGAAAGCCAGCTTTACGCCTCCTACGGGCGAGGCCTCTTCGCCCGGACCGCGCCCAACAAGTACTATGTCGGCGGCTCTCTCAAGTATCTCAACCGCACCATCGGCGGGACCGCCGAGGCCAACAACGGCATCTCGAACACGGGCGCCGCCAACCAAGGCCCCGACCCGGCGCTGCGGACCACCTCCAAGGGCAACTTCGACGCCGACCTTGGCTTCCTGTGGCGCGTCAAGCCGCGGTGGACGCTCGGCCTCATGATCCAGCACCTCATGGAGCCGAACGTGGGCTTCATGGAGAACGACAAGCTCGGCCGCAACATCAAGCTCGGCGGCGCCTATAAGACGCCCTTCTCGACCCTGACCGGCGACGTGCGCCTGCAAAGCGCCCCCGACGGATCGACCGACAAGATCATCGCGATCGCCGCGGAAAAATGGCTCCCCACCCTGCTTCACGGTTCCTTCGGCGTGCGCGGCGGCCTGGCCAACGGCAGCCGCGATTTCCGGCAGATGTCCTTCGGATTGTCGTATAAGATAAGCCGCATGCAGTTCGACTACGGCTTCGCCCTTCCCATCGGCGGCCTGACCGCCACCTCCGGCTCGCACCGCCTCGGCTTGACCCTGCGCTTCGGCCGTCCGAAGCAGGCCGACGCCGCGTTCAGCGAGGCCATCCTCGAGAACCTGAGAGATCTGGCGGCCGTCGGCACTCCCGATTTCCGCTACCAGCTCGAGGACCTGGCGCTGTACAAGCGCACGGCGATCGACGAGTTCCTCCGCCAGGCGAAGCTCGACGCGGGCGCGGGCCGCTACGCCGAGGCCGCGGATAAGCTGTCTCAGGCGCTGTCCCTCAAGCCCAAGGACACCCGCTTGCAGCAGAGCCTGGAGCGCATGACGACCGTCGCTTCGGTGTTCCCGTCGGTCAAGGACTACCAGACCGACGCGTCGCAGGCGGCGGTCTACGAGGGCGCGCTCGATTTCGTGGCGGGCGACGCCAAGACCGCCCTGCGCAAGCTCGCCTACGCCGGCAGCCTCAACCCCACGGACGAGCGCATCGAGCGCCTGGCCAAGGCCGTCGAGATAAAGAGCGGGATCACCCGCGAGGGTGATGCCGCGGCCGCGGCCGTGGAAGGCGGCAAGGCGCCGACGATGGGCGCCGAGAAGGTCGTCGGCGGCACGATGGCGCTCATGGAGGTGGCGCTGCGCGAGCGCGACTTCGAGCGCGTCGTGAAGCTCGCCGACCAGGTCCTTGCGCTCGATCCGTCGAACGCGCTCGCCTATAAGCGCCTGGGCGCGGCGCACTACGCCCTCAAGCGCCACGCCGAGGCCCTCAAGGCCCTGCGTTCGGCGTACAAGCTCGAGACCGATTCGGACTCCCGCAAGCAGCTTAAGAGCTACCTCGACGCCCTGCAGGCCCTCCTCGAGCGCGGCAAGCGCGACGCCGCGCCGGTCGCCAAGGCTCCCGAGGTCAAGGCGACGGGCCTCTCGCCGATGGAGATCGAGCGGCTCTACGAGTCCGGCGTGGACTTCTACGCGCAGGGCAAGCTCTCCGAGGCCGCCGCCGCCTTCCGTAAGATCATCGAGTCCGAGCCGAACAATACCTCGGCTCGGCGCGCGCTCGACCGCGTGCAGTCGGAGATCATCAGCGGAGGCGAGAAGCGGTGACGATTCGCACGCGCCTCATCCTCAGCACGTTCCTGCTGCAGGTCGTCTCCATGGCGCTCCTCGGCTGGGGCGTGCTGGCCGTGCGCCGTCAGTTCCAGGAGCGCGACCTTCAGAAGCTCGTGGCGACGATCGAGATGGCCGTGCACCGGGCCGCGGTCGATTCCTTGATCCAGCGGGACGACGTGGCCCTGCTCAGCTACATGAAGTTTCTTCAGGTCCAGTATCCGTCGATCGCGCAGGCGAAGATCCAATGGCGCAATCGGGGGCGCGAGCGAGGCGCCACCGTCGGGGACGGCCGGTTCGGCGGGCAGTCCCGCCCCTCGCGCTTCACCGTGGCCGATCCGGCGGACCCGCAGCGGACGGTCGAGGTGGAACTCGCGCTGGACATGACGCTCCTTCAAGGGCCGTTCCTGGAGGCCAACCGGCGCCTGGCTAAAATCATCCTGGCGGTCTGGGGCGGCACGAGCCTGCTCGGGCTGCTTATCTCGTTCTTCATCGCGCGCGGCCTGACCCGGCCGATCGTGGAGCTGAGCCGTCTCGCCGGCGAAATCGGCGGCGGCAAGCTCGGCGGCAAGCTCGAATGGGAGTCCGACGACGAGCTGGGCGGGCTCGTGCGCGCGTTCAACGGCATGTCCTCGCGCCTCGAGGAGTTCGACTCGATCAAACGCAACTTCGTCTCATCGGTGACCCACGAGCTCCGCTCGCCGCTGGGTGCGATCGAGAGCTTCCTGTCCCTCATCCGCGAGAGGACCGCCGGCGGCACGCCCGAGGGCTACGCGCAGTCGAAGGAATTCCTCGAGCGCATCGCGGTCAACGTCCGCCGCCTCGCGGGGTTCATCAACGACCTTCTCGACGTCGCCAAGATCGAAAAGGGCAAGATGGAGTGCGTGCTGCGCCCGATGGAGCTGCCGGGCGTGGCCAACGAGGTGTGCCAATTCTTCGAGGCGAAGGCGCTTCAGCACGGCGTGACGGTCACCAATCGCCTGGCCGCCCTTCCGGCGGTGCTGGGCGACTCGGACCGCGTGCGACAGGTCCTCGTGAACCTCGTCGCCAACGGCCTCAAATTCACCGCGCAGGGAGGGCAGGTCTGGATCGCGGGGGAGCAGTTCCGCGACGGCGACGCTCGATGGATCGAGGTGACGGTCGGCGACACCGGCCGGGGCATGGATGAAAACGACCGCAGGAGCCTCTTTCAGCCGTTCACGCAGGGCAAGAATATCTCGGAGGGCGTGGCGGGGCACAAGGGCACGGGCCTGGGGCTCTTCATCGTCAAGTCCATCGTCGACCAGCACGGCGGCAAGCTCGAGGTGAAGTCGGCCCCCGGTCAGGGCACACGGATCAGTTTTTCGCTGAAGGTCGCGGCGTAGCCGCGGGAGGAAGGAATGGCGACACGGGTATTGGTCATCGACGACGAGGAGGATTACCGGATCATCATCTCGGAGGTCCTGCGCGACGCGGGCATGGAGGCCCGCCTCGCCCGCGACGGCGAGGAAGGCCTGCGCATGCTGAAGGAAAATCTACCCGATATCGTGCTCGTCGACTGGATGATGCCGCGCCTGGACGGAGAGAGCTTCTGCCGCGCCATGCGCGCGGATCCCAAGCTCAAGGACCTGCCGGTGATCATGCTCACGGTCAAGCAGACCTCGGACGAGGAGCTGGAAGCCCTGCACTTCGGCGTCGACGACTTCGTGGTCAAGCCGTTTCAGGCACCCGAGCTGCTCGCGCGCGTGCGCGCCGCCTTGCGCCGCACGGAAAAGAAGCCCGCGTGAGCCGCGGCGGCCTGCTCTCGTTCGCCGCGGCGCTCGCGCTGGCCGCCGCGGGCCTGTTCGCGATGCGCCCCGGGGAGCCTATGCGCGTCGAGGTCCCCGGCGGCTTGAACGCCCGGCAGACGGCGGAGCTTCTCGGCGAGAAGGGGATCGTGCAGTCGGTGTTCGTCTTTCGGGTCCTCCTTAAGATCACCGGGTTCGACCGCCATCTGAAGCCGGGGACCTACACTCTGAGGGTCCGCGAATGGCCGACGGTCGTGGTCCGTAAGCTCACCCTCGGCCTGTCCGACAGCGTCAAGATCACCATCCCCGAGGGCTTCATGGCGAGCCAGATCGCCGAGCGCTTCGAGAAGGCCGGGATCGCGGACGCGCGCGAGTTCCTCGCGCTCGTGAACGCGCGCAAGCTCGAAGGCCGGCTTTTCCCCTCCACCTATCATCTGCCCCCGGCCTACGGAGCCGAGAAAACGATCTCCGCCATGCTCGCCGAGTTCGACCGGCAGATCGGCGCGGCGTACGCGACGGCGAGCCCTAGGCCCGAGCTTTCCCTCCCGGACGCGCTGACCGTGGCGTCCATTGTCGAGCGAGAGGCCGTGCTGAAGGAGGAGCGCCCCATCATCGCGGCCGTCTATCTCAACCGCCTCAAGAAGAAGATGCCTCTTCAGGCCGACCCGACCGTCCAATTCGCGCTCGGGCATTGGAAGAAGGGACTCACGCGGGCCGATCTTCAATTTCCCTCGCCGTACAACACCTATACCCGGCGCGGCCTGCCTCCTGGCCCCATCTGCTCGCCCGGGCTCGAATCCTTTAAGGGCGTCCTCGCTCCCGCCAAGACCTCGGCGCTGTATTTCGTCGCCGACACCACCGGGGGCCATCTGTTCTCCGAGACCAACGAGGAGCACTCGAAGGCGCGCATGAGCTACAAGAAGGCGCTACGCAAGATCAAGGACAAGCTCAAACGCGAAGGCAGATAGCTGGACGACAACCCGGATTTTTGGCATAATCAGGCCGTCGGGCGTGTAGCTCAGCTGGGAGAGCGCATCCTTCGCAAGGATGAGGTCGCAGGTTCAATCCCTGTCACGTCCACCAATTTAAGCCGCCCTCACGGGCGGCTTTTTTTTCGCTAGGATGAACGGGTGAATTCCCTGAAGACGCGGCTGCGCGGAATTCTTCCCCTTGCCGCGCTCCTCGCCGCGGTCGGCGTCCTCTCGCTGGCTTCCCGTTCCACCGAGGTCATACAGGGCGTCGAGTACAAGACGCTCGACTGGAGGTTCCGGCATCTCTCCGTCGCCTCGCGGCACGACCCGCGCATCGTGCTCGTCCTGGTGAACCAGGCCAGCCTCGACCATTTCGAGAACGAGAAAATGTACTGGCCCTGGCCGCGGGGGATTTACGAGGCGCTGCTGCGGTTCCTTAAAAAGGGCGGCGCGAAGACGGTCGTCTTCGACGTCCTCTTCACGAACCCCTCGTCCACCGGCGCCGCCGAGGACGAGATCTTCGGCAAGGCGCTCAAGGAATTCGGCCCCGCGGTCATGGCGATGGAAACGGGCCCGAATGAGCACGCGCTGCGCTCGGTCCCGCCGCCCGCGCGGTTCGCCGTGAAGGCCGGCCCCGAGATCTTCGATTCCGCGCCTTCGCGCAAGTCCGCTCGCTTCCCCGTCCCCGAGCTGCTCTCCGGGCTACGGCTGCTGGGCGACACCAAGGCGGACGCCGATCTTGACGGCGTCTTCCGTCGCGTTCCCCTCGTCGTGAGCATGGGCGGGGCGCTCTACCCGACCCTGCCCGCGGCGACCGCGATGCTGGCGACCGGAAAATCGCTCGACGAGCTGAATCCGAGCCTCACCGACGGCAGGCTTCTTATTCGGTACCACGGCAAGTCCCGCACCGAGGATCCGAGGCTCAAGACCTACGACTCCTACGCCGTCGGCGACCTGCTCCTGTCGTGGCAGGCGATCGAGGAGAAGCGTGCGCCCAAGCTCGATCCCGCCCTCTTCAAGGACAAGATCGTATTCGTCGGGCTGACGGCGGCGGGCCTGTTCGACAATCACCCCTCGCCGATCGCCGCGGTGTTCCCAGGCACCGAGGTTATCGCCGCGGCCGCGGATAATTTAATCAATCGAGACGGTTTAACGCGTGCCAGCTTCGTTGCCGTTATGGCGCTCGTGCTGCTCGCGTTGTTTTTTGCAGGCGCCGCCTCCCGTCTTTCCGCGCATGCCTGGGCCTCCCTGGGAATCGTGCTGTCCTCGAGCGCCCTGCTCGCGGGGATATCGTTTTTTGTTTTTACTCGAGGAGTATGGCTCGACATCGTCACCCCCCAGTTGTCGTTATGGCTCGGCTTCGCCGCCGCCTCGGCCTACGGCTACGCCGTCGAAGGCCGCCAAAAGCGCTATATCCAGGGCGCCTTCTCCCAGTATCTATCCCCGGAGATCGTCAAGCGGATCGCCGACAATCCCGAGATGCTCGCGCTCGGCGGCGAGCGCCGCGACGTGACCTTCTATTTCTCCGACATCCAGGGCTTCACGACCTTCTCCGAGCAGCTCTCCCCCGAAAAGCTGACACGGCTCATGAACCGCTACCTCGGAGAGATGACCGACACGATCCTCGCCTCGGGCGGCACGCTCGACAAGTACATCGGAGACGCGGTCATGGCCTTCTGGGGCGCGCCCGTGCCCTGCGAGGGTCACGCGTTGGTCGCCTGCAAGGCCGCGCTCGCCAACCAGAAGCGCCTGGCCGCCCTGCGCGAGGTCTTCGCGGCCGAGGGCTACCCGCCCGTGCGCAACCGCATCGGCCTGAACTCAGGCCCCGCCTCGATCGGCAACATGGGTTCGGCCGCCCGCCTAAGCTACACCGCGATCGGCGACAACGTCAATCTCGCTTCGCGCCTCGAGGGCGCCAACAAGGCTTACGGCACGTACATCCTGATCTCCGAGTCGACGCGCCTGGGCGCGGGCGACGCGATCGAGGTGCGGGAGCTGGACTACGTGAAGGTGAAGGGCAAGAACCAGCCGATCCGCGTCTACGAGTTGCTGGGGCTCAAAGGAGAAACGGAAGGGGCTCTCATCGAAAAAGCTAGAATTTTCGAGACGGGATTGCCTCTGTTCCGAGCCCGCCGCTTTGAAGAGGCGATCGCCGTATTTCGCGGCGTCGCCGCGAAATACGGCGATGATCATGCCTGCGAAAACTACGTCGAACGCTGTGAAGGCTATCTAAAGGAAGCCCCGCCCGAGGATTGGGACGGCTCCCACGCTCTTACGGAGAAATGATGAAATTCCGCTTTCTGCTCGTTCTGGCCGCGCTCGCTCTGACCGCGGCCGCCGCCTATTCCTCGACCATTACGGTGCTGGTCCAGGAGACGGCCCTGCGCAAGCGCGCGCAATCCTACGCTCCCTCCGTGGGCACCGCCCGGCTCGGCCAGAAATTCGAGTCGTCTGGCCTCGAGGCGGGCTTCCACAAGACGCCTTCGGGCTACGTGCATTCGAGCGCGGTCACCGAACGGAAGGTCCGCCTCGGCTCCGCCGACTCGGTCGGCGGGGGCGCGTCTGCCGAGGAGGTCACCCTCGCCGGCAAGGGCTTCAACGCCCAGGTCGAAAAATCCTACGGAGACAAGAGCGCCGTGAATTTCTCCGCCGTCAACGCGATGGAGCGCCGTACGGCGAGCGAGTCGGAGCTGTTCGCCTTCCTGCGCGCCGGCGGGCTTTTGCCCGAGGGAGGCGCTAAGTGAATCGCCTCGCACTCCCCCTCGTTCTCCTCTTCTCCGGCTGCGCGGGACTCAAAAGCCTCGACGTGAGCTCGATGTCCGGCGGCCGTCTTCAGAGCGTCGATTTCGCGAAGGTCGCCAAGGGCGTCAACCAGCTCCGCAAGGGCTTCGCGGACATCTCGGAGAGCGAGGAGCACTTCATCGGCCGCGCGGTCGCGGCCCAGGTGCTGACGCGCTACCGTCCGCTCAACGATCCGGGGCTCAATGCGTACGCGCAGAAGGTGGCTCAGGCCGTCGCCCTCGCCTCGGACCGCCCCGCGACGTTCAAGGGCTACCACGTCCAGATCCTGGACACGAGCGAGGTCAACGCTTTCGCCGCGCCCGGCGGCTTCCTCTTCGTGACGAAGGGCCTGCTGCAGCTGGTCAAGAGCGAGGACGAGCTCGCGGGAGTGCTCGCCCACGAGGTCGCGCACGTCGCCAAGAAGCACGGCCTCAAGACGATCCAGACCTCGCGGCTGACGAGCGCCTTCACGACCCTCGGCTCCGAGGCCGCCAAGAGCTACACGCCCCAGCAGGTGTCGCAGCTGACGACGGCCTTCGAAGGCGCGGTCGAGGACGTCGTCAACAAGCTCGTCGTCAACGGCTACAGCCGCGACAAGGAGTACGAGGCGGACGAATTCGCGGCGCAGTACGCGAAGGCCGCGAACTACGATCCGGGAGCGCTCAAGACCTTTCTCGCGCGCCTGGACAAGTTCCAGGGCGACAGCGGCGGCATGTTCAAGACCCACCCCCCCGCGGCCAAGCGGGAGGTGGAGCTCGGCACGCAGTCCCCCTCCTCGGCGTATAAGCGCTCCTCCGAGCGCGGCCGGCGCTTCTCGGCGGCGGTGCAGCTCTAAAAGCGTCTTACCGAGGCTTTGCCCGTCGTTTGCCGGGTTTTAATGGCAATTCCGGGCCGCCGGGGCCATCCTAGGAGCATGAAAGCCTTCTCCCTGGCGCTTCCCGCCCTTCGCGTCTCGGCCGGGCTGCTGCTGTGCGCGGCGTGCTTCCAGTCCGGCCGTTGGTATCAGGAGCTGGAGGCTCAAGCCGCCGCGCCGGTCCCCGCGGCCCGCGCGGCCGTCGTCGGGCCCGTGATTACGCCCTCCGATATCGAAGCTAAAGCCGTGGAGGAGCCTCTTCCCGGCGAGGGCGGCGATATCATTACTCCCCTCAACGTGCGCGACCCCTCCGCCCTCGTCATGGGGCCCGCGCATTATCAAAGCGCGTGCCCTCCGCCGCCCGTCGCGCCCTCGCCGGCGCCCATGGCGCGCAGGACCAAGCCTCGCGACATGAAGGAAGGCCGCCTGCTCGAGCTCCTGAAGAAGGACGACAAGAAGATCGTCGTGCCCGAGCAGTACTGAATTCGTCCCGCCCTCGGCGCTCGAACGGATGATTTGGCATAATCTCCTTCATGAAGCGAAGCGAGATCAAGGCGGTGCTGGCGTCGGGCAAGGCGGGCGAGACCGTGACGGTCGCGGGCTGGATTAAGTCCGTCCGCGAATCCAAGAGCGTGGGCTTCGTCCACCTCAACGACGGCTCCACGTTCGACTCGATCCAGATCGTCGTGCCGGCGGAGTTCGCGGGCCGCGAGCGTATTTTGAAGCAGATCACGGGCGCCTCCCTCGCGGTCACGGGCAAGCTGATCGCCTCCCCCGCCAAGGGCCAGGCCGTCGAGCTCGAGCCGTCCTCCATCGATATCCTGGGCGAATGCGACCCCTCCTCCCCCGTGCAGAAGGCGGGCACCTCCTTCGAGTTCCTGCGCGGCGTGGCGCACATGCGCCCGCGCACCAATACCTTCGGGGCCGTGTTCCGCGTGCGCGCCGAGCTCTCCTATGCCGTTCACCAGTTCTACCGCGACCGCGGCTTCGTGATGTGCCACTCCCCCATCCTGACCACCTCCGACTGCGAGGGCGCGGGCGCGATGTTCCAGGTCACCGCCCTCGACGCCGAGAAGCCCCCGCGCGGCCCGGACGGCAGGATCGACTGGTCCAAGGACTTCTTCGGCGAGAAGACCCATCTGACGGTCTCGGGCCAGCTCGAGGCCGAGATTCTGGCGATGTCCTTGTCCAAGGTCTACACCTTCGGCCCGACCTTCCGCGCCGAGCAGTCCACGACCCCCCGTCACGCCGCCGAGTTCTGGATGATCGAGCCCGAGCAGGCCTTCGCCGATCTCCAGGACAACCGCGACCTGGCCGAGTCCTTCGTCAAACACATGATCGAGCACCTCTTCAAGAACTGCGCCCGCGACCTGCAGTTCTTCGACGAGCGAGTGGAGAAGGGCCTGCGCGCCAAGCTCGAGGCGGTGGCCAAGGCCGAGTTCGGCGTCATCGACTATACCGAGGCGATCAAGATCCTGGAAAACGCCGGCCGCAAGTGGGACCATCCCATCGCCTGGGGAAAGGACCTGCAGACCGAGCACGAGCGCTTCCTGACCGAGGAGTACGCGAAGAAGCCGGTGTTCATCATCAACTACCCGCGCTCCTTCAAGCCGTTCTACATGTACTGCAACGACGACGGCAAGACCGTCGCCTGCATGGACCTGCTCGTGCCGCGCGTCGGCGAGCTCATCGGCGGCTCGCAGCGCGAGCACCGCTTGGACAAGCTCCTGGAGCGCATGAAGGAGACCGGCATCGACCCCGTGGCCAACTCCTGGTACGCGGACCTGCGCCGCTACGGCACGGTGCCGCACGCGGGCTTCGGCCTGGGCTTCGAGCGCATGGTCATGTACGCCACGGGCATGGAGAACATCCGCGACGTCGAGCTGTGCCCGCGCGTGCCCGGCAACGCCAAATTCTAAGCGCTAGACGCTCTTAGGAAGATCGAGCTTGATGTGCAGCTCCTGGAGCTGCTTGTCCTTGACCGGGCCGGGGGCCTCGGAGAGCGGATCGGTTCCCTTCTGCGTCTTCGGGAAGGCGATGACGTCCCGAATCGAGTCCTCGCCGCAGAGCAGCGCGGTGAGGCGGTCGAGGCCCATGCCGAAGCCGCCGTGCGGCGGGGCGCCGAAGTCGAGCGCGGAGAGCAGCAGGCCGAACTGGCGCTGCTGCTCGATCTCGTCGAAGCCCATGAGAGCCAGAATCTTGCGCTGCATCGTCCCGCTATGGTTTCGGATCGAGCCGCTCGCCAGCTCCACGCCGTTGAGCACGAGGTCGTACTGGTGGCTGCGCACCGAGCCGGGGTCCGTGTCGAGCTTGGGAACGTCGGAGTCGAGCGGGCGGGTGAAGGGGTTGTGGGCGAAGGTCCAGCGCTTTTCCTCGGCCTCCCACTCGAGCAGCGGGAAGTGCGTGATCCAGGAGAAATGCCACGGCGTCGACGGTTGAGGACGTGTCCTGAGGATAATCTCCTTGCGGATGGCGCCGAGCACCGTGGAGGCGGGAATCTCCTTGTCCGCGGCGAAAAAAGTCGTGTCGCCGGGCTTGGCGCCCGTCTTGGCCTTGATCGCCTCGAAGTTCTCCGGCGTCAGGAACTTCGCGATCGGCGTCTCCGGGCCCGCCTCGCCCCACTTGATCCAGGCGAGGCCCTTGGCGCCGTAGACCTTGGCGAGGTCGGTGAGCTTGTCGATCTCGGCGCGAGAATAGACGCACGGGGCTGTGATCGCGCGCACGACGCCGCCGTCGGCGATCGGGCCGGCGAACACCTTGAAGCCGCAGCCCTTGAGCTCGGCGGAGAGGTCGGCGATTTCGAAACCGTAGCGCTGGTCCGGCTTATCCGAGCCGAAGCGGCGCATCGCCTCGAAGTAATCGAGCCGAGGAAACGGGGTGTTGAGGTCGAAGCCGATGGCGGCCTTGAAAATGGCCTTCATCATGCGCTCGCAGGCCGCGTGAACGTCGGCCTCTTCGACGAACGACATCTCGACGTCGATCTGGGTGTGCTCCGGCTGGCGGTCGGCGCGCAGGTCCTCGTCGCGGAAGGCGCGGGCGATCTGCATGTACTTCTCGACGCCGGAGACCATGAGAATCTGCTTGAAGATCTGCGGCGACTGGGGCAGGGCGTAAAAGGTGCCGGGCGTCATGCGCGAGGGCACGAGAAAGTCGCGCGCGCCCTCGGGCGTGGCCTTGGTCAGGCACGGCGTCTCGATCTCCAAGAATCCTTCAGCGGCGAGCGAATTTCGCGCCGCCATCGCGATCGTGTGGCGAACGGTCAGGTTGCGCAGCATGCGCGCGCGGCGCAGGTCGAGGAAGCGGTATTTGAGACGGGACTCCTCGTTGACGGAGATGTGCTCGTCGATCTCGAAGGGCAGGACCTTGCTGGTGTTGAGCACCGTCACGGAGTCGGCGTTGATCTCGATCTCGCCGGTGGGCAGCTTGGGGTTCTCGGCCCCCTTGGGGCGACGCTGGACCGTGCCGGATATGCTCACGACGAATTCGGCGCCGAGCTTCGCGGCGACGAGGAAGGCCTCGGCCTTCTCGGGATGAACGACAACCTGCACCAGCCCGGACCGGTCGCGCAGGCTGAAGAAGTACACCCCGCCGTGGTCGCGGCGCGCGTGGACCCAGCCGGCGACGCGGACGGCCGTGCCCGCGAAGGAGGCGTCGAGCTTTCCGGCGTCGTGGGTGCGCATGGCGTTGGCCATCGTGGTGTCCTTGGAGTGGGTCAGGCTTCGATGCAAAGCCCCGCGAGCTTCTCGGGGGCGGGGATGGTGTAGCGGCCATCATGCTGGGAGACGAGGCCGGCGCGGCGCAGCGAGGACAGCGCGCGCGTGAGCGGCTCGCGCGTGGTTCCCACGACGTCGGCGAGCTCCTGCTGGGTGAAGCGGTCCTTGAGCACGATGGCGCCGCCGTGCTTCTCGCCGGAGCGGCGTCCGAGGTCGAGCATCGCCTTGGCGACGCGGCCGAGGATGTTGCGGAACAGCAGCCCTTCGATCTCCTCATTGGCGCGGCGCAGGCGCTCGACGACGGTCTGCAGCAGATACAGGGCGAGCTTCGGGTCGCTGGCGAGCAGGCGCTGAAAGTCTTTTTTGCGGATCAGCAGCAGCCGCGAGGGCTCGACGGCCTGGGCGGCGGCGGTGCGGGTCGTGCCCTCGAGCAAGGACATTTCCCCGAAAAAATCGCCTTCCTTGAGGTAGGCGAAAGTTTTTCGTTTCTTGGAGGCCGAGTTGGTGAAAATCTTGATGCGTCCGGAGAGGACGATGTACATCGCGTCGGAATCCTGGCGCTTGGCGAACACCGACTGGCGGGTGTTGAGGTCGAGCTCCTCGGCCAGGCGAAACACCTCGTTGAGATGCTTCGCGCTCAGGGCCGATAGAAAGGGGATTTTCTTGAGGAGCTTGACGCCGTTCATGGGTCGATATTAGCTTTCTTGCCCGCGGGCGTTCAAGGAGCTACAATCACCCTCATGACGGAACCCCCTCCCCCCGTCGAGGCCCCCGTTTCCAGCTCGGACGTGATCCGGGACGTGGTGATCTTCGGCGGCGGCGGGCTGCTCTTCGGGCTCCTGCTGGGCCCGCCTGGGACCGTCGCGAGGGCGGTCGACGACGCCGGACCTGTCGTGGCGCGGGGCTTGATCGACGCGCTGCAGATCATCGTGGGATTTCCCCTGGGAGGGTTCCCGATTCTGCTCGTGCTGGCGGTGTATGGATTCGGCGCCCTATTTTTTCATTCCGGGCCCGAGCGCGGTCTCGTACGGGCGTTGTCGTTCGGCCTGCTGATGATGGCCGGGCGCGTGATCCTGATGCCTTGAGGCCGCCGGGACGCTAGAGGCGCCAGGAAGACAGGGCAGAGAGCATGTCCGTATCGGTGCTGTCGATCTTGAGCGGGGTGACCGAGACTCCGCCCTTCGACACCACGCCGACGTCCGTGCCGGGCTCGTCCACGCCGGTGACGTGGCGGCCCGCGAGCCAGTAGTACTCGAGGCCGCGGGGGTCCGAGCGCCGGGTGACGTCGGTGCCGTAGATGCGGCGGCCGAGCTTCGCGGGCTCCCCGGGGCCGTAGCCCTTGCCCGCGCGCGCGGGGAAGTTGACGTTGAGGCAGACGCCTTTAGGCAGGCGCTTTTTCAGGACCTGCCTCGCGAGCCGCTGCGCGAAGGCGCCCCCCGCCCGGTAGTCCTTGCCGTCGGGATCCATCGAAAAGGCGATCGCCGAAATCTTGAGCAAGGTCGCCTCCATCGCCGCCGCGACGGTGCCGGAGTAGATCACGTCCTCGCCGAGATTGTAGCCGCGATTGATGCCGGAGACGACCAGGTCGACCTTGCCCTTCAAGATTTCGAGGATGCCGAAGCGCGAGCAATCCGCGGGACTGCCATTTAACGCATAGACGCCCTCGGACTGCTTACGGACGCGTATCGGCTTATGGAGCGTCAGCGAGTGGCTGTCGGCGGAGCGCTCGTGATCAGGAACCGACACGGTCACCTTGCCGATCCGCCGCATGGCCGCGATCAAGGCCGGGAGGCCGGGGCCGTGGATGCCGTCATCGTTGCAAACTAAAATGTTTGGGCGTTTCATAAGGTTAATTTTTCGAGGGCGTCTACGAACAGCGAGGTGGTTTTATCCGCCGGAGGCAAGCCAAGAGATTCATGCTTCGCTGCCGTCGATGACTTTAACATATCGGCCAACGCACCCCCGAGGCCTTCGGAAAGACCCGTCTCAGGAATCCTCACCGCCGTTTTCGCCGCTTCAAACACGCGGGCATTGGCGTCCTGATGATTCGCCGCCGCGTGAGGATACGGAACCAAAATCGCTTTTTTCCCCTGCGCGGCTAGCTCCGCGAGGGTGCTCGCGCCGGATCTGCAGACGACCACATCTGCGGCGGCGTAAGCCGCCGCCATGTCCTCGAGGTAATCGCGCACCATTGCCGTCGCGCCGGCCTTCAGATAAGCCGTCGCTGTTTCTTCCGACTTGCCCCTGCCCGCAAGGTGCAGCACCTGCGCGTCGACCCCAGAGTCTTTCAGCGCCTTCGGCATGGCCAGGTTGATGGCCTGCGCTCCTTGCGATCCTCCGAACACGAGGATCGTCGGCTTCGCGGGATCAAGGCCGAGGGATTTTCTCGCCTCCCTCGCGTCCTTGCGCCCATATAACGCCGGTCTCACGGGCGTCCCCACCACTGTGCCGCTCCCGCCCGCAGGCGGCAGCCCCCAGAACAGCGTCCCCCCGAATCTGACCGACGCGGCGTTCGCCAGGCCGAGAATCGCGTTCGATTCGTGCAGCGCGATCGGCACCCCCCGCCTCCAGGCCGCGTACGCGACCGGGAAGGTCAGGTACCCTCCCATGCCGAGCACCAGATCCGGCTTGAAATCCCTCGTCACCCGCGACATCATCCGCAGGCTGCCCAGCAATTTGGCCGTAAACGAAATCAGCTCCGTCCCGACCCGCCGCGGCAGCCCCTTCAGATCGATCTCGAGGCACGCCAGCCCCGCCTCCTCGAGCCGAGCCATCGCGGGGTCGTCTTTCTTGACGATCATCAGCGGGTCCCAGCCGCGCTTCTTGAGCTCCAGCGCCGCGACGAGGCCGGGGTAGAAGTGTCCTCCCGTGCCTCCCGCCGCGACGATGACCCGCTTCATTTCAACGCCTCGGCCCGCGTCTGCCGCGAGATGTTGAGCAGCACGCCGATCCCGAGCATAGTCGAGAGCAAGGACGACCCGCCGTAGGAGATGAACGGCAACGGTATGCCTTTCGTGGGAAGCAGCCCGATCGACATCGCGATGTTGAAGAACGCCTGGATGACGATCGAGAAGGAAATGCCCGCGGCGAGCAAGGTCCCGAACAGGTTCGGCGCGGTGCGCGCGATCCGGATGCCCCGAACGAGAATGGTCGCGAACAGCGCCAGCACCACGGCCGCGCCGATGAGGCCCAGCTCCTCGCAGATGACCGGAAAGATGAAATCGGTGTGCGGCTTGGGCAGGTACATGAGCTTGAGCTTTGAGGCGCCCACGCCCTTGCCCGTCCAGCCTCCCGAGCCGACGGCGAGAATGGACTGCGAGAGCTGGTAGCCCGCGCCCTTGATGTTCTCGAACGGGGTCAGGAACGAGAGCAATCTCGCCCGGCGGTACGGCTTGCGCCACAGCTCGATGGCGACGATCGGCGCGGCCAGGGCCAGGGCGCCCACGATGGACTGCCAGCGCGCTCCGGCGACGAACAGGGTCAGGATCGTCACGCAGAAGATCAGGAAGGGCGTGCCGAGGTCGGGCTCGAGGCCGATGAGCACGAGCAGGACGCCCACGACGGCGAGCGGGACGGCGATGCCCTGGATGAAGTTCCCGAGCTTGCTGTGCTTCTTGTCGAGATAGGCGGCGAGAAAGAGGATGGCGGTGAGCTTGGCGAATTCGGCCGGCTGCAGGCCGACGGGCCCGAGGCGGATCCAGCGCTTGGCCCCGGCCACCGCGGGGAAGAAGAGCGCGGCGACCAAGGTCACGCAGGTGATGGCGAAGATCGGCATGACGAACTCGCGCAGGCGGTTGTAGTCGTACCGGCTCATCGCGCCCATCGCGAAAAGCGAGATGACCGCCCAGACGAACTGGCGCTGAAAGAAGAAGAGCGGGCTGTTGAGGTTCTTCTCGGCGTAGATCGCGCTCGCGGAGTAAACCATGACCAGGCCGATGACGAGCAGGGCCATGGTGGCCCCGAACAGGGCGTAATCGATCGGCGCGGAACGGCGCGCCGAGGGCCGCTTCTTCACTTCGCCTTGGCCGCAGCGGCGACGAGCGATTTGAAGCGGGTTCCGCGGTCCTCGAAATCCCGGAACTGGTCGAACGAGGCGCAGGCCGGCGAGAGCAGGAGCGTGTCGCCCTTCGCGCCGATCTTGAGGCCGGTTTCGACCGCGGTCGCGAGATCGCCGCAGGGAAAGATCGGCACGAGGCCCGACAGATCCTCCTCGATGCGGCGCGTGGCCGAGCCGATCGTGAGGATGCCCTTTACGGTCTTTTCTATCCATGGCTTGAGCGGGGCGTAGGGGGAGCCCTTGTGCAGGCCGCCCAGGATCAGGAGCAGGCGCTTGCCCCCCGGTTCGTGAGCCTTGAGCGCGACCACGGTCGAGTCCACGTTGGTGGCCTTGGAGTCGTTGACGCAGGCGATGCCTCTCACCGAGCCGCACGGCTCGAGGCGGTGCTCGATGCCCTTGAACGCCTTGAAGGCCTTCTGGATCATGGCCGGCTTGAGGCCGCGGGCCAGGGCCAGCAGGGCGGCCGCCATCGCGTTCTCGCGATTGTGGCGGCCTGGCAGCTTGGGAGGGACCAGTTTCAGCTCCTTTTTCGCGCGGGGCAGCCGGAAATGCAGCTTCCCCCCCTCTTCCCAGGCGTGCACGTTGATCCCCTTCGTTCCGAAATAAAGCCTTTCGGAGGGGCATTCACGCGACAGCTTGACCGCGGTCGGGTCGTCGGCGTTGAACACGCAGGCGTCGCCGGGGCCCTGCTCTCGGAAGACCTTGCTCTTAGCCGCCAGGTAGGCCTGCATGCTGCCGTGGTGGTCGAGGTGATCGGCGGTGATGTTGAGGATCGCCGAGGCGCGGGGCTCAAAGTGGGCGCTGTCCTCGAGCTGGTAGCTCGAGCATTCGACGATGAGGACGTCGGTGGGCTTGGACGCCGGGGCCGTCGTCGAGATCGGAATGCCGATGTTCCCGCCGAGCAGGGCCTTGCGGCCGCGCGGGAGGCCGGCTTTGAAGATCTCCCAGGTCAGCTGCGTTGTCGTTGACTTGCCGTTCGTGCCGGTGATGGCAACCACGGCTTTCGCTTTCGAGTAGGCGAGGGCGATCTCGAGCTCGCTGTAAACTGGAATTCCCTTGTCCTTCAGCATTTTGAAAATAGGAAGGTCGGGTTTGATCCCGGGGCTTTTGACGACGAACGCGCAGGCGAGAAGCCGTTTGGAGTGGCCGTTCCACTCCCATTTAAGCGCCTTCGGGAGGGACTTCAACAACGGCGTCAGCTCGGCCTTCGGCCGGGAATCGGAGCCGAGAACCTTATAACCCTTATTAACCAACAGGCGCGCCACCGACTGGCCCGAACGTCCCAAGCCCAAAACGCCGGCCAGCTTCCCTTTCTTAAAGCTTTTCGCGTCGAAGGCCTTCATCGCAATTTAAGAGACGCCAACGCCGTCAGCATCAGCACGATGCTGACGATCCAAAATCTCACGGTCACCTTCGGCTCCGCGAGGCCGCCGAGCTCGAAATGGTGGTGGATCGGGGCCATGCGGAAGAGGCGCTTGCCGCCGCGCAGTTTGAAGGACGCCATCTGCAGGATGACGGACAAGGTTTCCAGGACGAAGACTCCCCCGATGATCGGCAGCAGCAGCTCCTGCTTCACGCACAGCGCCACCACGGCGATGACGCCGCCGAGGAACAGGGAGCCGGTGTCGCCCATGAAGATCTGCGCGGGGTAGGCGTTGAACCACAGGAAGCCCAGGCAGGCGCCGATAAGCCCCGCCAGGTACACGGCGATCTCTCCCGACCCCTCGACGTAGACGATGCGCAGGTAGTAGGCGAGCTTGATGTTGCCCGAGGTGTAGGCGAGCACGGCGTAAGCGATGGCGCAGAACATCACCGTGCCGGCGGCAAGGCCGTCGAGCCCGTCGGTCAGGTTGACCGCGTTCGAGGAGCCGACGATCATCAGCACCGCGAGCGCGAAGTAGAGCACGCCCAGGTCGACGAACAGCTCCTTGCCGTAGGGGATGTTGAGCATCGTGGTGAACGAGCCGTTCGGCGGACGCACCGCGAGATAAGCGGCTACGCCGAGGCCGACCACCACCTGGATCAGGAACTTCGCCTTCGACGGCGCGCCCTTGGCGTCCTTCTTGATGAGCTTGAGGTAGTCGTCCCAGAAGCCGATGGCGGTCAGGCACATCGTGACGGAGAGGATCAGCCAGGTGAAGCGGTTGTCGGGCCGCATCCACAGCAGGGTCGACGCGGTGACGGCGAGGAAGATCAGCGCGCCGCCCATCGTCGGCGTGCCCTGCTTGGAGAGATGCGACTGCGGCCCGTCGGTGCGCTGCATCTGCCCCACCTTGCGCGCGCGCAGGGAGCGGATCAAGGCGGGGCCGAGCAGGAGGCTGACGCCGAGCGAGGTCACCGCCGCGCCCGCGGCGCGGAAGGTGATGTACTGGAACACGTTCAGCGGGCTGAACACGTCGCGGAGCTGGTGGAGGTAATAGAGCATGCTAAAGCGCTTTGGCGAGCTCCTCGAGGCGCATCGCCCGCGAGGCCTTGAACAGCACGGCGTCCTTGGCGGTGAGCGTGTTCTTGATTTTGGACGGCCAGGTCTTCGAATCGAGCGCGTAGGCGGCGAGGAGCTCCGGCTTCGCCGCCGCGAGGGCGTCGGCCGCCGGCTTCATCTCGGGGCCGGCCAGGTAGACGGACTTGAGCTTGAGGGTCGCAAGCCACTCGCCGAGCTCCCGGTGAAACTTGGGGGAGTCGGGGCCGAGCTCCTTCATGTCCCCCAGGACGAGCGTCAAGCTTTTGGACTTGAACTCCTCGCAGAAGGCCTCGATCGAGGCGCGCATGGAGGCGGGGTTTGCGTTGTAGGCGTCGAGCACGAGGGAGGCCCCGCTCGCGTGCGGCAGGGGCTCCTGGCGCAGCATTCCCGGCGCGTGCGCCTCGAGCCCGGCGCGGATCGCGTCTGGCGCGAGGCCCATCGCCCACGCCGCCGCCGCCGCGCCGGCGGCGTTGTAGCGGTTAAACGCGCCGAAGGCGCGCAGCTTCGCGGTCAGGCGGTGACGGTCGATAATGAGTCCGTCCTTCCCCTCAATTCTGACCTTGCAGTTGTTGCCGGTCCCGAAGGTGACCGCGCGCGCGCCCAGCCGGGTTTCCAGCGCCGCCAGCCAGGGATCGTCCGCGTTGATGACCGCCATGCCGTCCTCAGGGAGAACGGCCACGATCTCCGAGTTCGTCTGAAAAGTGGTCTCGATCGTGCCGAAGCTTTCGAGGTGGTCGGGGCCGATGTTCGTGAGCAGGGCGACGGTCGGCTGGGCCACGCGCGCCAGCTCCTCGATCTCCCCCTTCCGGCAGGCGGCAAGTTCGAAGATGCCGTACCGGTGCTCGGGGAGGAGTTCGAGCACCGACAACGGCACGCCGATTTCGTTGTTCCAGTTGCCCGGCGTCGCGCATACCGGCCCGACCTGGGCGCAGATGGATTTGAGCATCTCCTTGGTCGTCGTCTTGCCGTTGGAGCCGACGATGCCCGCGACGGGAATGTCGAAGCGTTTGCGGTGAAAGTGGGCGAGGGCCTGCAGGGCCTTGAGCGTATCGGGCACCTCGACGACATGCGCCGGCCTGGGCGCTTCCTTGGGAAGCCTGCCGTCCGCGATGATCCAGCCGGCCGAGGACCTGGCGAACTCGGGGGTGAGCAGGGCGTGGGCGTCGACGCGCTCGCCGACGAGCGCCCAGAACGCCTGGCCCGGCTTCAGATTTCGCGTATCGGTCGTCAGAGAGTCGATCGGCGCCGCGGCGTCGCCGTTCGTCAGGCGTCCGCCGGCCGCGCGCGCCAATTCTCCCCAGGTAAGATCTAATTTCATTTTATGGACTTTAACGCTTCACGGGCGCAGACTCGATCGTCGAACGGCACGGTCCGCTCCTTCAGTATCTGATAATCCTCGTGCCCCTTACCGGCGATCAGAACCACGTCCCCGGTCCGGGCCTCCGCGATCGCGGCGGCGATGGCCTCGGCGCGATCCGGGATCATTCTATAATTTTGGAGGTGAGCATCACGCGCTCCCGTTTCGATGTCATTTAGAATCGATAAGGGGTCCTCGGATCGGGGATTATCGCTGGTAAAGATAGCGATATCTCCGCCGCGGCACGCGGCGACGCCCATGGGACCGCGTTTGGTTTTGTCGCGATCTCCGCCGCAGCCGATAACCGTGATGATCCGCTTGTGGGGCATAGACTTAAGCAGGGTGAGGATGTTTTCCAAAGCGCTGTCAGTGTGGGCGTAATCCACGAACACATGGAAGTCCTGCCCTTCCGATATGGATTCCAGCCTTCCCGGTACCGCGCGAAGCGCGGAAATGCCGTTGAAGACCGTCTCGGGCGAGACGTTCAAACCGAGCATGGCGGCGGCAGCCGCCAGGGCGTTCTCAACGTTGTGTCGTCCGGGCAAACGCAGGTGGGCGTCATACCGTTTGCCCCGGAAGGTTACTCCAAATTCCGTGCCGTTCAAATCCGCTTTTCTGATCGTCCCTTTGAGATCCGTCGCCGCGTCCGTCAGCCCGAACCGTATGACCTGGCAGTCGATCGCTCTCTTCACGAGCAGGTGCGCTTTAGGGTCGTCGAAATTCAGCGCCGCCACCTTCGGCGCTTTTTTATTGTCGGCCCTCGCCAGCAGATCAAAGAGGCGGGCCTTCGCGTCGAAATACGCGTCCACCGTCTTATGAAAGTCCAGATGATCGCGGGTCAAATTCAGAAATATGCATGCGTCGAATTCGACGTTCTCCACCCGCTTCAACGCCAGCGCATGCGACGAGACCTCCATCAGCCCGTGCGTCGCCCCCCCGTCCCGGAACCTCGCCAGAAGCTTCGTCAGCGTGAGCGAGATCGGCGTCGTATTGATCGACTTTTCGAGCCGCTCCCCGTTCAGCCGGTTTTCGATCGTCCCCGCGACGGCCGGCCTTCCCCCCATCGCCTTCACGATGGACTCGAGCAGATAGGTCGTCGTCGTCTTGCCGTTGGTCCCCGTCACGCCGACCATCGTCATCGCGCCCGAGGGATGCCCGTAAAACTCGTCCGAGATGCCCGCCATCGCCGAAGCGATGTCCTCGACCTGCACCCACGTCCCCTTCATCACGGCCGGAGGCGGCGGCGGCTCGAGCTCGCTGACAACCGCGACGGCGCCGTTATCGAAGGCCTGCTTCGCGTGGCGGTTCCCGTCGGTCTTTGCCCCGGGCATGGCGAAGAATAGCTCGCCCGCTGCGACCTCGCGGGAATCGTGGTGAAGACCGGAAATGTTGACGTCCACGGACCCCGCGACGCGCCGCGTGGACGCGGAGCGCAGCAGTTCAGCGAGGGTCATAAAAACAGAACGGTGTCAGGCCTTCCACTATTCCACTTTGTTGACCTTGGAGCCTCGTCCAGGAAGTGGAATAGTGGAAGGCCTGACACCTGATCACTATCGCCTCGCTGTGAGCGTCGGAGCGGCGGGGCGGTCGGACGGCACGCCTTCGAGCGCGAGGAGCCGGCTGCCCAGGCGGGCGAAGATCGGAGCGGCCACCAAACCGCCGTAGTACGCCCCCTTCGGCTCATGCAGGATCACGAGGATCGTCCAGCGCGGCGCGGAGGCCGGCAGGAAGCCGGCGAAGGAGGCCGTGTAGGCGGAGGTCGAGTACTTGCGCGTGAGCGGGTCGATCTTACGCGCGGTTCCGGTCTTGCCCGCGGCGCGGTAGCCGGGGATCTTCGCGCTGGCCGCGGTGCCGCGGTCCACCACGCCTTCGAGCATCAGCGAGATCTCCCGGACGGCGCGCTCGGAGGCGACGCGGCGGACCTTGACCGGCGGCTCGCCGTCGGCGAAGAACTTAGGCTCCCAGAGCGTGCCGCCGTTGGCGATCGCGGAGTAGGCGCCGAGCATCTGCAGCGGGCTCACGGCCAGGCCGTAGCCGTAGGACGAGGCGGCCAGGCCGACCTTGGTCAAATCCGAGAGCGGCTTGAGCTCGCCGGCGCTTTCGCCGGGAAGCGGCGCGCCGGTCTTGGCGCCGAAGCCGAACGCGCGGGCCAGCCGGTAGAAGCGCGTCGCGCCCACCCGTTCCACCACCTTGGCGACGCCGATGTTCGAAGAGCGCTCCATTATTTGCGTGAGGTTCATGTCCCCCTCCGGCTCATGGTCCGTAATGGTTACTCCGGGGGTGAGCTGCCACTTACCGCCTTCGCCGCTGAAAAGCTCGTCCGGGCGCACGACGCGGTCGTCCACGGCGGCGAGCGCGGTCACGACCTTGAAGGTCGAGCCGGGCTCGAAGGCGTCCTGGACGAGCGGGTTGCGAAGCGGATTCGGCGGCCACGCGGCCATGGCCAGGATCTCTCCGTTGCGCGGGTCCTGGATCGCGACGATTCCTTCCTTGAACTGCCCCTTCTCCCCGCCCTCGCGCAGGGCCTCCTCGGCGAGATACTGGGCGGTGCGGTCGAGGGTTAGGCGCAGCGGCTCGGGTTCGTCGCCGGCGTCCGCCACGTTCTTGTAGATCGAGCGGCCCTGGCCGTCGCGTATGACGTCCATGCGGCGCGCGCGGCCGTTTAAGCGCTTGTTCTGAGACATTTCGATGCCGGCGAGGCCGTTGCCTTCGGCGCCGACGAGGCCGAGCACGCCGCGCGCGAGGTCGCCGTTGGGATACACGCGCTCCTGCGCGGGCACGAGTCCCAGGCCCTCGACGCGCGCCTCGGCGAGCTGAGTGAACTCGCCGTGGGTCATGCCCGTCTTGAGCCAGGCGAAGCGGTGCGCGGCGCGGGTCTTGCGCGCGATCTCCGACGCGGGGAGCCCGAGCAGGGGCGAGAGCTTCGCGCCGAAGGCATTCGGGTCCTTGACCATCGCCTTGTCGACGAAGCACGACCAGGACGGATTCGAGCGCGCGAGCACGCGGCCGTGGCGGTCCTGCAGGTCGGCGCGCGGGGCCGCTTCCTTGGCGGTGCGGGCGAACTCCCCCGAGGCCCGAGTGGAGAGGTTGTCGTGCCTCAGGACCTGGAGATAGGCGAGGCGCGCGCCGAGCGGCAGCAGCGGCGACAGCGTGAGCGCCGCGGCGACGGTCAGCCGGAGTCCGAGATCCATTCGGTCGCTCTCAGCTGCGCGAGGGGCCGACGAGCGGAAGGCGCGCCCAGAGCCTCGGCAGCAGGCCTCCGGATTCGGCGGCGCCGGACAAGGAGCGCAGCGAATCCGGCGTGGCCGGAATCATTCCGAGCTTGGTGTTCGCGCGGGCAGCGAGGGCCGCGGGCGCCATGGTTTCGTCGACTTTGAGGCGGAGATCAGCGACGCGGCTGCGCAAGGCGCGGGCCTCGCGCCGGGTCGTTTCGACGCGGTAGCCGATGCGGGTGGCCTGAACGTGCTGCCAGCACAGGAAAAGCAGGAGGGCGCCCAAGCCCGCGAACTTCGCGACCCGTCGTGGATCGAATCCCATGAGCGCGTCCATCATACCATGTTCCTTTTCTTCAGAGTGAGGGGCGGGCGTCCCCGCCGAGAGGGACGCCCGCCCTATAGTTGGCGGCTCCCCCCCGCCGAGAGAGGAGGCCGCCTAAATCGGCCGGACCCCCCCGCCGAGAAGGGGACCGGCTTTAACTGCGACGAGTGGTCAGGCTTATATCCACCCGTCAAACTTCGAGATCGTGGGGGCGGCTCTTCCCCGCCGAGAGAGAGAGCCGCCCCGTTATCGATGGCGAGCCCCCCGCCGAGAGGGGGCCCGCCAAATCTTGCCTATTTGCCCGTCGACCGTCCTTTCAGAAAAACTCGCCGCCACACGTAGCCGGGGGAGCTCACCTTGCCGACGGGCGAGACCGCGACGGTCTGCTTGCGGTCGAGCAGGAAGGACACGGTCGTGTCCAGCCTCGTCATCGCCGCCAGCGCGACCGTCGAACCGCTCAGGAACGAAGTGCTCTTCATCATCGTGTCCCCCTATCGCTTCTTTTCAATGACCCGCAGCTTGGCGCTGCGGGAGCGAGGATTGCGCTCGATCTCTTCGTTGGAAGGCGCGATCGCCGACTTCGCGTCTCCCTTCCCGATATAAGCGCACGACCCTTGCGCGACGAACGAAGCGAAAACGTTCTTGACGATGCGGTCCTCGAGCGAGTGGAAGGTGATCACGCACAGCCTTCCGCCGTTCTTAAGGTACGGCACCACCGTTTCGAGCCCGCGCGTCAGGCTTTCGAGCTCCTGATTCACCGCGATGCGCAGGGCCTGAAAGGTCCGCGTCGCCGGGTGATGCCCGGTGCGCGGCACGACGGACTCGACGCAGTCAGCCAGATCGAGAGTGGTCGCAAAGGGCTTTTTCGCGCGGCGCGCGACGATGGCGCGGGCGATCTTATCCGCCTCGGGCTCTTCGCCGAACTCGGTCAGGAGCATCGCGATCTGCTCGGCCGGCCAGCGGTTGACGATCTGCTCGGCCGTCAAGGCGGCGTCGGGTCCCAGGCGCATGTCGAGAGGCCCCTCGCGCAGGAACGAGAAGCCGCGGGCGGGCTTGTCGAGCTGCAGCGAGGAGACGCCGAGGTCGAACATGGCGCCGGAGAGCGGGAAGAAGCCCTCCTTCTCGAGAACGGAGCCCAGGGATCGGAAGTTCGCGCGGACCGAGTGGAATCTTCCACTGTGGGCTTGGAGCCGGTGGCCGGCTTCGGCAAGCGCCTCCGGATCCGCGTCGAGACCGAGTACCTTTCCCTGGGCCGAAAGCTTGCCGAGAAGCGACTCGGAATGGCCGCCGAGACCGAGGGTGGCGTCGAGGTACAGCCCCCCTTTGTCCGTGACGAGCCGCTCCAGCGTTTCCGCTAGAAGGACCGGCTCGTGCGTGTAACGGCGCTCTTCCAAGATCATATCTCCAGGCTCTTCCCGATCTTCTTGTACGCCGGAGCGATCGTCGACTTCTCGTACGCCGCCCAGCGCTTCGCGTCCCAAATTTCGGCGCGGTTTCCCGCTCCCTGCACCAGCACGTCGAACCGCAGCCCGGCGTGCTCCTTCAAGTACTGCGGCACCAGGATGCGCCCCTGGGCGTCCGGCTCGACCTCGACCGCCTCGGAGAAGAACTTGCGCTTGAACGCCCGCTCCTGCTCCTTGTCCGGCATCGAGAACATCTTCAAATCGTCCGCGAGCATCTTCTCCCACTGCGTCGGGAGGAAGAGGTACAGGCAGCCGTCCATGCCGCTCGTCAGATAAAAGCTGCGTCCCTTCTCCTGCGCCAGCGTCTCGCGGTAGTTCGGCGGAATCGCGAGCCGGTTCTTCGGGTCGAGCGAGTAATCGTAACGACCGATGAGAAGGGCCATTACTCCCCACCTTCGCCCACTCGGTTGTTATTTCTCACCACTTTTCCCCACCGGGATCAGGAGTATAGAGGACTCCACTGATTCTGTCAAGTGACGATTTTTTGACGGAGGAGTTCTCCGTCGAGAAACGGGCCTAAAATAGCCGCGTTTTCACGCGACGCGTTCTATTTTTTTGCGGGCTCGCTCATGTTGGCGCGGGCGAGAAAACAATCTCCGCCGGGGACGGCGGGGATTGACCCCGCCTGCGCGATCCGTCCGCGACGAATGAGAACGCCCTTGTCGCGGCGGATCGAGCCCGCCGGCGGAGATTGTTTTATCGCCCCGACCATCCGAGGGCGAGCGCACGATGGCGATCGCCGCGCTCAGTATCGCGTCGCCGAAGGCCCGGCGGGAGAGTCATGTCCGGCGGGGCGTGGGGTCCGCCGCGACAAGGGTTCGTTATACGTCGCGGACGACCCCCGAGGTCGGGTCAATCCCGACCGTCCCCGACGGACATGACTCTCCTGCCGGGCCGTCCCGAGCGCGTTATTGCCCGCCGAGCTTCGCCATCTGCGTGCGGGAGAGCTCATAGCGCCAGGCGTGCTCGAGCGCGACCATGCGCGTGTACGGCGCCCCGTACGCGCGGTAGAGTGCCTCGGGCGTCGGGCGGCCGTCGCGAAGGTGCGCGGCGAATTTATAGAAGGAGGAGCGATACTGCGTGCGGATGAGAAAACGCACGAGGCTGTAGGATTGCGCGTACCAGAGGCGCACCTTCGCGTCGGGCCAGCCCGCGGTCGAGGTCACGGCGGTGAGCTTGTCGATCGGAAACCCGTCGCCCGACTCGAGGCGCTCGAGATTCTCGCGCAGCCAGTTCGGCGCGGCGAGCCCGCGCTCGACCTGGACGAGCGTCGCCATCCCTTCCGACAGCCACAGCGGGTCCGTGGTGCCGTCGAGGAAGAAGCCGTCGAAATAGATATGGGTCAGCTCGTGCGCGACGATGCCTGGAAGCTCCTCGCTTTCATAGACGTAGAGCTTGCGCTTGCCCACCGAGCTCGCTCCCCCCGACCAGGCCGGGCGGCCGGTGACGCGACGGTAGGTGTCCTGATTCTTGAACAAGAAGATCGTCGTGCGCTCGTTGCTCGCCCATGGCGAGAAGGGCGCGAGGTCGAGCATGAGGTTCGAGTGCAGGCTCTCGATGAGTTCGATAAAGCGCTCGGAGGCGGGGTACTGCTCGGCGAACACCGTGAAGTGCCTCGAGTCGCTGCGCACGAAACCCGACGGCGTCGCCATGTCGGACGGAACGCTGCGATCCTCTCGTGAGCGCGTGGTGGGCGCCGGACCGGGGGCGGGCGCCGGGCGTCCGCGCGGCTCGGGCCCGGCCGCGGCGACCTCCGGATTGGAGGAGACCGCGCGCCGGCTGGTGGACGGCGCGGGGCCAACGTAGTCAGGGGTAGGGATTACGTTAAGCGCCGGGTCCGCCGGGGGCGGAAGCGCCGGGCTGCCTTCCGGATCCGGATTGACTGCGGGCGGCGCGTACGGCACGGACGGGGGCAGGGCCGCGGGCGGGACCGCCGGCGGCAAGGGTGCTGCGGGCGCGTAGACCGTGGCCTCTCTCGGCAGCGGCTGGGCTGCGCCGTAAGGCTCGATGCGCTTCATCTTCGCGAGGTCCTGCTCCTCCTCGCCCAGGTACTGGTACACCATCACGCCCCAAAGGCTGATGACCAGGACCCAGATAAGGACACGCAGGCGTAAGAGAACGTCCACAGGGTTAGTTTAGCCCCTTTGCGCGCCTTTCTCCACCCCGGGAGCTCAGGAGCGGGAGTCGCGCAGGCGCAGGGCCATCTGAGCCAGGCTGTGCACGAACAGCGAGAAGATGACGATAAAGGCCGCGTGGGAGAGAACCATGCCGAGGAACGGCCCCTCGAGCGGCTGGCGCGAATATATGACGCCGATCATCGCACCCGCGGCGGAGAGCGCGCACAGCACGGTCTCGAGCTTCGAGGTCGTGAGCGCGGCGGCGGTGGGCGCCAGGACGAACAGGAGCCACATCGGGCCCCAGTACGGGTATAAGAGGTAGAACAGCGGGATCGCCCAGACGAGGTTGAGCCACACCTGGATCTGGCGGAAGCGGCCGGCCCACGCGACCCAGCGATACTGGTTCTTGCCGATCCACCAGTTCGCGAGGACGTCCGCGAGGAGGATGCCGATCGCGGCTTTCGTCACGGCCGACTCGGGCTCGCCGAAATGGACCGCCGAGAGGATCAGCACCAGCGCGAACGGCGTGAAGTAGCGGCTGAGCATCTGCATCGGTCAGTCCTCCTTGCGCCCGAACAGCATCAGGCGTCGGTCTCGCGCCTCGTCCGGACGGCGATAAGGGCAAGACTTTAGCAATGTGCCCCCCGCCGCGGCCAGTGCCTTGGCGAGCGCGGGATCGCGAGTCGCCGGCTCGTCCGACTGAAACGCGGCGAAGATTCCCTTGGGCCCGAGCATCGGCCATGAGAGGCGGATCGCCTCGGGCAGCTCCGCGAGCGCGCGTTCGATAACGCAGTCCCGGTCGAGCTCATAGGCGGTGAGCGCCGCGCCGGATCCCGCGCGGCGATTGAGGACGCGCAGCCTCTTGAGGCGGGTGCCCGTCGCGGCGGCGTTGAGGAAGCGGTACTTGCGCTC
>Ga0105164_10000382_pt1 | contig 32424 bp, 31 predicted proteins | sample VDWuncwatermetaG_FD_89674 | JGI IMG/M metagenome (GOLD analysis project Ga0105164, IMG submission 89674) | Wastewater microbial communities from Netherlands to study Microbial Dark Matter (Phase II) - VDW unchlorinated drinking water | ecosystem: Environmental > Aquatic > Freshwater > Drinking...
ATCCTGGAAAAAAAAGGCACGAATCTGGAGTTGATTGCGGTAAACGATCTTACTGATGCTAAGATGAACGCCTATCTTTTAAAATACGATTCCGTGCATGGCCGTTTTCCGGGCGGCAATGTTAAGGGCACCGCGGACGCGATCGTTGTTAACAACAAGGAAATAAAGGTTGTTATGAAGAAGGACCCCACCGAGATACCATGGAAAGACCTCGGCGTAGAGGTTGTCGTGGAGTCAACGGGGCTTTTTACCGTAAAGAATGACGGGGTAAATAAAAAAGGTAAAGAGGTAAGAGGCGCGGTGAATCATATTACTAAAGGCGGCGCCAAAAAGGTTGTTATCTCGGCCCCGGCGGAGGGAGAGGATATCACGATAGTAATGGGCGTAAATGACGATAAATACAACCCCAAGGCCCATCATGTCGTCTCCAATGCCTCATGCACGACAAATTGCCTTGCCCCTGTGGCGAAGGTGCTCAACGATACATGGGGAATAGAAAAGGGTTTGATGACTACTATACACGCCTACACCAATGACCAGCGCCTTCAGGACCTGCCGCATTCCGACCCTCGCAGGGCCAGGGCCGCGGCTATTTCCATGATACCTACCTCAACGGGCGCCGCTAAGGCGATAGGTTTAGTCATACCGGAACTTAAGGGCAGGCTGGATGGTTTCGCGATGAGGGTGCCGGTGCCTAACGTATCCGTAGTTGACCTTTCCTGCACCTTAAAGAAAGAGACAACGGTCGAGGAGGTAAATAAGGCGTTTAAGACAATAGCCGAGGGAAAGATGAAGGGGGTGCTTGATTATACCGAAGACGATGTGGTATCGGTAGATTTTAACCACTATCCCGCCTCTTCAATAGTTGACTCAAAGATGACAAAGGTGATAGGCGGTAATTTTGTAAAGGTAATCGCCTGGTACGACAACGAGTGGGGTTATTCCTCTAGGGTGGTTGATCTGATAGAATTTATGATAAAGAAGGGGCTGTAAGCTGGGGTATGAATAAAAAAAGTATAAAAGATATTGATATTAAAAATAAGAAGGTCCTCGTGCGCGTTGATTTTAATGTGCCGCAGGACGGAAAATTGAACATTACGGACGATACCAGAATAAGAGCGGCCGTACCGACGATAAAATACGCGGTTGACAAGGGCTCAAGGGTTATCCTGATGAGCCACCTTGGCAGGCCCAAGGGCGGGCCTGAACCAAAGTATAGTTTAAAACCTGCGGCCGAACGGCTAAGCCAATTAATAGGAAAGCCGGTGGCCATGGCGCCTGACTGCGTCGGGTCGGAGGTTAAAAAGATCGTGGCGGCTATGAAACCGGGAGATATAGTCCTGCTTGAGAACCTGAGGTTTCATAAGGAGGAAGAGGCCAATGACCCGGATTTTTCAAAGGAGCTCGCGTCTTTAGGCGATGTATACGTGAATGACGCGTTTGGCACCGCGCACAGGGCCCACGCCTCCACTGAAGGCGTTACCAGGTATTTACCGTCCGTTTCGGGTTTTTTGGTCCAGAAGGAGATAGAATATTTTGAAAAGGCCGTAGCCAATCCGGCCAAGCCGTATATCGCCATCCTGGGCGGCGCAAAGGTATCCGACAAGATCGAGGTCATAAAAAATCTGATGAACAAGGTTGACGCCCTTTTGATCGGCGGCGGCATGGCGTACACCTTTTTAAAGGCGCAGGGCGTGGATATAGGAAACTCAAAACTTGAAGCCGACAAGGTAGGCCTCGCAAGCCAGATATTAAGCGAGGCGCAGAAAAAGAAAGTTAAGATACTTCTGCCTGTGGACCATGTTGTGGCTGACAAGGTTGACGCAGGGCAGAACGCGAAAATCATAGACGGCGCGGCGATACCCAGCGGCATGCTCGGCCTTGATATCGGTCCTAAGACGGTGGCGGAGTTTGAAAAACAGCTTAAGGGCGCCAAGACGATTGTCTGGAACGGCCCGTTAGGCGTTTTTGAGATTGATAAATTTGACAAGGGTTCAAGGGCAATAGCCCGGTTTATTTCCGGTTTAAAGGCTACCTCTATTATCGGCGGCGGGGATACCGCTGCCGCGGTAGCCAAGTTCGGCCTGGCAAACAAAATGTCGCACATTTCTACGGGCGGCGGCGCCTCGCTTGAATACCTGGAAGGAAAGACCCTGCCCGGCATCGCGGCATTACAGGATAAATAATGCGCAAACCGATTATCGCAGGCAACTGGAAGATGAATAAGACCATTACAGAGGCGATAGAGCTGGTTAACGGCCTTAAAAGAAATCTTTATAAAATAGAGGATGTGGATATAGTGGTGTGTCCGCCGTTTACTGCCTTAAGCGAAACGGCGGAAATTACCGCGGATTCCAATATCAAGCTGGGCGCTCAGGATTTGTTCTGGGAAGAGAAGGGCGCTTTCACGGGCGAGATTTCAGCGGCTATGTTAAAGGACGCGGGCGCGGAATATGTTATTATAGGCCATTCCGAAAGGAGGCAGTATTTTAACGAGACCAACGCCTCCGTAAATAAAAAATTAAAAAAGGCCTTGAGCTCGGGGCTTATCCCTATAATGTGCGTCGGGGAGAGGTTGGAGGAGAGGGAGGCCAATAAGACGTTTCAGGTTGTAGAGGACCACGTGGTAAACGGCCTTAAGGATATCAGCGAGAAGGACGCTGTAAAAATTATTATCGCCTATGAACCTGTATGGGCGATAGGGACGGGCAAGAACGCTACGCCGGGGCAGGCCGAGGAGGTTCATAAATTTATCAGGGGCATCCTGGCGAAGTTATATTCAAAGGATACGGCCTCATCCGTCAGGATACAATACGGCGGGAGTGTTACGCCTGATAATATCGCCTCTCTTATGGCCGAGCCGGATTTAGACGGCGCGCTGGTGGGAGGGTCAAGCCTTAAAGTGGATTCGTTTACCGATATAATCAGAAAGACAATAGTGAGGTGAAAGGAAAATGTTATACGGATTGTTAATAGCTGTTCACGTTATCGTGTCTATTGTATTGATTCTTGTTATACTTCTGCAGGCGGGCAGGGGCGGGGGCTTAAGCGAAACCTTTGGCATGAGCTCAACGCAGACAATCTTCGGTACGTCCGCGACCAGGTTTCTTCAGAACGCGACCTCTGTCTGCGCCGTGGTATTTTTGCTTACATGCCTGAGCTTGGCCGCGTTGTCAACGCAGAAGTCAAGGTCCCTGATGGAAACCCAGCGGATAAAACGGGCGGTGTCGGACATGGCCAAGGAACAACAGAAAAAGCCCGAGGCGCCAAAGATAGAAACACCTGCGGCGCCTGTTAAAGCAGAGCCGGTAAAAGAACCGGTAAAGCAGGAGGCCCCTAAGGCTGAACCAAAATAATAAGAGCCTATTCTGGATTTACGCCTTAAGCAGCGCTGTATATTTTACCCAAGGCATTGAAGCCCTGCCCTCGCAGGGCTTGTTTTATTATCTCAAGGAAACCCTCCATTTTTCTCCCGAAAAAATAATGGTTATTTCCAGTATTACAACCTTTGCCTGGCTGGTAAAACCGGCCATCGGCTATCTCATAGATAATTTTTTCTGTAAAAAGATATGGATTTTTATTTCACTGGCGCTGGATATAGCCCTGGTCTTGTTTCTGGGATTGGCGTATCTGCCGATTGTTATACTGGTGAGCGCGCTTCTGCTTAATTCCACAAATGCGGCGTTCAGAGATGTGGCTGTGGACGGGATCATGTGCGTTGAGGGTAAAAAAAACAAAACGACGGGCAAGATACAGAGCATACAATGGATATCTATTTCGGTTGCCGCTATGTTTACGGGGATAGGCGGGGGATATATCGCGGAAAAATGGGGGTACAGGGAAGCGTTTTTGTGCCTGGTCCCTGTTTATATTCTGGTAGGCGTTGTCGCGCATTTGTACAGGGAGGAGCAATGCAGCCAGCCGGGCCGCTCCTCCGCGTTTTTTACGGATTTAAAGAAGATATTCGCCGATAAAAAGATAATTATTGTGGGCCTGTTTATATTCCTGTATAAATATTCGCCTTCCTTTGGCACGCCGCTTTTTTTTATACAGAGGGACACATTTAAATGGGGCAAGATATGGATAGGCGTGCTCGGCACAATCAGCACCGTATTCGGGATTTTGGGGTCAATACTGTATTACAAGGTCAGCCAGAAGATAAATATAAAAAAGTGGCTCTTCTTTTCCGTATTCTTAGGCGCCGTAACAACCTTAAGCTATATTTACTACACGCCTGTCACAGCGGTTGCCTATGACATCGTGTACAATCTTGTCGGGATGTTTATTTTTCTTATGGTTATGGATTTTATGGCCAGAAAATCGGTGGAGGGGCTTGAGGCCACCAGCTTCGCGCTGTTATGCAGCGTAAGCAACCTCGCGCTTATGGCAAGCAACCTGTCCGGGGCGTACCTATTGCCGGTGATTGGATTAAAATGGCTCATAATCATATCCGCGCTCACCAGCTTCCTGTGTCTGCCGTTGATAAATAAGATTGATTGAGAAAATTCTTGTCATAGGCGGCTCTCCTTGATACAATAATAGTATGATAAATAAGAACGAGATTATAAAATTGGCTGCGGCTTCCAAAGAGGCGGCGGTGGGATTGGCGTCTGTTGAGACATCCATGAAGAATGCCGCCCTTTTGGGTATGGCAAAAACCCTTGAGGCGAATATAAAAACAATTATAAAGGCAAACCAGAAAGATGTGAAAAGCGCCGAGAAGAATAAATTGTCCCCGGCCCTGGTTGACCGCCTGCGTCTTGATGAAAAGCGCATAAAGGCGATGGCCGAGTCATTAAGGGTTGTAGCCGGCCTGCCTGACCCGGTTGGCCAGAAAATATCTACAATAAAAAGACCGAACGGGCTTGTGATTGAAAAGGTCAGGGTGCCGATAGGGGTTATATTTATTATTTACGAGTCAAGGCCGAATGTCACCAGCGATTGCGTTGGGTTGTGCCTTAAGTCGGGAAACGCCGTTGTATTAAGGGGCGGCAGCGAGGCGATAAATTCCAATATTGCCATATACGATATCTTGAAGGAGAGCTGCAAAACAGCCGGCCTGCCCGAAGCGGCTATCGCGCTGATCAAAGATACGGACAGAAAGGCGATAGAGATATTGCTGGCTCAAAAGCAGTATATAGATCTTGTTATGCCGCGCGGCGGCGAAGAACTTATAAATTTTGTGTCGGAAAAGTCACATGTCCCTGTTATTAAACATTATAAAGGCGTATGCCATACATATGTAGATGAAGAGGCGGACCTGAATATGGCGGAAAAAATCTGCTTTAACGCGAAGGTCCAGAGGCCCGGTGTTTGTAATGCTATGGAGACGATGTTGGTCCATAAGGATATAGCGGCAAGATTTCTGCCTTCCATGATAAAAAGGTTCAGGGAGGCCGGTGTTGAGATCAGGGCCTGCGAGAAGACGCGCTCTGTTATTTCCGCAATAGGCGGCCCTGCCTTGGGTAAAAAGGAAATAAAGGCCGCGACAGAAGAAGACTGGTATGCCGAGTACCTTGATTTAATTTTGTCGGTGAAGATTATGGAGAGCCCGGATGAGGCAATAGCGCACGTAAGAAAATACGGCTCCGCCCATTCTGACGCGATAGTTACCGAGAATAAACAAACCGCCGATTATTTTTTAAAGAGGGTAGATTCGGCGTGCGCGTATGTAAACGCCTCCACGCGTTTTACCGACGGCGGGCAATTCGGGATGGGCGCCGAGATAGGGATTTCCACCGAGAGGCTGCACGCAAGGGGGCCAATGGGCTTGGAGGAACTGACCACATATAAGTATGTAATATACGGCAACGGACAGGTGAGAGAATGAGAATAGGCATCCTGGGAGGGACATTTAATCCGGTGCATATAGGCCACCTGATTTTGGCTGAGGAGGCGCTCTGTAAATTGCGGCTTGAGAAGGTTATATTTGTGCCCGCGTACCTGCCGCCGCACAAAGAGGAAGAGAAAATACTGGACGCGAACCACAGGTTTAAAATGGTTGCGCTTGCTATAGAAGGTAACCCCAAGTTTCAGGTATCAAAGGTGGAAATAGACGCCAGGCAGACATCCTATTCTATAGAGACCATAAAAAAGCTTAAGGGACATTTTGGCCCAAACACCGAAATCTTCTTTATCACGGGCTCGGATTCCTTAAAGGAGCTGTTTTCATGGAGGAAGATTGATGAAATATTCGAGCTTTCTAATTTTATTGTGGCCAGGAGGCCCGGTTTTCCTGTAAGCGAAGCGCCCAAAAAAGTGGAGGTGGTCGCCATCACCGGAGTGGAAATCTCCTCCAGCGATATAAGGAAAAGGCTGAAGGAGAGAAAGTCCATAAGATATTTAGTGCCGGACAAGGTCCTGGCGTATATCGAAAAAAATAAATTATACGCCTTATAATTTTCCTTGACCGAACAGGGTATATGTGATACACTTTGTTTCAATTGGTTATTGAATAGCCCCTCTCCGCCTACGGCGGCTCGGGGCGATTTTTAAGAGTAGCAAAACTAGGAAAAATCGGAGGAGAAAATGGAAGGATATTGCCTGAAGTGCAAAGACAAAAGGGAAATGAAAGACGCGGCAAAGACGAAGATGAAAAACGGCAGGAACGCCATGAAAGGCAAATGCCCGACCTGCGGAACGGGTATGTTTAAGATATTGGGTAAATAACAGCAAGCCCCGTTAAAAAAGAACGAAGCAGGGAGGTCGCGGGTTTTATAGACGCTAAGAGGTTGTTGTTTTTTATTAAGGAAAGAGCAGAGGATAAAAAGGCGGAGGGCATGGTAGCGCTTGATATGCGCAAAGCCTCTAACCTCTGCGATTATTTTTTTATATGCAATGCTAATTCCACACGGCAGGCGAAGGCCATAGCGGACAATATAATAGAGACGCTAAAAGATAAAGAGATAAGGCCTTGGCATGTCGAGGGCTATAACGAGGGCCGGTGGATATTATTGGACTACAACGCTGTGGTGGCCCATATCTTTCATTACGAGGCGCGTTCATTTTATAAGCTTGAAAGGTTGTGGGGCGACGCGCCTCACGTTGATTTCTCCCACCCAAAAAAGCGGACAAGATGCAAAAGAACTTCATCGAAGAAGAAATCTCCCGCCTGATCCAAGATTCGGTAACCCAGCTTAAGAAAGAGTTTCCCGGCCTGCCTTCGGATATCGTTGAGATTCAGCTTGAGATTCCCAAGGTAAAGGAATACGGAGATTCCTGCACTAATATAGCTATGCGCCTTTCCGGCTCAGCCCGCCAGAAACCGATGGATTTTGCCTTACGGATAATTTCTGCCCTGGAGGAGAACCTCAAAAAATCCAAATTAAAGGATTCCGTTCAAAAGATTGAAGCCAAACCGCCAGGCTTTATAAATTTCTGGCTTTCCGAAGAGGTTTTTTATAATACCTTAAAAGAAATAGACGCCGAGCAGCAGAATTTTGGGAAGCAAGATATCGGAAAAGGCGCAAAGGTCATGGTGGAGTTTGTCAGCGCAAACCCGACAGGCCCGCTTACTATTGCCCACGCCAGACAGGCGGCATTCGGGGATTCCTTAGCGAACATACTTGGGTTGTGCGGCTATAAGGTTACCCGTGAATATTATATCAACGACGAAGGCGTCCAGATGTCCATCCTTGCCGATTCGGTCCTGGCGCGGCACCTTGAACTCTTAAAACAGGAATCGGTATTCCCTGAAAACGGCTACAAGGGTTTATATATTTACGATATTGCCAGGGCAATAGAAGAAAAATATAAGGCAAAGTTTATAAAAGAAGATAAGGGCAGAAAGGCATTTTTCCTAAAGTTCAGCTGCGACCGGATAATGGATACCATAAAAAAGGACCTGGACGATTTCGGCGTATCGTTTGACGTCTGGTACAGCCAGGCAGAATTGGCAAAGTCCGGGAAGGTGGAGAGAGAGCTGGCTGCCTTAAGGGGCAAGGGGTTTATTTATGATAATGAGGGCGCCTCCTGGCTTAAGTCCACGCAGTTTGGGGACGATAAGGACAGGGTTGTTATAAAAAGCGACTCATCTTACACGTATCTTGCGCCTGACATCGCCTATCATAAGGATAAGTTTAACAGGGGCTTTGACAGGTTGATAGACATCTGGGGGCCTGACCACCACGGGTATGTCCCCAGGATGAAGGCAGCTATACAGGCGCTGGGATTTGATAAGAATTCCCTGTCCGTAATTATTATCCAGCTGGCTACCTTATTCAGGGAAGGCAAGCCCGTATCCATGTCCACAAGGCAGGGCGAATTTGTCACTCTGCGCGAACTCCTGGATGAGGTGGGCAGGGACGCAGGCAGATTTTTCTTTTTGATGAGGAAGGCGGACAGCCATCTGGACTTTGACCTGGAGCTCGCGAAGTCGCAGACGTCGCAGAATCCGGTATATTATGTTCAATACGCCCATGCGAGGATCTGCAGTATACTTGAAAAGCAAAAGGCCGACAGCGCGGATCTTAAACTGCTTAAGCTGTTAAAAGAGAAAGAAGAGATGGACCTAATTAAACTTCTAAGCCAGTTTCCTTATACGCTCAAGATGTGCGGGCTAAGCCTTGAGCCGCACGGGCTCGTAGCATATCTGCAGGAGCTCGCCTCTACCTTCCATTATTTCTACGATAAGAACAGGGTCATAGGCGATGATGCCGATTTGACCCGCGCCAGACTCTTTCTTGTAGATTGTACACGCATCGTTCTCGCTAATGGTCTTCGTCTCCTCGGTGTCTCCGCGCCAGCCAAGATGTAGCATTCCTGTCATTCCCGCGCAAGCGGGAATCCAAACCTACCGTCATTGCGAGGCCCGAAGGGCCGAAGCAATCTCCTAAAATTAACTCCCTCTCCCCGTAGGGGAGAGGGCAGGGGTGAGGGGACAAGGGCGTCCAGCTTCCGCCGGTCGGGCCTCGGCTTAAAAGCCAATCAACCCCCGCCGTGGCTGACGGCGTGCAGGCACTTACCCTCAACTCGTACCTCAAAAAACGACTCAACTCACTTTTAAGCCTCCGGCCCATCCCGCCGGCAACTGGCCGCCGGCTGAAATTGCAGCGCCACCTGGAAAATTTTCCCTATTATGTATGGATAGGCGGGGTTTTCCAACCCCGCTGTAGGGCGCATTCCCCGAACGCGCCGTTGAGTTTAAACAATCCTAAATAATGTTTGACAACTGGCTTTTTGTTAGGTAAACTATTCATATCATGGATAGAGTAATAAAAACACATATTATCTTATGTTGTGTTATATCCATAATATGTGAACCGACGTTGGCTTGCGATTTTCTGCGGCCGGCGGCGGCGATAGAAAGATACAAGAGACGAAGGCCGGATATAAGCACCCTCGAACATGGACGCTACACAGTGAATACAATTGAGGATCTGCGTGGAGGGGTTTCAATCTTGGTTGCATATTTTTCGAATAAAAAACATAACGATGTAGAGCTGCCTTCTGGAAATGGCCGCGTCCTAGCTATAAATGCGTTAAGGCGTATATTACAAAAAATAGGAGAAGAGCGGGATTTAGCGAGCGCGCAGTCTTTGGTTTTTGAATGGGCGCATAAATATTTAGAAGGGGCGGATAGGATAGGCCGATTAAGGCCGGTCGTTGCGAAAATAAGCGGACAAGAATTAACCACTCCTATGTTTTGCCATATTACGTATCTAATAAATTCATGCGCCGCAAGGATCGCAAACCCGCACGCATTTGATGAAACCCCATTGGGCATGTACCAAATTATGTGGGAAAGGGAATATTTTACTATAATAGAGGCTCGAGATCCCAGTTTAGATAAAATGATAGGGTCTATATTAGAGAAGCTTTCGGAAGATTTTCCTGAAGGGCGCGTTGGTGAAGAAATTAAAAAACTGGAGGCTGATATAGCTGAACTAGAAACAAGGGCCGCGGCTACCAACGCCGCAATTCTTGAGAGCCACAACGCAGGAAGAAGATTCCAAGCAGCTGGTGAAAGATTAAGCGTTATTCTAAGGCAAATGAGGGCGCTAGAGCAGAGGCATAAGGACCTTTTAACTATTAGAGACATGCGTCAAAAGTTGATAGCCATACGTAGCCTCCTGCCCCTTAAACGTTCTCCAGAAAGAATGATAGAAGGCTTAGGGCTTCCCCCAAGGGCCGCCGCTTCTTCAATATAAATTTCCCGCAAAAAATCTTTACATCCTCATTTTTTTGTGGTATAAAACTAATATAATCCTGCCAGGGACAAAGTGAATCCTCATAAAGGTCATTATCTATGTTTGAATCCATAAAAATTTACCCAAAAGAAGCGATTAATTTACAGGGGCTGCTGGTACAGCTGGTGGAATTCGGCTATACGAATGTTTCCGGCGTAGGCGAGGAGGGGGATTTCAGCCACAGGGGAGAGGTAGTGGATATATTCCCCGTCACCTTTGAGCTGCCGGTAAGGATTCAATTTTCGGGTAGCGCGGTTGAGAGGATAAGGAGTTTTGACCTCCAGACAGGGCAATATCTCGAGGAGCACCAGATAGCGATTATCCTGCCTGTATCAAGATTAAGGCCGCATAAGATCAGGGCGCCGCTCATCTTTACCGAAGAGATACCCATAAATAATTTTGTGGACATTGTCCCCGGAGATCTTGTGGTCCATGTTGAGCACGGCATAGGTGTTTACCGGGGGCTAAAACGGCTTAAGGCAGGACAAGAATGTCCCGCCTACCCAAGAAAAAATAAATTCGTTGACCACTTCGTAATCGAATATCAGGACAAAGAGCTTTTGTATGTCCCTGTCACCGACCTGAATCTTATACAGAGGTATATCGGTTTTGAAGGCCGGCCGCCGCGGCTTTATAAATTGGGCTCCAAACTCTGGCAGAAGATAAAAGAACGGGCGAAAAAAGGCGTATTTAATCTGGCGTATGAACTCCTGGAATTACAGGCAAAAAGGCAGGCGCTTTCCGGTTTCAGTTTTTCCAGGGATATGGACTGGCAGAAAGAGCTGGAGGGATCTTTTCCATATATTGAAACGCCGGACCAGAGGCGCTCCACAATAGAGATAAAACAGGATATGGATCACAGAGGCCGATGGACAGATTGATATGCGGGGACGTCGGATACGGAAAGACGGAAGTGGCTTTAAGGGCGGCCTTTAAGAGCGTAATGGACAATAAACAGGTCGCGGTCCTGGTGCCGACCACCATATTGGCGGAACAACATTATCGCACATTCAGCGGCCGTGTTTCAAGATATCCCGTGTGCGTAGAGATGCTGAGCAGGTTTAAGACAGCTAAGGAACAGGGCAAGATAATAGGGGCAATAGCGGACGGGTCTGTTGATATTGTTATAGGGACCCACAGGCTTATTTCGGACGACATAAAATTTAAAGACCTCGGCCTTGTTATAATTGACGAGGAGCAGCGCTTCGGCGTGAAACACAAGGAGAAGCTTAAAAGATTAAGATTGTTGGTGGACGTTCTGACACTTACGGCGACGCCGATACCCAGGACGCTGTATATGTCCCTTATGGGCGCCAAGGAACTTTCGATAATTAACACGCCGCCGCGGGACCGGCTTCCCGTTGAAACGCATGTCAGCGAGTACAGTGACGGCCTTATTAAAGAAGCGGTCAATTATGAGATCGACAGGGGAGGGCAGATTTTTTTCGTTCACAACAGGATAGAGGGGATTGAGAAGATTGCGAATAATATAAAGGGCCTGCTCCCGAAGGCGCGTATAGAGGTTGCCCACGGCCAGATGCCCGAGAGGATGCTTGAGCGGGCGATGGCCAAATTCATAAATGGCGAGGCGGATATCCTGATTTCCACGGCAATCATAGAATCCGGCATAGATATACCTAACGCCAATACCATAATAGTAAACAGGGCGGACATGTTCGGGCTGGCTGATTTATACCAGCTGCGCGGCAGGGTAGGCAGGTTTAAGCGCAAGGCATTCGCCTATTTCCTTATACCTAAAAACCTGGTTATGACCAGGGATGTGCAAAAACGCCTGGTTGCGATAAAGAAATTTACTGAGCTGGGGGCCGGTTTTAAGATCGCGATGGAGGACCTTCAGCTAAGGGGCGCAGGCAACATTTTGGGCGCCGAACAGCACGGCTATATGGAAGCGGTCGGGTTTGATTTATATTGCAGGTTGCTTAAGAGTGCGGTGAGCAGCATAAAAAAAGTTGTATAATATTTAACGATTTTGTTATATAATTATAGCATTATATTAAACGGGAAATAAAAGAGGAGGAGGAAGGGATGAGTAGAAAGAACGTTGTAAGTTTGGGCGCAGGTGTGTTATTGGTTGTTGCTTTAGCTGTTTTTTCAGGATGCGGCAAGCCAAAGGCAGCGCCGGTCGCCAAGAAGGGTGTTGTGGCAACCGTGGGCAGTGAAGTTATCACAATGCAGGACCTGGACGCAAGGATCGCAAAGATGCCGGCCTATTATCAGAATATGCTGAAGGACCGCAAGAAGGATGTGCTGGAGGATATGGTCCTGGAGATACTCTTCTATAATGAGGCGAAGAAAAGAGGCCTTCAGAACGATAAAGAGGTCAAGGAGATGCTTGAAGAGGCCCAGAAAAAGATCATGGTGTCAAAACTTGTTAAGGATGAGATAGAAAGCAAGGTGTCGGTATCCGATAAACAGGTCGAGAATTATTATAACGCGCACAAGGACGAGTATAACATACCGGAAAGATGGAAGGCCGCACACATACTTGTGAAGACCGAGGAGGAGGCGAAGTCCGTTCTGGCCGAGCTGGCGAAAGGCAAATCATTTGAAGACCTGGCTAAGGAGAAATCTCAGGACACCTCGGCGAAAAAAGGCGGCGATCTCGGTTATTTTGCAAAGGGGCAGATGGTCCCCGAGTTTGAAGAGGCAGTACTCAAGCTGGAGGTGGGCCAGACAAGCGGTATAGTAAAAACCCAGTTTGGATATCATATAATTAAATTGGCGGATAAAAAGCCGTCCCAGGCGCAGGAGCTTAAAGACGTGTCGGCAAAGATCAAGAATGAGCTTTTGATGACGGAGAGGCGCGACGCATTTGATAAAATAGTCGCGGGCCTGAAGGCAGATACAAAGGTGTCCGTCAACGATTCATTATTGGGAGAGGCGCCTAAAACAGAAAACAAATGAAGACGGGCTTTATCAGGTTTTCGATAATTCTAGCTATAAGCTGGCATCTGGGAGCTTATGGCTGCCTTGCAGGCACTCTTGACAAGGTGATAGTTGTGGTTAATGGCGAGACAATCACGCAGAGTGAATTGGATATGGCGTCTGCCGGCCTATCCGATAAATTAAATAAAAAGTTTAAAGGCGAAGAGCTTGCCAAGAAGATAGAGAAAACTAAACAAGAAATACTGAACAGGATGGTAGAAGAGAAACTTATCCTGAGCGAAGCGAAAAGGCTGAAGATAGAAGCTACCGGCGCAGAGATAGAGGATAAATTAAAAGAGGTAAAGTCAACATTCGGGTCTGAAGAAAAATTTGACGAGGCCTTAAAAGAAGAAGGGGTTTCTTTAGACGAACTTAAAGCAAGGTATACCGACCAGATAAAGGTGGCTAAGCTGGCTGAGATAGAGGTCAGGAAAAAAATAATCATCAGCCCCGCAGAGGTGTCGGATTATTATAATCTGCATAAGGAAGACTTTAAACAACCCGAGCAGATTAAACTTAAAAATATACTTATTAAGCCCGATGAAAATTTAACAGACACTGATGCCAGGGAATTGGCCGAGAAGACCCTTGGGTTTTTGAAGGCCGGCGAAAATTTTGACGAGATCGCCTTAAAATATTCCAAAGGGCCCAATGCTGATAGGGGCGGCGGCCTTGGTTTTGTGAAAAGGGGGCAGATGCTTAAAGAAATAGAGGATGTTGTTTTTAACCTCAAGGCCGGCGAGGCCTCTCAAGAGGTTATCAAAACCCGGCTGGGTTACCATATATTTAAGGTTGAGGAAAAGAAGCCGGAAAGCATAAAGGAATTAAGCGAAGTAAAGGACCAGATAGAAAACAAGCTCTTTTTTGAAAAAGGGAAAGAAAGATACAAGGGATGGATTGAAGCAATAAAGAAAGATGCCTATATCTCTTTCAGGTAACCTTCCTGTTATATGCGTAACCGTAGGCGATCCGCGTGGGATAGGGCCGGAGGTAGTAAAGAAGGCGCTTAGAAATCCTGCGGTAAAAGGCACGGCAGAATTTCTTGTTATCGGGGACCCGGCTGTTAACAAAAATAATCAAAAGGCCTGCGCAAGAAGCGCCCTAGAGGCGATAAATACGGCTTTTGATTTAGTTATGCGAAAAAAGGCCGATGCCATAGTCACAGCGCCTGTCAGCAAAGAAGCGATAAATAAAATTGGCGTAAGGTTTGAGGGCCATACGGAATACCTTGCCGGCCTGTGCGGGGCAGAAAAGATCGCTATGATGTTTGTTTCCAGAGCCCTCAAGGTTTCTTTAGTTACGAGGCACGCGGCGCTTAGGAAGGTAAGCAGTTTAATTTCGGTGAATTCGGTATATGACACGGCGGAACTTACTTATAGGGCGTTAAAAGATTGGTTTGGTATTAAGGATCCCAAGATAGGAATTTCCGGCCTTAATCCCCATTGCGGGGAAGGCGGCGTGTTTGGCAAAGAGGAACGGTCTGTCATAGGCCCTGCAGTCAGAGAATTACGGAAGAAATTTAAAGGTATCCGGGGGCCCATAAGCGCTGACGCCTTATTATATGACGTCTATCATAAGAGGTTTAACGCCGCTGTCTGTATGTATCATGACCAGGGCCTCGCCGCCTTCAAGATGATCGCCAGGGACGAAGGCGTTAATCTTACGCTGGGCCTGCCGTTTGTCCGCACCTCGCCGGATCACGGGACAGGCTTTGATATCGCCGGTAAGGCAAAGGCAAATGCCGGCTCAATGACCGAGGCGATAAAATTGGCGATACGACTATGCTCACCGTCACGCAGATCAGGCAGTTGATGTATGAATACGGCCTAAAGGCCAACAAAAGGCTGGGCCAGAATTTTTTAATTGATAGAAATATAATTGACAAGATTACGGGCTTTGCGGATCTTTCAGGCGCCGACGTGGTTCTTGAGATAGGCGCAGGACTGGGAAATATTACAGCTGATATAGCCGGCCGCGCAAGAAAGGTAATAGCGGTGGAGTTCGACAAGGGCCTATTCGCCGCTATGAAGTCAAATCTGAACGGCTGTAAGAATGTGGAATTATTCTGCTCCGATATATTAAAATTTGATATTAGGCCGTATTCAAACGAAGGAAAAATCAAGGTAATCGGGAATCTCCCCTTTTATATAACAACGCCGGTGCTGGAATACCTGATGGAAAACAGGGCTTATATAAAAGAGGCGCTGCTCATGGTCCAGAAGGAGCTCGGCAAAAGGCTGCTTGCAGGCGCCGGCAGCAAGTTATGCGGGTCGATAAGCTGTTACGTCAGTTATTACGCGGACCTTAAGCTAAAGAGCGTTGTTAAAAGGACTTGTTTCTTTCCGCGGCCCGATGTAGATTCTGTTTTGCTGCATCTTGAGATTTTAGATAAGCCTTCCGCGGAGGTTAATGACGAAAAATTACTTTTTAAAATTATAAGGACAGCGTACAGCCAGAGGCGGAAGATGCTTTTGTCATCTCTATCTAATAAAAATGCGCTGGGTATGGACAAGGGGCAGATTAAAGATATTTTAATCGAAGCTGGTATTTCGCCCGAAAGAAGGCCCGAGTCGCTTACCCTGAAAGAATTCGCGAGGATCTCAAATGGATTCCCAGAAAAAAATTGATGTTGCCTATGTGGCCAAGCTGGCGAGGCTCGCCCTCAGCGATGAAGAAGTGCGGCGGCTCGGCAAACAGTTGGATACAATCCTGGAATACATCAGCAAGCTGAATGAGGTAAGCACCCAGACGGCCGAACCGATGAGTCATGTCCTGCCCCTTGAAAATATATACAGGGCCGATGAGGTGAAGCCGTCGCTTCCTACGGAAGAGGCCTTAAAGAACGCCCCTTCAAAAGAGGGCGCATTCTTTAAAGTGCCGAAGGTGATAGAGTAAAACTTGTATTACATGGATCAAATATGGATTCCACAGATTTTTACAGATTAACTTGCGCGCAACTCCTAAAATTATACAGCGAGAAAAAGGCCTCGCCCGGCGAGGTTGTAAACTCTGTCTTAAGGAGAATCGCGGCTGTGGATGAACGGATAAACGCCTTTGTAAAGGTTAACCACGATTCCATCAAGATACAGATCAAGGAGCTTGAGAATAAAAAGAACGGCCGTCTATACGGCATACCTGTTCTTATCAAGGACAATATATGCGTCAGGGATGAGGAGACTACGTGCGGTTCGCGCATATTGAAGGGTTTTAAGCCGCCGTATGACGCCGCTGTTGTTGAAAAATTAAAACAGGAGGGGGCCATACTCATCGGCAAGGCAAATATGGACGAGTTCGCCTTCGGCTCTTCCTGCGAAACCTCTCATTATGGACCCACAAAGAATCCGTGGGATCTCTCCCGCATCCCCGGCGGCTCAAGCGGGGGTTCCGCCGCGGCGGTGGCCGCGGATGAAACAACCCTCGCCCTCGGCTCGGATACAGGCGGTTCCATCAGGCAGCCGGCGGCGCTGTGCGGCGTAGTGGGGCTGAAGCCTACCTACGGGCGGGTCTCGAGATACGGGCTTATCGCCTTCGCGTCAAGCCTTGACCAGATCGGCCCGATTACAAAAGATGTGACTGACGCGGCTATCCTTATGAATGTTATAGGGGGGCACGACCCGCGGGATTCCACATCGGCTAATATTGCAAATCCCGATTATACCGCGGCGTTAATAAATGACGTCAGGGGTTTGAAGATAGGCGTGCCCGCGGAATATTTTATGGGCGGCCTTGACGAAGAAGTGTCTTTTTATGTAAAAGAGGCGATCGAATGTTTAAAATCGCTCGGCGCGGACTGTAAGGGGGTATCCCTGCCGTACACTGATTACGCGGTGAGCGTTTATTACATAGTGGCCACCGCTGAGGCAAGCTCAAACCTGGCGAGATTCGACGGCATGCAGTATGGCTTAAGGGCGCCTGTGCAGCTGCCACTGTGGAAGGCGGGGAAAATGCCGGAACTCAACCTGATTAACACCTACCTTCAGTCAAGGGCTGAAGGTTTCGGGAACGAGGCCAAACGGCGCATTATTCTCGGCACATACGTGCTAAGCAGCGGTTATTACGACGCCTATTACCTGAAGGCGCTCAAGGTAAGGCGCAAGATTAAGGAAGATTTTGACAACGTGTTCAAAGAATGCGACTGCATATTGACGCCTACTTCTCCGACGCCGGCATTTAGGGCCGGTGAAAAAACTGAGAACCCCTTGAACATGTATATGTCTGATATATTTACCATCCCTGTTAATCTTGCCGGGATTCCGGCTATTTCTGTTCCATGCGGCCTGTCGTCCAAAGGCCTGCCTATAGGGCTTCAGTTTCTGGGAAGGCCTTTCGGGGAGGAAACGCTGTTCAAGGTGGCATACACATATGAACAGAATACGGGGTGGCACAAGAGCAAACCAAGGTTATGATGGAATATGAAGTTGTAATCGGCCTGGAAGTGCACGTTCAGTTAAATACGGCCTCAAAGATGTTCTGCGGCTGCAGCACAGATTTCGGCAAGGCCCCGAACAGCCAGGTCTGCCCCGTGTGCCTCGGTTTTCCCGGCGCATTGCCGGTAATAAATGACAAGGCCGTTTTGCTAGGCATAAAGACAGCGCTGGCCCTGAATTGTCAAATCGCCAAATTCACAAAATTCGACAGAAAGCATTATTTCTATCCGGACCTGCCGAAGAATTTTCAGATATCGCAGTACGACAAGCCGCTTTCTTACGACGGCAATTTGGATATAGAGATAGACGGCGCCGTAAAAAAGATCGGGTTAAGGCGCATACACCTGGAAGAGGATGCGGGCAAGCTTATCCATAAGGAAAACGAGCCCTTTAGCCTGGTAGACTATAACAGGAGCGGCATGCCCCTCTTAGAAATCGTCACGCAGCCGGATTTGCGTTCCGCTCAGGAGGCCTACGAATTTCTAATTAAACTTAAAAATATCCTGGAATATTTGGATGTTTCAAACTGCAACATGGAGGAGGGGAGCCTGCGCTGCGACGCGAATATTTCGATAAGGCCCAGAGGCCAGGAGGCGCTGGGCATAAAGACAGAGGTCAAGAATATGAATTCATTTAAGGCGGTAAGGCAGGCCCTTGACTATGAGGCGGCCAGGCAAATGGATTTATTAAACGGGGGCAAGGCCATTGCGCAGGAGACAAGGCTTTGGGATAGCGACGGCCAGCGGACCGATTCCATGCGCTCAAAAGAAGAGGCGCACGATTACAGATATTTTCCGGAGCCGGATCTCTTGCCCATAGTGCCCAGCGATAAATTGATAGACGATATTAAAAAAGGCCTGCCGGAGATGCCGGCAGAGAAAAGGCAGAGATTTAAAGAGGCCTACGGGCTTTCGGATTATGACGCCGCTGTGATGACCAGAGAAAAAAAGATAGCGGATTTTTTTGAGGAGACGATAAGAGTTTATTCCGCCGCAGGCGGATCCGCCTCCGGCGGAAACAAACCCAAGATAGCGGCGAACTGGATTATGGGGGACCTCGCCGCCCTAATGAGCGCCGCGAACCTGTCAATAAACACGATCGCGCTTAAACCAGGCGACCTGGCGGAGATGCTCGCCATGATTGACAATAACACTATCAGCGGCAAGATGGCAAAGGACCTGCTGAAGGAGTCGATAGAGACTAAAAAAAGGCCGCGTGATATCGTGAAGGAAAAAGAGTTTTCCCAGATTACGGATGAAGGCCCTATAAAAGACGCCATCGAAAAAGTTTTAGCCCGGAATCAAAAGGCGGTCGTGGATTTAAAGGCGGGCAAGGAGAGCGCCCTCACCTTCCTGATCGGCCAGGTTATGAAAGAGACAGGCGGAAAGGCAAGCCCTAAATTAGTAAATGAGTTGTTAAAAAAAAGGATAAAAGAATGACCAGGAAAAAAATAATTCTTTGGATGGCTGCCGGCGCCGTCATATTGAGTTTTGTAACATTCATTTTCGCGAAAGAAGACAAGCCGAAAGAAAGCCCCAAGAAGGACGATTTGTATAAAGAGGTAGAGCTGTTTGCCGGCACGGTCAGTATCATCCGCAACGATTATGTCAGCCAGGTCAATTCAAAGGACCTGATCTACGGCGCGCTTAAAGGGATGCTTATGTCTCTGGACAGCCACAGCCAGTTCATGGAGCCTGAGGCGTTTAACGAGATGAAGGTGGAGACCGAAGGCAAATTCGGCGGCCTTGGCATAGAGGTGACCTTAAAGGAGGGGATACTGACTATCATTTCGCCGGTAGAAGACACGCCCGCCTTCAAGGCAGGCCTTAAGCCGAATGACAAGATTGTCAAGATTGACGGTAAATCGACCAGGGATGTCACCTTAGACGACGCCGTAAAGAAGTTGAGAGGCGAGCCGGGGACGTCAATTGTGCTTACGATCTTACGTGAAGATGAAAAGAAATTTTTGGATATTACAGTTGTACGGGGTATCATAGAAATCAAGAGCATAAAAGAGGCGGTTATCCTGGAGGATAAAATCGGTTATGTGAAGCTGGTGGAATTTCAGGAGAATACGCCTAAGGACCTGGCAAAAGCGCTGGCAACTTTAAGGGCCAAGGGCATGGACAGTTTAATACTCGATTTACGCAATAACCCGGGAGGCCTTCTGGAAACCTCCGTAAAGGTATCGGAGATGTTTTTGCCGCAGGGCAAAGTAATTGTTTCTACCAAGGGCAGGGTCAAGGATCAGAATACGGTGTATAAATCAAATTATGGCAGGCCCTATCTGGGTTTCCCTTTCGTAGTTCTTGTAAACGAAGGCAGCGCCAGCGCGTCGGAAATAGTCGCAGGCGCCCTGAAGGATAACAAAAGGAGCGTTATCGTAGGCGCCAAGACATTCGGCAAGGGCTCTGTTCAGACCGTGATCCCGCTAAGCGATGGCTCGGCGCTGAGGCTTACTACCGCGGAGTATTTCACGCCTGACGGCAGCGCTATTAATAATAAAGGCATAATACCTGATGTGGTTGTGGCCGGCGCCAGGGAGATTAAAGGCAGGTCTACTGAGGAGCAAAGGTTAATAGAGGAAGAGCTGGTTGAGAAGGAGATCTTTGAAAGACAGGAGTTGAAAGGGGAAGGCGTAGAGAACCCGGAAAAGACAAAAGAGCAAAAACCGAAAGCGCGCGATTCTCAATTGGAAAGCGCCGTTGATTTGATAAAAGGCATAAAGGCATATGAGGCGCTCAACAAATAAAATAACGCTTTTACTTTTTTTAGCCGGCGTAGCGGCAGGGCTGATCGCCTTTATTTTTTACAAGATATGCGCGCCGCCTTCGCCGGTGATTCCTAAGACGGCAAAAAGGCCGGCGGCTTACGTAAAAAAAGTCCCGGTGGCCGCGCGCGCCGCCCCCAAGATAGCCATTGTCCTGGATGACTTCGGGTATAATTATAAAAATGTCGAGGCGGTGTTTAACATAAAGACGCCGGTTACATTTTCAATATTACCGCACCATCCGTATTCCAAGCCTATTTCAAAACGCGCTCATGAGCAAGGGTATGAAGAAATATTGCACCTTCCGCTGGAACCTCACGAGAATGAAAAAAATGTCAAGCCGGAATCAACTTGTATTACCGTAAATATGAAGAGCCAAGAGGTGCTGGACAGATTAGATAAGGCCCTGGCAGACATACCTTACGCTATAGGGATATCAAACCATCAGGGCTCAAAGGCAACCGAAGATGGGACGCTTATGAAAATAATTTTTACCGAATTAAAAAACAGAAAATTATTTTTCCTGGATAGCCTCGTTACAAATAAGTCAGTGTGCAGAAAGGCCGCCAGGGAAGCCGGCATAGGCTTCGGACGCAGGAGCGTATTTCTGGACAATAGCGAGGACTTTGAATATATAAAGGGCCAGATGCAGCAGCTGGTGAGAAAGGCAAAGATGGCCGGTTCCGCCATAGGCATAGGCCATGACAGGCAGAAGACGATCGCCGCCCTGGCCATCTTGCTTCCCGAGGCCCAGAAGGAAGGCGTCCAGTTCGTGTTCTTGTCGGAGCTGATAAAATGATAACCTTAGGTATAGAGACGTCGTGCGATGAGACGGCGGTGGCGGTGCTGAAGGATAGAAAGATCCTGTCTAACGTTGTTGCCTCAAGCATGCACCTGCATGAACGCTACGGCGGGATCGTGCCTGAGATAGCGACGAGATATCACGTAGAGGTTATAAATCACTGCTTGAAGGAAGCGCTTAGGGAAGCGGGCATCGATTTTAAAAAAATAGACCTGATCTCCGTCACACAGGGCCCCGGCCTTATCGGCGCGCTTTTAATAGGCATTTCCTTTGCCAAGGCCCTGAGTTTTTCTTTGGGTGTCCCCCTTATAGGGACGAACCACGTTATCGCGCATCTTTGGGCGAATTTTCTGGAGGACAACAAGCCCATTTTTCCTTTTATGGGCCTTGCGGTTTCAGGCGGCCATACAAGCATTATATTGGTAAAGGGCGTAAATGATTATGATGTCCTGGGCCAGACGCAGGATGACGCCGTGGGCGAGGCATTCGATAAGGTAGCCAAGATTCTGAACCTGGGATATCCGGGCGGGCCTGCGATAGAAAAATGCGCGGGGCAGGCAGGGCTCCAGGAAAGGGTAAAATTTCAGGCGCCCTCAGCGCCCGGCGGCCTTTATGATTTCAGTTTCAGCGGGATAAAGACAGCGGTCCTTTATTATGTCAAGAGTAGGGGCGGCGTGGAGCGCCTGAGCGCCAGAGAGACCTCAAATATAGCTTCCGGATTTCAGGAGGCGGTCTGTGAAGTAGTGGTGGATAATACGATTCGCGCCTGCAGGTCAAAAGGTATAAAGGTAATGGCCGTAGGAGGCGGTGTCAGCGCTAATTCAAGGTTAAGGGGGAAGTTGAGCGAAGCGGCCCGGGCAAACGGCATAAAAGTTTTTATTCCGCCGTTAAAGCTGTGTCTTGACAACGCCGCCATGACGGCGGTTCTTGGGGCAGCGCTGTTTAAAAAAGGCGTAAAGTCGGACGAATATATCAGTGGCTTCACTAATTTTAACGCGTAAAGACGGGGGGAGGATATGTCACATTATCAGATTTTGGCTAGATTGCTTCTGGCGACTCTCTTGGGCGGTTTGATCGGATTTGAGAGGGAGGCGCGCGGCAGGGCCGCGGGATTCAGGACGCATATATTGGTATGCCTTGGTTCGGCGTTGATTATGCTGACCTCCATGTACATCTTTGAGATATATAAAGGCCTTGCCCCCGTTGACCCGTCAAGGATCGCGGCGCAGGTCATAACAGGCATAGGGTTTTTAGGCGCGGGGACGATCCTGAGGTGGGGGGCGACAGTCAGGGGTTTGACTACAGCGGCAAGCCTTTGGGCGGTAGCCGGCATAGGCCTCGCGGTTGGATGCGGGTTCTATTTCGCGGCTGTGACAAGCACGATTTTGGTGGTTATAACCTTGGTGATATTTTCAAAAATGGAATTGGCGCTTTCATTAAAAGGGGAAAAGAAGGGTCATACTTCGCCGTAATAGTCGTTAAACAATGGTACGGCTTCGTAGGACCCGCAATTTCTGCGAAGCCCCACCGGAGTTTTACATGTGATGGGCGAAGCAGAAAAAGGAGGGCATGAAAAATGATAGGTAAAAAGACCAGAAGGCCGGAAGAAGAGGAAAAAATCCTGGATGTGAACGCGAGTATGCAGGGGAACATGATTTTTAAGGATCCCGTGAATTTAAAGATAAACGGCACGTTTGAGGGGAGCCTAACTACAAAAGGCAACCTGACTATCGGCGAAAGCGCGGAGGTAAACGCGGATATTATCGGGGAAAATATAGTCATAGCGGGAAGGGTTACAGGCGATATTATAGCGGAAATGTCTTTAAAACTGATTTCGCCTGCAAGGGTAATGGGCGATGTCAGGACCCCCAGCCTGATAATTGACGAGGGGGCTGTTCTGCACGGCGCCTGCCATATGATATTTGACGAGGCCGAACTTACCAAACTGGGCGCTAAAAACAAAAAAGGCGTGATGTCAGCGGAAGAGGTGGCAAGATATCTGGAAGTCGAAGTTAATTCGGTTGTTATGTGGGCCGACACCGGCAAGCTGCGCGGGAGGAGGGAAAACGGAGGCTGGAAATTCGATAGGAGCGCCGTGGATGAATGGGTCAAAAATGAAAAAATAAAATAAATGGAGACCTTGTTAACCGAAAAAGAGGCGGCGAAGTTCCTGGATATAAAGGAAGAGAAACTGCGCAAACTTGTCGAGGAAAAGGCCATCCCCGGCTATATGATCGCCGGCGAGTTTTTGCGGTTTAAAAAGGAGGAGCTTGCGATTTTGAGGGATATGTTAAGCCAGATAGGTTTTAGCGGGGATGAAAGGGTTTTTAACAAGGCGTTTTCAAGGGTCACGGGCATGGAAAAGTTTAAGGAGATCCTGCGCGCCAATGATATTTATATTATATTAGGTATTGCGATATTTTTGATTTTCCTATTTATGTTTTTTAGGCCCAGGGCGTAGCTTATGGACAGAAATTCCATTAAAAAGACCCTAAAAGGGCTGAGGGCGGGCAGAATCTCAGTTGAAAAGGCTTTCAATCTTTTGAAAGACCTGCCGTATGAAGACCTGGGTTTCGCCAAGCTGGACAGCCACAGATGTATAAGAAAAGGGTTTCCTGAGGTAGTTTATTGCGAAGGCAAGGACTCAACCCATATAAAAAAGATCGCGGGGAATTTAATGAGGAAGAAAGGCCCGATACTTTTAACGCGGGCCTCCCCGGATTGCTATAACGCGCTTAAAAAGCAATATCCCAGCCTGAAATATAATAAATTGGCCAGGGCGGTATTTTTAAAGAGGGGTGTGCGGCGGGCCAGGAAGGGCTACGCCCTTATAATAACAGCGGGCACAAGCGATATCCCGGTGGCTGAAGAGGCGCGCCTTACCCTGGATTTGATGGGCGATAATGTTAAGGTTTTATATGATGTAGGCGTTGCCGGGATTCATCGATTATTGGACAAGAGAAACCTGCTGAACAAGGCAAGGGTGATCATTGTGGCAGCGGGCATGGAAGGCGCGCTGGCAAGCGTCGTATCAGGTCTTGTTTCAAAACCCGTAATAGCGGTACCTACGAGCATCGGCTACGGCGCCAGTTTTAAGGGCTTAGCCGCGCTGCTTGCGATGCTGAACTGCTGCTCGCCCGGCGTGGCGGTGGTTAATATTGATAATGGTTTCGGAGCGGGGTATTTCGCGAGTTTGGTTAACAAATGAGAAGAATAGCGTATTTTGACTGTTTCAGCGGTATAAGCGGCGATATGACTGTTGCCGCTTTTTTGGACGCGGGACTTAAACTGCCCACCCTTAAAAAAAGGTTAAGGCTCTTGAATATCGGGGGTTACACTATAGACGCTTATAAGGAGAGCCGCAATGGGATCCAGGGCACAAAATTTGATGTAAAGATAGACGACAAGCGCCGTTTTAAAAAATCTACGTTAAAAGACATAAAAAAAATAATAAACAAAAGCAGGCTGAGCCTCGCGGTTAAGTCAGGTTCTCTCTCGATTTTTGATACCCTTGCCGCGGCAGAGGCGAAGGTGCACGACAGGCCCAAGCAGGATATCCACTTTCATGAAGTCGGCGATCTGGATTCTGTTATAGATATAGTTTCAGCCGCTATAGCGATTGAGGAGTTTGGTATTAAAGAATTCTACTGTCTGAACCTTAAGCTTGGAAAAGGAAATATTGCCTCTATGCACGGCGCCTTTCCGCTGCCCGCGCCGGCCGCGCTTGAGATGCTAAAACATAAACCTGTTTCATTCTCGGATATAGAATATGAATTGGTTACGCCGACCGGCGCGGCGATATTGACCGCGCTGGTAAAAGATTTTTACGCGAGGCCGGGCCTTGACATCGAAAAGGTTGGCTACGGCGCAGGCGCCTTCAGCATAAAAGAGTGCCCTAATTTGTTAAGGATTATGATAGGCGAGGCGCGGCAAGAGGCCTTTGGAGAAGATGAGGTTTTTGTAATAGAGACCAATATAGATGATATGAGCCCGGTTTATTACGAATATTTGTTTGAGGCGTTATTTGAAAAAGGCGCCTTGGACGTCTATCTTACCAGCGTGTATATGAAAAAGACAAGACCGGGGGCGCTTCTTACGGTTTTGTCCAGGGAAGGCGAGCTGGATACGCTGGCCGGGGTTATCATGAGAGAGACAACATCATCCGGGATACGATACTATAAGGCGGGAAGAAAGATATTGGAAAGACATGTAAAAATTGTAAAGACCGAATACGGCCCGATAAGGGCAAAGATTAATTCCGGGCCGGGTTCTATAAAGACGGTTTCTCCGGAATATGAAGATTGTAGGAAGGCGGCTAAAAAAAGCGGCCTCCCGCTTAAAGTTATCTTTGATGAAGTGAAAAAGAAATTAGGTTGAATGTATTCTATGATTTTGATATAATCAAATGATATGAAATACTTCCTGATCCTCCCGTTATTTCTCTTTTTAATAGCCAAAGGCCTTTACGCAGATACGGTTCTTTTGAAGGATGGGCAGGAGCTTAAAGGGGTGGTGGTGGAGGACTATCACGACAGGATCGTGCTTTCAACCGAAAAAGGCGAGATAGGGGTCTTCAAAAAAGAGATTGACAGAATCTCGTATGATACAAAATGGGAGGACTTTGTAAAATTAGGCGCTTTATACAAAGATAAAGGGGATTACAAGCCCGCCCTGTATTATTACGAGGCGGCATATAAGTTAAACCCTGATAGCAAAGAAGCGCGGGACGGGATCTCTTTGGTCACCAATGTGATGTTTCGCAAAAAAGAATCCGATCTGGAAAAAGAAGTCGCGTTGAGGCAGGATACCGAGGAGAGAATGGGCAAGGCGGTTTCAGGTGAAGTTTTTGAGGCCAAGGCCACAGAGGCCAGCATTAATAAATTATGGAACAGCGTCGGGTTAGCCATAGAAAATACGGGCTCGGATATAAAGGTCCGCAGCGTTTTGAAGGATTCGCCCGCGGGCAAGGAGGGTATAAAAGGCGGGGATGAGGTTATCTCCATATGGGGAAAGCTGGTGAAGTATATGCAGCTAGAAGAGGTGTACAGCTTATTTTTGGCCAGTAATGTAAGCGAGATTAGGGTTAATATCGCGCGCGACAAATCCGTAGAAGTGAAAAAATCGCGCGTGTTCGGCGGCGCAGAGGATATGACAGGCGCAAGATTGAGTATGGAGCTGGAGGGGCTGACAGTATCTGATATTAAGGAGGAGGGCCCTTTTAAAAAGGCAGGCATCTTAAAAGGCGACATGATAACCCGGCTGGGCGGAGTGTCCACGAGATATATGCCGCTGGAGATCGCCTACAAGATTATCGAGGACCTGAAAGGCGATTCATTGGATTTAGAAATCCAGAGGGAGGTTATACTGTGGAGGAAGTGAAGATGGAAAACCCGCCAAAAATAAAAAGAAGAGTTTATTTAATAAAGACAAGATTTCAGCTGAAATATACGGGGCTGATACTGCTTTTTATGTTTATTGTCGCGTGGGTGGTCGGTTCTACAGTTTATTATACCGGTTGGCTGCTGATGGGGGAAAAATTAGCCAATGTATATCCGCAGGGCAGGTTGGTGGCTATTATGAGGATGATAAATATGACGCTTATCCTGAGGATCATTCTTGTTGCCCCTCTAGTGGCGTTGGTATCAATATTTCTTTCTCATAGGGTGGCGGGGCCCATTTACAGGATAGAAAAGTTTTTAAAAAGCGTCGCAAAAGGAGACCTGAGTATAAAATTACATTTGCGTAAGGGCGATGAACTGCAGGACCTGGCGGACGCTATAAATGAGATGACCGACGATTTGAAAAACAGGGTGCACAAATTAAAGGCCCTTATGAACATGACCAATCTTGAGCTTGAAAGGCTGAGGAGAATTCTTGGCAAGGACATCCCGGACATAAATATCATAAAAACGGAGGTAGAGGAGGTAGCAAGGAGTGTAAAGGAGCTGGAAGACCATCTTTCCGAGTATCGTCTAACTACTGTGGAAGATTAACCCGCCTTTCTGATGAACAAGCGATTATTCCTAATTGACGGCAATTCTTTTTGTTATAGGGCGTATTATGCCATCAGGAGCCTCGCCAACTCCAAGGGGCAGCCTACCAACGCGGTGTACGGTTTTATTACAATGCTTAATAAATTGATAAAGGACGAAAGGCCCGATTACCTCGGGGTTGCCTTTGACCTGAAGGGGCCCACCTTCAGGCATAAAAAATTTGAGGATTATAAAGCTACAAGAAAACCAATGCCGGACGATCTTATAAGCCAGATGCCTCTGGTTAAGGAGGTACTAAAGGCATATAACATACCGATCTTTGAGCTGGCTGGTTATGAGGCGGACGATATACTGGCCACTGTCGCTAAAAAGGCGGCCTCCAAGTCGATAGATACCCTTATTGTTACGGGCGATAAGGACGCGCTCCAGTTAGTCAACGAGACAATAAAGGTTTATAATACCCATAAAGAAGGGCTTATCTTTGACGCCGCAAAGGTCAGGGAGGAATTTAAGGTTTCGCCCGACAGGATGATAGACCTGATAGCCCTTATGGGCGATACCTCCGATAATATACCCGGGGTTCTGGGCATAGGGGAGAAGACGGCAGTCCAGCTGATATCGGAATTTGGCAGCCTTGATAACCTGTTTAATAACCTGGATAAGATCAAATCGGAATCAAAAAGAGAACTTTTAAAAAAATACAGGGATCAGGCGGTGATGAGCAGGGAGCTCGCTGTCCTGGATTGCGATGTCCCGATAAAGGTGGGTTTCGCTGACCTGGAATTAAAGGAGCCGGACTCAGCCAAGCTGGTTTCGTTGTTTAAGGAATTGGAGTTCAGGACGCTGCTTGACCAGGCGATAGAGCGCAAGGAGCTGAAGGCGGAATATAAACTTCTTACCGGGGATGATTTTAAAGATTTTTTGAAGAGGTTATCCGCCCAGGAGTTGTTTGGTTTTGATTTTGAAACAACGAATTCCGACCCGTTGCGCGCCTCCCTGGTCGGTGTTTCCTTTTGCTGGAAGGAAGGCCGCGCCGAATACATAGATTTCGCAGCGCCAGGCCTGGGGGTGGATTACGTATTGAAGGCGCTTAAGCCGATATTCGAGAATGAGGCGGTTAAAAAAATCGGGCAGAACATAAAATATGAACAATTGGTATTGGCTAATTATGGGATAAGCCTAAAAGGCGTATCGTTTGACACTATGGTTGCCTCGTATCTGTTAAATCCGTCCAAGGCGAATCATAATCTCGGCGCTATCGCCCTTGAATACCTGAGCCATAAGATGATAGATATTACTGATTTAATAGGTAAGGGCAAGGCCCAGACCACGATGGATAAGGTGGATCCCCAGAAGGCCTGCAAATATTGCTGCGAAGACAGCGATGTGACCTTCCGGCTCAAAAATATCCTTGAGAGGCAGCTTGAGGAGAAAGGCCTGTCGCCCCTTTTTAATGACGTAGAGATGCTTTTGGTCGGCGTGCTTTCAAGGATGGAACTTTCAGGGGTATCTTTGGATGTTGAATACCTTAAGGCGATGTCGGATAAGATGCAGAAGAAGTTGGAAGGCCTGACTAAGGACATATATAAAGAAGCGGGGCAGGAATTCAATATAAATTCTCCGAAGCAGCTGCAGGAAATTTTATTTGTTAAGTTAAAATTGCCGCCTGTGAAGAGGACCAAGACAGGCATGTCCACGGATGAAGAGGTCCTTCTCAAACTGGCTGCGAAACACAGCCTTCCGAAGGCCCTCCTGGAATACAGGGAACTGGCGAAGTTAAAATCCACCTATCTGGACGCCCTGCCGAAACTTATAAATCCGAATACAGGCAGGCTGCATACCTCCTTTAACCAGACGGTGACCTCCACGGGCAGGCTGTCATCCAGCGACCCTAATCTTCAGAATATACCGATAAGGACGGAACTTGGAAGAAAAATAAGAAAGGCCTTTATACCGAAAGATAAGAATTCTTATATATTATCCGCGGATTATTCTCAGATCGAGCTCAGGATACTGGCTCACCTTTCAAAAGACAAGGCGCTCACAGAGGGTTTTAAGGAAGGCCTTGATATCCACACCCATACCGCGTCGTTGATTTTCGGCGTAAGCCAGGAGGATGTTACTGATGAGCAGAGGAGCCAGGCAAAGATAGTAAATTTCGGCATTATTTACGGCATGAGCGCCTACGGCCTTTCAAAGGACCTGGGGATAGAGGTTGAAAAGGCCGGGGTGTTTATCGACTCATATTTTCAGCGGTATCCCGGTGTCAAAACCTTTATTGAGGATTGCATAGAGGAGGCAAGGCAGCAGGGTTTTGTGACCACGCTTTTAAACAGGAGAAGGTACATACCGGAGATAAACAGCGAGAATATAAATATAAGAAACTTCGCCGAGAGGACAGCCACCAATACGCCTATACAGGGCTCGGCCGCGGACCTGATTAAACTGGCTATGATAGAGATTCAGAAGGAGCTGGAGGCGCTTAAATTAAAAACGCTGATGATCCTTCAGGTTCACGATGAGCTGGTGTTTGAAGTCCCGAAGGAAGAACTGGACGAGGTAAAAGAGTTAGTCAGAGGCAGGATGGAAAATATAATGAAGCTGACAGTCCCTATAAAGGTGAATATATCAGTGGGTAGGAATTGGTTGGAGTTGGAATAACCTAAACACGAGGGGGTAAAAAGTGAAGGTATTATTTGTCTCAAGTGAAGTTGTGCCGTTTGCGAAAACAGGCGGGCTGGCCGATGTGGCCGGCAGTTTACCGCTCGCGCTTGAAAAATTAGGCCTTGAGGTTAAGATTGTTATGCCTAAATATAAGATGGTGAAGGCCGCGGGAAATAAGACGGTTATAGGGAAATCGCTTGAGGTATTATTCATAGAAAATGAGAAATATTTCGGCAGGGACCAACTTTACGGGGACAGATTCGGCGATTACCCCGATAACCTTGAACGGTTTTCGTATTTTTCAAAGGCCTGCCTGGAGCTGATAAAAAAAATAAACTACAAACCGGATATTATACACTGCAACGACTGGCAGAGTTCGTTAATCCCGGTGTATCTGAAGACCATATATAAAGACGACCCGTTTTTTTACAATGTGAAAACAGTGCTGACCATACACAATCTTTCATATCAGGGCCTTTTCGACAAATCGCAATTTCCGCAGACGGGCCTTGGCTGGGATTTATTCAGCGTAAACGGCCTGGAGTTTTATAATAAGGTCAATGTCCTGAAGGGCGGCATTGTCTTTTCAGACCTGATAAGCACAGTAAGCCCCGCGTATTCCAAGGAGATTCAGACAAAGGAATTTGGCTACGGGCTTGAGGGGGTGCTGCAGGGCAGGTCCTGCGATTTATACGGGATATTAAACGGCATAGACTACGATATATGGAATCCCGGGACAGACAGACATATAGCGAAGAATTATGACGCGAATTCCGCGGAAGATAAACTCGCAAACAAAGAAGACCTGCAGAAGATAAGCGGCCTGAAGGCTGATAAAAACAGCCCGCTCATCGGCATCATATCGCGGCTCGCGGACCAGAAGGGTTTTGACCTGATAGCCGCTATTATAGACAAGCTTCTTAAGTCAAAGGCGCAGATTATTATTCTGGGCACCGGCGAGGATAAATATCATGTCCTGCTTGAAAAGATAGCTAAGTTATACCCTAAAAAAGCCTCTATAAACCTGAAATTTGACGCTGTTCTGGCTCAAAAGATTTACGCGGGAAGCGATATGTTCCTTATGCCTTCCAGGTTTGAGCCCTGCGGCCTGGGCCAGTTGATAGCCTTGAGATACGGCACCATACCCGTTGTCCGTTTAACCGGCGGCCTGCGCGATACAATACGCGAATTTGACACGGCGACAAAACAAGGCAATGGTTTTACCTTTTCTGAATATTCGGATTCCGAGCTCTACGCGGCTATTAACAGGGCGTTCGGGCTTTATAAAAATAAACCGTTGTGGAAAGAGCTTGTTAAGACGGCCATGGGTTATGATTTTTCGTGGGAGAGCTCGGCTAAGGAGTACGCTGGATTATATAGGCAGCTTGTGTCAAGCCAGGCGAGGTGCGGGGTAAGGTGATAACAATAGGCATAACCGGCAGTTTCGGGACGGGAAAAACGACCGTCGCGGAATACTTTAAGGCCCTTGGGGCAAAAGTTTTAGATGCGGATAAAATCGCCCACGAAACCCTGTTAAAAAAAGTCACAGGTCACAAGTCACCAGTCACATGTTATAAAAAGATAGTAAAGATCTTCGGAAAAAAGATTTTGAAAAAGAACAAGGAGATTGATAGAAAAAAATTAGGAAAAATTGTTTTCAGAGATAGAACGCTCTTAAAGAAGTTAAATAGTATTATCCATCCGTATGTGATAAAAAAGATAAAAAAAGGGATAGAAGAGATAAAAATGGAAAATTCAAAAGCGATGATAGTGTTGGATATCCCGCTTTTGGTTGAGACGGGGCTGCTTGGCCTGGTGGATAAATTGGTGGTTGTAAACGCCTCCCGGAATGCGCAGATTGACAGATGCAGAAAAAAGACAGGGCTCGCCAGGACGGAGATTCTGGCGAGGATAACGGCGCAGGCCCCTTTAAAAAGGAAAGTCAGGATTTCTGATTTTGTAATAGATAATAATGGGACGGAAAAACAAACAAAAAGAGAGGTAGAAAAGGTATGGGAGCGAATGCAGCCACAAACGGCTCGGAAAAAAAGAATTTAGAGATAGGCAAACTCAAGGATATGAAGATCTCGGAGTTAAACAAGGTCGCCAGGGACCTGACTATTGAGGGGGCGAGCGGCCTCAGGAAGCAGGATTTGATATTTAAGATACTCCAGGCGCAGACCGAGAAAAACGGCCTCATATTCGGCGAGGGTATCCTGGAGGTGCTGCCTGACGGGTTCGGATTTTTAAGGAGCTCAAACTATAATTATCTGCCGTGCCCCGACGATATTTATATATCCCCCTCGCAGATAAGAAAATTTGACCTGCGCACAGGGGATACCGTAAGCGGCCAGATAAGGCCGCCCAAGGAGGGAGAGAGGTATTTTGCGCTTCTTAAGGTTGAGGCGGTGAATTTTGAAAACCCCGAAGACGCAAAAGAGAAGGTTTTATTTGACAACCTTACGCCCATATACCCGAAGGAAAGATATCTGCTCGAAACGGAGCCGAATGAATTATCAACGAGGGTGATGGACCTGTTGACGCCCATAGGCAAGGGCCAGCGCGGTCTTATAGTCGCCGCGCCTTACAGCGGCAAGACGATCCTGCTGCAGAAGGTGACGAATGCTATAGCAAC
>Ga0105164_10000383_pt1 | contig 32367 bp, 31 predicted proteins | sample VDWuncwatermetaG_FD_89674 | JGI IMG/M metagenome (GOLD analysis project Ga0105164, IMG submission 89674) | Wastewater microbial communities from Netherlands to study Microbial Dark Matter (Phase II) - VDW unchlorinated drinking water | ecosystem: Environmental > Aquatic > Freshwater > Drinking...
GATGGGCATAGGACGGTGTGTCTATCATAAAAACGCAACAGAGAAAAAGAACTGCGATGGGCCAATTGTAACAATTTTTCCGCATTAATTAAACCTCCTCAAACATTATCTCAATAGTATTACATTAATTATATTCGTGCTACCATGAGAGAAAAATTTTTTGCTTAAATTATCTCCATTCCTGTTGTAGCCATAGAAAATCCTCCGTGTTTGACGCCTTTTGCCGATTTTAATTTCCCATAGAGTTCTTCTATCTCTACCGGTTTTCCTTTTACTACAATTATCTCAAGGCAATTATCTTCATCCAGGTGGATATGCTGCGTTGAAAGGACGGTATCATGATAGTCGTGCTGAATATCAATGAGGAGATTGGTCAACTCCCTTTTGTGGTGATTATAGACAATGGTAATCGACCCTGTCACTTCTTTACCTTCCTGCCATTCCTTTTTAACCAAATCTTCTCGAATCAGGTCGCGTATAGCTTCTGAGCGGTTGGTATATTTTTTCTCTTTTATACGCTCATCAAACCTTTGGAGCAATTCTTTTTCGAGAGACACTCCAAATCTAACTAAGCTTGACATATTATATCCCCACTTATATCTAGTATTACGATCGCAGGAATAATAGCACGAATATTAATAATGTCAAGAGGTTTTTAGCGATCGCCATTGAACCCTTTGCAAATTCGTGGTATTATCTTTTTCGTGAAAGATGCAACTGAAACGGATTTTATAAAATTCCTTGGCACTGCAGGCGCAAGGATCGTTGTGTCCAAGCAATTGCGCGCCTCTGGAGGAATGTGGTATTCATTAGATGGCTTTAATGTGCTGGTGGACCCAGGCCCTGGATGTTTAGTCCGGTGCACTTCAAGCAGGCCTAAGATGGACCCGATGAAATTGGACGCCATTATTCTTACCCACAGACACCTTGACCATGCCGCCGATGTGAATGTGATGATTGAGGCAATGACTGAAGGCGGGTTTAAAAAACGCGGCATACTTTACACGCCCGAAGATGCATTAACAGAGGATCCTGTTGTATTCAAGTACGTGAGAAGTTATCTTTCTCACATAGAAATTATAAAGGAAGGGGGAAGTTATAAATTAACAGACACCGTTTCTTTCCAAACTCCCTTAAAACATCAGCATCCAAGTGAGACATACGGCATAAATTTTTTTACTTCAAAATATACTATTTCGCTGATTGTAGATACTCGTTACTTCCCGGAATTGCTGAAATGCTATAAGGGGGATATTTTAATTATCAATGTGGTTCGCTATACGACAGATAAAGATACCCAGAAATGGCTTTATCATCTGAGTATCAAAGATGTGAAGGAAATCGTGACAACCTTGAGGCCAAAAGTAACGATCTTGAATCATTTCGGTATGACGATGGTCAAGGCACAACCGCGTGTGGTTGCAGAGCAATTATCAAAAGAGACAGGATTGAAAATTATTGCTGCTGGGGATGGAATGAAATTTGATCTTAGCTCCGCCTGGTGACGATATAATCCGCTAATTCCATGAGAGCTGTTTTGTATTTGGAATCTGGAAGTGGTGCAATCTCTTCCTGCGCCTGCTTGACAATATTTTTAGCCGTATTAAAGGCATAGTCTACTGCATCATGTTCCGTTAACAGTTCGAGGATAGCATTCTTTGTTTCTTTTGCATTATGCTGGAATATCAGGTCTCGGGTTGTTTCTAGTTTATGACTGGGAAGTTTATTAACTAACCGAATGAGCGGTAAAGTAAGTTTTCCCATTTGTATATCAGTATTTAATGATTTCCCAATCTCTTCTTCAGTACCCATCACGTCAAGGCAATCATCCACGATTTGAAAAGCAATACCAATTTTTAAACCATAGTTGGATAACATATCCGCCACCTTGCGATTGGCCCCGGCAAACACGGCGCCCAGACGACAACTGGCAGCACACAAAGAGGCTGTTTTTCGCTCAATAATATCAAAATAATCATTTTCACTCAGGCCAATATCATAACGTCTTTGAAGTTGAATGAGTTCACCTTCGGACATAATATTGACGGTCTGAGAAAGCAAAAGAGTTGCAACTTGAGAATCAAGGGCAGAAAGTATGGTGAACCCTCTGGAAAATAGGTAATCCCCAAAGAGAATAGATATTTCTCTCCCCCATTTTGAATTCACACTTTCAACATGCCTCCTCATAGAAGCCTCATCAATAACATCGTCATGAACGAGGGTCGCCGTATGCACCATTTCCACGACGACAGCAATATCTATATGTTGAGGCGCCACATCGCCTACGCACTTACCCGATAATAATACCAAGGCGGGACGCAGTCTTTTCCCTTTAAATTTACTAATGTGAGAGATAAGCTCGGACAACGAATTGGTTTGGGACTGAAGTTCTTTATGGAATCGGCTTTCAACCTCATCCATAAGTACTTTTATTACGTCGAAAGTACCCACAGGTTCCACAATTAACTCCTTCCTCGATATTGGCAAATATAAAGAGAAATTATCATAGCAAGCAATATTTAAAAAGTCAAACTTCTTTTATACTTTAACTTACAGACAACATCAAAGACATTATATGGATAGTCAATCGCACCCGAAGACGCAGCTATTATATTCTCCCATTTATCAAATCGTAGTTTCACAAGTGTGCTACTTAAAAGAAACGATAGTAGTAAAGATTTATTCCCATAACAATAACAATCCAATAATTTACGTTTGTATTGGTTTATATCCTAATATATAATATTGTCGATAATCCTATTAAAAGTATAATAAACGCTGGCGCTTTACAACACGAATCATGACGCCATGCGGCAATATATTTAGGCAACCGACTCTTCCATAAAGCAAAGGAAACTGTGCTAATACAAAACGTTATTGGTCCGATCATCTCGTATTTCATAGGTAGCATCCCCTTTGGATTTCTTATAACTAAGATTGTAAAGGGCGTTGACATTCGACAAATTGGCAGTGGCAATCCCGGCGCAACAAATGTCTCAAGAGTACTCGGTAAGCCTTATGGTATATTGGTATTTTTTCTAGATATGCTAAAGGGGTTTCTCCCTATTTTTACTTTTGATCTCTTATTTGGAAGTCACGGTCACAGCCCTTCATTAATATTGTGCGGCATAGGTGTAATATGCGGTCACACCTTCCCCATTTTTCTTGGTTTCAAGGGTGGAAAAGCGGCTGCAACAGGCTGCGGGGTGTTCCTATGGTTAGCGCCCATACCACTCCTTGTCTCTGTTGCCGTATGGTTAATAACAATCTCTATTTCCCGCTATATCTCTCTAGGATCTATCATCAGCTCAATTATATTAGTAACAAGCTTAATAATATTGGGTAAAGACCCCTTCGGCCAATGCCTTTACGTAACACTATTTTCAGTATTCATGGCCATCCTTATTATTATCCGGCATAAATCTAATATAAAAAGGCTGTTAAACGGCACCGAAAATAAAATTGGCAGTAAACTTAAACCGCACGATCTCGCTGAAGATTAGTAGATTTAATAGTAATTTCAATTTACCCGCGAAAAACACGAAACATACGAAATCCCTTTCGCGTACTTTGGCGTCATGCGTGGGTTTCTGCTTTTTGTTACTTTAATGTCTTTTAGCGTGTTTTGTGGGCATCTCTATTAATAAAAACATCCTTGACCTTGAAAGGCGTGGGGTATAGTATTTTCGGGGTGAATGATCACCGGTCCAAAAACCAGGAAAAATTTTAATAGATAAAAAAATTACCTTGAGAAAGATGTTTCTGGCTTTTCAGCCAGAATCGGAATAGACGCAACAGGTTCATCTATAACCCCAATTTTGAGGAGATAAACGAAACTTATTACGCTTGTAACCAAGTTCGCGGAAAGCAATCAAGAGTTTCTTTTAATTCAAACAACTAACAACAATAATGAAGGGTACAAAAATGAAAAAGGCATTGCTCGTAATCGATGCACAGAAGGTCTATACAAATCCGGAATCTCAACTGTTCTGTCCGGATTCTGCAGAGACGGTAAAAAGAATAAATCGGCTTATTCAACACTTTGAAGCAAAGAAGATGCCAATAATCTATGTTCAACATGTCCACAAGTTCGACGGATCAGACTTGGGTAGAATGTTCGATTATGCTGGGCCAGCCGAGGATTTCAATTTCAAAGAAGGAACAGAGGAGATTGCGTTCGATCCAAATCTGAAGATTTCCAAAGGCCTTCCGGTCATACGAAAAAACAGGTACTCAGCGTTCATAGGAACAAATCTCTCAAATCTTCTCCAGAGCTTAAACATTGATACGGTTGTGATTAGCGGTTTCATGACCAACTTCTGCTGCGAATCAACTGCAAGAGGTGCACATGACCGTGATTTCTTTGTTGACTTCATCGCCGATGCCACGGGCGCACCACCCTTAAGTAAACTTTCTGAACAAGAAATCAGAGATATTGTTTCAGAGCTGCTTGAAGCTGGCTACGCACAAGTTTACCAGACCGATGAATACTTAAAACTCTAAGCCTATGACTGCTCAACAGCACTTTAGAGACAACTCCTCTGCTTTAAGGGCAATCACAAACTGCTTGCTGAATTCTGCATCGGAAGAAGGAGTTTGGCATGATTTCGACGGCTCGTGGGACCCTATTATCACAACAATAGCCGCAGAGTTTCTCCTTAATGCGGGGTTGCGTGTTGAGGATAGGTGGTATGTTTACCGAGAGGAATACAAAGTCGTCAGTCTCTTTCTCTCTTTCAAGTTCCTTAACTCCAAAGTCAATGACAATGGAAGTTTTGGGACTGATTTTTGGGATGCTGCAAGGCTCGGTAAGCTGATAGTGAGCAAGGAGTTGAAGAACTACTTCCCCAACTATGGCAAGCTTCAATCATATCTGGTTGAGATGATTGAGAAGGACAACCTCTTGTTGGGAGATTCAGAATGGAAGGGCCCCGGGTTCTACGCTGCGGCAGTCGATTTCCTGGATTCAGCCAAAATGGATGCCCTGAGTTCCAAGGCTTTCGAAAAACTCCTATACTTCCAAGAGCGTGATGGGTGTTGGGTTGGTGAGAAAAGCAAGGAAGGCCAGCCAAACGTTTCGCCTGCTTGGCATACCGCTCAAGCGATCATGACTATCAAAAGGAAAAACTTAGAGAAGTACTCCAAGCAAATCGAGAGAGCGCTTCAATGGCTAAGTGACAAGCAAGAGGACGATGGAAGTTGGCCATCCTTAAGACAGTATCAAATCTATTTTACGAGCTATGCTATTCTGGCACTCTCCAGTTCCAAGTAGGGCAAAGAAATCCGACGTGCGGAGAACTTCCTAAAAGGCAAGATCGATAGCCAAGGGAAGTGTAGCGATCTTGGTGGAACACTTATGTGCGCACTTGGCTTCTGGGAACTGACTAAAGAGAGCATGACCCACAGTATTTCGTTCATGGATTATACACTTTCCACTAACAACTCAATGATCACTACTACACTCGAGCGTCAAATCAAGGAACTGAATGACAAGCTCTCATCGAAAGAAGAAATCATCAAGGAATACAAAGAGAAATACAAAGATGCGGACATTGTAATATCTAAGAGACAATTGTTGATAATCGCACTCGTGTCTTTGCTCATCACAACAATAGGAACAGTGGCAGGCATCTATGGCATAAAACTCACGAAAGAGTCAGCGTATCCAGAAAACAGAACTGTATTGCAGGATCCAGTACAGAGCAACCCGTCTCCGACCCTGGTGCCTGCGGACAATGACACCTCGAAAGCAAAGGTAAAGCAAAAACGAAAATACGTCTCGGAATCTCTGAGTCAATCCAACACTGGGCTCGATATACCCCCAACAAACAATGCATCCTTAGCGAAAACTTGGTATTTACATATCGGCAACTGGACTGTGCTGTCGAATGGTTTGCCAATTTGATTTCTAGCCGTTATGGAACCGGGGCATGCGTTCCCGTTATCATTGAAGACAAACCCTTACTCCTTGCTATCCTCGTTGCTTGTATTCGGAGCGGCAACTACCCATCGATTATTAATCCTAACTTAAGTTCAAAGGAATTCAAACTCGTTCTTACAGAGTTGGCCGAAAACAAAATAGTCGTTGAAAGCAAATGCAGCACCTTGCTCAGTGAGTCGTACGATTGTTACACAGTCTCTCATGAGACGCTATTCAGCAACCAGAACTACGAGCATAGAAGCCATTGGAAGACACCTAATCTCGAGGATACTTGGGGTATCCTTTATAGTTCCGGCACCACTGGTAATCCCAAAGGAATCATACGGTCTCATTTCTCAATTATAACCGAACTCCTCGGTTGGATCATCGAGTTGGAAACACGCAAGTCATCGCATTATTACATTGGTAGACCGGTTTTTTACACGGGTGGTCTTGTCCTTACTCTTTCTGCTATTCTTGTTGGCGGTACAGTCAGCCTACCTAATACACACGATGCAAATACATATTTATCGCATGTTGAAAGAAACAAGATTGAGATCTCTTTCCTTATTCCCTTACAGATCCAAGCGCTCGTTCGTCACGTTGAGCAAGAAGGAATTAAGAATCCACCTCATGCAGGGTTTGTCTTAGCAATGGGAAATGCTTTCCCCTCCGAACTGAAGGTACCCGCAATGGAAGTCCTCCATTCTGGCATTATCGAATCGTGGGGCAATACTGAGGGTCTCGGTACAATAACACTGCCAGAGGATGTGAGAACTCGCCCCGGCTCAATCGGCCGCCCCTTCCTAACCGATGATCTATTCATCGTCAACGAGAAACTGCAGAGGGCAGATCAAAAGGAAGTTGGAAAGCTCTCGGGGATCGTCGACAGTAAATTTACAGAGTACAAAAATAGAGAGTTCCTAACCTCCCAAACCTTGTCCGACGATACAATAATCTCAGATGATTTGGGCTACGAGGACAAAGATGGATACTTTTACCTGTTAGGCCATGTTGGCGACATGTTTGTTCACAGAGGTCACAAGATATATCCAATTAGTCTTGAAAAAGTGATTGCATTCCTCGATGCAGTTGAAGAAGTGTCAGTGGTCGGTTTCAAAATCGGAGACGAAGGTTACGTGCCAGTCGCATTCATAAAACCTTCAACGCTTGGAGCCTCTGATAGTAAGCTTCTTGAAACCATCAACTCTAGACTGGAGGAGTCGGAGAGAATCAGGTTTATCAAGATCATCAATGAATTTCCAAAAACCGCCTCTGGCAAAATCAAGAAAGAAGAATTGAAATTGAAGTACAAAGATGAGATTTTGGCTGCCTTCCGCTAATAACCGCAAGCACATCGCGTACTCGTTTGCTGAGACTCGCGTAAAGCAAAGTTTGTCGCTCCAAGTTGTGTGTGCTCCATGGCGCCATCAGTTGATAGGGGCAGGAGTTATCAAACCTTCATTATTCATTTTAAAAGAAAATGCCCGTAACGGCAGATAACAGAGTGCTTGAGGGTAAAACTCAAAGGCATTACCCTTCTCAAACACTCGAAATGTTAGCGGAATATATGACCAATTTTCAAGGAAAGAAGTGTAATGTTTAAACCATTTTGGATTTAACTATTAGTGTTTTTCCCCTGTCGCATTTTACGGCCGAGGTTAATTGTCAATTTCTAAGACTTTTCAAAATATGAGCAACCTCCGATTTTGTGATTTTTCCTGATGCAAGAGATACCATAGCGTCATATAATTTACCCTCAGGGTCGGCAATGGTGATTCCGTTTAACTCGAGAAATACTAATGCAGATGCAAGAGCAGTCCTTTTGTTGCCATCGATAAAAGGATGGTTTTGAGATATGTGAAAAGCATAAGCCGAAGCCATTTCAAAAATATTAACGTGGAAAAAACTACCTGAAAAAGAGGCATAAGGCATTGTAACAGCAGAACTCAGCAGATTCATATCCCTGATACCATCTTGCCCTCCGTATTTTTGTATCTGGTCGTTATGTATTTCAACGACTTCAGCAAGAGAAAGAAAGGCAATCTTTTTTCTTTTCATTCGGAGAGTTTTTTTAGCGTCTCGCCGTGAAGTTTATTTACCTTATCAAGTACCTTTTTGAATTTTACTTCCCTCATAGCATTTTCAACAGGCGAAATGATCAAATTTTTACCATCTGTGCTGATTTCGAAAGGTGTCTCCATATCTGCCTTTAAAAGGTCTAAAATAGGCTTATCTATTATTAGCGCAGCGCTATTGCCATGAGAAACTAATTTTTTTATCATTTCTGCCTCCATTTATATTGTATATACAATGTATCACTATAATAAAAGTGTGTCAATATCGAAATATCTAGCTTGTGATTAAAACGAATGCCTATTATGTTACCTTGGGGATATCAAAGAATTCTACTTCTTTAATCACGACAGTTTCTTCTTCTGTCTCTTTTGGTTTTTTACTGCATAATAAACACTTCTTGAAATACCCAGCGTCTTGACATGCTATAACCCTTGTAAGATATGCAAAAACTCCTGAGCGTTAACAAAGCCTGTAATAGTTTTATCCCTGGATATGGTTCCATCCTTATTAATGAACACGATAGTAGGCAATCCTACAATTCCGTATTTCTCCCAAAGCTGCTTGATCTTCGGGTCGTTGGTATTGGTACAGTCAATTTTAATATTCACAAAGTTCTTTAATTCCCTGACAACCTGTGGATCGGCATACGTAATTTTTTCAAATTCCATGCATGCCACACACCACGAGGCATAAAAATCAATCATCGCCGGCTTGCTGCTAGCTCTGGCTTGTTTTAACCCATCATCCTCGCTTAACACCCAATCGATTTTCTCCTTGGCTACGCCTGACTGGACAGACGTTGTGGTTGAGAAAGGAGGTAAAATAAATCCCTTGTTCATGAGATGTCCCACAAGGAAGTATGTCCCGAAGATAAAGGCTATGAGACCAAAGGCCCTCCTGGCACGTTGGAAGTTAGTACTCTCATGAGTCAGTCTGTCGAAACCTCCGGAAAATACCGCTGTAACAATTAAAAATAAGCCCAGAATAGTAATAAAGGCGCTCTCTGAGATAATGAACCTTAGATAATAAAGTGCGGCTCCAATTAAAAGGAGCCCAAATATCCTCTCCACCGTCTCCATCCAGAAGCCTGATTTTGGGAGGGCTTTTATTGCACCCGAGAAGGTTCCTAACACAATCAAAAGTACACCCAGTCCCCAGGCAAATACAAACAACATCAAGAATCCCAAGAATTTATTCCCCGTGCTGGCGATATAAACCAACAAACTAGCCAGGGCAGGGCCGATACATGGCGAGGCCACAATTCCTGAAACTAATCCCATGATAAAAACTCCGACAAAACCCTTTCCTGTCTTTGTCCCTAGTCGATCCGAAATAAAAGAGGGTACCCTCAGGTAATACACTCCAAACATACTCATGGCAAGTGCAACAAAAACCGCCACGACAAACCCTATAACCCATGGGCTTTGCAAGGCTGTGCCAAACAACGCCCCTGTTGAAGCGGCGACCACACCCATGGCGGCGTACACAATGGATATGCCCAAGACATAAATCAGCGAAAGGAAGAATGCCGTTAGGGGTTTCCTGCCCGTGGTTTGGTCTCCTGCTGTCTGTCCACCAATTACAGCCACGGTAATTGGTATCATGGGGTACACGCATGGGGTAAAACTGAGTCCCACGCCCACCAAAAAAATAATGACGAGGGATACAAAAATTCCCCGGCTTTCAATAGTCTTTTGAAAACCACTAGCCTCGATTTTTTTTTCGGGTTTTGGAATCGCAGGCTTTTCTTCTTCTCGCGATGCGCCTATGCCCCATTTGGCAAGTTCCACCTGTACTGGCAGCGTAAACTCCTCTACCTTAGGTGGAAAGCAGATTTTATCAGAGCATCCCTGATAATGCGCCCTAAGCTTTATATTATATGGACCAACCGGAATATCCTTTGATACCTGAAGGAATGACTTCACCTCCACTTGGTTTTCATAAGATTCAACTTCTTTCTCCAGGAATTGGTCGTACTTAATCTTTCCTGCAGGAAGCTCTGTGGAAACCACCGTAATTCGGGCATCATCTCCACTTTCTAACTTAATTTGATCCTTGTAAACATGATGGTTGGGTGCAATTGTGATGGTAACCGTAACGGGTATAAGACTACCGGCAGGAATATTATCCTTTAAAAGAGTGGCATTTAATTTAAATGGAGAAGTTTCTCCGGAGGTTATCAGGGGAAACAAGAACAATATGAAAGCAATAACAAATAAACCTTTCGTAAGGAAACTTTTCTTCATGGTATACTCCCCTTATTCGAATATGATATATTTTGTTTGGTTGTTTGTCTATATTCTCAAGAACCTGCTACTCGAATTTCTTAATACCCTGGGTTTTTTCAAGCAGATCAACTATGAGATTAAATTCATCCCTTGTAAACCAATCTTTTTTAAAACTCTGTTTCGCCAGTATCCGCATATCTACAACGCACTTTTCCCACTCCTTCTTAGATTTTCGTTCCAAAAGTATCCTGCCCAATTCATGACATACGAGGCATTTTTCTACCATTATTTGTGCCGCTATGTCATCACGTATCATCCTCCCCCTTTCGACAAGATACTCTATAAGGATAGGAATGTCCTCATCCAAGAACAATTCAGGGGCATTGTCGCGCATTCTTTGTACCGTTTCCACCCACCCTTCTCTTGTTTTATCTTTATTAAGTATCCTGCTTATAGTATGGCACTTTGTACACCTATCGATAAAGAGTAATTGAGTGTCAGCATATCTCTTCTTTTGAGGAACAAAGACTATCGTATCTCTTCTTTCCCCAATAATCTCGCTAATTATCTGCGCCCCCTCTTCTTCTGTAATCCACAACTTGTTCTTCTCCATCATTCGGGTAACGCAGGCACGCCATTCATTTTCAGTCTTAGACTCAGCAAATACTCGCTCAAGCGTATGACACTTTGAGCATTTTTCTTCATATAAAAATTGCGGCGCTTTATAGTGGAATTTCTCTCCCGCTTCTTGCGCCTGTCCATAGCATACAGAAAAAGACACCATGAGTGTCACAAATAATATTGAAAATCTTAACATAAAATCTATCCCACATTTTACCACCAAATCTCCTAAGTTACTTTTCCTCGAAATGGAAGTTTTTGTGAATAGTATTGAGGTATTATTTTCACTTTTTATTTCTTTGCAGTCTCTCTATCAACCAACCAAACTATATCGCCACTGACAGTTCACGGCTGACAGTTTTCTAAGTCTGAACGCACCTGAACATTAACATTGTTCGCCAGATTATAATGGCATCCATGTCCGCCCGTCTCTTTCAATCAATAATGATGCCTCATCGGGACCCATCGATCCTGCAATATAATTGGGAAATTTTCCCATTTTTGCTGTAGACTCAAGTCTGTCTATTACCGGCGTTAGTAACGACCATATCAACTCTACTCCATCCTCTCTCAAAAACAACATGTGATCCCCATGCATACAATCAAGCAATACCCATTCATACGCATCCAGCAGAACATCTCCCCGATATAAAAAGTCCATCAAAACGGGTCTCAGGCAGACTTTAGAACCCGGCCTTTTTACCTGGAATGTAAGACTTATCCCTTCATCAGGCTGCACCCTGAGCACTAATGTATTAGGACGGATTGGTTCATCTATGGCCTTTGAAAACATCATGTGCGGAACTGGCTTGAAGTGTATTGAAATTTCTGTCTTTCGACTTGAAAGCCTTTTCCCTGAGCGGATATAAAATGGAACCCCCGCCCATCGCCAGTTGTCAACAAATACCTTCATGGCTGCAAATGTTGGGACGGTCGATTTTTCAGAAACCCCTGGTTCTTCCCTATAACCAGAAACTAAATTACCATTAATTTTACCTCTTCCATACTGACCTACGACAACATACTCATTAAGCTTATCCATCGGAAAGGCTGTTATTGAGCGAAAAACCTTGACCTTTTCATCCCGCACCCTGTCGGCCTCGAATGCTGTAGGAGCCTCCATAGCGGTAAGGGCGAGAAGCTGGAATATGTGGCTTTGGAACATATCCCGCATTACCCCGGTTTCCTCATAATAACCCGCCCGATGCTCTACCCCTATCGTTTCTGAAGCGGTTATCTGAACATGGTCAATATATCTTCTATTCCAGATCGGCTCAAAGATAGAGTTCGCAAAACGGAACATGATGATATTCTGAACTGTCTCTTTGGCCAGGTAGTGGTCTATGCGGTAAATTTGTCTTTCTTCAAAAGATTTCCGAAGAATATTATTCAGTCTTTTGGCTGAATCAAAGTCCCGTCCAAAGGGTTTTTCAATGACAATGTGGGAGTAGCCTGTGTCTTCATTCGAGAGGCCTGCTAAGCCAAGGTTATGTGTAACCTTTTCTAAAAGCGTTGGCGGAGTGGCCAGATAAAAGATACGATTCCCGCTTGTGCAGTGCTTCTTTTCTAATGAAGAAAGCATCTCTCTAAGGGTTTTGGTATAAGATGCCAAGAAGGAATAATCTAACGATAAGTAGTTGAGTTTAACCGCAAATTCCCTCCACAAACGATCGTCAAAATCCTTCAGGAATGAATTCTTGACTGCTGCACACATCAAGTCACGAAATTGTTCGGTACTTATTTCTGTACGGCCTATCCCAAGAAGGAAGAAATTTTCTGGAAGTAAACTGTTAATGTAAAGGTGGTAAAGGGCAGGAATAATCTTTCTTTTTGTGAGATCTCCAGAGGCACCGAAGACAATCATGCCGCATGGACGTGGAATCTCGATATCACAGATCCCCCCTATTTGATTCCCTAGTTCAATCCTAAACTGACCACAAGGTTCATCAACCACCGTAACCTTATTCACCTTTTTTGTCCCCCGCTCCCAGAAGTTTTATATTCTCGCTTTAATGGTTTTGCAGATATAATACGCTTTTTCTTGGATGCTTTTACAATTGCATGCCCGCCAAATTCATGTCTAAGGGCGGCGATAATCTTATCGGAAAAGGCCTCGGTCCTACGAGAACGAAATCTTTGAAAGAGTGAGAAGGTAATTACTGGCGCTGGTACGTCAGTGTCTATTGCCTGCTGCACCGTCCAACGCCCTTCACCTGAATCTTCAACATATCCGCGAACTGAAGAAAGGTCTTTGTCCTTCTTAAATGCAGCCGTGGCAAGCTCAAGAAGCCATGAGCGGATAACGCTCCCCTGATTCCAGAGATGCGCTACCTCCGCAAAATCTATATTACCGCCATACGGAGACGCCTTCATAATTTCAAATCCCTCTCCCAAAGCGGCCATCATACCGTATTCAATCCCGTTATGTACCATTTTCACAAAGTGCCCTGCCCCTGTCTTTCCACAGTAAAGGTATCCATCCTTAGGGGCAAGCGTTTTAACCAGAGGTTCAAGATACCTATAAATTTTTTTATCTCCTCCAATCATTAAGCAATAGCCTATCTTAAGTCCCCATATGCCCCCGCTTACGCCCACATCCATATAATGTATTCCAGAATGCCTGAGTTCTTGCTCATGACGGATATCGTCTTTATAAAAGCTGTTTCCACCATCTATAATTATGTCACCCTTTTGGAGTAGACCGCAAAGCTTTTCAATAGACTCATCCACAGGTTTGCCTGCCGGAACCATCAACCAGATGACACGGGGAGGCGTTAGCATCCTAACTAGTTCTTCAATAGAATGCGATCCTTTCGCACCTTCTTTCACTATCTCTTTTACACGCTCAGGGGTACGGTTGTAGGCAACAACTTTGTGTTTGCCCCTGATTAGCCGTCTTGTCATGTTCATTCCCATCCGTCCTAAACCTATCATACCTATCTGCATATAGTCTCCTTACTATTTATTCAGAACCTCTTCCCATGATAAATTCTTTTTCTATTTCTGCCACTTTGGCCAGTCTACGATTGTGCCGTTCAGCCATTGAAAACGTAGCAGACAGCCAGACGTTAACTATTTCCTTTGCAAGTTCAGGACCTATAACCATTGCACCAAGGCAAAGGACGTTAATGTTGTCGTCCTTGATACTCTGGCGGGCAGAGAAGGTATCATGACAGATTGCGGCACGTATACCCGGAAACTTGTTTGCCGCAACACAAACACCTACCGCGCTTCCACAGATTAAGATTCCTCTCTCAGCCTTTTTGGAAAGTATTGCTTCCGATACCGCTCTCGTATAGTCAGGATAATCCACAGGGTCTTCATTATAAGTTCCGAGATCATTCACTTCATGTTTAAGTTTTTTCAAAAATTCTACCACGAGTGTTTTTAAACAAAATCCCTCATGGTCTGCTCCAACAGCTATTACCATTTCCCTCACCCTTTCTTCTTTGCCAAAAGAGTCTTTGCTCTATTCAGTATGTTTTCAGATGTAAAACCAAATTTTCTGAAGAGTACTTCTCCAGCCGCGGAGTCCCCAAAATGATCAATACCTATCGTCGCACCTTCCAGCCCCACATATTTATGCCAGCCATGAGTTGAGCCTGCTTCAATGGATATCCTCGGTTTGATATCAGGAGGAAGTACCTCATTACGATACTCTTCAGGCTGCTCTTCGAATAGTTCCCATGACGGTATACTAACTACGCGCGATCTAATGCCCTCTGCCTGCATCTTTTCATGCGCCTCCAGCGCAAGATGGACCTCTGAACCAGTTGCAATCAGGATTATCTCTGGTTTACCAAAAGCTGAATTGGCCAATATATAGGCTCCTCTCCTAAGCCCAACAGCCTGACTAAATTTGTCTCTATCTATAACAGGAACCTTCTGTCTTGCCAGTGTGATAGCCACAGGTCCATTTTTATGTTGAATTGCTATCTTCCACGCCTCTGCCGTTTCATTTGCATCCGCCGGTCTGAGAACAATGAGGTTGGGTATTGCCCTTAAATTTGAAAGATGCTCTATAGGCTGATGCGTAGGCCCATCTTCACCAAGGCCAACAGAGTCATGGGTAAATACATATATGACATGAATTTTCATCAAGGCTGCAAGCCTTATTGCTGGCCTCATATAATCAGAGAATACTAAAAAAGTGCTACCAAAAGGAAGTAATCCTCCGTGAAGGGCTATTCCATTTACTATACTTCCCATGGCATGTTCTCGCACACCGAAGGCTATATTGACCCCGCCATATCCCCATTCTCCAGACACAGCGCCTTGCACCTCTCTACCTTCCGAGTGAGGATATTGGAAATTACCCAGACCATTCAGTGCAGTATATGTTGATGGATTTAAATCTCCTGAACCTCCTATTAATGAAGGCAACTGTGATGCGGTGGCATTCATTATATGGCCACAGGCAGAACGTGTTGCGATTCCTTTTGGATCTGGAGGAAATACAGGGATACCATGGTCCCAACCATCCGGAGGCTTTGAGCTCATCATCTGATTCCACTCGTTCATAAGCTTTGGATATGTCTTTTCATACAAGTCCATTTTTGCCTTCCACGCTGCTTCAAGCTGTATACCTTTATCCAGCGCTTTTTTGAATTGAGCAAGAGCATCCTCAGGAATATAAAACTTCGGTTCAATAGGCCAGCCAAGATTCTTTTTTGTGGCTATGACCTCCTCAGAACCAAGAGGAGAACCGTGCACTTCAAAGGTATCCTGCCTATGAGGACTGCCGTAACCTATGTGTGTTCTCACCGAAATGAGAGACGGACGAATAGTTTCACTTCTGGCAGCAATTATCGCTTTTGAAATAGCCTCGATGTCGTTTCCATCTTCAACGGACTGCACATGCCAACCATGCGCCTCAAACCGTTTGCACACATCCTCAGTAAATGTAAGTCGTGTTTCCCCAGAAAGCGTAATGTGATTATTGTCATAGAGACATATAAGCCTGCCTAATCTAAGATGTCCCGCTAGCGATGCTGCCTCAGAAGCAACTCCTTCCATCAAATCCCCGTCACTCACCATTGCATAGGTGTAGTGATCAACTATCTCATAACCCGGACGATTAAACTTTGAGGCCAGAAAGCGCTCGGCAATAGCCATGCCAACTCCATTTGCAAAACCCTGACCCAAAGGGCCCGTGGTGCTTTCTACACCTGTGGTTTCACCATATTCAGGATGTCCAGGGGTCTTGCTTCCCCATTGTCTAAAACGTTTAATTTCTTCCAGGGATAAATCATATCCTGTCAAATAAAGCATCGAATAAAGAAGCGGCGAGCCATGGCCGGCGGAGAGGATAAAACGGTCACGATCATGCCATGCAGGATTATGCGGATTATACTTGAGAAATCTCGTCCACAGCACGTAGGCCATCGGGGCTGCTCCCATCGGCATCCCCGGATGACCCGAATTTGCCTCCTGGACCATGTCTATTGATAACATCCTGATTGTATTTATACAGAGACTGTCAATATCTATCCCCATATCTTAGTTGGCCTCCGGTTCAGCTATTTTATTGAGGTGAAGAGGTAAGCTCACAGCCCCTCAACAATATTGGATAAAGTTAGCGCCACGTAACCCAACAAACTCATACAACTAAGTAAAATTTATTATAGTTCAACCCTTCCGACTTACCAATTCAATTTTTGGGTGATTGTGTGAATTAACAACATTGTGGTCCACATGATATTTTCACATCTTTATTTTGCATATCGGATATGATAAACATCCCTTTATATGGTGGATTTGAAAGTTTCCAGGCCGTATCGGTGCATATTTCTATGGGTATTCCCACTGGATATGTATGATTATCATCATCTGAGACACTGCTGAGTGGTCCATTATAGATAGCATATTGCCCACTATACACACATTCCTTCGATTTGTTATATTTGTAAGCCCTTGCAGTTATAGAGTAAAATTTAACCCTTTCTACCTCTTTATAGCGATAACGATTCACCACTTCCAGTCCATAAAAACCTAACTTCTTCGTTATATGGAAAAACTCTTTTTCCGTAACAGCCCCTGATATGCACTCACCCCATAATTTTTTATCCTGCTTCATTGATAAGGGAACTTCCTTATCAGAGACTATATCAGAAATAACAAACCTCCCGCCATTTCTTAATACCCTGAATATCTCCTGAAAAACCTTTTCCTTCTGGGTTGACAAATTGATGACGCAATTGGAAGTTACCACATCAACACATTCATCTGCTAGGGGAATTTCTTCCAGAAACCCTTTCATAAACCACACGTTATCAAAACCGAGGTTTCGCGCCACAATCTCTTTTGAGGCATTGGCATTTCTCAGCATTTCATCGGTCATGTCTATTCCGATAACTTGTCCCTGTTCACCGGCCATTTTTGCCGCAATAAAACAGTCTACCCCTCCGCCGGAGCCTAAATCCAGCACACTTTCTCCCGGTTTGATGTTGGCTTGTGTCACGGGACTGCCACATCCGTAAGAAATATTCAAGACTTCCTGGGGAATGTGCGATAAATCAGCGGGATTATAACTGGACGGACAACACAGCTCCTTCTGCGGCTGCATAGCGGCGGTGGCATAAAATTCATTCACTAATTTCCGAACGGTATCCTTTGCAAGAATTTTCAACTCTTTGCCTCCTTGAAATGTGTGGGTTTCATACGAGAGAAAATCATCATTTTTGCAGGTTAATCCCGAGGTTCTACAGGTGTAACAAGCGGGTGACTCCATCATGTATGGTCCAAGGGCTTCCTTCAAACTCCAACCCATCCATGCCTTCTGGTCGCCAATAAGTATGGGACAAACAAAGACCCCTTTGCTGGTCACAATGCGACTGGTGGCACACTGCAGGTTGTCCATAGAAAAGTTATCAAAGCAACTCTCTGTAACTTGTTCATCTTTACGGTACGGCCTGATTAATTCGGCACTCCTGCCAAGAAGAACTAGGGGTAGCTTTTTTAACCTTAACTGTGGAACATTCAAAGAACGCGCTAACGACTCAAATCCATCTTCCCTTTCTTTGGTAAACCTCCCGTATTTCGACCAATCTGCAATCGTAATAATGGGATTAAAACCGGCACATACTAAGGCTTGAATACCACTCAGCGCTTTTTTAAATGAGCCCTTCCCTCGAATCAGGTCATTCTCTGCCTCTCGATAACTTTCCAGGCTTACCCTGAATTCCGGCTTGTATTTGGACTGAGATGATATTTGGAAAAGTCTTTGTGCAATCTCTTTTGTTATCAAGGTGCCGTTAGAAAGGATTGTGGTTGTGCCTAATTTTAAAGCCTCTTTTAAAATATCAGCAATCTCAGGATGTAAAAACGGTTCACCACCGGTAAAGTAGAATTCTTTTACACCCAATGTTAACGCCTCGTTCAAATATCGCCGGATCACGTCCAGTCCGAGGATGTCAAGAGCGTCACTTTTCGGGCCGCAAGAAATAAAGCAATGGGCACACTGTAGGTTACAATGAGTTCCTATTACCTGAAACCACAACGTTTCAAGGCGTTTTAAAGATACCTTTGGCGTATTAATGGTTCTAACCTCCTAAAATTACTTAAAGGAATCTAAATCGATATTTTAATATTGTGTAAATTATTTTAATCCCGGCATTAACCGAGCCTTTTATAGTCCCTGTGATTTTTGACTGTCCTATGCGTTTTCTATAACGGACAGGCACTTCGATAATACGAAATTTATTTATTAGGGCCTTTATTTGCATTTCGACAGTCCATCCAAAATCCTTATCTTTCATATCCATTTGCATCAGAGATTTATACCTGATAGCACGGAAGGGGCCTAAATCAGTAAAACGAAATCCCCAAAAAATTCGAAGAAGGAATATAGCCAGTCTATTGCCTATACGAGCCCGTAATAATAAAGCTCCTTTCCCCCGTTTCCCGGCTAATCTCGAACCTATCGTCAGATCTGCCTTGTTGGTGATAATTGGACGAACTAAATGCTCCATATCTTCCGGATAATCGCTGTAATCGCCATCAAGAAAAACGACTATCTCTGTGTCCGGGGCAAGGTTCAGAAGACCTTTTAGACATGCATTTCCATATCCCCTCTTAGGTTCACTTACAACGTAAGCGCCTGCATTTTGAGCCTTAGAGAAAGTGTTATCCTCCCTCCCGTTATCAACAACAACGATCCGATCTACCATTTTTTTAGGAATATCTCGAATTACAGAATCAATAGCATTTTCCTCATTATATGCAGGAATGATAACTGAAATTTTCGGATATTTCATTAGTAACCTTAGTAACCTTTCCAACTTGTTTGCTCATGACTAATTTAGAAAAGGCTGAATGATTGCATTTATAGTATTACGCTGTAAAAACTTCTTTTCTCCATTTTCATGAGGACAAGTTTTGGAAAGTTTTTACAACCACCTTTATCCCCCTTAACAAAGGGGGACTTAGGGGGTTATTTCCCTTTTTAAGGGGGATTTGGTTGCGGCTTTACCACGTTGTATATCGGCAAACGCTTCCTGAGAAATTCATAAATCAACAAAAAATAAAAAGGGAGATATTCCGGTAATTTCAACCAGTGTACTTCTTGCCATACCCATTCGTTGTTATACTCAATTAGTTTTGAAAATAAAGGATAATTCATAAAATAATAGAAAACAACCGTGCCGGTTAAGACAAGCCAACTCCCGTTATGATAAAAACAGAGGAAGGGAACAATCCACGTTAGATACCAAGGGTGTACCGTTGGTGCTAACATTAAAAGAGTACCGACAGCCCAAAAAGCAAACCTTAAAATATTATCATCTCGATGCAATCTTGTTTTAAAATACGCTTTGTCTAAATATTTTTTACATAAATATAAGAGCACAACTCCAAAGATTACCGAAGTAATTATTTTAGATAGAAAGGGTGAGCCAAGAGATAGACACAAAATCAGAAAGTGAACAGAATCATTATAATGATATTGAGTCCCAAAATGAAAGAGGGTTGAAAGCAGTCCTTTAACAGCGCTGCAATACGGTAAATATAAAAGTATTATTACCAAGAATAGTATGGCAAGATATCTGAGCTTTTCTCTGGGAATTAGGAAAGGTACGATAATTATGGATACGAATTTTGACATCATTGCCAGACTAATTGAAACGACAGCGTTCGCGTTCTTTCTTATCGAATAAAGATATAAGGCAAGCATAACAAAAAATATCTGCAAAGAATCGCAATGTCCCCGTGCCGCAAAACTGACAAGGACTAAAGGACTCCATGCATATATTAATACATGGGCAGATTCTTTCCTCATTACTTTTAAATACTTTACCAAAACAAAAATTGAAAGGATATCAAAAAGGAGAAAAGCCGATTTTATTGATACAAATGAATGGGAGATAAAATCTGCCAGAGCAAACACCATTAACGTCAATGGAGGATAGATTGTGGTCAGATGTTTATGGCTAATACCAGAGAAGAAATTATCCCTAAGATGTTCCAGGTTTAAAGATACAGGCGGTTGGGAATAAGGATTGATCCCATTTAATTGGATTTTTCCTTCCCATAGGTACCGGAAAATGTCGTTTGACGGTGTAGCAGGCAATAACGTCAGGCGAAATACCAAAGAAAAAACAAGAATGATCCAAATAGTTTTTTTGGAAATGTTGCTGCTTTTCCCTGATAAAGCTGCATTCCCAGAAACAAGAAATACAGCAAAAAGATATGCAACAAAAGCGGTACTATACATTAAAGAAAACTGTGGAATGTGCTGCATTATATCGCCAAGGAAGGCAATTCGGATACATAGGACTTCAATAACCAACCCCGCTATTACTATGGGAATCAACATTTTGTTTTCTCTTTAAATTTTTGCAAAAGAGAAAGTATGCCTACATAAAAAAATCCCACCGCATACACCAACAAAAAAGGCCCAAAGACAAATTTCTTGTTGCTCGTATATTGCATAAATCCTATAAAACAATACACACTTAAAAGTATTTCGCTAATAAAGATTAACTTTACTGGTAACGTATAACTTTTTGCCGGTATGTTTCCGCCTCGCCTGATTACACCATATTTAGGTGTCCTAATAAAATCACTTTTCATGTTCAATAATGCTTCAAGCACCGCTTTTGTGTTATTGATAGCTACACCGCATCCTAAGAACATAAGAGCGGGTATAAACAAACATCTTTTCCACCAATCCCTATAACATATTTTCTGCGAAACTATATAAAGAAGCGGTGAGGCAAAAGTCCCCAAGAACATGAAAAACAATACGGTTACCCCCGCAATAGGAATAGGACTTACTGACGGTTTTAACAAGAGTATCAAGGGAAGAGATAACAAGGCAAGGATAATCATCATAGGGTGAACCATATATTGTGATAGATGTATTACGGCCTCAGTCTTCTTTATAAAGCCATCGTTCGTCTTGAATATTTGTGGTAAAATCTTCTTGGCAGTTTGTATTGAACCCTTTGCCCATCTATGCTGTTGAGATTTATAGGCATTTATATCCACAGGTAGTTCTGAAGGCGTTACTACATCAAAGAGAAATTTTGCATTCCATCCTTTTAATTGAGCCCTGTATGATAGATCTAAATCTTCAGTTAATGTATCAGAATGCCACCCTCCAGCATCAACGATTGCCTCCTTCCTCCATATTCCCGCAGTGCCATTAAAGTTCATATAAAGGCCATTCCATGTCCTGGCACCCTGCTCAATAATAAAGTGTCCATCCATACCGAGGCTTTGCGCTATTGTTAAAAGGGAGTAATTTCTATTTATATGCCCCCACCGTGTTTGTACAAGAGCGACTTTTTCTCTTTCATAAAAGAATGGGATGGTTTTATAAAGAAAGTCTTTATCGGGCACAAAATCAGCATCAAAGATTGCCAAAAATTCACCCTCAGCTTTTTGGAGACCTTCATTTAAAGCCCCCGCCTTAAACCCGTCTCGATTTTCCCTCGTAATATGTTTTATGTTGAATCCCATTGCACGATACTTATCAACCAACTCAGTTGCTATTCCCCTCGTTTCGTCATTAGAATCATCAAGTACCTGGATTTCATGAAGTTCCTTCGGATAATCAATATTTACAACTGCATTAATTAAGCGTTCTACCACATGTCTTTCATTATAGATAGGTAACTGCGTCGTTACTTTTGGTAATGTATTATTGTTATGAGTTGACCAGAACCGTTTAAGAAATTCTCCATTTTGAGACGCTTCTTTTTTACCCTTTCTCAGAAAAAGATAAATCATATAATAATTGTTAACACCATAAAGAAACAACCATAACGCAGCCGGACAATAGAAAATGAGAATGAATATGGTGAATATTTTGTACATATAGTAGTCGCTGAAAATAACAAAAGGAAAGATTTCAATAAACCTTCTTTTATTTTTTCAACAGGTTGCTCAGTTCGTTCTCGAATTCTTTCTCTGATACGTAACCAACATGTTTGCTGGCTACTTTGCCATCTTTTCCGTAAACAATAGTTGTTGGATATGCCTGTAGATCGTACTTCTTGGCAATATCACCCCCATCAAGATAAACCTGATAATTGATGCCCATTGCTTTCATGAATGGGGGAACCGCTTCTTGTCCATTTTCATCAAATGCAACACCAATGATCTCTAAACCTTTATCCTTATATTTCTTGTAAAGATTAACAAAACCTGGTATCTCTTTCCTGCATGGCGGACACCATGTTGCCCACAGGTCAAGGATCACCACCTTGCTTTTGTTGCTCTCAAGCAAGGTATTTAATTCAGTAAGTTTTATCTTCTTAACTGCATCTCCTGCGAAAGAAATTATTGGGGCTATAATCAGGTTTACTGCAAACAAAAAAGCAAAACATTTATATTTAAATATTTTTTTATTCACGATTCGCTCCATTCTGTTTAAAATGATTACAAAAAATTCAAGGTTTCAGCCTTGAAAGTTCGCTTCCGAAGAGTAAATTTGCACTTTTCAAGTTATTCCGTTTAAGTCCCCCTTAACAAAGGGGGATTCAGGGGGTTGTGTTTTTTCTGGACTATTTTACAACCCCATAGCCCCCTTTTCTGAGGGGGATTCTCTCTGCCATACATCGTATAACCCGCTTAAATAAAATGAAAATTCCTATACGATCAAGATAAAGGATTACGTTATAGTCTCTCTATGGCCACTGATTCACCTGCTGTAAAAACCTTCTAAGCATTGTATACTCAGAGTTAATTGAATAACCAGTTTCCTAATATCCAATACGCGCCACCGCTAAATACCGCGGCAATAGGCAAGGTTGTGAACCACGATAAAAGTATTTCCAGTACCTTACGAATGTTAGCACGCCTTGTAATTAACCCTATACCAAAAAGAGAACCTACGGATACGTGCGTTGTGGATACCGGCACGCCAAGCTTACTGGCAAATATCACAAGAATACCAGTGACAAGGTTTGCTGTAAAGCCCTGACCGTGGTTTAGTTTTGTGATTTTATTACTCATTGTTTCAGCCACTTTTCTGGCATTCAAAAGCCCACCGGCAGCCATTCCAACAGCAACAGCCAGCATGCCCCAGTGTATTGACAAACCTTTAACCAATAATAAGAGTGCCACAATCTTGGGCGTATCATTAAGACCCCGCGCAAAGCTAACAACCCCGGCAGAGCAAAAATGCAAAGAATCTAGCAATTTCTGGCTATTTATACCCAGGAAACAACCTTGATAAATTTCCCGGCAGTTTTCTTCTGTGTCAATTGCAGCACCGATAGTATTACCGTATTTTACACTAAGAGCAGGAGCAGGCATACATGATGGAATTGCTTTTCTCTGTTCACCAACACAAAGGCACCATTCTTTAGTTATGCCAGAACGGATACGCATATTCCGGAAAATAATATAAAAACCGCTGCCAAGAGCAGTCGCAATAACAGGACTGAGTAAAAGCGGCATGAAAAAGGCGCTGCCCAAAACGGCAAAATTAACCTGTGAACCTACGGCTACAAAACCGGCGCCAACCAGGGCGCCTGTCAGACCGTGGGTAGTCGAGATTGGAAACCCTGTAATCGTTGCAACCATGACCGTAATAGCAGCGCCAATAGCTACTGCAGTAAGAAATTCTGGAGAGATGGCGATGCTTTGAGGAACTAAACCTTTGCCGGAAAAGGTCTTTACAAGACCATATGCAAAGTATATCGAAGATAACGAACCTGCAAATGTTGTAATAGTTGCCCACCAAATTGCATATTTATAATTAGTTGTTTTACTTCCGAAAAGTGTAGCTACCCCTTTGAAGCTGTCATTTGCGCCGTTTGAATACGCAAGGAAGCAGGTAGCCAGAAAAAGGGTTATTAAAATTGTCATCAGAAATCTATCTCCACGTTAAGAGAATCGAGGAATTTATTAAATGCTGTAAAGAGTTCCATTACACCCAGGGCCTCAACAATTTCAGAGTCACTAGCGCCAGCTTTCTTTAGTTTTCCGAATTCTTTATCAGTTATCCCGTTGGGGTCTTTATTAGCCTTTCTGGCAAAGGTTATCAGCTCTCGTTCCTTCTCCGTAAACATTGATTTTTCGATCTCGCTCTCAATTATGTTAATTTCTTTTTCCGTCACACCGATGGATTTGAGAGCAGCCGTGTGAGCAGCCACACAATATGCACAGCTATTATCCTTTGAAACCAGAAGGGCAATAGCTTCCTTTGTTTTTCTACTCAAACTCCCTTGCATCATTACCTCCTTTACCTTGTTCCAGTTGGCTTTCAATAAAGGTGGAAAATGCGAGTAGGTCTTAAATAAATTTGGAACCATGCCAAAAGCACCTTCAATTTCCGCAAAAATGTCCTGCATATCCTTTGATGTTTGTTGTTTTTCGATGCCTGAAATTCTCGCCATCTTTTAACCTCCGTTAAAAAATTTGTGATACTTCATCCTAATGTGTAGTTTTTGGAGCCAAAATACTCCGGGATTTTAAATGGAGCTACATCTCTGTAAGATTATGACTTCATTACAACCTTCGTTACCTTTTTGCCATGTCCTTTAATCCAGTTACAAGAACGTCGATAATTAGTTAAGCGAGATAAAGTTGAGCATAACTCTCATAATCATGAATATTCATTTAGCAATATTCCGCTTTTTTTGTATTGACGGGCACGGAACTGTTCCAAATGAACAAAATACGCAACAATGCCCTTTATTTGGTCTTAATCTTGATTTGCAATTTTCACATTCGTAGAAATATTGACAGGCATCTGTAGGCATTGTTTCCTCTTTTTGATGTCCACAATTTGGACAGGTAATTACAGATTGTAAAATTACATTGTGTTCCATTTTATTTTTTTAATCTCCCTCCCAAGGTCTTTCCAAGTGTCATGGCCTTTTGTATGACTTCGGGTTGCTTTTCTAAACACGGTATAATGTCTGGGGTGATTTTGGTATCCTTACCAAAGAATTTCTTTATGCCGCTTACGCTGCAAGTTTCTCCGTATCCACAGGTAAAACATGCCACAGGCCCCTGTGCCTCTACAGTTCCAACAAGTTCAATCTCATTGTATGCAAAAAAGCCTTTAATATCATCTCCTGCAACCTCGTTCATTTTAATATCCTTCCCCGGCATCTTCCAGTTTCCACCACCGCCCACAGAGGCAATTGCACCCAATTTACCGGAGAGTTTCATGCCACCATGTCCGTTACTATCGTGTCTGAAGCAGTAAAATCGTTCAAGAAGGGCGTGTGCAAGGGCATTCAGTCTGCCAAAATAATTGGCAGCACCGATAACAATTGCATCTGCCTCCATAACTTTGTGCATGATTAGAAGATAATCATCCTGTACTTTACAGAGGTTGTCTTCCACGCAACCTAAACAGCATATACAACCGTTAATTTTCTTGCCGTGTAAGGATATGAATTCCGTTTCTAAGCCAGTTGCATCCAAAATGGTCATCACCAAGCCCTCCGTTGTTTCGCCAGCTCTCGGACTGCCGCTGATCCCAAGTACCTTCATTAAAATCTTTCCTTTCTGAATTAGGTTTTTTAGTCTCTTTTTAATTATTTATTACTTCACAACACGATAAGTTGATAGCCTTTTCTCGCCCATTTTTCAATACTCGGATGGCCATTATATTCCGATAAGAGGGGGCATTGTCGGGTCTGGAGCTCTTCCTTTACCCCAAAAGCATGAGCGCAAAAATCACATACAATCTCATGAATTCCCACCTTTTTTAGAGCATTATACATTGGTAAGAGTTTGCTTTGTGAATCAGGATTTGATAACTCTTCTGCCCACACCGTTCCTGCGCCGTCGAAAATCAAAACTACCTCATAACCTTTCCCTTTTAATTCTGCGGCATATAGTAAAGCATGTGAAGCGCGAGCCATTCCTTCGTGAGTCTCTTTACCTGCTTGAAGAATAATAGCAAATCTCTTATTTGGTATATTTGCCTTCAATGCATAATATCCGACAAATATCATAGCTATAGTGAATAATAAGATAATGAAAGGTGTCCTCTTCATGCTAACGCTCCCTTATTTTCTACAAATTGCAACTGACAGGCATCTGTTAGCATTATTTCCTCTTTCTGATGTCCACAATTAGGACAAGTAATTATTGATTTTAAGATTGTCTTTCTTCCCATTTTTCACTGAATGATTTTGATTACCAAAGGAAAACTTTCTGGTTTTTCCCCTCACTTATTACCAGATAAAATGCTGTGCAATTTTCTAACCGCACCTCTTTCCCCGCTTCATAAGGGATAAAGGGTGTCTTCAACAAAATTGTAATTACCATTTTAATTCCCTGTAAAACGACACGAGAGTCAAATCTTCAGAAGGTAATGACCGACCAGGCTATGGCGTTCGTAAGAAAGCAAATAAACATGGATTACATTCGGATTATTCATGTCTCTATGAAGAACAGGCCCATCGATGGCTACCTCGTGATGATTAATCCATTTGTCATTTGAATCTAGGAGTACACTGAAATAAGGGCTCTTATCGGGTGGATTCCGTTCCAGGTCTTGATAGCTTAAGAAGAAAGGAGGAGCCCCGATCCCCATGGGCATGTATAACCCCTGTGGATAATGCTCAACAGGAAGCTGAGGAAGTTGGTTCAGCTTGAATCCGCTGACAAAAAATCTATTCTCTTCGCCTGTTTTGGAATCTTTAAAAACCATCTCGATTTCCTGTAAGACTTCTTCCGATGCTGGTGATTGAATGTCCCTTAGTATCGCTTTTTTGAACTCTGCAATCCTCCAATACTCACTCTTCCAGGGTTTTTCAACATAGTACCTGCCTGGCGGGGCAAAGGTCGCAAATTCAACTGAACTTCCACAAAAATCCTTCCACGTGATAACGTTCTGAAAATTTGTAGTTCTGAGCTTTCTTACCTGTTCACCCGATGCAAAAATGCGTTCTTGTGCCAGGAATTCAGCTTGTACCTCTCTCTCATTTAAAACTTTTCTGAGGGCTTTTAAATTGATAGAGGAGCCCGCAGGGTCTACCCAATGTTCCAATCTTCGCCAGTGCTTCCAATACGATAGGCCAGTGATTTCCTCAAATACAGCTTTATAGTGTCCAAGGGGAAACGTGAACCATCCTTGATAATATAAGGCTTTTTCCTCTTTTTCTTTCGTAAACAGTAAAATTTCCCAAAGACCTGCATTCAAACAATTCTTGGCAATAGCAGCTGAATGCAAATTGTCTTTTTCGAAAGTGTCACCTCCAGAGATTTCAATATGCTTTGAATCCGGTTCAAAGGATACCTCCTGCCGGTTCCATTCCCTATCGGTCAGGGCAATAATCTCCAAATCTTTGTCCTTTTTTGTCCATTCCGGCAGGTCTGTTACAAAAAGACCTGCGTCAATATCTTTAAATGTAATTTTTGCTGTATGATTATTCGTTGGCTCCAGAATCAGATCGAAATGGGTTTTATCTTTTTTTACTATTTTCAAATTTCTATTTGAATACTGCGCATAATGAACACTGCGATTTGCAGGATTTTCAGGATATTCAAGTTGAGAATATTCTTTGAGAGGGACATTCATCTCAACCGAGGTGGCATATTTCCTTTTAAACCAGATACCTCCCCCAGTCAGCAAAATAAGAATCAAGATTGTCGGTGTAAAAATTATTATTTTTTTCTTCAGCTTCACTATTATTACTCCAGACTTTTTATGATCCTCAGAAATTCCCTGGCGTTGACAAAACCTGTAATAGTTTTATCCTTGAGTACATTTCCATCCCTGTCGGCAAACACGATAGTAGGCAAACCAACGACTCCATACTTGTCCCAAAGTTGTTTAATCTTTGGATCGTTACTATTAGTACAATCAATCTTAACATTTACAAATCTCTTTGATTCTTTGATCACTTCTGGATCAGTATACGTAAGTTTCTCGAACTCCATACAGGCCGCACACCACGACGCATAAAAATCAATCATCGCCACCTTACCACTTGCCTTGGCCTGCCTTAGACCTTCCTCTTCGCTCATTACCCAGTTTATCTTTTCCTTAGCAGTTGCTATCTGGGCAGTAGGAGTTGAGGTCGAAAACGGAGGTAAAATAAATCCTTTGATCATGAGGTGTCCTACAAGAAAATATGCCCCAAAGATAAAGACTATAATACCAAATGCCCTCTTCGCACGTTGAAAGGTAGTGCTCTCGTGAGTCAGTCGGTCAAAACCGCCGGAAAATACCGCAGTAATAATCAAGAATAGGCCCAGGATGATGATAAAGGCGCTCTCTGAGATTATGAATCGTAAATAATACAGTGCGGCCCCGATTAAAAGGAGTCCAAATATCCTTTCCACGGTTTCCATCCAGCCACCAGATTTCGGCCGGGCCTTTATAGCGCCTGAAAAGGTTCCTAACACAATCAAAAGTACACCTAATCCCCAGGCAAATACAAACAACATACAGAACCCCAGAAATTTATTTCCTGTGCTGGCAATGTAGACTAGCAAACTGGCCAGTGCCGGACCAATACAGGGCGATGCTACGATCCCAGAAATCATCCCCATGACAAAAACCCCGATGAACCCCTTACCTGCCTTTGTTCCCAACCTATCAGAGATAAAGGATGGAACCCGCAGGTAATATACCCCAAACATACTCATGGCAAGCGCAACAAAAACTACCACCACAAACCCTATGACCCACGGACTCTGCAAGGCCGTCCCAAATAATGCCCCGGTAGAGGCAGCTGCCACCCCCATGGCTGAGTATACAATGGATATGCCCAAGACATAAATTAGTGACAGAAAGAACGCCTTTAAAGGACTTCTGGCCGTAGCCCGGTCTCCTGCTGTCTGTCCACCGATTACGGCAACGGTGATGGGTATCATAGGGTACACGCACGGAGTAAAACTCAAACCCACACCTGCCAAAAAAATAATAATTAGAGAGACAAAAATTCCACGGCTTTCGATAGTCTTTTGGATACCCGTGGCCTCAGATTTCTTTTCGGGTTTCGAAACTGTTGGGATTTTTTCTTCTTCCTGTGATTTTGAAACGCCCAAACCCATATTGGTTAACTCTACCTGCACAGGTAATGTGAATTCCTCTGCCTTTGGGGCAAAGCAGATTTTATCTGAACATCCTTGATAATGCACCTTGAGCTTTACATCGTATGTGCCAGATGGTATATCCTTTGATACCTGAAAGAACGACTTTACCTGTACTGGTCCTACGTAGTCTTCCACTTCTTTTTCAAGGAATTGATCATATCGAATTTTTCCAGGAGGAAGTTCGGTGGAAGCCATGGTAAATCTGGCAGGATCTCCGCTTTCTATTTTGACTTGATCCCGGTAAATGTGATGGTTCGGGGCAATTGTGAAGTTGATCGCTACGGGTAAAAGATCACCTGCTGGGATGCGATCCTTTAGTAAAGTCACATTTAAGGTAAATGGAGAAGTTTCTCCAGAGGTGATGAGGGGAAATAAAAGTACTGTGAAAGCAACAGCAAGTATTCCTCTCATAAGAAATCCTGTTTTCATGGCGCACTCCCGGTTAAATTTGGACTAATAATACATTGCGAAAATACTTCTTTATCCTTATGTTAATGAATTTATGTTTTTAATATGAGTTGAGTATCGAGTACCGCCTTTAAATCCTTCTTCGATTTCACTCCCGTTATTTTATTCACGACCTGCCCATTTTTAAATAAGACAATCGTAGGTATTGCTGTGATGCCAAACTTGGCAGGGGTTTGATTATTTCCTTCTGTGTCAAGTTTACAAAATTTTATCTTTCCCTTATATTCCTTTGCCAATTCATCTATCACAGGCGCTAGTTGTCTACAAGGTCCGCACCATGCTGCCCAAAAGTCAACGAACACAGGAATGTTTGATTTCGATACCTCTGCATCAAAATTAGCATCGGTAATTACAACCACATCTTCAGACATTATTATCCTCCTTTTAAAGTTTTATTTGATAATTAGTATTTACAAAAAGGATTCTTTTTTCGTTTTCTGAAAAGCTTAGGGGGGCCGTTGTAAATATATTGTAATAGATGTTTATATCTAACCTGCTTTATCCTGGATCAGGTCGTTCTGTGCATGGTTTATCGCCAGGACCCGGTAACGGTGCTTTGTCTCCACCGGCAGATTCCCCTTTAAGGATGGTATCCACATCAGAATAAGGGTATATCGTTAAAGCATTGTTTTGCATTAGTCCACCCGTATCTGCAGATGGGCCGTACGTGCTGTAAATTTCTCTTCCTAATATGCGCAGCATTATCGTCAGTTGTCCACGGTGCTGGGCTGTATGGGCAATTCTTCTTGTCATGATCCAAGCACGTGAACGCTTTACATCAAAGAATGGCACTTCTTCTTCCCACCAGCGTTTGTCTTTTTCTCGTAAGACTGCAAGACGTTTTCCGGAATCCACAGCGTAACGTTTCATAAATTCCAAACGTGTTTCCTTCTCGGGCAAGGGTGGTGCGCCGACATCGATTCCCAGCATTTTGCAAAACCAAATATTTTCACTCATACACTGATGCACCATGTGCTCGTGGGCGTTTCTTCCCCGCCTGTCTTTTGGTTTTGGACGTATCGAAAGATCCCCATCTTTGAACGTACTCCAGACACTGAGTGTCTTAATACGTTCGGTTTCATACGTATCTACTAAAAATTTATATTCCATAAATTTTCCCTCTTTCCCGATCAATTAGGCCTTCGGCGACTTTTTCCTGTAACCATGTAGCGGCAAGTTGCCACCACATGGTTTGTTTTTAAATTCCCAATTTATCTCCACATTACCTTAAAGAATTCGTAAAAACGTAGTCATTGCTACTCTGCACACCATGACAATCGATACACCCAGGAACTTTACCCGCCAGTTTCATGGTCATGCCACCCATTTCCATAGTCATGACTTTCCCATCCGGTCCAAATTTAACCCAGAACCAATCGTTTGCCTCAGGATTGAACCCTTCTATTTTATGCATCACAGTTATAGCGCCAAGGGTTTTATCAGGCATATAATTTTCTTTAATTATTATAGCCCCGGGAGGCATCTTTCCTTCTTTATTCTCAATTGCCTCATAGGCAGCATCATTTACATAGGTAGTTAGCAAAACCCCGTGAGGTTCCTTCCCTTTATAAAAAGCCTCCCTGCCTGGCCACATCTCCCAGTTTTCACGGTAATTTTCACCCTGCATTTTACTCCAGAGTTCACCAGCCATTTTTTCGGCTTTACGTACCTCTTCCATGGACATTTTCGGTGCCTCTTTTTTTGGCATGGTTACCTTCTTTTCCGGTCTCTCACATCCGATATAGAGAAAGCTTGTCACCAGCAATACTATTAACGATGTCAGTGGAATAATCTTTTTCATGTTCTCTCCTTGCTCTGTTAGTTTTTTGATGCCGAAAATCCAGCATTTTCTACGGCCTTTATAAGTTCGTCAGTCTTCACTTTTCCCTTCTCAATTTTAACAACCGCCTTTCCTTCCTCATGACTCACCTCAGCACCCTTAACGCCTTTGACTCTGAGAAGTGCCGACTTTACGGTGTTGCTGCATGCACCGCAAGTCATCCCTTTAACCTTTAATTCAATCTCCTCTGCATTCGTTGACTTACCCTCCGCAAGTTCATATGGTTTGGAATCAAAAGAAACTTCGTTATCTTGAGGTAAAGTTACTGCATTAACAACGGATGTACTTATTATTATTCCAAAGGCTACAGGAATCAGTGAGAGATAGCCAAAATGTATATACTTGCTTATATTCATCGTTTGTCTCCTCAATAAAGCAAAATTGTTTAAGTAAAATCCCTACACTTTTACAAATTGTTATATAATTATTAATGGCTTTTGGTCATATCCACCTCCTTACTCTTAAATAAAGTATCTGCAAAAAAATTTGATGTTACCCCGATTACTTTAGCTCCTCACAAAAAGGGATTTATATGTTTTTGACAAACAATAATCATGATTTATTCCAACAAAATAAAAATACTTTACTGCCAAGATATTCATTTTGCCTCCTTTATCGTAAATAATCATAATAAAGGCTGTTCTTTGTGTACTACCACAACATCCTTTTTAGTAACGGCAAACTGTTTGGCATCCTCC
>Ga0105164_10000384_pt1 | contig 32341 bp, 38 predicted proteins | sample VDWuncwatermetaG_FD_89674 | JGI IMG/M metagenome (GOLD analysis project Ga0105164, IMG submission 89674) | Wastewater microbial communities from Netherlands to study Microbial Dark Matter (Phase II) - VDW unchlorinated drinking water | ecosystem: Environmental > Aquatic > Freshwater > Drinking...
CATCAGCAGCATGATCACCACGCCGAAAATCCATACCAGCTCGCGCGGTTTTTTATAGGAGCCGTAGTATAGGCCCCTGAAAATATGGATGTAGACGGCGATAAAGAAAAACGACGCGCCGTTCATATGCGCATAGCGCAGCAGCCAGCCGTAATCAACATCCCGCGACATGCGCTCGATGCTCTCGAACGCCATGGTCGTGTGCGGCGTATAGTGCATGGCGAGAAAAATGCCGCTGACGATCATGATCCCCAGCATGGCCATGGCGATCGCGCCGAAGTTCCAGAAATAATTGAAGTTGCGCGGCGTCGGAAACCGGCCGTACTCGTTATTCATCATGGAAAATATCGGCAGCCGGTCATTGATCCACTGCACGATTTTGTTATCAAACTTTTCTATTTTCACGGAAGCCGTCATCTTGTTCTATTCCCTCAAAAATTAGCCGATACGGACGAGAGTATCGGTAACAAATTCATATTTCGGCACAGCCAGATTTGTCGGTGCCGGGCCTTTGCGGATGCGCCCTGATATATCGTAATGCGAGCCGTGGCACGGGCAGAACCAGCCGCCGAAATCGCCGCGCGGCTGCCCCGGCTTGGTACCGAGCGGAATGCAGCCGAGATGCGTGCACACTCCCTTGATGATCAGCCATTCGGCCTTGACGACGCGGTCTTCGTCCCGTTGCGGATCGCGCAGCTCCTGCCATTTCTCAGCGCGCGCCGTGGCTATTTCTTCCGCCGTGCGGTGGCGGATAAATACCGGAACACCACGCCACTTAACTTTAATTGTCTGCCCTTCTTTGATAGGCGATAAATCAACCTCGACAGAAGAAAGTGCCAGCACGTCGGCTGCCGGATTCATGCTGTCAATTAACGGCCAGGCAACAGCTGCACCGCCGACAGCTGCTAACGCGCCAGCAGTGAGCATCATAAAATCACGACGGGTAGCGCCACCGCAATCATGCCCATGTTCATTAGAATTTTTGTTAGAATGCGAAACAGAAGATGTATGTTGACCCATGAAAAATCTCTATAAAAAATTACCTAGAGACGTTTCTATAACAAAATATTATGAAGTTTCAACTATTAGATTACGAGCCTGTTCGCATTTTTGTGAACAGTGGCACTAAATCCCCGAACCTTTTAAGATTGCCAGTCCCCAGGCAATTAAATGATTCCCCATCTCATGAAATTTTCCTACCCAGACATGTGCCATGTCAACACATGCACCAACCGTATCAAGATTGAACAGGCAAACACCCATACCGGAAGCAAAAGCAGCAAAGGTTGCGATCGTTGCGGGGATAAAGCCATTGCGTGGAACCATAAACAACCTTTTCATTTTCTCAAATATGAGTTTATAAAATATATCACTATACTACATAACGACTGATTCATTGTAAATTTAAATAATTTATTGTTATAAACCTTCCTTAATTTATAATATCCTGATAAATATGAATATTGCCTTATTTGAACCAGATATACCGCAAAACACCGGAAGCCTGATGCGCCTTGCCGCCTGTCTTGGGGTGAGTTTACATATTATAGAGCCGTGCGGATTTCTACTTGATGATCGTCAATTAAAACGTGTTGCAATGGATTATGGTGCACAGGTTGATTTGCATCGTCATATTTCCTGGGGAAAGTTTATGGAAAAGATGGGTACTGATAACCGCATAATATTACTAAGCACCAAAGCCAAAAATATTTATACGGATTTTGTTTTCAATAAAAACGACATATTGCTTCTCGGACGGGAATCTTCTGGTGTTCCCGATTATGTAGCCCAAGCTTCGCATGCACAGGTAAAAATTCCGATGCACGAAAATGCACGTTCGCTAAATGTTGCGCTTGCTGCAAGTATGGTGTTAGGTGAGTCACTCAGACAAACAGGAAGATTTTATGGATAATTTGCATATTATTGAACAGCAAAAACAGCAGGCATCAGCTTGGTTTCGTACATTGCGTGATGATATTTGTCAGCGTTTTGAGAAACTTGAAGATGAACTTACAGGAAGTAATTTTCCTGCGGGACGTTTTGTCCGCACACCTTGGAATCGTGCTGATGGTGGCGGTGGTGAAATGTCGGTGATGAAAGGCAGGGTTTTCGAGAAGGTTGGCGTGAATATTTCAACTGTTCATGGTGAATTTTCTGAAACCATGCGTAAGGAAATTCCCGGAGCAGATATTGATCCGCGCTTCTGGGCAAGCGGAATTTCTCTGGTAGCGCATATGTGTTCACCACTTGTTCCCGCTGTGCATATGAACACGCGGATGATTGTGGTTGGTGGAGAGGGTGCGGGAAGCGGGACGCGGGACGTTAACAAATCCCATCCCGAATCCTATAAAAGCTGGTTTGGTGGCGGTGCAGATTTAACCCCGATGTATCCGGTTGAGCAGGACACGCAGGATTTTCACTCTGCTTTTAAAGTTGCATGCGATAAATTTGACAAAGAATATTATCCTAAGTTCAAAAAATGGTGCGACGAATATTTTTTCCTGAAACATAGGAATGAACCGCGCGGAGTTGGTGGAATTTTTTATGATTATATAAATACCGGAAACTGGGACAAAGATTTTTCCTTCACGCAGGAAGTGGGCAGAACATTTGCCGATATTTACCCTGAGCTGGTGCGCCGACATTTGCAGGAAACATGGACTAAGGAGCAGCGCGAGTGGCAACTGGTAAAACGTGGTCGCTATGTGGAATTTAACCTGCTTTATGACCGTGGCACGCGTTTTGGATTGATGACTGGTGGAAATACTGAGGCGATACTCATGTCACTACCGCCAGAGGTTAGGTGGTGATTATCCCCGTGCTTGACACGGGGTCTAGAACCATAAATTCTGTATCCTGCTGGCAACAGATTTTCCTTGACTGTCTATTTACAATCATTTAAAATCAGTCACATGATTAGCATAATCAAGACCGATAACTTCCAGAAATGGTTGAACAGTATACGTGATAGATAGGCTATTTATAGAATCACCACACGTTTGCAGCGTGTTGAAGATGGTAATTGGGGATATTAAAAAAGCCAAAGAGTTAGCTAAGGATTGGAGATGAATATGAAATTGCCAAAAGGATGCAGTGTTTTTGACGCTGCCGATTATATTAAAAGCGAGGAAGATGCCGCTGTATATCTCGGTATCGTTCTTGAGGAGCATGGTGATGACCCTGCATTCATCGCTAAAGCTCTTGGTACAATTGCTCGTTCCAGAGGTATGAATAAAATTGCCAAAAAATCAGGGCTTAGTCGTGCCAGTCTTTATAAAGCACTTTCTGGCGATAGAACACCAAGTCTCGATACCTTTATCAGAGTTCTTAAGGCTCTTGATTTGAAATTGAAGATTGCCTAAACCTCCTCGACAACCACCACAGCACCACAAGTCCCGGAATAGCCAATACTACCGAAAGGACAAAGAAAGCTTCCCAGCCGAGTTTTCCTGCGAACCAGCCAGCGGGGGTGGAAAGCCACGTTCTGCCAAAGGCAGAAAAGGAGCTGAGCAGGGCGTATTGCGTGGCGGTGAATTGTTTATTCACCAGGCTGCTGATGAAAGCGACAAAGGCCGCAGTTCCCATTCCGCCACTGATATTTTCCAGAGAAATAGAGAAAGCTAAAAACATTTCATCTGCGCCTATTCTTGCCTGCGCCACAAACACCAGATTGGTAAATGCCTGAAGAATGCCGCAAATCCATAATGTCCGCATCATGCCGATACGCACCACCAGCACCCCGCCAATCAGGCTACCGACGATGGTGGCAATCACCCCGTATAGTTTTACCACGGTCGCTATCTGGTTTTTAGTAAACCCTATATTGATTAAAAACGGATTGGTCATCGCCCCCATGAAAGCATCGCCTAGTTTATATAACAGGATAAATAACAATATTCCCAGCCAGGCATCACGCTGCATGAAATCGGTAAATGGCTCTATGACGTGTTTTTTGATCCAATCTGTGGCTCCGTAAGCCTTAAGCCCTAAGCCACAAGCCTTGCTTTCTGGTTCACCGCCTATCGCAATAGCCAGCCATGCTATTGGCACAATTGCTGCCATGATCATGTAAGTAATCTGCCAACCAAATGCGGTGGCGAGGAAAAGCGCGCCAGCCGCCGAGGTAATCATTCCGAGGCGATAACCAAGCACAACCATCGCAGCCCCTGCCCCCTGCTCATGTGTGGGTAAAATTTCCACGCGGTAGGCATCAATAACAATATCCTGCGTAGCCGAGCATATAGCAACCAGCAAAGCAACTATCGCCATAAGCAATAAATTTTCGGAAGGGTTGCAAAAACCAAGCGCAATCAGACTTGCTATCAATAATAATTGCGTAGCTATGAGCCAGCCACGGCGCCTGCCAAAGAGCCTTGTAAATAATGGAAGTTTGAGACCGTCAATAAGTGGCGACCATAAAAATTTTAAAGTATAAGGAGTGCCAACCGCAGCAAATAAACCGATAGCTGAAAGGCTAACCCCAGATTCAGTAAGCCATATTGACAGGGTAGAAGCACTGAGAGCAAGCGGCAAGCCACTAACAAAACCAAGAGCTAGAACAACTAGCAGGCGTGGTTGGAGGTAGAGAGGTAAGCGATGACGATAAATCATGATTTAATGTAAATAATCAGAAGAAAACAACCCTGAGTCTATATCTCTTGCGGAATGCAGAACCCTAACTATTTCTACCGCATTCAAGTGAGTACGATAAAAAATGACATATCTTCCTATCGGGAAGCTTTTTAATCCATCTAACAGTTCGTTACGGGATTTTCCTATGTTAGGAGTTTTTACAAGTGTATAAAATAATTTTTCAATATCTTTGATGAAAGAATCAGCTCGCAGCTCACTATCATCTGCGATATATCCCCAGATTTCTATAATATCATTTTCTGCACATGGACTTTTGGAAAGACCTAGCATCAGGATTCAGAACTCTTATTTTTTTCGGCTTTTCTTTGACGGGCAAGTTGCTTAATCCCATCAGCATCCCAAGGTGTTGCTGTACCACTATCAAGTCCATCCTGAATATCTTGACGTAGTTTTTGTAATTTTATCATGCGTAATTGTTCTTGGGTTTCCATAGCATTTAATGCTTCAGATACTACTTCATTAGCAGAATTATATAATCCAGACGCAATTTTTTGTTGGATAGCCTTTTCAAGTTGTGAACTTAATTGTATAGACATAAGTGATACCTCAAATATACAGTGACAGGCTGTTTATAACATATTTAAGCCACGAGCGCATCTAGTTTTTTCTGGCTTCTTGCCCCGAGCTGCGTGATGATTTGACCAGCGCATTTATTGCCAAGCTGGGCGCAGTTCAGCAAATCCCAGCCCCTTGAAAGCCCGAATAAAAAGCCACTGGCGTAGAGATCACCCGCTCCTGTGGTATCTACAATATTATTGATTTTCTGTGCGGGTGCGGTTTCAATAGCTGCTTTGGTAACGACCACACTGCCTTTTTCACTGCGGGTAACAGCAGCTACTGCAACTTTTCCGCGAATTTTAGAAATTGCCGTATCAAAATCCTGCGTTTCATATAGAGCTTTGATTTCCTCTTCATTGGCAAAAAGAATATCAATATCATTATCTATTAGTTTTAAAAATTCAGCGCGGTGACGATGTACGCAGAAAGTATCAGATAGGGTAAAAGCCACGCGTTTGCCATGTTGTTTCGCTGTGGCAATGGATGAGCGGATTGCTGTTTTTGCAGCCTCCGCGTCCCATAAATAACCTTCGATATATAGAATGTTCGAGCGGGCGATGAGTGCTTCGTCTTTATCATTTTCCGATACTGAGCCACATGCTCCCAGATAAGTCACCATGGTACGCTGCGCGTCTGGAGTTACGCAGATCATGCAGTGGGCGGTGGCTGCGCCAGTTGTTGCTGGTTTGCTGTCAAAATAAACACCAGCCGCGTGGAGATCATGGGTAAAAATTGCGCCGAGCTGGTCATTTTTCACCTTGCCGATGAAAGCGGTCTTTGCTCCGAGCGAAGCAAGCCCTGCCAGCGAATTAGCAACTGAGCCACCTGAACATTCTGTGGTTTGTCCGAGTTTTGCGTAAAATTCTTGCGCCACATTTTCATCAACCAGTGTCATGCTGCCTTTAGCAAAACCATTTTCCTGCAAAAATTTCTCGTCAGCAAAACTTAAAATATCGACAATCGCATTGCCGATACCGAGTACATCAAAATTATTGTTGTTGGCCATAAATCTTCCTCGCCTTTTCTAAACCTTCCTGCGTGTCCACACCGAGTGGCACAGTGTCAACTACCGCCACGTCAATTCTCATTCCTGCTTCCAATGCCCTAAGTTGCTCTAGTTTTTCTCTAACTTCAAGCGAACTTGGTGGCATACTTACAAATTTTTCTAAAGCCGCGCGCCGATAAGCATAAATTCCAATATGATGGTACAATTCCCCTTCGCCATGCGGAATGGTTGCGCGGGAAAAATATAGCGCACGCCCCCGTGCGTCCATAGCAACCTTAACCACCGACGGATCAGTTCTCTCAGCCTCATCAGTTATAACAGCAGCCAGAGTTGCAATATCAACCTCTTTATTTTCTAATACTGCAAATAGTTTTTTGATAATTTGTGGATCTAAGCATGGCATATCACCTTGCACGTTTATAACAATATCATGTTTCTTTTCGGGATCGATTTTGGTGAGAGCTTGAAAAATACGGTCAGAACCGGATGGTAAATCAGCATCGGTAATAATAGCTTCGCCACCGGCATCTTTAACCACCTTTGCTATTTCCTGCCCGTCACATGCAACAATTACCTGTCCAATATTTGCCGCCTGCGCCCGCTTCATCACCTGAACAATCATCGGCAACCCGCCAATTAAAGCCATAGGCTTGTCTGGAAGCCGCGTTGATGCCATGCGCGCCGGTATTATAATTACTGGGTTCATAATTTCTGATATTTCAATTTCTTCTAGTAAAACTTCTTATTGAATAGATAGAATGGCTATATTATAAAGACAACCAATTATTACTTAAGCAGTTTTTGGAGAAGTTTTATTATGTCAGGTGGTAACTTGGAATTTAATAAGGTAACTGGCGCGGTTTTACTTGCTGGAATTATTGCAATGGTTTCTGGATTGGTGAGCGAAGGGCTTTACGCTGGCGGTGAAGGCGGGCATGGTGCTGAACCTAAGCGTGGCTTCAGCATCGCTGTTGCCGATGCCCCAACCGCAAGTGGTGGCGCGCCAGTCGCGGAAGAAAAACCGGTTGATATTGCATCTTTTATGGAAAAGGCAGATGCTAAGGCTGGTGAGGGTTTGATAAAGAAATGCACTTCCTGCCATAGTTTTGACAAAGGTGGAAAAAATGGTGTCGGACCAAACCAGTGGGGATTGGTTGGCAGTCATTTCGCGCATAGTGATGGGTATGCTTATTCGGCAGCACTTACGGCGATGAAAGATAAAAAATGGAATCCGCAGGAGCTTTCGGATTTTCTGGCAAATCCTAAAAAATCTATCCCAGGAAATAAAATGTCTTTTGCTGGTATGCCTAACCCGCAGGATAGGGCTAATTTGATAGCTTACTTAAGTACACTGAAATAGTTTTTACTCGAGGAGAATATAAATGATTAGTCTAATAATTATCTGGTTAGCACTGGGCGCGGCTTTTTTTATTGCCGATAAATTTACGACAAAATACAACCTTATTTATGCTTCTTACGCTGCTTTCACCATAGCAGCTTTCCTTATGACTGGAATTATGAGGGTGCCAGAAGGTGAAACTCAGGGGTATTATGAATATTTTATCATAGCGGAAATAATCTGCTTCGTGGTGGCGATATTTGCTTGGAAATATCTATTTCGTGATGTGGATGCGAACGCAGGTATGAGTCAGGAAGACAAGGAATTCTATAAGTCAATAAAAGATAAAACGGTGGAAGTTGCAACTGGAGGTATCAATTCTGTGAGTGGCGGTTCAGTTGTTTTTGCCGGTAAAACCCTGAAGGCTCGTTTTGCACCAAATGCCGACTCAGAAAGCGTTGAAGCCGGGGCTAAAATGCTGGTCAAGGAAGTAGATGGCGATACACTTGTTGTCACCCCTAAATAATGGAGGTTAAGATAGCAATATGGAGCATAATGTAATGATTGTCTGGCTGGTTGTTGGCGTCATCTTTCTTATCGCTGAAATTGGTGTTCCGGGTGTTGGCTTGCTGTTTGCCGGTTTAGGCGCACTTACGGTTGGTATGGGGCTGAATTTTTTGCTTATTCCATTAGATGATATTTTGCTGCAGATACTGGTTTTTGTTGTTTCGACCGCGCTGTGGGCATTGGTCTTGTGGAAACCAATGCAGAAATTAAAACTGGGGAAAACCAAAACATCTTACCATAATATTATTGGCGACACGGCAAGTGTTGGCGAAAAAGGTATTAATAAAACTCATGGCGGAGAAGTTGTGTGGTCAGGTGCAATCATGAAAGCAAAGCTTGAAGAATCATCACCTGTAGAAAAACTGGAATCCGGCGCGCAGGTGGTGATTAAAGATATTACCGGAAATGTGCTGACTGTAGCTCCTAAATAACTCGAAAATAAAGGAACTTAACATGGAATTTTTTATTGCTATTGGTATTGTAGTACTTGTCGTAATTTTTAATGGTGCGAAAACCGTGCCGCAACAACAGGCATGGATTGTTGAAAGCCTTGGTAAGTTTGACCGCAAGCTGGAACCAGGACTTAATATAATAATCCCATTTATCCAGCGGGTTGCTTATAAACATTCACTGAAAGAAATGGCGGTTGACGTTCCTGAACAGGCAGGTATTACTCGTGATAACGTTACCCTGAACCTTGACGGCGTGCTGTATGTGCGGATTATGGATCCGATAGCAGCGTCTTACGGTGTTTCCGATCCGATTTATGCGGTGCAACTACTCGCACAGACCACCATGCGCTCAGAAATCGGTAAGCTTACTCTGGATAAAACCTTTGAAGAGCGTGAAGCATTAAACGCTAACATTGTTGCAGCGATTAATCAGGCAGCGCAAAGTTGGGGCATACAATGCATGCGTTATGAAATTAAAAACATAACCCCGCCTAATTCCGTTTTGAAAGCGATGGAACTGCAAATGGCGGCAGACCGTCAGAAACGCGCAACCATCTTGGAATCTGAAGGTAAACGCCAGTCGCAAATCAACGTTGCCGAAGGTAAAAAGCAGGAAATCGTCCTGCAATCGGAAGCATCGCAGATTGAGCAGATAAACCGCGCGCGCGGTGAAGCGGAAGCCATACTTGCCGTTGCTGAAGCTAACGCTAAAGGTATTTCCATGATTGCTGAATCCATTCAGCGTGGTGGTGGTTCAGAAGCCGTTTCCTTCAAGATTGCCGAGCAATATGTTACGGCATTCGGTCAGCTGGCTAAAACCACCAACACAGTGCTTCTACCGTCCAATCCTGGTGATGCAGGTTCGATGGTGGCGCAGGCACTTACCGTGTTTGACGCAATAAAGAACAGAAACTCTCCAATGCCACATCAAGAGCCTGGCAAAGGCCCTTGGGGTGGAGCATAGTACGATGACGGATAATGGACGAATGACAAGATTTGTATATTTTCTCACTTTGTCATCCGCCCTCTGTTATCCGTCATCCGCCTTCGCAGCCCCTTCCCATTGCCTGACGCTTTACGGCGAGTGCAAATATAAAGCTGATTTCAAGCATTTTGATTATGTAAATCCCAATGCACCGAAAGGTGGCGCAGTAAAACTTGCCGAAACCGGAAGCTTTGACAATTTAAATCAGTTTATCCTTAAAGGAGTAAAAGCCCCAGGAATTACCATGATATTTGATTCCCTGATGGTGGCTTCACAGGATGAACCGCAAAGCATGTATGGCCTGATCGCCAGCGCAGTTGATATAAGCGGGGATAATTCCAGCGCGGAATTTACCTTGCGTAAAGAAGCTAAATTCCATGATGGAACGCCTATCACCCCTGATGATGTGGTGTTTACTTTTACGATTCTCAGGGAAAAAGGCGATCCCACTTATAAAATGCTGTTCGCGCCGGTGGTGAAGGTGGAAAAAACTGCACCGGACAAAGTCAAATTCACCTTTAATGAGACAAAAAACAAAGAACTGCCAATGCTTGTGGCTTCAGTGCCGATTATCTCCAAAGCTTATTACGCCAAGGTTGATTTTGAAAAAACCACTCTGGAGTCACCTCTCAGTAATGGCTCTTATAAGGTGGAAAGCGTAGAGCAGGGAAAAAATATAATTTATAAAAGAGCTGCTGATTATTGGGCGAAAGACCTGCCGGTAAGCCGCGGGCAATATAATTTTGATACAATACGCTATGATATGTACCGTGATGAGAACGTAACTCTGGAAGCCCTGAAATCCGGTAATTATGATTTTAGGCGTGAATATATCGCCCGTAACTGGGCAACGGCTTATGACGTGCTGGCGGTAAAGGACGGGCGGATTATAAAACGCGAAATCCCGGATAATACTCCTCAGGGGATGCAGGCTTTTATATTCAATACCCGCCAGACTAAATTTGCCGACCGCCGGGTGCGGGAAGCAATAGGGCTAACGCTGGATTATGAATGGATAAATAAAACCATTTTTTATGGCGCATATACCCGTAATAAAAGCTTTTTTGAGAATACTGATTTTCAGTCAAATTCCATACCAGAAGGAAAAGAACTGGCTTTACTTGAGAAATTCAAAGATGAATTGCCACCTGCCCTGTTCACCCAGCCTTTTGCTAATCCGGTCACTGATGGTTCCGGAAATCCGCGTGAGAATCTGTTAAAAGCCCAGAAGTTACTTGAAGAGGCAGGCTGGACAGTAAAAGATGGCAAGAGAGTGAATGCCAAAGGCGAGCAATTATCGCTGGAGTTTTTGCTGCGCCAGCCAACTATGGAGCGAGTAGCTGCACCAATGCGCAAGAATCTGGAGCGTTTGGGAATTGCCTCATCAATCCGCATGGTGGATGATGCACAATATCAGAAACGCACGGATGAAGGTGATTTTGATATGGTTTCCGTCTGGATTAACCGTGGCGTATTTTTCCCTGGCAATGAACAGATGTCCTATTGGCATTCGTCGCAAGCAGATGTGAAAGGCAGCAACAATCTTGCTGGCTTTAAAAGCAAGGCGGTGGATGGGGTGTTAGATGAACTTCTCAAAGCCCATGATAAGGATTCGCTGGTTGCTGCCGGACGGGCGCTTGACCGCGCATTGCTTTGGGAAAATGTGGTAATCCCGCATTGGCATTCAGGCAGCTTCCGTGTAGCCTATTGGGATAAATTCGGCATTCCCGAAACCTTGCCTAAATATAACCTTGGCTTCCAGGCGTGGTGGGTGAAGGAAAGTAAGCATGACGCAAAATAACGCCATAGTTTTATTTAAAGAACAACAGATCCGCCGTATCTGGCATAAGGATGAATGGTGGTTTTCGGTGGTGGATGTGGTGGGAGCTTTGACGGGCTCTAGCAACGCTCGTCGCTATTGGTCAGATTTAAAAATACAACTAACTGAAAAAGAAGATTTTTCTGAACTGTACGAAAAAATCGTACAGTTGAAATTACCTGCCCCAGATGGTAAAATGCGCGAAACCGACTGTGCAAATAGCGAATCTCTCCTGCGAATTATACAATCCGTTCCCTCCCCTAAAGCTGAGCCATTCAAACGTTGGTTGGCGAAAGTAGGTTATGAACGGATACAGGAAATTGAAAATCCTGAATTAGCACAAGAACGGATGAAACAGCTTTACGAGCAAAAGGGCTACCCCAAAGACTGGATAGATAAACGCCTGCGTGGCATTGCCGTTCGTCAGAATCTAACCGATGAATGGAAAGAGCGCGGCATTACCAGCCAGAATGATTATGCTATTCTCACCGCCGAAATTTCTAAAGCTACTTTCGGTATGACTCCCAGCGAGTATAAAAAACATAAAAAATTACCTGCCAAAGCTAAAGATAATCTGCGTGACCACATGACCGATTTGGAGCTTATTTTCACTATGCTAGGCGAACGCGTAACCACTGAAATATCTGCCAGCGAAAAGCCAGAAACTTTTTCAGGCAGCAAACAAGTTGCAAGGCGTGGCGGGAAAGTGGCAGGTACAGCCCGTAAGGAAACCGAAAAAGAGCTTGGGCGCAGCGTGATTAGTAGAGATAATTACCTTGCTATTGCTAATCTTAAAAAATTGAAGAATTGAAGAATTGGGTATATAAGTCCCCTAATGCCCAATCCCTAACCCCTTTGTCTTATGCTCAATTACATAATACGTCGCCTGCTCATGATGATTCCAACTTTGTTTGGGATCATGGTGCTGAATTTTGCCATTGTGCAGGTAGCTCCGGGAGGGCCGGTTGAGCGCACGCTGGCACAACTGACTGATATAACTTCCGGACACGCCACTGACCGGATAAGCGGTAGTGGTTCAGATATGGCGGTAAAAGGCGATATAACAAGCACCAACTCATTATATCGCGGTGGGCGGGGTCTGGATCCGGAAATCATAGCACAAATCGAGAAAATGTATGGGTTTGATAAGCCTCCGCTGGAGCGTTTCTTTCAGATGATGGGGAATTACCTGCGCTTTGATTTTGGCGAGAGTTTTTTCCGCAATGAAAAAGTGGTGGATCTGGTGCTTAAAACCCTTCCTGTGACCATTTCGCTGGGTCTGTGGACTACATTACTGGTCTATCTTATTTCTATCCCGCTTGGCATCCGCAAAGCCGTGCAAGATGGTTCCAGATTTGATATATGGACAAGCTGGCTGATTATTATCGGCTATGCCATTCCCAGCTTTTTATTTGCAATTTTACTGATAATAGTTTTTGCTGGCGGTAATTACCTGAGCTGGTTTCCGCTAAAGGGTCTAACTTCCGATAACTGGTCGGAACTGTCGCTGATGGGTAAAATCAGCGATTATTTCTGGCATATAACCCTTCCGGTAGTTGCGATGGTCATTAGCGGTTTTGCCAGCCTCACCATGCTCACCAAGAATTATTTTCTCGAGGAAATCAGCAAGCAATATGTCCTGACCGCTCGTTCCAAGGGGCTATCGGAGAACCAGGTGCTGTACGGGCATGTATTCCGCAATGCCATGCTGGTTATCATCGCCGGTTTTCCCAGTGCCTTGCTCAGCATATTATTCACCAGCGCGTTGCTTATTGAGATTGTTTTTTCCTTAAATGGTCTTGGGTTGCTTGGCTATGAAGCGGTTATCGGGCGCGATTATCCGGTGATATTCGGCACATTATTCATTTTTACCTTACTCGGACTGATTGCCGGACTGATTGGCGATCTGATGTATGTATGGATTGACCCGCGCATTGATTTCGAACGGAGGGATGTGTGATTATGGATGACGGATTACAGATAACAGATAACAAGGAAGATAAGCATGGAACGCTTGTTATCCGTCATCCGTCATCTGTCCTTCGCAAACGAATTGAGATTTTCCGAGCTAACCGCCGCGGTTTCTGGAGCTTATGGATATTTTTATTTTTATTTCTAGCCAGTCTATGCTCGGAAATTATCGCCAATGATAAACCGATAATACTTAAATATAAAAACGAGTTTTATTTTCCTGTATTTGCCACCTATTCGGACAAAGTTTTTGCTGGCGATTTTGAAACAGAGGCTATTTACCGTGACCCTTTCACAAGCAAAAAAATAGAGGAAAATGGCTGGATGGTCTGGCCGCCAATCCATTTTTCTTACAGCACCATCAATTATGACCTTACTCGCCCTGCTCCCTCGCCGCCTACCGCCATCAATATCCTCGGTACCGACGATCAGGGGCGCGATGTATTTGCCCGCCTGATGTATGGCTTCCGTATCTCGGTGCTGTTCGGATTGATTCTCACTATTATCAGTTCCATAATCGGGATTTTTGCTGGAGCAGTACAGGGTTATTTTGGCGGCTGGACAGATTTGTTATTCCAGCGTTTTATGGAGATATGGTCAGGGCTTCCCGAGCTTTTCCTGCTTATTATCCTCGCGAGTCTGGTAACGCCTAATTTCTGGTGGCTGCTTCTTATTTTGCTACTCTTTAAATGGATGTCGCTTACTGGCGTTGTCCGCGCCGAATTCCTGCGCGCCCGCAATTTTGATTATGTAAAAGCCGCCCGTGCGCTAGGAGTTTCTGAGCCAATTATCATGGTGCGCCATGTTCTGCCTAATGCGATGGTGGCGGCGATGACCATGATCCCGTTTATAATGAGCAGCGCGATAACCGCCCTCACCACCCTTGATTTCCTTGGGTTTGGGCTGCCTGTCGGCTCGCCGTCACTTGGTGAATTATTACTCCAGGGAAAGAACAATCCCGATGCTCCGTGGCTGGGTTTTACCGGCTTTATAACAATCGCTATGTTACTGGTTCTGATTGTGTTTATCAGTGAAGCAGTGCGCGATGCTTTTGACCCAAGAAAAGTGATAAAGAATTAGTCACGCCAGCAATAATCCTTACCGTCTCCGCCCTTATCATTATCTCTCAAAAGCCTTGGGTGCAGCTTTTCTGTATGCTTAGTTGGTTTACCTATCTTTTCAGGATCAATGCCAATCGCTAGACCGTCTCCTTCTATCATATTCCATCCACTGTTTTGTTCCGGACGTACTTTAAGGATGGCATCTAAATATTCTTGTAGACCTGTTGGCTTAGTTGGTTTAGGTGCTTTTCTAATCCTCTCATCATCATGGTCACCTTCTGGCTTATTTCCAGGTTTTCTTTCATCATATCCGTAATCTTCCCAACCCATAAAAAACTTTCCTAATTAAATGCAAAATTGCTAAAAGCATGGTAGATGCTGATTATAGAATATTTATCGCCGAATAAACATTAAGATTTGATGACAATGTTAAATGTAGAAAATCTAACCCTTTCCTTTGGTAATTCGCTGATTTTACGCGGGATTTCTTTCTCTGTGGAGAAAGGCGAAATGCTGGCGGTGGTGGGTGAATCTGGCTCCGGCAAATCGCTAACCGCCCTTTCTTGCCTTGGCTTGCAACCGTCAAATGCCAAAGTAAGCGGCAGCATTTCCTTCGGTGGCAAAGAACTGATAAACATAGCGGATTTCAAAAAACTCCGCGGCAAAAATATCAGCATGATATTCCAGGAGCCAATGACCGCGCTTAACCCGCTACATACTATTGGCAAACAGATAATGGAAATGAGGAATTGGAGAAATGAAGAAATGAAGAAATCTTCTGATTTCCCAATTCCTCAATTCGTCAATTCCCTAATTCAAGAATTACTAGAAAAAGTCGGATTAGAGAAATTTAAAAATAGGCTCGATGCCTATCCGCATGAGCTTTCCGGCGGCGAACGGCAAAGGGTGATGATCGCTATGGCGATTGCCGATGAACCCGACCTGCTGATTGCCGATGAACCGACCACGGCGGTTGATGTCACCATACAGGCCAAAATCCTGAAGCTGCTTAAAGATTTGCAAAAATCCATGAATATGGGAATGATTTTTATCACCCATGACCTAACCATCGTGCGCCAGATGGCAGAGCGGGTGGCAGTTATGTATAAGGGCGAAATAGTCGAGCAGGGAGCGGTTTTAGAAGTGTTTACCAACCCTCAGCATAGCTATACAAAAAAGCTTCTGGCATCGGAACCTAAAGGCGATCCCCTGCCCGTTCCGGCGGATGCTAAAACTATTATCGAATGTGAAAATCTCAAAGTATATTTCCCGATTAAAACTGGGCTGCTACGGCGAATCACGGATTATGTCAAAGCTGTTGATGATATATCGGTAACGCTCGCGGAAGGTTCAACTCTGGGTATAGTTGGTGAGTCCGGCTCCGGTAAGACCACCCTCGGTTTTGCCCTGCTCCGTCTGATAAAAAGCGAGGGAAAAATTGTTTTTCTGGGGCAATCTATAGATAGCTTAAAAACTAAGGCCATCCGACCGCTACGTTCAAAAATGCAGCTGGTATTTCAGGATCCCTATTCCAGTCTCAATCCGCGGATGCGCGTGCGCCAGATAATCGAAGAAGGAATGCTGGTGCATTATCCTGATAAAACTGAGGCTGAGCGGGAAGCAGAAATCGACCAGATATTACAGGAAGTGGGATTGCCGCTGGAAGTGAAAGACCGCTATCCGCATGAGTTTTCCGGCGGGCAACGCCAGCGCATCAGCATCGCCCGCACCATGGTTTTAAAGCCGAATCTGGTAGTGCTTGATGAGCCGACCTCTGCTCTTGATTTATCGGTGCAGGCGCAGATTATAGATTTGCTTAAACATTTCCAGAAAACCCGCGCCATTAGCTATCTGTTTATCAGCCATGATCTGCGCGTCATCCGCGCTATCGCCCAGAATCTGATTGTGATGCGTGGCGGGAAAATTATGGAGCAAGGCAAAACCGATGAGATTTTCAAAAATCCCCAGCACGAATATACTAAGACTTTGATAGATGCTGCGTTTTTGCGGGGATAGATTACCCCCTGCCCCGACCACTTTCGCTTTGTGATCTTATGGAAGATTTTTTATTAGCAACCGCGCCTTTTTCAGTGGCATATTCATTAGCCTTCTGGACTCTTTCAAGTGAATCTTGACTATCCGGCATTGTTACTGTAAGCTTAGGAAATAAATAAATTTTATTACCCTCTAGTGATACATTATTTTTAATTTCCTTTGGGTCAGTTATCGGAACTATTTTTCCATTTATTAATTTCCCATGTGACCAATCGGTTTCTATGTTATAGATACCAGCTTTTTTCAAATCCATTGCCATAGTGGGAACACTAATCCATATATCACTAATATTTCTACCAATTAACTTAGTTGTATCCAGGGTAATGATTACTTTGCATCTACCTTCATTATCTTTAGCAGATAAGGTGGCAGATAAGGCTCCAGCGGTAGGAATTTTGCTGGCGGAACAAAGCTTCGCGAAAGAAGCTTTAATAGCATCTAAATTGGCAGTCATGGGTTTAAGGTCTATATAATAATAAGTTCTGCAGTTTATATTTTAACTGCCAATAGTTCAATTAGAGCATTATGAAGTTTTTATTGCAATAGCGTAGTTAAAGCCCAAAGCCATTCACACCTACTCTAACCAATTGATTTCACCCCTTCCCTGCCACTCTCCGTCATTATACAATACATCATTATTATATCATAAATAGTTAAATGGTTAAAAAAATGTCACATAAACTCACAGCAAAACAGATATTATCAATACGCCTTTTGGTACGCGGCGATACTTCCGATGAAGTTTCCAGACAACTTAAAATGCGCCGCGAGACACTCTCACGCTGGTGGCAGATTCCAGAATTTATTCAGGAATATAAAGAAGTTATGGCAGAAGCAAAAGCGCGGCTGCAAACCAGCATAGAAGATGTTTTTCAAGAGTCGCTGCAAGCAATGAAGCAGGAATTAAAACGTTACGAAAGTGATCCGAAACGTATCGAAACGCTGCTGAATGTTATCAAAACGCTGGAGAAATGATAAAAATATCGTCATTACGATTTACTAAATACGATTTACTAACTACTATTATAAAATGACCAACCGTACCATATTTGCTCTTGCCACAGCTCCTGCCAAGTCCGGCGTAGCAGTTATCCGTATCTCCGGTGACAGCGCGGCCCAAGCTCTTTCTTTACTTACCGGTATTAATTCACCGATACCAAGACATTTTTACCGCTCCGTCATCCGCCATCCGTCATCAGCGGAAGCCATAGATAATGGTCTTGCCGTTTATTTTCAGGCTCCCCATAGCTTTACCGGTGAAGATGTGGTCGAGCTGCACCTGCATGGCAGCATCGCCGGTATACGTGAGGTTTCAGAGGTTCTTTCCGGATTGGACGGTATGCACATGGCAGAGCCAGGTGAATTCACCCGCAGAGCCTTTATAAACGGAAAAATGGATTTGCTAGAAGCGGAAGGCTTGGCGGATTTAATCAACGCTGATACCAATGCCCAGAAAACTCAGGCAATGCGCCAGATGCAAGGCGAGATGAGCGTATTTTATGATGAGATACGCGGCAAAACCATAAATTGTTTAGCGTTGCTGGAAGCCTATATCGATTTTCCCGATGAAGAAATTCCCGAGTCAGTTCTTATAAAATGGCGGGAGGCAATTATTTCTTTACAGAATTCCATAAATAATGCTCTGGCGGATAGCAAGCGCGGTGAACGCCTGCGCGATGGCTTATCAATTGTGATATTGGGTGCGCCTAATGCCGGTAAATCTAGTTTGCTAAATACGCTCGCTGGTCGTGATGCCGCCATAGTTTCCCACCACGCCGGAACAACCCGCGATGTTATCGAAGTCCATATGGATATCGCCGGTTATCCAGTGATTTTAATGGATACGGCGGGTCTGCGTGAAGCGGGCGATGAAATTGAGGAAGAGGGTATCCGCAGGGCAAAAGCAAGGGCAGGACAGGCGGACATAAAACTCGCCTTATTTGATGCTTCTGAACTACCTGATATGGACAAAAATACCAGAGAACTGATGGATGAAACCACTATCGTAATAATCAGTAAGGTTGATATTGCCAATGGTTCGTCATTGCGAGGAGGCGTAGCCGACGTGGCAATCCAAACTGGATTGCTTCGCTTCGCTCGCAATGACAATTCTCCAATCTTTCTTTCCACAAAAACCGGGCAGGGCATAGATAACCTGCTAAGTTCTATAGAGGAAAAAGTGAAGGGGTTCTTTACGGCAGGTAATGCTCCATTTATTACCCGCAACCGGCATAGGCTATTGTTATTAGAGGCAGAAATGCTCCTGAAGGCAGCTTTAATTCCCAAGCCATTGGAGCTTTCTTGTGAGGAATTGCGCCGCGCCGCGCTTGCCATCGGCAAAATAACTGGAAAAATTCAGGTAGATGATGTATTAGATGTCATTTTTAAAGAGTTTTGTATAGGAAAGTGACGGTAAATCTTAGCAGCAAAGCTGCTTAGATTCCTGTCATCCCGTCGAAGGACTGGATCCAGATAAGAGATATATGGAAAAATTTGAAGTAATTATTATAGGTGGTGGTCACGCTGGTGCGGAAGCGGCGGCGGCTTCGGCGCGGGTTGGAGCTAAGACGGCTCTCATTACCCATAAATTTGCAACCATCGGGGAAATGTCCTGCAATCCGGCGATCGGGGGAATTGCTAAGGGAACTTTGGTTCGCGAAATTGATGCTCTTGATGGTGTGATGGGACGGGTGATTGACCGTGCCGGCATTCATTACCGCATACTCAATGCCAGCAAAGGACCGGCGGTGCGAGGGCCACGCGCTCAGGCTGACCGAAAATTATACCGCCTGGCGATGCAGGAAGTTTTATCGGAATATGAGAATCTTACCATTATAGAAGATGCGGTTGAGGATTTACTGATAAGTCATAACAAAGAAGTGCAGGGCGTTGTCCTTGCTTCGGGTAAGGTGGTAAACTCAGGAAAAGTGGTGCTTACTACGGGAACATTTTTAAATGGTCTGATGCATATTGGCGAAACAAAAATACGCGCTGGAAGAGCAGGGGATGCGCCATCGATTGGCTTGTCTAACACCTTGAAAAAGCTTGAATTTAACGTTGGAAGACTTAAAACTGGAACACCGGCAAGGCTAGACGGAAAAACCATAAATTGGGGTATTTTAGAAGAGCAAGCGGGTGACAAACCACCAACGCCTTTTTCCTATTTGACGGATAAGGTGAACGCCTCACAAATTTCTTGTTACATCACCCATACCAATCCAAAAACCCACGAAATTATTCGTGCTAATCTTCACCGCGCCCCGATGTATTCCGGTCAGATTGAAAGCACGGGCCCGCGTTATTGCCCATCCATTGAAGATAAGGTGGTGCGTTTTGCTGCCCGTGAAAACCACCAGATTTTCCTTGAACCGGAAGGTCTCGATGATGATACGGTTTATCCAAATGGCATTTCCACGTCGCTTCCTGAGGAAGTTCAGATAGAGATGATAAAGACCATAGCTGGGCTGGAAAATGTCCGGATCATTCGTCCGGGATATGCGATTGAGTATGATTATGTTGATCCACGGGAATTAAAACCGACCCTAGAGACGAAGAAAGTTAAGGGGCTCTATTTTGCCGGACAGATTAATGGTACTACCGGATATGAGGAAGCAGGTGGGCAGGGGCTGGTTGCAGGGGTGAATGCGGCTCTGGCAGCTTCCGGTTCGCAGCCATTTATAATAGATAGATCAGATGCTTATATAGGAGTGATGATAGATGACTTAATCACTCATGGCACCAGCGAACCTTACAGAATGTTTACTTCGCGCTCAGAATATCGTTTGAGTCTCAGAGCTGATAATGCCGATTTACGTTTAACTGAAAAAGGGATTGCTATTGGCTGTGTAAAAAATGAACGCAAAGCCCTTTTTAAGGGCAAACTAGAGGGGTTGCGAGCTTCACGTGGAACTCTAAAGAATCTGAGCATTACCCCTAATCAGGCGGCAAATTTCGCGATTAATTTGAACCAGGATGGAGTGCGTCGCTCGGCATTTGATTTACTGACTTATCCGCATGTGAACTTCTCCGATATTTGTCGGGTATGGCCGGAGCTTCAATCTATGAAAAAAGATATAGTGGAGCAAATCGAAATCGAAGCGTTGTATGATAGTTATCTGGAAAAGCAGGAACAGGATATTATAATATTCAAACGTGAAGAAGAGCTTCTAATCCCAGAATCCATCAATTATGATTTGCTGTCATCATTATCCACGGAAGTAAAAAACAAACTTAAATTTCACAAGCCACATAATATCGGAGCAGCAAGTCGTATTCAAGGAATGACACCGGCAGCCGTAACCGCACTTATTGGCTTTATAAAAAAACCAACATCCGGTGAGGATGAAATAAAATTCTGTGCATAATTCACCATTTGAATTATTGAATAGTCACCTTTCAGTTTCATCTGAAGTTTTTGAACGTCTGGAACTCTATCATAATACACTCATCAAATGGCAAGAGAAAATAAATCTGGTGAGTAAAGATACGCTGAGTGATGTATGGCGAAGGCATTTTCTTGATTCGCTTCAGCTGATAAATTTCATAGAAGATAAAAATAAAATTATTGTTGATCTTGGCAGTGGTGCTGGCTTTCCGGGTATGGCACTAGCTATTGCCGGATATAAAAATATTCATTTGCTAGAAAGTGATTCGCGTAAGGTAGCTTTTTTGCGTGAGGTAGCAAGAGTTACTGAGACAAAAATCTCGATACATAATTGTCGAATTGAAAATAATCCTGTGGCTGATGTTGATATTTTTATTTCGCGAGCCTGTGCTTCACTGGAAAAATTATTTTCGTTGATCGAAAAATCAGTTACACATGAAACGATTTGTCTCTTCCATAAAGGAAAAAATTATAGTATTGAAAATGAAAACGCGTTGTTGCATTATCGATATGACATGAATGTAACCCCAAGTGTTGTCGATTCGCACGGAGTCGTTTTAAAGATTGCTAATATCAGGAGGGTGTGATGGAAAAAAATATTGAACAAGCCAAGCCTGAGTCTACCAGTAGAATTTTCGCTATTGTGAATCAAAAAGGCGGAGTCGGAAAAACCACTACCACGGTGAATCTGGCGACTGCTCTCGCGGCGGTAAATAAAAAAGTTCTAATCCTGGATTTTGACCCGCAAGGTAACGCCAGCACCGGTCTTGGTATAGCTCAGAATAACCGGAAAATTACTTCCTATGAGTTGGTTCTGGATGATATAGATGTTGCGTCGGCAATTCAAAAAACTCTGGTTCCTAATCTCCATATTATCCCTGCAACCATTGATTTGTCTGGTGCCGAGATCGAAATGGTAAGTTTCGTAGCGCGTGAATTCAGATTAAAAAATGTCCTTGCCAAGAGTCCGCATAATTATGATTACATACTTATTGATTGCCCACCATCGTTAGGACTACTTACTTTAAACGCGCTGGTAGCATCAGACGCAGTTATAATTCCTTTGCAATGTGAATTCTACGCTTTGGAGGGACTCAGCCATTTGATCCGTACAGTAGAACTCGTACGTGGCAGTTTGAATTCCAATTTATCGATACAGGGAATCATACTTACCATGTATGACCGCCGTAACAAATTCACCGAGCAGATCGAATCAGATGTCCGTGAGTATTTTGGCGATAAAGTATATAGCTCAGTTATCCCACGTAATGTCCGTATGTCAGAAGCACCGTCACATGGCAAGCCGGCTCTTATCTACGATATGAACTGCGCCGGTTCCAAAGCCTATATCCAGCTTGCCAGTGAATTGCTCAAACGTGAACATAGCAGACAGGAAGAATCAGAAGCGGCATAAAATTTATAATAAATCAAAATCGAATTTAATACTGGGGGAGAAAAAATATGACTACAACAACAACGCGTGGCTTGGGAAGAGGGCTTTCTGCTTTAATTTCAGAGAATTACACGCCAGCACCGGTGACAGTTCCGGCACAGGATTCGAGCAGTGTTTCTGCGAGCCAACCATCTCCTGATAAATCTTCCGCCCCCAGTCCTGCCGCTGCCACCTCTCCTGCTGCCAAACCCACTAAAGACACCCAGTCAGGGATTGATTCATTGCTTCTGGAGCAATTGATTCCGGGAAAATACCAGCCACGTACACAGTTTAACGAACAGGCACTCTCAGAACTCGCCGAATCAATCCGCCGCAATGGTGTTATGCAGCCGATTATTGTCCGCCCAACAGCGTCATCACGCTACGAAATAATCGCCGGTGAACGCAGATGGCGGGCAGCGAAGCTTGCCGGTCTTAACCGCGTTCCGGTAATAATCCGCGAAATTGATGACAAGCAGGCTTTAGAATTAGCTCTGGTCGAAAACGTCCAGCGTCAGGATTTATTGCCTCTTGAAGAAGCAACCGGCTATCAGCGTCTTATTGAAGAGTTCGATTATACCCAGGAAGAACTTGGTAATATCGTTGGCAAAAGCCGCAGCCATGTTACCAATCTTCTCCGACTGCTTTCGCTTCCTGATGAAATTAAAGCACTGCTTGATAGTAGTGATTTATCCATGGGGCATGCCCGCGCCCTGATTGGTGTACCTAATAATATAGAGATTGCGGGGCAAATTGTGGCGCGTGGTCTTTCGGTACGTCAGGCAGAGGAGCTAAGCCGCCTGGCACAGGGTAATCAAAAACGTACCAATTCTCGTTCACAGAATAAAAATATTCCGGTAGCAGCGCATTATCGTTCGACGGAAAACCGCGATCCGGATATACTGGCTCTGGAAGAGGCATTATCAGAAAATCTTGGTTTAAAAGTTGCTATTCATGACCGTGGACAGAGCGGGCAAATCGTCCTCACCTATGATTCCCTAAGCCAGCTTGATGAGATTTTACGCCGTCTGGGTGACGGGGTTTAGGGCGTTATTGGAAAAGAAAGAACATGGTATTAAAAAATAAGTTAGACATAACTGATCAGGTTGAGATTGCCAGAGCTGAGGAGAGAATTAGTAAGAAAAAAGCTAAGCAGCTTTTTGATACGGGAGAAATCAATAAGATTGAAACTGGTACGTTCGCGGGACTTAAGCAGATTCATAGAATTTTGTTTGAAGATATTTATGACTTCGCAGGAAAAATCCGGGAAGTGAATATAGCCAAAGGTAATTTTCGCTTTGCTCCATTGATGTATTTGCAGCAGTCTCTGGAACATATCGATGGTATGGTTGGGGGCAGCTTTGATGAAATCATTGAAAAATATGTTGAAATGAATATCGCCCATCCTTTTAGGGAAGGTAATGGACGCGCAACGCGCATCTGGCTGGATGTAATGCTCAAGGCAAATATTCAAAAAGTGATTGATTGGAATCTGGTGGATAAGGAAGCGTATCTATCCGCCATGGAACGCAGCGTGGTGAAGGATATCGAAATCAAGCACCTACTCAAAGCTGCCCTGACCGATAAAATACATGATCGCGAAATCTTCATGAAGGGTATTGATGTCAGCTATTACTATGAGGGTTATAGCGAATTTAAGACCGATGAGCTTTAACAGATGTAAAACTCTGGGGATAGCTTACTGAAATTTAAACCGCAGCGAACAACTTTGCGTGGTTCCCGGATTTAAGGCATAAGCACCGGAAGAAACACATCCGGCAACTGCTGAAACCGTTGTCCATGTTGAGAATTGACTTAAATCCTGGCTGCCATCAATAGCTATTATATTACCGCTATCCGGTAGACCATTATCAGTTTTTAGATCTATCTGATAAGCCTCGTTAGCGGTTATAGGATTACTTCCTGTTCCAACTCCACCTGCGCCGATAAAGCCGTTCACTGTTGCCAGTATAAAATAATTTTTCTTATCTCCCGGTGAATTTGCTTCAATAAATCCATTAGTACCAATTTTTGCCGGAGGTAAAAATGCGCCAACGCCACTGGCCGCAATGACACCGGATTCCGCCCCGCAATTCAGTCCCATACCATATTTTCCTTCAATAAGGCTGGCATCGGTTAGTTGGCGAAAAAACATAAACGACTCGCCTGCTAAATGCGTTCTGGCGGGAGGAGACGTAACTGCGCCATTGCCCTGGGTTATGATACCATTATTATCGCCATAGCCATAATATCCAACATAAGAACAGGAAACACGAAAAAGCCCAAAACCATGAGCTTCACTTTCTTTCATATCGCCGGGCAGGGCATTATATTTTATCCGGAAAGTATTGGTTGCGGCGTTGAACTTTTCAATCTGGCTTATTTGCGCGCGGATTTCCGAGGATTTTATCAAATCTCTGCCGACCAGCACTCCGCCAATAAGCAGGCCAATTATTACAAGCACAACTGATAATTCAATAAGTGTGAAGCCGCGACGCATTTTAACCTCCTGATATCCGGTAGCCGGAGCCGCGCAAAGTCTGGATCAGGCTTTTGTCAAAGCCTTTATCAATTTTCTGGCGCAGGCGGCTGATATGGACGTCAATGACATTGGTCTGCGGGTCAAAATTATAGTCCCAGACATTTTCAAGCAGCATGGTGCGGGTGACGACAGTACCATGGTTACGCATCAGATATTCGAGAAGGGAGAATTCGCGGGCCTGCAGGTCGATGATTTTCCCACCGCGTTTTACCGTGCGGCTCAGCAGATCCATTTCCAGATCGGCGCAGGTGAGGGTGGTTGTGGCTTTCTCCCCAGATTTGCGGCGGGTTATAGCATCGAGCCGCGCTTGCAATTCTGAGAAGGAATAAGGTTTTGCCAGGTAATCATCAGCCCCGACTTTGAGTCCCTTTACCCGCTCTTCAACTTTATCAAGGGCGGTAAGCAGGATGATCGGTGTCTGGTTGTCAGAAGCACGCAGGGTCTGTACGATGGTAATACCATCCACTTCCGGTAGCATCCGGTCAATAATCATAGCGTCATAATGCTCGGTGGTTGCCATGAACAAGCCATCTTTCCCACTTACGCAATGGTCAACCACATGCCCCTGCTCACGCAAACCCTTAAGCAGGTATTTTGCTGATTCCTTATCATCTTCTATGAGTAATATTTTCATATTTAGCTTTTTAATACGTAAGCTATTAATTGTCCACTATCTTCCAATATTGCTATCTGTGCTTAGGAGATGACTTTCTTGCTTTTTCTAGTATTTCTGATTCTTCGTATAGCTTGGCAATTTTTTCTGCATTATCACCTTCGCTGTAATCTATCGCAATTTCATCTCTCCCGCCATGTTTGCAACAATGGTGAGTGATGCCTTTTTCTTTAAGAAATGACTCTACCTTACTCATGCGTGCTTTCCAGTCATCACTAACATGCGCATTAATAAAAGGCACAATGACTATCAGGTTTTCTTTCTTTATGTCCGGCAAAGACTTAAGTATTGCAGGAGTTCCCTCAATAATATCCAGATAATGCCCAAGCCTGCCCCCTTTTTCGCTTTCCGGGGTTCTGCCTAAAACAAGAGCCAATTGCTCACATACAATTTTTTTATCCCCCATATTTCTACCTTCCCATTTGCCGTCTGGTATCGGCAACCGAGGCTTCGACAAATTTACCTATCAGATTCATGCCTTTAGCCGCAAGATTCTTGAGCATATCCTTGGATTCCTCAAAAACCGCAAGTTGGGTAGTAGCAAATTCCATATGCGCCTTATCAATGGCTTTTATCTTAGCATCTTTCTGTTTTACCAGTTTTTTTAAATGCCCAAGCAGTTTCTTAATGTCCTCAGGATTTTTATGTTTTTTCTGTTGGATAAAGGTAGATAAAATAATCCTGAGCTCCTTCTCGTCCAGATTCTGCGCCATACCTGTTATGGTTTTGGCATCAGCCTTATTTTCCAATTCTCCGATTATCACGCTTATATCCTTGGCATCGTTATTAATTATCGAGGTGCGTTCCTTATAATCACGATCAGCCATTGGTTTAAGCAGTGCTGAGAACATAATCGCGTAATGCTGGTAAAGCTCTGATATCCTTGCGCGGACTCCCCGGTCGGCACTATCACTGGTGGAAATCAGGTCGCCGTCCATATTCATAACCTCCTGCGAAGGCGATGAATTATCACCATCATTACGAAATGAAGAAAGCGGCATTTTCTCAATATAACGCAGGCAGCGCATATCATATGACAGAAGCTCAACACTCAGGCGTTGGTGATATTGCCAGCCACCTGTAAAGGCGCGGATAGCATCGTGGAAATAATCAATGCGCGGGCGCATATCGCCCTTGCCCGCAATCAGCTTGAATTTTTGTTCGATACTTGCTATTTCCAGATAAATTTCTGTTAGCAGGGCAATTATGGCTTGCTGGTCTTGTGATATATTCATTATTGCTACTTTGCTTCAATTACCGTTATGTTGCTCTACATAACGGTCTATCAATGTACGCAAAATGCGCTGGTATGGGACATTTGCTTTTTTTCCCTCTTTTTTCAGAAAATCAATACTTGAACGGGTAAATTCCGACGTAACTTTTACGGTATCAATTTTTCTTACCAATTGAGAAGGCGGAGGCAAAAAATCTTTTATGACTGTTAGATTGCCTTTTGGCTTATCATCAAAATTATTGCTGCTCTTTTTCATAAAATTTTCTCCATTTTCTCCAAATTCCCGCACCAATAATGCGGATTTTATTTCCCCTAATCGTAAACCGCACCGTTAAAATTCCTATAGGAGTTTTACCAATACAAAACAATCTTTCTTCCCTTTCTGAATGAGCGTCATCATTAGCAATGATGCGGTTTTTGTCGTAAAAGGCTTCTTGGGCATCTATAAAAGATACTCCATGTTGTTTCTGGTTTATAACGTCCTTTTCCCCATCCCATTCAAAATAATACTTTGTCATATAAAAAATTTACCATATATTTATATGTATATAACACCCATATAATATTACATATTCAGATATGTTTCAACTCTTATATTTCTAAGTATTGCTAATTTAATATATATTATACAAATGCTTGAAAAGCCTCTTGCCGTTTATATCCATTGGCCGTTCTGCCTGTCCAAATGCCCGTATTGTGACTTTAACAGCCATGTCCGCGACAAAGTGGAGCAGGAACGCTGGAAAAACGCTCTGCTGCGTGAACTTGCCTATATGCATAGCCATGCCCCAGACTTTACTGTTACCAGTATTTTTTTTGGTGGCGGCACGCCTTCCCTTATGCCAGCCGATACTGTGGAAGCACTGATTGTCGCTGTTGGCAAGTTATGGAAAAATGCGGACGATATAGAAATTACTCTGGAGGCAAACCCGACTTCGGTAGAGGCAAACAGTTTTGCTGATTTTAAAAGAGCAGGGGTAAACCGTGTGTCACTCGGGGTGCAGTCGTTACGTGATAACGAGCTTAAATTTTTAGGGCGCGGACATAGCGCAGGGGAAGCTATCAGAGCCATAGAACTGGCGAGGAAAACATTTGACCGTTACAGCTTCGATTTGATCTATGCCCGTCCTAACCAAACACTGGAAGATTGGGATAATGAATTATCGGAGGCGTTGCAACTGGCAGGCAGCCATCTTTCGTTATACCAACTTACCATTGAGGAAAATACCGCTTTTCACCATGCTTATGCTAAAGGCGGATTTGTTCTGCCTGATGAAGAATTATCAGAAGCTCTTTACAGGCTCACAGAAGAGAAAATGTGCTTACATGGACTTACCCCTTATGAAGTATCAAACTATGCCCGTATTGGGCAAGAATCACGGCATAATTTAAGCTATTGGCGTGGGGATAGTTATATCGGAGTCGGAGCGGGGGCACATGGGCGAATTAATGTAAATGGAAAGCGCGTTGCTACTCAGACTTTAAAAAGCCCGGAACGCTGGCTGGAAAATGTAGAAAAGAGTGGAAATGCGGTAGAGGTATGGCAGGAAATTACGCCGGAAATTGAAGTGGAAGAAAGAGTGATGATGGGGCTGCGTTTGCGAGATGGGATTAATTATCGGGATTTCCAAATTCATACAGGGCTTGATCTGGAAAAGCATATAAATTTGTCTAAACGCGATTTTTATATAGGGCAGGGGCTGCTCGAAGATGATAAAAACGCCCTTAAAACGACGCTGAAAGGGAGGTTGCTGTTGAATAAATTGACCGCAGAATTATTTTGAAAAATTCTGTGGTGCTGAATCAATAACTTTAAATCCGTCCGGAGTTATTTCCATAACAGCTAGTTTCCTATCGGATACACCGCCTGCACTAAGCCGTACCAAACCACCGGCAGGTGTGTTAAAGCCATTGGGATTCGTAAGGTCTTCAGTCTTTATGCCTTTTCCGGACATGGAGATTTTGGCTATTATGCTCACAGCGTCATAAGCGAGAGCTGCTAAACGTATTGGTTTATAACCATAAGTGGTGGTAAAACGTCGGGCAAATACATCATATAATTCTGGTGGCGAACCTGGAAACCATGCCCCATGCAATTCGGGTATTTTGGAAAATTCCTTGTCATCCCATATTCCTGCCCCGAGTAATTTTATTTTCTGCAAATTGATATTACTCTTGCGCAGTGATTTTATTATATTGTGCATTTGCGCGCCACCATCGGCAATAAATAATGCCTGAAAGCGGCGTTCTTCCGGTGCATTATTATAAGCTCCAGCAATACGAGATACGGCAGCATCAATGTTAGCTTGGGGGGGGGCGTATAATTCAGCAGAAGTCAGTACCCCTCCTTTTTTGGCATAGGATTCAGAGAGAGTATCCCGTACTTTTTCTCCGTAAGCATCATTGGGAGCAAGAAGTGCTACACGTTGCAATTTATTAAGATAAGCATATTCAGCTATTCTTTCCACCTGTTGTTCCGGCAGAAAACCAAAAGTATAATTGTCAGGAGAGGCAACAGCTTTATTATTGGAAAAGCTAAGCATCGCTATATTTTTTTCCTGCAATAAAGGTTTTATGGCGGTGACTGATTGGCTGAATAATGGTCCGATTACAAAAACCGCACCTTGTTCAATCGCTTTTTCTGTGGCTCTTTTGGTCTCGGTTATGTTTATGCCGGTATCTTTAGGTATGATGGTAATCTGGGTACGTATCTGGTCGGAAGGTACGGTAAGATAGCTATCATAAAGTGCGAGTGTAGCCGCATCGAACATGGCATTACCCACGGCAGCCGACTCTCCGGAAAGAGGAACCAGCAGGGCTATTTTTATAGATGGTGTGGCAGGATCTATCGCGCCGATAGATAAGTCTGTACTGGTTTCCTGAGAAATGATAGGTGGCGACTGCTCAATTTTTTTTGTCGTTTGAGTTGCTTTAGGAGAGGAGGGTGCAGCGCATGCAGAAATAAGCAAAAGGCAAGAAAAAACCAACAGAGAGTTTTTTAAAAACATAATCTATCCATGCAATATATATTTGTCGGCTAACTTAACTTTAAAAAATAACCTAGTCAAATAACTAAAATCGGTATAGAGACAGTGAATTATGCAAATAACTATTGATGCGGATAAAGTGATTGAAGATCTGATGACTGGGAATAAAAGATTCCTGGAGGGAAAATCTATTCAAACCTCAGAATCTTCTTTAAAAAAGCTCAAGAATTTTTCGGAAAATGGACAATTCCCCAAGGCTATCGTTTTATGCTGTTCAGATTCGCGAGCACCGGTGGAGATGATTTTTGATCAGGATATAGGTGATTTGTTTGTTATCAGGGTTGCCGGAAATATAATAGCTCCATCCCTGATCGGCAGCGTAGAATTTGCGGTTACTGCTTTTGGCACAAAGCTTGTATTGGTTATGGGGCATACGCAGTGTGGTGCGATCAGAGCTACCATTGATCATATAGAAAATTCCAATGCCATTTCTTCAGAAAACATCCATGACATTGTAAGTCGCATCAAACCACATATTTTTCCGATAACCCAGATGCCGGTCAGCTATGAGGAAAAATTCACCCGTTCGATAGAAGCGAATGTGTTTGCCTCAGTTGACCAGTTGGCGCATTCCAGCCGCCTTCTGGAAGGGCTGCTCAGTCAGGGGAAAATAAAAATCCGCGGGGCTGTGCTTAATCTGGCAACCGGCAAGGTTGATTTCTGCCATATTTAGCTAATTCTTAACATTTTCCGCTTGTTTTTCCGGTTAATATCTATTATTGTTGGATTGGTTCTTATGATCTTATTAAGAAAGGCAGCGCATGTTATGTCGGAAAATCTAATCTCAGGATTCAGCCCCCCCCCCGGCAAACTGCTTAAGCTGATTACAATCTTATGCTTCGGATTTTCCCTTTCCGTAGCCGCCACCGCTCAAGCCACTACTTATTACATCGCCCCCAACGGAAATAACAGCAATTCAGGCACCAGTGCCGCGCCGTGGCTAACTTTTGCCTATGCTATCCCCAGGCTTAATCCGGGTGATACTCTTTTTTTGAAGGATGGCGAGTATAATAGGAATACAACAGGAATGGTAGCAGTTAATTGCCCTAATGCAGGGAGAAACGGCACTCCATCCGCACCCATTACAATTCAGGCGGAAAATGAGCGCAGGGCATGGCTCAGAGGTGATGGTACTATTGCGATACTAGATATCCAAAGTTGTTCTTACTGGAATATTGTTGGGCTGCGTGCTTCCAACGAGGACAGGGACGGCGGATCAGATGTCTTTTTTGGGGCTTTCAATAGCAACCATATCAACTTCCGTCGCAATCTTCTTTCGAATTCAAACCGTCGCGCTCGTAACCAATCGATGATTACATATAATGGCACTCAATATGGATTGATTGAAGAGAACGAACTGTACAACTACACCCGCCACGGTTTTTTACTTGCGAACTCACCTAACATTGTAGTTCGGCGCAACTACGCCAATAGCCGAGATTATCCGTCATTGGGTGCGGTGGAAGGAATACCCGCCAGCGGCAATAATGGTGGCGATTCTCTGGTGGCTGTATACCCAGGATCAAACAATCTCATTGAGAACAATATTTCTGAAAGAAATGCTTCTGGGTTTAGTATACAAGCTGATGGTAATGATGATGAACGTTTAACTGTCAACAACAGATTTTATGGCAATATATCCCTGAGAGATGGGGCGACAGGAGCACTAAGGATTCGCACCCGGGGGAATACTATACAAGGCATGGCGCAGAACACTCATATGGAGAATCAGGTCGTCATCGATTCAATCGGGTATGGTGGAGATTTCCGCGCCAATAAAAATACTACTGTTACAAACACTTCAATTTTTAACAGTGACGGTTATGGTTTTATTGCACACGCACCAGAGCGTGTGGGCGACGGTTCATCGACAATGGCTATTAGAAATTCATTAGCTGTTGGTAATAGTCTACATGGATTTGGTGTAGTTGATTATTCTGCTTTCAGCGTCACCGCTTCCAACTCTTTTAGCAATGGAACAAACTACTCTCCCGCCTCTCTCGCCAATGGCAACAGGAGTGTTGACCCCGGTCTTGGCTCTTGCAAGGTATTTATTCCTGACGGCAGCCCGATGAAAAATGCTGGGGCAGATGGCGGCGATATTGGCGCGAATATTCTTTGCCGTTATGAAAATGGGGTTTTAACCCAAACCCAGCTATGGGACTGGAGTACCGGACAGTTTCCCTGTGGAGTTAGAATCGCTGGTGTGAATGATATAGCAGGAGATTCCTGTTTCGATGTACATAGACGCCTTAATGTGAATACTAATGGCTGCAACCTTCCTGCCACGCCAAGCTGCAGGCAGCCTGCACCGCCTCCTCCAGCTGGTGGTGGTGGCGGTGGTAGCGTTCCTCCGATTTTGAGAGGTCCTGACGGTGAGGTTTGCCCGAGCGGGTTTTAGTGGGGAATTACAGAAAACTAGATTGTTTGCCACTAAAAGCTTGATTTCTGCCATATTTAGTTAATTCTTAACATTTTCCGCTTGTTTTTCCGGTTAATATCTATTATTGTTGGATTAGTTCTTATGATCTTATTAAGAAAGGCAGCGCATGTTATGTCGGAA
>Ga0105164_10000385_pt1 | contig 32162 bp, 43 predicted proteins | sample VDWuncwatermetaG_FD_89674 | JGI IMG/M metagenome (GOLD analysis project Ga0105164, IMG submission 89674) | Wastewater microbial communities from Netherlands to study Microbial Dark Matter (Phase II) - VDW unchlorinated drinking water | ecosystem: Environmental > Aquatic > Freshwater > Drinking...
GCAGCTTCGTCTGCCATGGCAACAGCAGGGATAGCCAATGCGGCCAGGATCAGTGTGTTCAGTAATTTGCTGTGTGTCATGATGCTTCCTTCCTTGAGATTAAAATAAAAGTGATTTTACGCAACAGGATATAAGCAGAAAGCGTGCCAGAATTGTTTTTCATTTATAAACAGAATACTAAAACAATATGAACGGGAAAGGCAGGACAGAGCGCGCACCATAATGATGCATCTTTGACAAACTGACGCACCAATCGAGAGCAGTCCATTTCAATAAAAAGCATGGCAATCTTGCCGTCATAGTTACCCTCCGGCTTCGGCAGATTAACGATAAGAAGTTACACCGGAATTATTCATGCCAGCGCGGAAATTGCCTCAATGTACGGAAAAATTCAATATCATGGTTGGGCCAAAGCTGTGCCTGCTCCTCATGAGCCAGTCGTTTCAGTTTGCGGATGCTGTCAATTGCCTGATCTTCCCTGTTTTGCCAGCACAGGCCGGGCGCGATTTCCTGCTGCAGATTCTCGGTCAGGTCAGCGGCATCGCCGCAAAGGACGACGGGCGGCCCTTTTGGCAACTCAACCCATAAGGACATATGACCCGCCGTATGTCCGGGTGAGGAAATCGCGCGTAAACCCGGCACCAGATCGTATTCGCCCTGCATGATTTTCAGTGGGTAGTTGCCGGAAAAGTCGGCGGGGAAATAGGCGATGTCAGTTTCGGTTTTTGCCGCCGCCAGCTCATCCTGCTGAACATGTACTTCTTTGCCGCACACATCACACAAACCGCCCGCATGGTCGAAGTGCAGATGACTCAGAAATACCACATCCACGTCGGCAGGGGTCAGTCCAATCTTTGCCAGATGATGCGGCAGGCGTTGCGCCTCGAGCATGTCGGGTGCGCCGAATGCAAAATTTTCCGGGTCGTAATAGTGCGCCCGCTGCACCGGGTCGCTGATCTTGGCATAGTCGCAGCCGACATCGAACAGGACGCGTCCGTTGTTGGTTTCGATCAGATAGGCGAGAACCGGAGCCTCGATAATCTGGCCATGCCCGCGATTGCGCGTGGACAGCGATTTGTCGTAGCGGTGAGTTGCAGTCAGCAACGGCCAAAGACGCAATACCTGAGACATATGAAGCCCCTTTCAGATGTGTTCCGTTATCGGTTCATTGCCCGCAGATTCGCTACGAGCTTCGATGATGGCAGCGCTCAGTATCAGTACGCCACCTGCGATTTCATGCAGGGATAATTGTTCATTGCCTATCAGTACAGCAGAGAAGACGCCCACCACAAGTTCGGTCAGCAGCAGAATAGCTGCCCGGCCGGCGTTCAGACGGGCAACCCCGTAGAATGTGGCCAGTGTACCCGGCAGCACCCAGAACAGCCCGAGTGCGGCGAGTTCCGCGATATGCAGGGCATCAAGTGACGGTGCCGTTTGCCCGTGAAAGGCCATCAGAACGAGCGAGATCACGGCGCACCCGGTAAATACCGCGGCTGCCCTGACCATTTCCGGCAGCGCGTGTCCGGCGCGGATGGCGACGTTGTTAAGCGCAAAGGCAAGGCCGGATGAAAGCGCCAGCAGGTCAACGGATGAGAGCGGAGCTGCAAATATCGCCGGGCCGCCCAGCGTCCAGAACAATCCGCTGAGCGCCAGCAGCAAAGCGATGAGGCGTAGCCGGGTAAATGCTTCAGCCAGAAAAATTCTGGCTGCAATAATGGTCCAGACCGGGGCCAGATAGAAAAGCAGCATCACCCTTACGACGCTGCCTTCGGAGAGTGAGGTGGCAAAGGAGGCATTGGCCCATCCGCCCAGCACGGCGATGAGCAACAACAACCCTTTCTGACTGCGCCAGCCTTGCGCGCTGCGCCAGACAAGAGGTATCAGCACCAGCGCAGAGAGGCCATAGGCGAAAACCTGCACAAAGCCGCTGTGGATGCCGTCCGCATCCAGCGCCTTGAGTGGCCACCAGAACAGTCCCCATAGTACGGAACCGGCAAGCAGTATTGAAATGGCTTTGAGCGGCCGCGCGGGAGTAGGAGTCATTGCCCTTCACGATTTAACAATAAACCCGTATTGAATATGGCGGGAGGCAGGCGGCGATGCTTCCCCGCTGTTGCGGGGAAGCCGAAAGCTTACTTCGATAACGCCTTGACGAAGCGATCATCAATGGTTGAGGGGATTGCAACGGCTTTCTTGATCTGTCCACTTTTGAGCAGGATGGCATTGATGACATCTCCGCTGACGAAATACGACTTGGTGTCCTTGCCCTGAGCAAAGGGCTTTTGCATTTCCTTGAACGGAATGTTGTATACCCCTTTCAGCTGTTCAAGCACCTCCTTGCCCGGCACACCGATAGCTTTGCCGATGATGGCGGCCGCCTCATCCGGCTTTGCCTGCATGAATGCCAGTCCGTCCAGATAAGCCTTGATCAGGCTGGTGATTTCCTTGCCGTTTTTCTGGATATGCACCCCGTCGAATACCAGTACGTCGGCGATCAGGCCGGGTGCTTCCCTGGAAGAATAGATGACATGAAACTTTTTACCCCCCTCCGTGGCAAGAATCTGCGATACATTCGGTTCATAGGTGACGCCAACCTGCACCGCACCGGAGGCCATTGCCGATGGAATCGCTTCCGGTGTCATGTTCACCGGACTGATGTCCTTGTCTGTCATACCGTTGATTTTGAGCGCGTATGAGATCAAAAAATCAGACGGGGAAAGCGGTGCATAAGCGACCTTCTTACCCTTGAGTTCACTGATTTTTGTGATGGATTTGGTGGCAAGTACGGCGTCGCCGCCGTTCGAATAATCAATCGGCATGACCACCTTGAAATCCTGACCCTGGGCAACTGCGCCGATGACCTGATCATAGGTCATCAATGCGCCGTCGACGGCTTTGCTGGCCACAGCCGAGGGCAACATGGCCGGATCGGCAAAGGTTTGCAGCGTGACTTTCAGATCGTATTTCTTGTACATATCCCGGCCCTCCGCCACGTAAAACGGCGCGTAGCCTATCCAGGTGGTCAGGCCCAGTTTGACCGGTGTCACGGCGCAGGCTGAAAAAGAGGCCGACAGCAAAGCTGCAGAGAAGACAAATTTTTTGAATTGCATTTTGATACTCCTTAAGTTGATGAAAATGGTATTGAAACGGATTGCTCTTTACTGACCTGAATACATCAGCACATTGCATGCCAGGGATGCACTGGCGCGGCATTGCCGCGCATCCTCACGGTTTTGCAAAGCGTTTTGCACCTGAACAGGGCAGCAAATCGAATTTGTGCACAGATCTTGTTCACCTGTTGCCGACACGGATTTGAAAATCCCTAAAGTGCGATTTCTCGGTTTTTCCCATCCATGAATTGATTTCCCATAAATCGGCGACTGGCTGATGTGTGAAAGGCAGGGTATGCAGATAACCGTCCGGGCCGAATTCGGGCGTCATCGTTGTGCCCGGATAGCCACGGTCTTGTTGCGAAGCCCAGATCGCCTCCCAGCAGCGCTGGTGCGAGGCCAGCGCTGCGGCATATTCGGGTGCGGCAGGGTGCGGCACTTGCGGCCCCTGGTCGTAGCCGATGCGCGCGTGAATATGCTGAGCGTGGCGTGCCACCTCGAGCACGGCGTCCCATTCCTCATCCAGCTGCCGCTCCAGCACGACCACCCAGTGACTGAAATCGCAGGTAAGACGCGTCTCCGGCAGTCGTTGCAATATGGCCAGTGTCGCCCAGGGATTGAACAGCGAGCGGCTGCGATGCGTCTCGAAGCTGCAAGTGATACCGGCACGTTCGGCAATCTCCCCGGCTTCCCCGAAGAAGCGCACGCTCTGCTCCAGCGTCCAGGCATCACAGCCGCCGATGATGCTCACCGCGCGTGGTGACAGCATCTGCCCGAGTCGCAGCTGACGCTCGACATCGGCAAGATGTTCACCCACCGTAGCCTGCCTGTGCGGAACGTAGCCGCCTGCGGTGACGATCTCCTGGATGTACTCGAGTTGCCTTGACTGCAATGCCTGCAAGAGTTCCTCGCGATAGCCGATTGTGCCGTCCGCCCCGCCTTCCAGGCCGGCAAATCCCGCTTCGACCGCCTGATCTGCTGCCGAGGCGGGCGACCCATGGTGCCCCCACAGCGTCTTGAAGAGTTTCAGTTCCATTTATCTGCTGCCCCGAAGATAATTTCGCCAGCCGCCGAAGTGCGTGATGTCTTCCGCCCCCCCCGATCGCATGTTGTTCGCAGATAAAGCCCTGAACCTGCCCACCGTCTTCCAGCGTGAGTGTGCCGATACCGAGCGGCGCGGGAATGCCCGCGACGAACGAGCCAAATTCGGTTACGGCCATCTCCCACACTTCCAGATCGATGGCGCTGCCACCTGCCGCCACGCGCACCATACCGGGGCGATGCGGCGGTCCGCCCGGCAGTGCATACATCCGGTAGTCCGCGCTGCTGCGTGTATGCGCAACCAGATGGGCACCGCGGCCGGTGAGCTGATGATTCAGCGGCAGACCTTCGAGGTGTGCACCGCAGACCGCCACGCGCACCCGCCCCTCGATCTGCGCCTGTATCGTGGCGTCACCTTCCAGCCTCTGCGCCAGATGCAGCAGCGGCACATCCTGGTGTGCAGGCGCTGCCAGCGTGATGCCGAACGGCAGGCCGTCATTCTGGAATCCGGCCGGAACGGCAACCGCCGAACAATCGAGCAGATTCATGAAATTGGTGTAATAACCCAGATTTGCGTTCAGCCTGACCGGGTCGGCCAGCATCTCGTCTATGCGATAGATGGTTCCCGCCGTGGGCGTGACCATGCAATCGATGGTGTTCCACACCATTTCGGCTTCACGGCGCAGCGCTTCGAGCCGATACATGCCGCTGTAGGCGTCCACCGCCGAGAAGTTTTTCGCGCCGGCGATGATGTCGCGCACCACAGGGTGAATAGCTTCGGAGCGCGTGTCGAAGAATTCGCGGATTGCAGCATAGCGCTCCGCCACCCACGGCCCTTCATACAAAAGGCGCGCTACACTCAGGAATGGCGAAAAATCGATCTCGACCGCAGTACCGCCGATGGCGCGCAGCTCTTCGCAACGCCGGGCGAACAAGGCCGCAGCCTGCCCGTTGCCGAAGAAGGCAAGTTGATCGGCTTGCGGCACACCGAAGCGGAAGGTTTCGGCATGGCCGAAATCGAAACCGTAGCTCTGCACCCGGCGCGAATAGGGATCCTGCTCATCAAAACCTGCGGCGACCGACAGTACGCTGGACGCATCCGCCGTGTTCAGTGCGAAGATGGACACGCAGTCGAGCGAGCGGCAGGCAGGCACCACGCCGCGCGTGGAGACCCAGCCGCGCGTGGGTTTTACGCCCACCAGATTGTTGAACGCGGCAGGTACCCGGCCGGAGCCCGCCGTATCGGTACCCAGACTGAAACTGGCCTGTCCCATCGCCACGGCCACCGCCGAACCGGAGCTTGAGCCGCCGGAGATGTATTCGGCATCATAGGCATTGCGGCAGGCGCCAAAGGGCGATCGTGTGCCGTTCAGGCCGGTGGCGAACTGATCCAGGTTGGTCTTGCCGAGCGGGATCGCGCCCGCATCGATCAGGCGCTGCACCACGGTGGCGTGACGTTGAGGGATATAGGCATATTCCGGACAGCCGGCCGTGGTCGGCGCACCCGCAAGGTCGATGTTGTCCTTGATCGCGAACGGGATGCCGTACAGCGGCAGGTTGGCCGGATCCCTGTCCTGAAGCGCAGTCACGTATTTTTCTGTTTCTTGCAATGACAGGCGGTGTATCCAGACGCGGTTTGGATCGTCACCGATGTGTTCGAAAATCTGCTCCACCACTTCCAGCGGGTGGCGCTTTCCTGTCAGATAGCTGTGACGCAACGAATGAATGTCAAGACTGTAATTCATAGCACATCACCTTGAATAACCAGCAAATCCTGCCCTGCGGCGACCTGTCCGCCGGTACGGCAATACAGCTGCACGATCTCGCCGTCGCAGGGGGCGACCACGGCGATCTCCATCTTCATCGACTCAATGACGACCAGCGTATCGCCCGCCTTCACCTGGCTGCCGCGCTCGACCGGGATGGCCCACACGTTGCCTGCGACATGCGCGGCGACGGCACGCCCTCCCGGCGGCAGGTCCAGTTCGCTGTCGGTTCCGGCTTCCGCCACGGTGGCATCCGATGCATATTCGGCCTGACCGCTGGCCTTCCACATCTCTCGCTCCGCGGCGAAGGCGGCGCGTTGCGTATCGCGGAACGTGCTGATCGCTTCGTCGTTGACCTGCAGATAGTGGTTGTACTGCTTCAGACTGAAGGTGGTCTCTTCGATGTTGAGTTCGAAGCGCCCGGCCACGAAGTCCTCGCGCATCTTGAGCAGTTCCTGCTCCGATACCGGATAGAAGCGGATCTGGTCGAAGAAGCGCAGCAACCACGGTTGCTGAAAATCCGCCGTCTGCTTGTAACGGTTCCACATCTGCACGGTGCGGCCGACGAACTGGTAGCCGCCGGGGCCTTCCATGCCGTACACGCACATATAGGCGCCGCCGATGCCGACCGCATTCTCCGGCGTCCAGGTGCGTGCCGGGTTGTATTTGGTGGTGACCAGCCGGTGGCGCGGATCGAGCGGCGTGGCGACCGGTGCACCGAGATAGACGTCGCCCAGCCCCATCACCAGATAACTGGCATCGAAGACGATATTCCTCACTGTCTCGATGTCTTCTATCCCGTTGATGCGCCTGATAAATTCAATATTGCTCGGACACCACGGCGCATCCTTGCGCACCGACTGCATGTATTTTTCGATCGCAAGCCGGGTGGAAGGGTCGTCCCACGACAGCGGCAAATGCACGATGCGGGTCGGCACCTGCATGTCAGCGATCGGCGGCAGCAGCGATTCCGCAGCGATCAAGGCCTGCAGCAGCGTGTCGCGCGACAACACGCGGCCGTCGAAATGCACCTGCAAGGAGCGTATGCCGGGCGTGAGATCGAGTATCCCCGTCAATTTTCCGTCAGCCATCGCCTGCTCTGCCCACTGCATCAGCGCATGGACGCGGAAGCGCAGGTTAAGGTCGAGCACCGGCGGGCCGTATTCGATGAGCAGATTGCGATCTCCCGACTGACGATAGACCACCTGCACCTGATCGCTGCTTTCAGGAATGCTGTGCACGACGGGGCTGCCCAACTCCTGCGCGAGCGGATGCACGCGCGGCTTTTTCGGCAATTTCAGCTGCGCGATGCTCGCATCCTGCCACAGCTCCAGACCACTTGCCTGTTCCGGCGACATGAAGCAAAAGCGCACCGTGTCGCCGGGTCTTAGCTGCCCCATCTTCCAAAGTTCGGCCTGAACGATGGTCACCGGACAGACGAAGCCGCCCAGACTCGGGCCGTCAGGACCGAGGATCACCGGCATGTCGCCGGTGAAATCCACCGCACCGATGGCATAGGCGTTGTCGTGGATGTTGGACGGATGCAGCCCGGCTTCGCCGCCATCCTGACGCGCCCATTCCGGCTTCGGGCCGATCAGGCGCACGCCGGTGCGGCTGGAGTTGTAGTGCACCTCCCAGTCGGTGGCGAAAAAGGTCTCGATGTCGGCGGGAGTAAAGAAATCCGGCGCACCATGCGGGCCGTACAGCACGCCGATCTTCCAGTGATGGCCATATTCGGGAAGCAGGTCATCAGACAGCACGCATTCAACGCCTGACACCGGAGCACGCCCCAGATGCAGCACATCGCCGGTGCGCAGGGTGCGGCCGCCGTGGCCGCCGAACTGACCCAGCGTGAAGGTCGATTTGCTGCCCAGATAATCCGGCACATCAAAACCACCCGCCACCGCCAGATAGCTGCGGCATCCGCCGCCCGTCACCGACCTGAGGCGCAACACGCTGCCCGCCTTGACCGCATGGCTGCGCCAGAAGGCCAATGGCTCGCCATCGAGTTCGGCAGCCATCAAAGCACCGGTCAGCGCGATGACGGTATCGGCATTGAAGCGCAAAGTAGGTCCGGACACGGTCAATTCAAGCCCCGCCGCATCCTCATTATTTCCCAGCAGCCGGTTGGCAAGCCGGAAAGCCAGACCATCCATCGGGCCCGACGGCGGCACCCCGATGTTCCAGTAACCGGTGCGTCCCGGATAGTCCTGTATCGTGCTCTGCACGCCAGGCTCGATCACATCCAGCGTATTGGGGTGATAGTGGAAACCGTTCAGATAGCGGGTAGTCTGGCGTCCCTCGGCAAACACGGGGTCACGCACGATCTGGCGCAGGTAATCGAGATTGGTCTCGATGCCGTCCACGCGCGTTTCGCTCAGCACATCGCGCATCTTCTCCAGCGCGGATTCGCGGTTCATCGCCCTGACGATGATCTTGGCGATCATCGGGTCGTAATAGGGCGGAATCTCGCTGCCGCGTTCCACCCAGGTCTCATTGCGTGCATTGTCCGAAAACACCACGCCGCTTAACACGCCGCTGGAAGGCTGGAAGTTCTTGTTTGGGTCTTCCGCATACAGACGCACCTGTATCGAGGCGCCCTTGGGTTTGATCTGTACCGAATCGAGCGCAGGCAGCTCGCCCGCCGCCTGCAACACCATCCATTCGACCAGATCGATGCCGGTGACTTCTTCGGTGACGCCGTGTTCGACCTGCAAGCGGGTATTGACTTCGAGGAAGTAGAATTCGCCGTTATTGGCATCGAATACGAATTCCACCGTTCCCGCCGACTGATACTGCACGGCACGGCCAAGATTCACGGCGGTATCGAGCAGGTGTTTTCTGACCGCAGGGGTGATATTGGGCGCAGGCGTCTCTTCGATGACCTTCTGGTTGCGGCGCTGCACCGAACAGTCGCGTTCGCCCAGTGCGATCACGCCGCCACGGCCGTCACCGAACAGCTGCACTTCGATGTGGCGCGCATGTTCGACGTATTTCTCCAGATAGATGCCCGCATCCTTGAAGTTCGCCCGGGCGAGCCTGTCCACCGATCTGAAATCCTCAGCCAGTTCATCCGCGCTCCAGCACAGTCGCATGCCGATGCCGCCACCGCCTGCGGTGCTTTTGATCATCACCGGATAGCCGATGCGCGAAGCTTCGGCGTGCGCGTGACCGACATCAGTCAGCAGACCGCTGCCCGGCAGCAGCGGCACCCCGTTCTGTTCGGCCAGTTCGCGCGCGGTATGTTTCAGGCCGAAACGGCGCATCTGATCGGGTGTCGGTCCGATAAACACCACACCCGCGTCAGCGCACTGCTCGGCAAAAGAGGCGTTTTCCGACAGGAATCCGTAACCCGGATGAATCGCCTGCGCACCCGTTTCCAGCGCCACTTCCAGGATGCGCTCGCCGCGCAGATAACTCTCGGCAGCAGCTGCGGCGCCGATGCATACGGCTTCGTCCGCCATCTGCACATGCAGCGAGCGTGCATCCGCCTCGGAGTACACCGCAACGGACTGGACACCCATCTTTTTCAGGGTGCGGATGATGCGGCAGGCGATTGCGCCGCGGTTGGCTATCAAGACTTTATCGAACATGGTTACTCACCTGTGTCGCAGGTCGTCCTGCGTATTGGTCATGCACCCGGCCGTCCGGATGCGCGTTTTCATTGTGCGGCTGCATCCCAGATCAGCAACTGCACCGGGGTCGGGTCATAGGCGTTGCACGGATTGTTCAGTTGCGGGCAGTTGGAGATCAGCACGAACACATCCATCTCGGCGCGCATCTCCACATATTTACCCGGTGCGGAAATGCCGTCCTCGAAGGTCAGCTCGCCCTGCGGCGTCACTGGCACGTTCATGAAAAAGTTCACGTTAGCGGTCAGATCGCGCTTATCCATTTGAGTTTTCCCCGGGCCGCAATCGCAATGCCCCAGCGCATGCAGGAAACTGTCGCGGCAGCTGTGCATATACTTCTTGTCGACGGCATAGCGCACAGAGTTGCTCTCGGCCGCACAGGCGCCGCCCAGCGTGTCGTGACGCCCGCAGGTGTCGGCTACGATGGTCATCAGCACGCGGCCCTCGGTGGACATCAGCTGCGTCCCGGCAGTCAGATAAAGATTGCCCTGTTCGCGGATGGTATCCACGGCGCTGTAGCGCTCCTCCGGGTTGCGGGCGTTGTAGAACAGCGTGTCCACCGCCTGATTGCCCTCCAGATCGAGGATGCGGAACACCTGTCCGCATTTGACTTCATGCAGCCAGGATTCACCGGCGGGCAGCACATGGTTATAGCTCGCCTGGCTGGGGTTCAGATTGCTTTCAACGATAGCCATGTTCTCTCCTAACGGTACAGCAATTCAGTGTTGTAAAACCCGCGCACATTCTCCGGGCGGTGATTGCGACAGTAGTCATTCTCGGCGGGTACGCCGCAGCGCCAGGCTTCAAGCAATACCGGCCGGGGGTCATATTTCGGGTTCGGGTCCATCGGATGCGGACAGGCCGACATTACGACCAGCGTATCCATCTCGAAACGCAGCTCGACGAAGTCCCCGGCAGCGCTGTGGCCGCACTGATAGTGCAGGCCGCCCTCCTCGTCCGCGCTTACCTTGCTGAAGAAGTTGATGTTGGGCACGATGTCGCGCCGGCCCAGTCCCCACTTGCCAAGCTCAATGATCATGCTGTCGGTTGCATTGCGGTGCATCGCGTTGCGGGCATGCTGGTAATCGGCACGGCCGTATTTCTTCTCGACCAGTGTGGCGTTGCTCATGCCGCAGATCGTGTCGTGCCAGCCGACGCTGTCGCCGATGACGGAAGCCAGCACGCGCCCCATGTCGGAATAACAGACAAAGCCACGACTCAGATGCGCGGTATGCTGCGCCTTGAGCGTATCGGCCATGTTGTAGCGTTCCAGTTTCTCGTCCCGGTTGTAAAGCAGCGTCGACAGGTTCGCGCCGCCTTCCAGATCGGTGAGGCGAAGCGCCGTGCCGCGTTTCATCTGGAAAGAGCAGTGCGCACCACCGGGGAGTGTTTCCTCCCACAAGGTGTTCATTTTGGATAAGGGTTCAGTCATGGCATTCCTTTCTTTAGTCAGTTTCAGCCTGCCGGGTCATGCGCTCAAGAAGCTCCAGGTCGGTGCGCATGCCCGCTGTTTCACGGATACGGGTCAGGATGGCTTTTTTCTGTTGCAGGAATTCCGGCGACAGCTTCATGTCCTGATCGCGCTGCGCGGGCAGCTCGACCTCACAGATGCTGTCGACCCGACCCGGGCGGGGCGCCAGCACCACCACGCGCTGCCCCAGATAGATCGCCTCTTCCACATCGTGCGTGACGAACACGATGGTGGTCTTCTCCAGTTTGGAGACATGCAGGATCATGTCGTGCATCACTTCGCGGGTCTGCGCGTCCAGCGCGCCGAACGGCTCGTCCATCAGCAATATCTGCGGCCTGGGCAGCAGCGCGCGTGCAATGGCGACACGCTGCTGCATTCCGCCCGAGAGCTGATTGGGATAGGCGTTCCTGACGTGGTTCAGCCCCATCAGATCGATCAGTGCATCGGCGCGTCCCGAGGCGACCTCGACATCCGCGGAGGTGATGTCATCGCGGTTGATTTGCAGCAGGCGGGTGAACTTGATGTTTTCCATCACCGTCAGCCACGGATACAGGCTGTAGTGCTGAAACACCATGGCGCGATCCACGCCGGGACCGGTAATCTCGGTTTCGTCCACCCGGATGCGGCCGGAAGTGAGCGTCTCCAGCCCGCCTATGCAGCGCAATAGCGTGGATTTTCCGCAGCCCGATGCCCCGACGAAGGTGACAAATTCATTGCCGCCGATTTGAAGATTCACATCCTGCAACGCAACGATCCCGGAGAAGGTCTTGCCGGCACTTTCGATATTGATTTTGCAATTCATGAGGCGTCCTATTTTTTGTACAGCCACGGGAAATTTTTGCGATGCAGCCAGCGGAAGAGCTGATCGATTGCCAATCCGATGAGCCCGATCAGGATGATCCCGGCGAAAATTTTGTCTGTCTGCATGAAGCGTTGTGCCCTCAGGATGGCATAGCCCAGGCCCGAATTGGCTGCAACCAGCTCCGCCACGACAAGATAGGTCCATGCCCAGCCCATGGTGACGCGCAGCGTGTCGAGCAGGGCGGGTTTGGCGGATTGAATGATGACCAAAGAGACGATCTCGCTGCGCGTGGCGCCCATGGTTTGCGCGGCTTCGATTTGCGTGACAGGAACCCGGCGCACATCTTCGGCGATCATCAGCACCATCTGGAAGAAGGTGCCGATGAAGATGATGGCGATCTTGGAACTTTCATCAATGCCAACCCATAGCATGACCAGCGGAATGAAGGCGACCGCGGGCATGTAACGGATGAAGTCGGTCAGGGGTTCGAGCAGGGCCTGTACCGGCCGGTATGAGCCGATCATGATCCCGAGCGGGAGGGCGAGTACTGCCGACAGGGCAAAACCGGCCGCAACGCGATAGGTGCTGATCCACATGTCGCCGAGCAGGTCGTCTTCCCTGAGCCAGCTGTACAGCCGTGAAAGCACGTCAATGGGGCCGGGCATGAAGACCTTGTCCATCAGCCCGCTTCCGGACAACCACCACCATGCGCCAAGCGGCAGCAGCATGCCAGTCAGCGCGAATAACAGGTAGGCGCGCGGACTCAGATGACCGCGTATCACCCAAAGCGCATTCCAAGCCATAATGAGTCTGCGATGAAACATCATACAAATACCCCTAAAAAAATAGCCCGGGAGAGCGCCAAAAAAATCTGGTCGCAATCTCCCGGGCTTTTATCCCTCCGTGAAGTCTCATCATCGACAAGACCGAAAACTCTCGGACCAGACGCCACCAATCGATGATTGACAGCCGGAACCCTAGTTTTTCTGCGAGTAGACAATTGTCATAATCGTCTTCTCGCAATGACATAAGCATTAACTGTGCCACTGCCAGAAATACTGCATATACCCAGTTCTTCAGCTAGTTTTTACAGGTTGCATGCACCGAATAAGCACATAATCTCTTTCGATCGCACCATATTGATGCAGAGCATATGCCCGTCTGACACTCAAACCGGAACAGATCGGTCATGCTTAACCGATTGTCGGCAGCGATGCGAAATGCAGGCGTTCTACTTGCAGATTGATCACAGCGTCCTGCTGCGTAGCGACGACCGGGACATCTGACGATGTGCAGCCATTTCATCCAACTGATTCCGAGTTTCGTCAGGCAAGCCCCCCTCAGGATGACCCAATTGCGACTGCGGCGAGAGCTGCATGAGATAAAAACGACAAAGGCAACGTAACCATTTGATTACATTGCCTTTAAATTGGTGGTGATAGGTGGATTTGAACCACCGACCCCAGCGTTATGAGTGCTGTGCTCTAACCAACTGAGCTATATCACCGATGAGGGCGGCATTATCCTGAGCTCAGCGTATCTTGTCAATGGCAAGATACAGATTTAAGCTCACTTGCAGCAAAATCCTTTTGCAAAACGTTCAATTTAGCGCTTAATTGTTCATCCGCGCCCTTTATTACGAATAGCACAGCACGACTTTTACCCGCCCGCTCGCCGATTTTTGCCGAGATCACGCCTTTGCTGCGCAATCCCTGCAGAAATTTTTCCGCAGAATCGCGACTCTTGAATAAACCTAACGAAATTGAATTAAACCATTCACCCGCTTCCTGTACCAGGAAATAGTCTGTCACACCACGCGCTTTGAGCTGTGCTAATTTCTGGTTAATTGCAACTTTATCCTTAGGCGCTGCGATGTACACCCAGAAACCGATTACCCGATCAATATCACGCAGACTCAATTTTTGCCCCAGCGACAATTTATCTAAAGCCTTTGTGGCCCGTTCCAGATCCTGACCCGAAAACTCACCCCACTCAAAGCAGGATCCCGCCAAAGGAGGAACAGCGCTCCGCAGCGGTGCAGGGGCAGGAGCAGGTGCAGGTGCAGGTGCAGGTGCAGGAGCAGGAGCAGGAGCAGGAGCAGGTGCAGGAGCAGACTGAGCCGTGACACTAACAGGGGCTGATTGCGCCTGCAGATTCTCTCCAGCGATAAGCGTAATTTTTTCAGGATTCAGCGTACTCAATACCTGCGCCGCTTTGCCGCCATCGAACAGACCCGATTGCATCACCGCGAAAAAAATCAAATTCAGAACAATTAAAATCCAAAAAAATATTTTCATACGTCATCCTGTGCGATTAGCAACAATCCCTTAAGCACTAAATTATCCACTTGCATTACCGGCAGACTCAGGTGAGGTGACAACAGACATGCCGCACCGCCGCTGAGCAAGACCGGCGCGTTAACCACATCCAGCAAAGCGTACTGACGCTGTATAGCACCACAAGCGGCCTGAATCGCCCCGCTCAATAGCGCATCAGCCGTATTGCGCGGAAATGGCGAATAACTGCCGCCAGAGACCTGCAGGCGAGCCGTCCCTTCAAACAGACTGCGCTGCATTAACTCGATTCCCGGCATAATCAAGCCACCCATAAATTCGCCACAGCCTGAAATTGCATCAATAGTCGTGGCCGTGCCGCTGACAACCACCAGACATGCAGTACCTGCATGCTGCCAGGCGGCAATCAGCGCAGCCCAACGGTCACTGCCCAACTGCCCGGGGAAAGCATAGCCGTTTTTTACACCACACTGCTCAGCCTGCGAAACAATGAATTTCGGCACCAGATGACGGGCAGCGCACGCCTCCCTGATACGACTTTCAACTTCGACACCGGCTACATTGCTGACATAGACCTCGTGCACATCAAAAGCATCACTCAGTTCGATGGCTTGATTAATGGGATACGTAACCGCGGACAACCAGGTATCACCCGCCACCCAGGCCAGCTTGATATTCGTATTGCCTGCATCAATCAGCAATCTCATGACAGCCCGAATCCAATTTCACCGGAATTAAATTGCCTGAGACCCGCCTGCGTTTCAAGAAGCAGTTCGCCTCCTTCACTGACGCCGCGCGCAATGCCACTGACCATGCTGCCATCCGGCAAATGCAACTGCACAGGCATATTCTGCTGCGCGTGATGCGTAGTCCATTCAGCACGCAATGCAGAAAAACCGCGCTTAGAAAACACATTCAAGACCTGTTCCAGTTCCTGCAAAAGGGCGGCTAGCAACAGGTTGCGGGACACAGGGCCCGGGCAGACCTGATCGATTGATGAGACGGGCTGCGTAATCTCGCGTTCGATTAGCCGCGGCAGCGTGCAGTTAATGCCGATACCGATCACCACCGCGCTCGGGCCATACATATCGCCCTGCGCTTCAATCAGCACACCACCGAGTTTGCCGAATGGCGTCAGAATATCGTTAGGCCATTTCAGCCCCACGCCCTTCGCACCGAAACGATTAAGCGCCCGCACGACGGCCAGACCGACAACCAGACTCAATCCGGACAGCGCATTCAGACCGCAATCGAAACGCCACAACAACGAAAAAGTCAGGGCATTTCCCAAACCGGAATGCCAGACTCGTCCGATGCGACCACGTCCTGCCGTTTGCAACTCCACCGCAAGCACGCTCCCGCTTTGTGCACCCTGGGTCGCACGACGCAGCAACTCGGTATTACTTGAAGTGGCCTGCTGTAAAATTTCAAGGTGAAAAACGGCCCGGGAATCGGTCAAGAACCCGGCCACCTCATCCGCATCCAGGAAACACCAGGGCTGGGCTAGCCGGTAACCGCGTCCGCGTATGCGCTGCAACAGCACACCATAATCAGCCACGTCCTGCAGGAGATTGAACACCGTTGCGCGCGACACGCCCAACGCCACCCCCAATGCATCCCCTGAGTGAAACTCACCATCTGCCAGCAGTCGCAATAATTGCCAGGTACGCGAATTCATCCGTCAGCGCTTAGCAATAACAAAAATCAGACGTTAAACAAAAAATTCAATACGTCGCCATCCTGCACCACATAGTCTTTTCCTTCGACGCGCATTTTTCCCTTTTCCTTGGCACCGGATTCACCACCACAGGCGATAAAATCGTTGAATGAAATGGTTTGCGCACGAATGAAACCCCGTTCAAAATCGGTGTGAATCACGCCTGCGGCCTGGGGTGCTGTATCACCCTTATGAATCGTCCACGCGCGGACTTCCTTCACGCCGGCAGTGAAATAGGTTTGCAAACCCAGCAGATCGTAACCTGTACGGATCAACTTGTTCAAACCCGGCTCCTCGAGCCCAAGATCGGCCAGAAATTCAAGCTTATCGGCATCATCGAGATCAGCCAGTTCAGCTTCAATCTTGGCACAAAGCGCAACCACCGGCGCGCCCTCTTTCGCAGCATGCTCACGCAGGCGATCAAGATGCGGGTTGTTTTCAAAACCGTCTTCGGTCACATTACCGACATACATCGCAGGTTTGATCGTCAAAAGACAAAGCGGTTTGATGATTTCCTTGTCGTCATCGCTCAACCCCGCCGTGCGGGCAGGCATCCCTTGATTCAGGTGAGGCAACAATTTTTCCAGCACAGCAACAAGTTTCTGAGCATCCTTGTCGCCCGATTTGGCTTTCTTGCCTTCGCGCTGCAGCGTACGCTCAACACCCGCCATGTCCGCTAAAGCAAGCTCAGTCAGGATAACTTCAATGTCAGATAAGGGGTCGATGCGACCGGACACATGAACAACATTCTCGTCTTCGAAGCAGCGAACCACATTCACGATTGCATCCGTTTCACGGATGTTGGCAAGAAACTGATTGCCAAGCCCCTCACCTTTGGAAGCACCTGCGACCAGACCTGCAATATCGACAAATTCAACAATTGCAGGCTGCATGCGCTGGGGCTTTACAATTTTAGCCAATTCATCCATACGGGGATCAGGTACTTCGACAATCCCCACATTGGGTTCAATTGTACAAAATGGGTAGTTTTCAGCAGCAATACCCGCCTTGGTCAAGGCGTTAAAAAGAGTGCTCTTACCAACGTTAGGTAAGCCTACGATGCCGCATTTCAAACTCATCTTGTTTCCTTGATATTCAATATATAGTTAATTGTAACACCGGGCACCGGCATAACCGCGATGACGATGCCCGTAAACTCAGATTGCAACGCCCTTGTCGTCGAACATTCCCTCAAACAAAATCGAACTCAGATAGCGCTCGCCTGAGTCGGGCAGAATGACGACGATCGTTTTACCGGCATTTTCCGGGCGATGCGCGAGCCTCACAGCAACGGCAACAGCCGCGCCGCAAGAAATGCCGGACAACAAGCCCTCCTCACGCGCGAGCCGGCGCGCATACAGCACCGCATCCTCGTTACTGACCTGCTCAACCTGATCGACCAGCGACATATCCAGCGTATCGGGAACAAAGCCCGCGCCTATGCCCTGTATCTTGTGAGGACCGGGTTTGAGCGGTTCACCTGCTCGCGACTGAGTCAGAATAGGACTGGCAGAAGGCTCGACGGCCACGGACGTAATTGCACGCCCCATGGTATTTTTAATGTATCGGGAAATACCTGTGATAGTGCCGCCCGTACCGACACCTGAGACCAGAATGTCGATCTTGCCATCGGTGTCGTTCCAGATTTCAGGACCTGTAGTCTGTTCGTGGATAGCCGGGTTGGCAGGATTTTTGAACTGCTGCAGCAATACATACTTATCAGGATCAGAGGCCGCGATCTCTTCGGCCTTAGCAATCGCGCCATTCATCCCCTTTGCGCCTTCAGTCAACACCAGCTTCGCACCATAGGCGACCAGCAACTTGCGTCGTTCAATGCTCATGGTTTCGGGCATGGTCAATGTCAGCGGTATACCGCGTGCGGCAGCAACAAAGGCCAGCGCAATACCCGTATTACCACTGGTCGGTTCAACCAGTTGTTTGCCCGCACCTAGCATACCGCGACGATCCGCATCAGCCACCATCGCAGCGCCAATACGACATTTGACGGAATAAGCAGGATTGCGGCCTTCAATTTTGGCCAGAATCGTAGCGGGTGCACCATCTGAGATTCGATTAAGCCGGACTAGAGGGGTGCGGCCGATGGATTTTGAATTATCTTCGAACCAGTTTGACATATTGCCTCCATAAGGACTTTAAATACGACACGAAAACATATACACGCCGAGCATAATAGCAAAAAGCGGACTGTGAACAGTCCGCTTTTCGTTCAAAACATAACCTGACGGCTATTTACTCAGCATCAACCACTTCAGCATCTGCCGGGCGATCCATCAATTCGACCAGTGCCATAGGCGCATTGTCACCTTGACGGAAACCAAACTTCAGAACGCGCAGATAACCACCGTTACGAGTTGCATAGCGTGGGCCTAGCTCATCAAACAGTTTGCTTACCATTTCGCGGTCACGCAAACGGGCAAAAGCAAGACGGCGATTAGCCAGAGTTGGAGTCTTACCCAGCGTCAGGATAGGTTCTGCAACACGACGCAGTTCCTTAGCCTTAGGCAGAGTAGTCTTGATGACTTCGTGGCGCAACAGTGAAACGGTCATGTTGCGAAACATTGCCAGACGGTGACTGCTGGTACGGTTGAGTTTTCTTAAACCTAAACGGTGACGCATAATTTGCCTCTCTTAAACTTCAGTTATTACACTAATGGCGACACTGCAACATTAAGCTGCAGCGACAGGCCAGTTTTCCAGTTTCATGCCCAGCGACAAATTGTGCTCAGCAAGAACCTGCTTGATCTCATTCAGAGACTTGCGGCCCAGATTAGGGGTGCGCAACAAATCGTTTTCGCTGTACTGAATCAGATCGCCGATGTAATGAATACTTTGCGCTTTCAGACAGTTAGAAGAACGTGGAGTCAACTCCAGATCATCAACCGGACGAAGCAGGATAGGATCAACCTGAGGCACATGTTCTTTTTCAACAACAGGCTCAGTCCCTTCCAAAGCTGCAAACACGGAGAACTGATCAACAAGAATACGCGCAGCATTGCGAATCGCCTGCTCAGGATCAATCGAACCATTGGTCTCGATCGTCATGATCAGCTTGTCAAGATCGGTACGCTGTTCAACACGCGCACTTTCAACCGCATAGCTCACACGACTCACCGGGCTGAACGAAGCATCGAGTGCAATATGACCCACTGCACGCGTTTCATTCGGCAACTGACGTGAAATCGCTGAAACATAACCACGGCCTTGCTCAACCTTGATCTGCATGTCCAGCTTACCGCCGGCAGTCAGATGCGCAATCACATGATCAGGATTCAAGACTTCAACTTCAGCATTCGAACTGATATCAGCCGCAGTCACCACACCAAAGCCTTCCTTTTTCAAGGTCAGCACAACTTCCTTGACACCGTGCAGACGCAATACAACACCTTTGAGGTTCAACAGAATGTCAACGACATCCTCCTGAACACCATCAATCGTTGCGTACTCATGCAAAACACCCGCCATCTTGACTTCGGTGGGTGCAGCACCCGCCATCGAGGAAAGCAAAATACGACGCAGCGCATTACCGAGCGTATGGCCGAAACCACGTTCAAAAGGCTCCATGACCACTTTAGCCTGGGTCTCGGAAATCTTTTGAACTTCAATAATGCGAGGCTTCAAAAAATCATTGTTATACATAAGCTACTCCGCGTGGATTACTTGGAATACAACTCAACCACGAGATGCTCGTTGATGGTTGCAGGCAGTTCAGCACGTTGTGGGTTGGCTTTGAATGTACCCTTAAACGCCTTCGTATCCATTTCGATCCATTCAGGGAAACCACGTGTTTCAGCGGCTGCAATAGCTGCTTTAATACGCAATTGAGCCTTAGACTTTTCAGCCACTTCAACTACGTCACCTGGACGAACTTGATAGGAAGGAATGTTTACACGCTTGCCGTTAACCAGCAAACCATTGTGACGTACAACCTGACGTGCTTCAGCGCGAGACGCACCAAAACCCATACGGTACGACACATTGTCCAGACGTGCTTCCAGCATTTGCAGCAATGATTCACCGGTAATGCCTTTTGCAGCAGCTGCACGCTTGTAAACAAGACGGAACTGACGTTCAAGTACGCCATAAATACGGCGAACCTTTTGCTTTTCGCGCAACTGACCACCGTACTCGGACAAGCGTGAATTACGACGCTGACCATGCTGACCAGGTGGATATGCACGGCGCTCGAAAGCACACTTATCGGTAAAGCATTTTTCGCCCTTCAGAAAGAGCTTTTCGCCCTCACGACGGCACTTACGGCATTTTGCATCAAGATTTCTAGCCAAGATCAACTCCCAAATAAATTAGATACGACGCTTTTTAGGCGGACGGCAACCGTTGTGCGGTACCGGCGTAATATCAGAAATGCTTGTGATCTTAAAACCAGCTGCATTCAATGCACGTACTGTAGATTCACGACCAGGACCTGGGCCCTTGATACGCACTTCAATATTCTTAACACCACATTCAGCAGCAGACTTGCCGACAACTTCAGCAGCAACCTGAGCAGCAAATGGTGTACTCTTACGCGAACCTTTAAAACCATTCGCGCCACTCGTGGACCATGCCAATGCATTACCTTGGCGATCCGTGATAGTTACGATAGTGTTATTGAAGGACGCGTGAACGTGAGCAATTCCTTCAACCACATTCTTTTTAACTTTCTTACGCACTTTCGTGCTTGGCTTAGCCATAATTCAATCCTCAAATGCGTTAAAGCAAACTTACTTCTTAGAACCGGAAATAGCTTTACGCGGACCTTTACGTGTACGCGCATTTGTGCGAGTACGCTGTCCGCGACAAGGAAGACCACGACGATGACGCACACCGCGATAGCAACCCAAATCCATCAGACGCTTGATGTTCATCGTCGTTTCGCGACGAAGATCACCTTCTACTGTGAATTTTGCAACTTCATCGCGCAGCTTTTCAACCTCTGCGTCAGTCAGATCTTTCATCTTGACGCTTGGTGTTACACCAGCTGCCGCGCAAATAGCTTGCGAGCGAACTCGTCCGATACCATAAATTGCAGTTAAAGCAATTACAGCGTGTTGATGGTTTGGGATATTTACCCCTGCAATACGTGCCATGCAGCTACCCTATCTTTAAAAAACGAAAATTATATCATCAAAAACCAAAGTATAAAAATTAACCTTGGCGTTGCTTGTGACGTGGCTCAGTGCAAATTACACGCACAACACGTTTACGAATAACGATCTTGCAATTACGGCAGATCTTTTTTACTGATGCTTGAACTCTCATTTGCTTCTCCTAACTACTAACTATTAACTATTTGGCACGGAATACGATACGAGCACGGCTCAAATCGTATGGAGTTAACTCCACCGTTACCTTATCGCCAGGCAAAATACGAATATAGTGCATACGCATTTTTCCTGAAATATGACCCAATACAACATGACCATTTTCCAGCTTGATACGGAAAGTTGCATTTGGCAACGATTCCTCGATCTCACCTTGCATCTGAATTACATCTTCTTTTGCCATTAGCGTGACAACCCACCTTTAAAATTAGCCTTTTTCAGCAAATTATCATACTGGTGCGTCATCAAATACGACTGCACTTGCGCCATGAAATCCATTGTAACCACTACGAGAATCAACAATGACGTTCCACCGAAGTAAAAAGGCACGTTGAATTTCACAACAAGAAACTCAGGCAACAGACAAACCAGCGTGATATAGACAGCTCCGATCAACGTCAGACGCAACATGATCTTTTCAACATATTTTGCAGTTTGTTCACCTGGACGAATTCCCGGCAAAAAAGCACCGCTCTTCTTCAGATTATCTGCTGTTTCTTTAGGGCTAAAAACCAAAGCCGTATAGAAAAAACAGAAGAACAAAATCGCTGCGGCATAAGCCAGAACATAGACAGGCTGACCGGGAGACAACATCTGACTTGCGTCTTTAAGCCATCCCATACCGGGCGAGTTACCAAACCAGCCTGCTATAGTTGCAGGAAACAAGATCATGCTTGAAGCAAAAATAGGAGGAATCACACCCGCCATGTTCAGCTTCAGCGGCAGATGTGAACTCTGCCCGCCATAGACCTTATTTCCAACCTGACGCTTGGCATAATTGACCAGTATCTTGCGCTGACCCCGTTCAACAAATACGACCAGCGCAGTAACAGCGATCGCACCGATGAACAAAAACAGCACCAGCGGTATAGAAAAGGCACCAGTACGGGCCAGTTCCAGCGTACTGCCGATTGCATTTGGTAAACCCGCAGCGATACCAGCAAAAATGATCAACGAAATACCGTTGCCCAATCCGCGTTCAGTAATCTGCTCACCTAACCACATCAGAAACATGGCACCGGTCACAAGCGTAATCATTGTCGTCATCTGGAACATCGAGCCTGGATGAAGAACCAGACCTGGCTGAGCCTGAAGCGCAACTGAAATACCAAACGACTGAAATACCGCCAGACCGAGCGTACCGTAACGCGTGAACTGGGTAATCTTGCGACGACCAGACTCACCCTCTTTTTTCAATTGCTCAAGATACGGTACTGCTATCGCCGCCAGCTGCATGATGATCGATGCCGAAATATACGGCATGATACCCAGTGCAAACAGTGTAAATCGCGACAGTGCGCCACCCGAGAACATGTTGAACATGCCAAGGATGCCGTTTTTCTGTGTCTTGAACAAGTCGGCCAGTACAACAGGATCAATTCCAGGAACAGGGATATGCGCACCGATACGATACACAACCAATGCTCCCAGCAGGAACCAAAGACGGCTGCTTAAATCACCGTATTTGGCCTTTGGGACGTCCTTAGCAACTTTGCTCACAATCAGCCTTTATTCTGCGATGCTACCGCCAGCCGCTTCAATCGCTGCACGAGCACCAGCAGAGACCAGCAAGCCTTGCAGTACAACTGCACGGGTAATTTCGCCACAAAGAAATACTTTAGCACCGAGTGCGCCAGCACGAACCAGACCTGCTTGCTTGAGCGACAGCAAATCAATTGCGTCAACCGGCACTTTTTGCAGATCACCCAGACGAACTTCAACTGTATCGAAACGAGTCAGTGAAACAAAACCACGTTTAGGAAGACGACGCTGCAAAGGCATCTGACCACCTTCGAAACCAACCTTATGGAAACCGCCTGCACGTGACTTCTGGCCCTTGTGACCGCGACCGCATGTCTTGCCTAAGCCTGAACCGATACCACGGCCAACACGACGTCTGGCTTTATTTGCACCTAATGCTGCTTGAATAGTATTGAGTTGCATTATTGAGCCTCGTATTTAACCAAGTAAAACACTTTGTTAATCATGCCGCGAACACAAGGTGTATCTTCGAGTTCAACAGTATGATTGATACGACGCAACCCAAGACCGCGCAACGTAGCACGATGCGATTCCTTAGTGCCGATTTGGCTCTTGAGTTGTGTCACTTTAATCGTTTTGGCTTGTGTCATTTCTTACCCCAAAATTTCGTCAAGATTCTTGCCGCGTTTAGCAGCGATCTCTGACGGCGCATTCAAAGCGCGAAGTCCATTTAATGTTGCACGAACAACATTGTAAGGATTACTTGAACCCAGGCACTTTGCAGAAACGTCACGAACACCTACAGCTTCAAACACTGCACGCATCGCGCCACCAGCAATAATACCCGTACCTTCAACAGCAGGACGCATCAGAACCTTAGCAGCGCCGTGAGTACCGACAACAGCATGGTGCAAAGTACCATTCTTCAAGTTAACCTTGAACAGGTTGCGACGACATTCTTCCATTGCTTTTTGTACAGCGACCGGCACTTCTTTGGACTTACCTTTGCCCATCGAAATACGACCATCACCATCACCCACAACAGCTAAAGCAGCGAAGCCCATGATACGGCCACCCTTAACGACCTTAGTGACGCGATTAACAGCGATCATTTTTTCGATCATGCCATCATCACGTTCCTGTTGTTGCATTTTTCCTTGCGGCTTAGCCATTATTCAACTCCAATTAGAACTGTAGACCATGCTCACGCGCAGCTTCTGCCAACGCCTTAACACGACCATGATAACGATTACCGGAACGATCGAAGGCAACTTGAGTGATACCAGCAGTCTTTGCCTTCTCAGCGATACGCTGACCTACGACAGAAGCTGCCGCCTTGTTTCCACCATTAGCCAGATCCTTAGCCACATCCGCTTCAACACTGGAAGCACTAGCAAGAATCTTACCGCCGCAAGCAGAAATGATCTGCGCGTAGATATGCAAATTAGTACGGTGGATGGCCAAACGTACGGTTCTTTGTTCAGCAATACGGGCACGGGTTTTGCGTGCTCTGCGCTGACGAGATGCTTTTTTATTCAACATATCCGCCTCAATTATTTCTTCTTGGTTTCTTTCAAAGCCACCACTTCGTCACTATAACGAACACCCTTGCCCTTATATGGCTCTGGTGAACGGTATGCACGAATTTCTGCGGCAACCTGGCCTACACGTTGCTTGTCAGCACCCTTCAAAACGACTTCCGTTTGAGTTGGCGTCGTTACTACAACACCTTCAGGCATAACATAAGCAACTGGATGGGAAAATCCCAATGTCAGATTGAGCGTATCACCGACAGCCTGTGCACGATAACCCACGCCAACCAACAACAGCTTGCGCTCAAAACCTTTAGTGACGCCCTGAACCATATTGGCCAGAACTGCACGTATCGTTCCTGACATTGCATTTGACTGCTTGGACGCATCGTTTGCAGAACACAACAGGCTGTCGCCTTCATGAACAACAGTGATATCCGCAGTCAAATGATGATTGAGAACGCCCAACGGGCCTTTGATCGATATTTCATTCGCAGTCATGGCAACAACAACATCACCAGGCACTACTACTGGATTCTTGGCTACTCTAGACATACTTACCTCACTACGCGACGACGCACAATACTTCGCCACCAATACCATTGGCGCGTGCTTTGCGGTCAGTCATCAAACCCTTCGAAGTAGAAACAATCGCGATTCCCAAACCATTCATTACTTTAGGAATATCGGTGTTACCCTTGTAAATACGCAACCCGGGACGGCTGATGCGCTGAATTTTTTCAATTACTGGTCGTCCGCTGTAGTACTTCAAGCCGATTTGCAATGTAGCCTTACCAGGCTCACCTTGCTCAACTTTAAAGCCATCTACATAACCTTCTTCTTTTAATACTTCAGCAATTGCAACCTTCAGCTTAGATGAAGGCATTGATACGCTGGCTTTCTCAGCCATTTGCGCATTGCGAATGCGCGTCAACATATCGGAAATTGGATCATTCATGCTCATAATTATTACTCCTACCAGCTAGCCTTAGTGATTCCAGGAATCTCACCACGCATCGCAAATTCACGTACCTTGATGCGACCCAAACCAAATTTCCTGAAAGTTCCGCGAGGACGGCCAGTCAGTGCACAGCGGTTACGCAAACGCACAGGACTGGAATCACGCGGCAATGCCTGCAGCTTCAAACGAGCAGCAGCACGATCTTCATCGGACAAACTAGCATTGTTGATAGCGGCTTTCAACTCAGCGCGCTTTGCAGCAAACTTTTCTACGATCACACGACGCTTAAGATCGCGGTTGATCAATGACATTTTAGCCATTAGTAAGCCCTCATTTCTTTAATGGGAGTTTGAAAGCCAACAACAAAGCACGAGCCTCATCATCAGTCTTCGCGGAAGTCGTGATCGTGATATTCATACCACGCAGCGCATCAACTTTTTCATATTCGATTTCCGGGAATATGATCTGCTCCTTGATACCCATGTTGTAATTACCACGACCATCAAATGACTTCGCTGAAATACCACGGAAATCGCGGATACGAGGAATAGCAACTGATATCAGGCGGTCGAGGAAATCATACATGCGATCTTTACGCAACGTGACTTTACAACCAACAGGATACCCTTCACGAATCTTGAAACCAGCAATCGACTTCTTCGACATGGTCACAATAGGCTTCTGACCTGCAATTTTCTGCATATCGCCAACCGCAAAGTCCATAACTTTTTTATCAGCGACCGCTTCACCCACACCCATATTGAGTGTGATTTTTTCAATACGCGGCACTTCCATCACAGACTTATAACCAAATTGGGTCATAAGATCTGCGGTAATCTTGTCCTTGTAAATCTCATACAAACGAGCCATGCCTTATACCCCTTAAGCGTCAACAACTTCGCCGCTGGATTTGAAAACGCGTACTTTGCGTCCATCTTCCAGCGTTTTAATACCGACTCGATCACCCTTATTCGCTGCAGCATTGAACAATGCAACATTCGAAATATGTATTTTCGATTCTTTTTCGATAATTCCGCCGGCCATTCCTTTGACAGGATTTGGCTTCTGGTGTTTTTTGACCTTGTTGATACCTGCAACCATCAGGTAATCACCCATAACGCTCAAAACGTTACCGCGATTTCCTTTGTCTTTGCCAGCAACAACAATGACGTCATCATTTTTTTTAATCTTACGCATGTTTTTCCTCGAATCTACCTGTTAACGCTAAAGCACTTCAGGCGCAAGCGATACGATCTTCATGAATTTCTCAGTACGCAATTCACGCGTTACTGGTCCGAAGATACGTGTGCCGATAGGCTCAAGCTTTGCATTCAACAGCACTGCTGCATTGCCATCAAACTTAACAAGAGAACCATCTGAACGACGAACACCATAGGCTGTACGAACAACTACAGCGTTATATACTTCGCCTTTCTTTACACGACCGCGCGGAGCTGCATCACGAATACTTACCTTGATAACATCACCAACGGAAGCATAACGACGCTTAGAACCGCCCAATACCTTAATGCACATTACTTTACGTGCACCAGTATTGTCAGCCACATCTAAAACAGACTGCATTTGTATCATTATTTAATCTCCAACTTTTTCCGCTTACGGCGGCCAGTTTTGGAACCCGTTCGGGTTAAGGACGCCGCAAGCGGCGATGTAACAAGCCGCGTATTATATGCAAAATAAATTAATTTGCAAGCTGAAATTTGATTTTAGATCAAAAACCTTAAGCTGCTTTAGCAACTCGCCAAGCTTTGGTTTTTGAAAGAGGACGACACTCTTCAATCGTGACTACATCGCCTGTACTACACTCATTATTTTCATCGTGAGCGTGATACTTTTTGGAAACGCGGATAATCTTACCCAGCAACGGGTGTTTTACTTTGCGTTCGACCAGGACGGTAACCGTCTTGTCCATTTTGTCACTTGTTACTGTACCGGTCAGGGTACGCTTAACGGTAGTTTCGCTCATGATTGAACATCCTTCTGCGTCATAACAGTTTTAATGCGCGCAATATCACGACGCACCTTGCGAACTTCGCTGGTCTTCGTCATTTGCTGCGTTGCAACTTGCATACGCAGACCGAATTGAGCACGCGTCAGAGACAGCAGATCCTGCTGCAATTCTGACTTGGCCTTTAATTTAAGTTCACTAGCTTTCATGATTATTCACCTACTTGTCTTACGACAAACACAGTCGCAAGCGGCAGCTTTGCAGATGCCAGTTTAAATGCTTCGCGGGCCAGCTCTTCACTGACGCCATCCATTTCGTACAACATCTTGCCTGGCTGAATCTCAGCAACGTAGTACTCAGGATTACCCTTACCATTACCCATACGAACTTCAGCTGGCTTTTTGGAAATTGGCTTGTCCGGGAATACACGAATCCAGATACGACCACCACGCTTAATATGACGGGTCATTGCGCGACGTGCGGCTTCGATTTGACGTGCAGTCAAACGACCACGTGCAACAGACTTAAGACCAAATTCACCAAAACTTACCTTGTTACCACGCGTGGCAATCCCAGTGTTACGGCCCTTTTGTTCTTTACGGTACTTTCTTCTAGCTGGCTGTAGCATGCTTAGCTCCTGGCTTTTTTACGCGTTTTTCCGGTTCAGCAGCGGCTGTAGTCGCAACTTCCTGACCGATATCACCCTTGTAGACCCAAACCTTAACACCGATGATACCGTATGTGGTTTGTGCTTCGGATGTACCATAGTCGATATCTGCACGCAGTGTATGCAATGGCACACGACCTTCGCGATACCACTCAGTACGGGCGATTTCAATACCATTCAGACGACCACCGCTCATGATCTTGATACCCAGGGCACCCAGACGCATTGCGTTTTGCATCGAACGCTTCATCGCACGACGGAACATGATACGTTTTTCCAATTGCTGAGTGATGTTATCGGCAATCAGTTGCGCATCAATTTCAGGCTTACGGACTTCTTCGATCGCCAGGTCTACAGACTGCAGACCCATGCGGCGACGAAGTTCAGCGCGCAAGATTTCGATATCCTCGCCCTTTTTCCCGATAACCATACCAGGACGTGCTGTGTAGATCGTCACTTTTGCGCTCTTTGCAGGACGCTCAATAACGATTTTGGATACCATTGCTGAAGCCAGCTTCTTTTTCAAGTAAGCACGAACTTCAATGTCTTTGAGCAGCATATCAGCGAAATTTGCGCTGTTAGCATACCACTTGGAATCCCAGTTTTTGCGAATACTTAACCGGAAACCGGTTGGGTGAATTTTCTGTCCCATAATTTATCCTCAGCTTCCGACCGTAACAGTGATATGACAAGTCTGCTTCTCGATCTTATTACCACGTCCCTTGGCGCGAGCCATGAAACGCTTAAGTGAAGAAGCCTTATCAATGTAGATAACCTTGACTTTAAGATCGTCAATGTCAGCACCATCATTGTGTTCGGCATTAGCGATTGCAGAATCAAGCGCCTTCTTGATGATACCAGCACCTTTTTTAGGGCTGAAATTCAAGATGTTAAGCGCCTGAGCAACCGGCAAACCGCGAATCTGGTCCGCAACCAAGCGGCCCTTTTGCGCGGAGAGATGAATATTTTTTGCAACTGCAGTAGTTAAAGTCATCATACCCCCCCTTATCTCTTGGCTGCTTTTTTATCAGCAGCATGACCCTTGAAGGTACGAGTCAGGGAAAATTCACCTAACTTATGACCAACCATGTTTTCAGAAATGTACACAGGAATATGTTGCTTACCATTGTGTACAGCAATCGTCAAACCAACGAACTCAGGCAGCACCGTAGAACGGCGTGACCATGTTTTAACCGGGCGTTTATCATTTGTTGCGCGAACTGCTTCAACTTTCTTGAGCAGATGTGCATCAACAAATGGACCTTTTTTAACGGAACGTGCCATGTTTAATTACCCCTTAAGCCTTAAAACGACGACGCACGATCATGTTGTTTGTGCGCTTGTTTCGACGAGTACGGAATCCCTTAGCCGGAACACCCCATGGGCTGACCGGATGACGACCCGCTGCAGTCTTTCCTTCACCACCACCGTGTGGGTGATCGCAAGGGTTCATGACCACACCGCGAACGGTCGGACGAACACCGCGCCAGCGCATCGCACCGGCTTTACCGATCGAACGCAGGCTGTGTTCAGAATTACCCACTTCGCCCAATGTCGCTTTGCAATCGATATGTACCTTGCGGATTTCTCCTGAACGCAAACGCAATTGCGCATAGCTGCCATCACGAGCAAGTAACTGAACTGACGTACCGGCTGAGCGTGCCAACTGCGCACCCTTACCTGGCAGCATTTCGATGCAATGGATCGTTGAACCGACTGGAATGTTACGCAATGGCATCGCGTTACCCGCTTTGATCGGCGCTTCTGAGCCACTGATCAGCGTTGCACCGGCAGAAATTCCCTTAGGTGCAATGATATAACGACGCTCGCCGTCAACATATAACAGCAATGCGATATTCGCACTACGGTTAGGATCGTATTCAAGACGTTCAACCGTGCAAGGAATACCATCCTTACTGCGCTTGAAATCAATCAGACGGTAGTGCTGCTTGTGCCCACCACCCATATGACGTGTCGTGATGTGGCCGTTATTGTTACGACCGGCTGTCTTAGTCTGCTTTTCCAGCAAAGCTGCATGAGGCTTACCCTTATGCAACTCCTTGTTAACAACGCGTACGACTGCACGTTGCCCTGGTGTTGTTGGTTTTAGTTTAATCAATGCCATGATAATTATCCTTGCTCGCTAACAGCGAAGTTAATTTCCTGACCGGAAGCCAGGCAAACATAGGCTTTCTTCCAGTTATTGCGACGGCCTACAAAACGTCCGGAGCGCTTAACCTTACCTTTTACGTTAGCTACTTGAACACTATCCACAACAACCTTGAACATGAACTCAACTGCAGCCTTAACTTCAAGCTTGGTTGCATCGGTCGAAACCCTGAATACAACCTGCTCGTATTTATCAGCTACGTAAGTTGCTTTTTCAGAGATTTGCGGCGCGATCAACACTTTCATCAAACGCTCTTGACTAAATGAATGTGCACTCATGCGAACATCTCCTCAATTTTAGCTACCGCACCGCGTGTCACTACAACACTTGGAAAACGCACCAGACTGACAGGATCAGCTTGATAAGCCTCCAGTACCAGCACATTTGGCAGATTGCGTGAAGACAGGTACAGATTTTCATCCATGCTGTCAGTGATCACCAGAACGCGACCAGCAATACCGAGATTTTTAATCTTGTCGGCAAGCAGCTTAGTTTTAGGCGCGTCTACAGTCAGATCATCGATCACAACCAGACGATTTTCAGCTACCAGCTTGGACAGAATCGCAGCAAAACCTGCGCGATACATCTTGCGGTTAACTTTTTGAGTGTAGTTTTCTTCGCCTGTATTCGGGAAAATCTTACCACCACCACGCCACAGAGGGCTTGACGCCATACCAGCACGAGCACGGCCAGTACCTTTTTGAGCAAACGGCTTGCGTGTACTCTTGGCGATTTCGCAACGGCTCTTTTGCTTGCTGTTACCAGCGCGCGCATTGGCCTGATAAGCAACAACCAGCTGATGAACCAGTGCTTCATTATAGCTGCGACCAAATACTTCGTCAGAAGCACTCAGATTTGCAGTTGAAAGACCTTGATCATTAATGACTTTGAGTTCCATTAGGCACCTGCCTTCACTGCGGGACGCACGATAATTTTACTGTTAGTGCAACCAGGTACGGCGCCCTTAACCAGCAACAATTGACGAGCAACATCAACACGCACGATTTGTAGATTTTGAACGGTACGCTGCTCATCACCGAGATGACCCGTCATACGCTTACCTGGGAATACACGACCAGGATCTTGCGCCATACCGATTGAACCTGGTACGTTATGCGATTTCGAGTTACCGTGAGATGCGCGACCGGATTTGAAATGGTGACGCTTGATGGTACCTGCATAACCCTTACCCTTGGTTGTGCCTGTTACATCAACGAGTTGACCTACCTGAAAAATCTCAACACTGACAGTTGCGCCAGCTTCAAGACCATGATCAGGAGAGACAATAAATTCTTTCAACGCACTACCGGCTTCCACACCCGCCTTGGCGTAGTGTCCTGCGGCAGCTTTGCTGACGCGGGTTGCGCGACGTACACCATGTGCCAATTGCACAGCAGTGTAACCATCTACAGCAACGGATTTAACCTGAGTAACGCGATTATTAGACACTTCCAGCACAGTTACCGGCAACGATGATCCGTCTTCAGTAAATACGCGGGTCATGCCAATCTTGCGACCGACAAGTCCTAAGCTCATATTAATTTCCTCTTGTTAAGGGGCCGACTACAATTGGTCAGCCGATTATGGCACTACATAAAACAACTACTATTGCAACTTGATTTCTACATCCACACCAGCTGGCAGATCGAGCTTCATCAATGCATCAACTGTTTTATCAGTTGGATCGACGATATCCATCAAACGCAAGTGGGTACGGATTTCAAACTGATCACGTGAAGTTTTATTCACATGAGGTGAACGCAGCACGTCGAAACGCTCAATTTTGGTCGGCAACGGCACAGGACCGTTAACAACTGCGCCAGTGCGCTTTGCAGTTTCAACAATCCTGGCAGCTGATTGATCGATCAGACGATAATCAAATGCTTTAAGACGAATGCGAATTTTTTGACTTTGCATAATTTTCTCAGACTTCGTGCGGCAATGCCGCTAATTAAAGAACAAACTCACGCAAGTTAAATCACGTGAGGGGGCGCATTGTATTCGTACTGAAACAAACATGCAACAGAAAATTGAGGTAAAGAAAACAGGATTCAGCGAAAACTGAATCCTGCATCCAAAACCCAATCCTGCTATTACTCGATTACTTTTGCAACCACACCCGCACCAACAGTACGGCCACCTTCGCGAATCGCGAAACGCAGACCTTCTTCCATCGCGATCGGGTTGATCAGCGCAACAGTGATGC
>Ga0105164_10000387_pt1 | contig 32121 bp, 23 predicted proteins | sample VDWuncwatermetaG_FD_89674 | JGI IMG/M metagenome (GOLD analysis project Ga0105164, IMG submission 89674) | Wastewater microbial communities from Netherlands to study Microbial Dark Matter (Phase II) - VDW unchlorinated drinking water | ecosystem: Environmental > Aquatic > Freshwater > Drinking...
GTTTTAATCTGGTGGATTTGATTCGGTATTTATCTTTGAATAAGACATTATCCATTATTTATAACCGTAAGGCTTCATATTTCTTCTGTCTCTTAATTTCTTTTTCCATCTTTTCCTGCACTTCATTTAGTGCATCAGCAGGGCTTTTGTCCATTCTCATTACTGTTTCAAATGCTCTTTTTAATTCTCTTTTATAGAGTTCATATAGGGTATTTTGTGGAAAGAATGTAGCATATTTGCTTCTGGCGAGATCAATAAAAACTTTTATATATGGATGAGGATGCTTGTTTATAAAATCTTCTCTATCTGAATAAATTAAAGGTGAAAATTTCTTTTGTTCTATACATAGCTCTTCTAAATTTTCAGGTTTCATTAGCCATGCTATAAACTCAAAAGCTTCTTTAGGATGTTTAGAACCTTTAGGAATTACAATGCAGTCACAGTTTACCGTAGTAGCATAAGAGCCGTCTTTAGTAGGAATAGGAGCTGCTCCCCATGAAATCTTAGGAGCAAACTTTGAAATAAAATTTCCTTCCCATGTGCCATTTATTTCTATCGCTATCATTCCTGTGTAAAAAGGATTATTAGGTCCTTGAAAATTTCCAAACTCTTCCTGAAAAGTTTGAACATTCTCTCCGCCTAATTTTTTTACAAAACCTTGTGCCCATTCCCAGGCTTCTATATTCTTTGGATCGTTGGCAGAAAAGGTTTCATTTTTACCTTCTACTTTTCCCCAAGACCCTCCAAAAACCAATCCATATATTCCACATGTCCATAGGGGCCAGCTAGGTAAAAACCCTATTCTTTTAATCTTGCCATTTTCAAATCTAGTTATTTTATCTGAATATGTTTTTAATTCTTTTAAAGTCTTTGGTGGTTTTTCTGGATTAAGACCTGCTTCTTTAAATAAATCTTTATTCCAGTAAAGTGCAGTAGCTGTGGGGGTGGTTGGTAGAGCCCATGTGTGACCGTATAAATTAAGCATTTCCCAAAAAGATGGGAAAAATAAATCACTAGTTATTTTATATTTATTACAATAATCATCTAATGGAATTAATGCACCTTTAGAAGCTAATTCTGGTATCCATGGACCTATGATGCTAATAACATCAGGTGGAGTCCCGCCTATTATAGAAAGAAGCATTTTTTTTCTGGGTTCAGCTATAGTAAGCATTCTTACTTTTATATTTTTATGCTCACTGTTAAACTTAGCTACTAATTTTTCTATAGCCTTTCCTTCAAAGCCAGTCCAATACTGCCAATAGGTAAGGACTATAGGACTATTAGGGACTATGGGACTATTGGATCTGTGTTCTATGGTCTTATGGTCCCATGGTCCTATGGTCCTATTTTGTGTGCAGCCAGTGCAAATAAATGCAACCATCAAAATTAATAAAATATTTCGTATTTTCATTAGGCTTTAAATGTACTTAATCTAAATTGAAGGGCTTCTAAGATGTGTTCATCTTTTATGATATCCGAATTTGATAAATCAGCAATTGTTCGTGATACTTTTAAGAGCCTGTCGTAACTTCTGGCACTTAATGCTAATGATTTAATAGCTTCTTTTAAAATCTCTTGTCCATTGGTAGACAGTTTACAGTGTTCTCTTATACTCCTGGAACCAATTTCAGAGTTTAAATTTATTGTTTGATCTTTATATCTTTTCTTTTGTACTTCTCTTCCTGCTATAACTCTGCTTTTAATTGAAGGAGAACTTTCAGATACTTGATTTGATATAAGTTCATTTTCATTAAGTCTTTTTACTTCTACCTGTAAATCTATTCTATCTAGTATGGGACCTGAAATCTTATTTAAATATTTTCTTACTTCAAATGTAGAGCAAGTACACTTTTTTAAACTATCGCCATAATAACCGCAAGGGCAGGGATTACAGGCTGCAATTAAAATAAAATCACATGGAAAAGTGCTGGATTTCCTGGCTCTGGAAAGAGTTATTTCTTTTGTTTCTATGGCTTGTCTTAAGCTATCTAATACTTTCTTTTGAAACTCAATTAATTCGTCTAGAAATAAAACTCCTTTATGGGCAAGTGATATTTCCCCTGGCTGGGGTATGGATCCTCCTCCTATTAAACCGGCAGCACTGGCACTGTGATGAGGTGTTCTGAAAGGTCTATCTATTATTATTTTTCTATTTGAATTGAGTTTTCCACCTGCTGAATAAATCTGAGTAACCTCTATTCTCTCTTCATGAAAAAGCGGGGGCATTATGGTGCTGAGTCTTTGTGCAAGCATTGATTTCCCTGAGCCTGGTGAACCTATCATTAAAACATGATGCCCACCTGCTGCTGCAATTTCTAGTGCTCTTTTAGCTAATAATTGTCCTTTGACTTCTGAAAAATCGACTTGATTTATTTCTTTTTTTATTTCTCTTTCAAGGTTTAAGCTCGTAAATGGTTTTATACTTTTTATGTTTTTTATAGTCTTTATGGCTTCACTTAGAGAATCAACTGGATAAATATTAATGCCTTTTATTAGTGCTGCTTCTTCTTTATTTTCTTTTGGGATGATAATACCTTTTGCACCATTATTCTTTGCAGAAATAACAAAGGATAAAACCCCATTTACTTGTCTTATTTTTCCAGAAAGACCTAGTTCACCTACCACCCAAATGTCATTTAAATTGTTTGAATCTATAACTTCATTACATGTAAGAATACCTAATGCTATTGCTAAATCATAAGTAGGACCAGCTTTTTTAGTATCTGCTGGTGCTAAATTAACTACGATTTTTTTGCTGGGAAATTCTAGATTGCTGGATTTAATGGCTGCTCTGACTCTTTCTTTGGATTCATTTATAGCAGCATCAGGCAACCCCACTAGAATAAAGTTAGGTAATCCACCTGAGATATCTATCTCTATTTCTACAGGGTATGCATTCACTCCGTTTAAGCCGCAGGAAAGAACACTAGCAAAACTATGTTTATTGTTTGGTTCAACTATTTCTATGTTTATATCTTCTTCTAAGGTTTTCATGATGGTGTTATTAAATCAAAAATATTTTTTAAAGTCTGTAACCCTCGGTTACATTTCTCATGTTTAATAAAGAATTAACAATTCATGTAACCCTGGGTTACATCTCAGAATTGACAATTGGAAATGAAGAATTGATAATTAAAAGGAATGAACTGTAATTGTCAATTCTCAATTATTAATTTTCAATTCATAGTTTGAATGGATGTGGCAGCATCTCTTCTATAGTGCTTACACCCATATTGTCAATAATTATTCGTGTTTTTGGATCACAATAATCTGAAATTAACTGTAAAGTATCTCCTGGTGGATATTTGATAAATGGAAAAGCAAAAACAATTGCTTTTATTTTATTTTGATTTTTAATTCCACCCTTTGCTGTGTATGCTCCAAAAGCTGCTCTAAGAGGCTCTACTGAACACCCAAAAGAAGCACTATCAAGAGTACAGGCTGAAAATATTTCTTTTGTTCCTTCGACTAAAATGGCTACTCCATACTTTTCTCTGGAGTGAGGAACGTGAGCATTATTTAATGCAGTTCTTGCTTGTTCAAGAGTATCCATTTCTTCTATCGTTAATGTTCTAAGTTTTGTTTGATCTAACAATGGCCTTGGTAAAAGTTCTTTAGGTGTAAATGTTCTTTCAATATCGTCTATTAGAATAAGTCCTTTATGATCTAGTTTCTGTAAAATCACCTCTCTACATGCACCACAAGGCATAAATTTCCCAAGGTCAATATCTCCTGTAATATTTTTATCTGCTTTTGGCAGACTTATAGCTATGGCAAGAAATTTTTTATAGCCTGCTGCAATCCCATTAAAAATGGCAACTCTTTCTGCGCATACAGCACTATGAACATTTGGCTCTACATTTGTACCTGAAAAAACTTTCAATTTTTTGCTTTGGTCAATACCTACTACCACTGCTCCTACTGGAAATTGACTGAATGGAGACCATGTATTTTCAGATACTTCTCTGGCTAAATATCTCAAGTTTTCAAAAGACAGGTTCGAATTGTTAAGCAAACCCTCTATTTCTTTTGAAGAATGTATTATTTCACCGTAAGACATAAAAAATTTGTTAGAATCCTTTTGTTATAAATTAGCATAAAAGGAGTTTTTTTGTAATGATTTCGTCAAATGACTTCAAAACTGGTCAAACAATAATCTGGAACAATGGTGTCTGGCAAGTAATGGAATTCTTGCATGTAAAACCTGGAAAAGGTGCAGCATTTGTTAGAACTAAATTAAAAAACATGGAAAAGGGTAGTGTTGTTGAAACTACATTTAGAGGTGGGGAAAAGATCCCTGTTGCAAACGTTGAAAAGAAACAAATGCAATATCTATACAAAACTGGAGATTCTATTACTTTTATGGATACCAGTTCATATGAACAGCTTGAAATATCAGCTGAAGTGATTGGTGACCAAGTTAAGTACTTAAAAGAACAAACAAATGTTATGGTTCTTTTCTTCAATGATAAAATTATTGGAATTGATATTCCTCCTCATGTTGAATTGAAAGTGCTGGAAACACCACCCAGCCATAAAGGAGATACTGCGGCTGGAAGTAATAAGCCTGCTACTTTAGAAACGGGTGCAGTTATTCAGGTTCCATTCTTTGTTAATGTAGATGATATCGTAAGAGTAGATACTAGAAGCAATCAATACATTGATAGAGTTAAGGGCTAATTTGGGAGATAAATTGAAATGCATTTACCCTGGGAAGAAATAGAGAAATTAACGAAGTATCTTGAAGATAAAGGTTTAGCTGAAGTTAGTATTGAAACTAAGGATGGAAAAATTAGTTTAAAAAAAGGTGGACAGCAGTTCTTACCTCAGGTTGCATTGCCTTTACCTAGTCAAAAAACTTCTTCTGAAGCTGAGATAAAAAAATCTAATTTACCTGAAATAACCTCACCTATGGTTGGTACTTTTTATGCATCCCCAACTCCTGGTGCTGAACCTTTTGTTAAAGTTGGGTCTAAGATTAAACCAGGCGATGTCCTTTGTATTATTGAAGCTATGAAAATTATGAATGAACTTCCCAGTGAAATCTCTGGAACAGTAAAGGAAATCCTAGTAAAAGATGGTCAAACTGTAGAATATGGTCAGGTTGTAATTAGGGTAGAACCGTAATAAAAATAGGGATTTTGGTATAGACTTGGCTAGTCAAATCTAAAGGGGATTTATGAAAAATTTATTTATTTATTCTTTAGTTTTATTTTCAATTGTTTTTTTTTCAAGCGCTTCTAATGCAGAAGAGCTAAAAAAAGAAAAAACTTTTAAGGTCAATGATAAAGGCTTTAATATGGTTACAACGACGACTACTACAAAAACGACTACTACGAGTGTAACTCCTAATGCTGATGGAACGATAATGGTCAGTGTGAAAAATGAATTTGATGATGAAATTAAAGTAAAGTTTGATACAAATAGAGAATACCCTATTCGTCCAAATGAGTGGATTTCTTTAGGTGACAGAAAGCCAGGGAAGTATACTCTTACCATCTATAATAAAAAAGGTGATTTTGTTGATAACTTATCTTTAGATATTTCTAAAAAAAACAAATATACTTTAAATAAAAATACTGTCTCTGATTCAGGTAAAATTACTGGTTTATCTACTGGTCAAAAAGTAGCAATTGGTGCAGGAGCTGTAGGTGTGGCTGCTTTAGGCGCTGCATTGATAGGAAAAGCAATTATGTCTGGTGATGACACTACTCAGGCTCAATACATTCCACCAGCACCAGCTCAACAAGTCGTTCAAGCTCCTGCTGCTCAACAGCAAGTTGTAGGGGAAATTCAGAAGGTAGACCCCAATAATGCATTTGCAATTGGTGGTAAAGCAATTAAAGTTTTAAATACTGCCTATGATAAAGTTACTTTTATTGTAGAAGGTAGTGATGGGAATCTTGTTGGAAGTAATTGGGATATCCCAAAAGGAACTGCATTTAAAAAACCAGCGCCTTTGATTTACAATGGTCAAAATATTTTAATTAACCAAAATCAAAAAATAAAAGCTGTTTTGCCTTCAGGTGCTGAATTACAAAGATATGCTTTTGAATTAGAAAAGGATCCATTTGATGGAACTTATATTTGGGTGGTTAAATAAATCGTTAATCGTGGATCGTACTTCCTGATTTCAATGAAACCCTAATAGCATCAAGGATTTTCTTACATTCAATAACTTCTATTTCTTTTCTTGTCTTATTTTGGATGTCAGTGCCATGAGGGATAACTACTCTTTCAAAACCCAGTTTTATCCCTTCTTTAATTCTATTTTCAATTTGATTGACTTGTCTGATTTCCCCCGTAAGTCCTATTTCACCTATGTATAAAGTTCTTTTTATAGGGATTACATCCTGCTTGCAGCTTACGATAGACATAGCTATAGATAAATCTAGAGCAGGTTCGTCACAGGTTAATCCGCCTACAAGATTTACAAATAAATCATGTTTAGAAAAATTAAATCCTACTCTTCTTTCTAAGATTGCAATAATTTGAAGGACTCTATTATAATCCAGTCCATTTGCTACTCTGCGTGGAGATGTGTATGAGGTGCCGCCTACTAGTGCCTGAATCTCAGCGATAATAATTTTTGTTCCTTCTGACATTGCACAGTAAGTGCTTCCTGGAACAGAATCTTTATTTTGAGACATGAATAGAAAGCTAGGATTGGCAATAGAGTTTAAACCCTTTTCTTTCATTTCAAAAACTGCTAACTCATCAGTGCATCCAAATCTATTTTTAGTAGCTCTAAGTATCCTGAAATTGTGAAATTTTTCACCTTCAAAATATAGGACTGTATCTACAATGTGTTCTAAAACTTTTGGTCCAGCAATTAATCCATCTTTATTTACATGCCCCACTATTATAGTCGTGATGTTTTTATCTTTTGCCATTCTGAGAAGTTTGTTTGCACACTCTTTTACCTGACTAACATTTCCACTACTGGATTCAATCTCTGGGTGATAAATAGCCTGAATGGAATCCACTATTAAAAAATCAGGTTTAACTTTTTCAACAAGACTTAAAATTACTTCTAAGTTATTTTCTGCTAGTATTAGTAAATTTTCACTGCTAAGTCCTAGTCTTTGAGCACGAAGCTTCACCTGGTAAGCAGATTCTTCAGCAGAGACATAAGCCACTTTTAACTTGGTGGAGAGATGATCAGTAACTTGAAGTAAGATGGTGGATTTCCCTATCCCCGGTTCTCCTGCTAAAAGTGTTAGCGAACCAGGTACAAATCCCCCACCTAATACAGCATCTAACTCTTTATCAAAAGATTTAGATCTTTTGACTTCAGTTAAATCTATGTCTTGAAGTAGGCTGAAGTCATTCTCAGAATCTTCGATAACCTTTCCAGCTCTTCTACTAATTAATTCTTCTATCAATGAACCCCAAGAATTACATTCAGGGCATTTCCCCACATATGACTGTGAGATATATCCGCATTCTTGGCATGTCCATTTAGAAGTTACTTTTACCATTGCTTATTACGCATAGTTCGTTAAATAATTAATCAATGTTCTAACACCAACACCAGTCGGTCCTTTTGGTCCCCATTCATTTTCTTTATCTATCCATGATGGACCAGCAATATCAATATGAACCCAAGGAATATCATTTACATACTTTTCTATAAATACAGCACCATTTTGTGCACCTGACTTACCTTTAGATCCAGTATTAATCATGTCTGCAATATCACTCTTTATTTTTTCTCTGTCTTCATCAAAGAGTGGTAATTGCCACATTCTTTCTCCAGTTTCATTTCCTGCTTTAATTACTCTTTCTGCAAATGCCTGGTTGTTAGTCATAACTCCACATGCAGTATCTCCTAGAGCCACTACACAGGCACCAGTAAGAGTAGCCAGATCTATGATCTCATCTGGTTTTTGTCTAACTATATATGAAGCAGCATCAGCAAGTGTTACTCTTCCTTCTGCATCTGTGTTTAAAATCTCAATGGTTTTTCCATTCATTGCACGGACGACATCACCAGGTCTGATTGCTGTGCCACTGGGCATATTTTCAGTAGCCGCTACAATCATAGTAATTGCCACTTTTGGCTGAAGCTCTTTCATCGTACTCATAACACCAATTACTGCTGCAGCACCGGACATGTCATCTTTCATTGTTTCCATTGAACCTGCTGGTTTCAATGAAAGACCACCTGAATCAAATGTAACTCCTTTACCGATTATTGCTATGTGTTTTTTAGCTTTTCCTTTTGGTGTGTATTTTATTTCAATAAACTTTGGTGGTTCCTCGCTACCTTGTGCTACTGCTAAATAAGCACCCATTCCTAACTTCTTACAAGCAGCACGGTCTAAAACTTTAATTTTTAATCCATTCTTTTTTGCTACTTCACGAGCTGTATTTGCTAATTTAGTAGGTGTTGCTGCAAGTGCTGGTTCAGAAACTAAATCTCTAGCTAATATTTGTGCATTTGCTATGGCTACTCCTCTTTTAATTCCTGCTGCTAGATCTTTTATTTTTTTACTGTCATTTTCAATTACTGTTAAAGTTTGAATCTCTGTTTTTGGTGAATCTTTTTCTTTCGATTTATATTTATCAAAACTATATAAACCTAAATGAGAAATCTCACCGATTGCTTGACCAATATCAGCAGAGCTTATATCACTAGCTTTTGCAGCTTCAACAATACTTGAAATGGTTTTTGCTTTTTCTCTTTTTGCACATTTTAAAGATGCTGATATTGCTTTTCTTAAAGCAACAATATCAAATTTATCCTTTTTCCCAAGTCCTACTACTATTACCTTTTTAGCTGGTATGCCACCATTTGTTCTGATAACTAATGTAGATCCAAGCTTTCCTTTAAATTCTTCTTCTTTAACAATTTTTTTTATTAATCCACCAAGTGCTTCATCTACTGCACCTGTACTTCCACTAGGATTTGTGACTCCTTCAAATAAGTTAACTATTAATGCATCACATTTCGAACTCTCTAATTTTTGATTCTTTACTTCTATTTTCATTCTTTAATTCCCTTTCTATTACGATCATAATAATAACGAAAAATTACCCGAATGCGAGATTACGTAAGAAAAGGAGGCTATGTAAGATAGCGCTCGACCGTATTACAATTTATATATTGCAATCCCATCGATTGTGTTATATAATAAAACCCTTGGTGTTTGTGCGACTGGATCACACCCGTTCCCATTCCGAACACGACCGTAAAGACAGTCAGCAGCGACAATATTTAGACGGAAACGTCTTGAGAAGATAGCCCGATGCCAGGACTTTTTAAAGAACCTTCGTTAATAGCGAAGGTTTTTTTTTGCATATGGGCTTGCCATGGCAAGCCCACCGTAGTCCAAAAAATAAAAAACCCTCCGGTTTAGTGGAGGGTTTTTTATTTAAGCTTGTTGAGACGCCCCATTGGGGCGTCTTTACGACGTTGTATACAACGTCTTTACTTAGATCTTTATGCTGCTGCGTGCTGAGGTACTTGCCCAGCTCCACTTTGTGCTTTTTCGCCTAATGTACTTGCAAGCTGAGGATTCATGAATTGTAGAGCTTGAGAATTTTGTTGTATTGCTTCAACCTTGGTTAATCTTGCAGCATTCTTAGCAAGGCTAAGATTTACAGATGGGACATTTTGGAATCCTCTAAAAATAGTTAGATATTGCAATGCCATTGCTTTATCTTCTCTAGATCCTTTTTCTCCTAGTGATGCTATTGATCTAATAGCACTATCAGCTTTTTTAGCAAAAGCCTTTTCTAATGATTGCTTCCCGCTGCCAAAACCTTTTTCGATTTCTCCAAATGCTTTAAGAATTTGTACATGGCATTGTAATGAAACAATTTCTCCCTTTTCTAAAAACTTACCAGCTTTTGCTGCTTTTAATGCTGCTTCAAGTTCTTTAGCTGTGCTTTCAAGCTCTGTAAATTTCCCTGACATATTAAGCTTAGATGGAGCAACTCCCATTAATTTTGCTCTTAAAACCTTATCGGAAATTTGACTTAGTGAAATTGTAGGATTATTGCCAGCTTCTGTAGATATTTCGGTAATCTTTGCTGCTTCATCTTGAACTTGTTTTACAAAGCGTCCACCATAAAACTGACCCGCTTGTGGTCCTGCTGGTTTTGCCCCTACTGCACCTGGTGCTAATAATAAAAACATAAGTTATGACCTTCCTATTATTTTGTTTATTTTGTCTTCTTAAATATCTATCTTGTTTATTATATTAAATAACTAAAAGATTTGAAACCTTTTAATATATTTTTATTATTGCATAAGACACATTACGATTTCAAGGGCTTTAATGAAATAAAACTAAAAGAAAAATTAAGAATTTATGGTTAAGGTCCAAAATATCATTAAAGGCGTATGTAGGGGCATATTGCCATATGCCCTTATAAGGTTTTACGTTAAAATTAGCTTTTGACGTTAAGATCAAAGGTTAAAGGATTAAACATGGCAGTAAAACAAACGAAGAATATTCTTGCAGAGCATTGGTTAAATGTAGCCAGGGATAAAAGTACTAACTCAGAAAGCTTTAGAAATGCACTGGCTAACCTTGGAGCCATTTTATTTTCAGAAGCTATTAATGAAGCAAAGTTAAGATCTAAAACCTTAATTCAAAAAAAGCAAATTAAAACTCCACTTACAAAAATCCAAGCAAATACTATCGATCAAAGTGATATTTATATAGTGCCTGTTTTAAGAGCAGGACTTGGGATGCTTTCCGTAATGAAAGATTTAGTACCTAGTGCCAAAATTGCTCATGTGGGTTTATACAGAAATGAAAAAACACTACAACCCGTTTGGTATTTAGATAAACTACCTAAAAAAATTGGTAAACGTTCTGTGTTTTTTATTCTTGAACCAATGCTAGCTACTGGTGGAACGATTACTACTGTGCTTGAAAAAATTGAAAAACTTGGTGTGAGAAATATATCTGTAATTAGTGCATTGATTGCTAAGTCCACTGTAAAAACACTTGAAACTAAATTCCCTCATGTGAATTTTTATGTGGGAGCTATAGATCCGTTATTAAATTCAAAAGGTTATATCGTTCCTGGATTAGGTGATGCTGGCGATCGCATATTTAATATATAAGACCCCGTAGGTACGCATTGCAATGCGTACTTACGACGTATAATTGAAAATTGATTTGTAAAACGAGGTGACCATAATGTCAAAACAAAAAATAGAAAAAATCCAGGCAAGAGAAATACTAGACTCACGTGGTACACCTACTATAGAAGTAGAAGTGACTTTAAATGGTGGCATTGAAGGTAGAGCATCTGTTCCATCTGGTGCCAGTACTGGTGCTTTTGAAGCTGTAGAGCTTAGAGATGGTGATAAAAAAAGATTTAATGGAAAAGGTGTTTTAAAAGCAGTTCAAAATACAAATGAAATTATTGCTAAAAAATTAATAGGAAAAGAAATCGAAGCTTCACTTGTCGGTCAAAAAGAAATTGATCAAGCTTTGATAGATTTAGATGGAACTGAAAATAAAGGTAAGCTCGGTGCAAATGCTACGTTAGGAGTTAGTATGGCTCTAGCACGTGCATTGGCAAATGCTGAAAAGAAGCCATTATATGAATTCCTGGGTACGATCCACGATCCACGAATCACGAATTACATTCTCCCCGTCCCCATGATGAATATTTTAAATGGTGGGAAGCATGCACTTGATTCTGTTGATCTTCAAGAATTTATGGTTATGCCAATTGGGCTAAAGAGTTTTAGTGAGGCTGTTCGTGCATGTTGTGAAGTTTATCAGTGTTTGAAATCACTTTTACATTCTAAGGGTTTAAATACATCTGTAGGAGATGAAGGTGGTTTTGCTCCTTCCTTGAAAACAAATGCTGAAGCTATAGAACTTATTCTTATAGCGATAGAAAAGTCTGGCTATAAAGCTGGAAGCGACTTCTTTATTACGATCGATGCTGCTGCTACAGAACTATATAAGGACGGGAAATATGTTCTAGCTAAAGAAGGAAAAATCTTAACTTCAGATCAAATGGTAGATCTTTATTCAAGTTGGGTTAAGAGTTATCCTGTATTTTCTATAGAAGATCCACTTGATGAAGAGGATTGGTCTGGCTGGGCAAAAATTACAGCTGCAATTGGTTCAAAAGTTCAGATTGTTGGTGATGATTTATTTGTAACTAATATTAAAAGACTTGAAAGAGGAATTAAAGAAAAATGTGCAAATTCTATTCTTATTAAATTAAATCAGATTGGTACACTTACTGAAACACTTGCTGCAATTGACCTTGGAAATAAAAATAACTATCGATCAATAATTAGTCACAGAAGTGGTGAAACAGAAGATTCTTTTATTAGTGATCTTTCCGTGGCTACATGTGCAGGTCAGATAAAAACTGGTGCACCTGCAAGGACTGATAGAGTTGCTAAATACAATCAACTTTTACGCATTGAAGAAAAATTAGGAAAAAATGCAATCTATGGTGGAAGTAAATTACAATCGTTGTGCTGTTAAACATATTTTCTTTATGAGCAAGCGTGATTCTTTTATACGATCTATTGAGACGCCCCGCCAGAGCGTCTTTACGGGCTTACATGTTCATACACCAGTGTTACTGCTGGCATTTTTTCTGGCATTGTTTTCTAACCCATCCTTTGCCCAGGAAAAATTTCTTCTAGAAGATGAAAAAAACAATATTCAAGTTTATGAAAATACTAATAAATGTGTAGTAAATATTACTTCTCATGGTGTGCAGATTGATGAGTTCTATTTGCTTCAGTATCCCACTGAAGGAAGTGGCTCTGGATTTGTCTTAGATAAAGAAGGACATATTATTACAAACTATCATGTTGTTGAAAATTCTAGCGAGTTAGTTACTACTTTATATAATGGTCAACAATACAGTACAAAGCTTATTGGCATAGATCCAAATAATGACATTGCTGTTTTGCAAATTAAGATTCCACCTGAAAAACTCTCTCCATGTATGCTTGGAAGTAGCCAGGGTTTAAAGGTTGGGCAAAAAGTTTTAGCGATAGGGAATCCGTTTGGATTAGATAGAACTCTTACTACTGGAGTTGTAAGTAGTCTTGGAAGAACTTTAAGAACTGAAAGTGGAAGGCTTATAAAAGGAATAATTCAAACTGATGCTGCAATTAATCCAGGGAATTCTGGTGGACCTCTTTTAAATAGTGCTGGATTAGTAGTAGGGGTTAACACTGCAATTGTTAGTAAGGTTGGTCAAAGTTCAGGAATTGGTTTTGCTATTCCTATTAATATAGTAAAAAGTATTGTTAAAGATTTAATTAGCTATGGATATGTTGTAAGAGCAAATATTGGAATACTTCAAGTTTATGAAAATGGAAAAGGACTTTTAATTGCTCAGCTTGAACCTAATGGACCTGCACAAAAAGCTGGACTGTTAGGACCAAAGCTCGTTGTTCAGAAATCGGGTCCCATAGAATATAGAGGAATTGATCGCTCTGCCGCTGATCTAATAACTGGTGTAGATGGAAAAGAAGTTAAGGCCCTTGATGAGCTTTTGGATTATATTGAAACTAAAAAACCTGGTACTAGAGTGAACATATCAGTAATAAGGAAGGGAGCAAGAATTACAATTCCTGTTACTCTTGGAAAAACTTTAGCAAACTAGTTTATATTGTTTATATCCAATGAAAAAAAAGAAGAAATATACAGCTATTAGTAATGATGTTATATCAGCATTAGTTTTTTCTTATTATATAATTTTTGGAGTTTTAGCCTGTGAAATTCTTCATGATAAGGCTTTAGTTTTTGTCATCTCATCTATGTTTTTTGCAGCATTTGTGATTTTTTTAAGAAGTGTGGAATCTCTGAGTCGTATTTTTAATACAGTTGGAGATATTTTAATGTGGGCATATGTTATTGTATTTGGTCTGTCAAGTTATGTGATATTAAGCGGAGATGATCTTTTGTTTTTTGCTACATCTTATATTTTTTCAATAGCTATTATTTATATAAAGGATCCTGATAGAATAGATAGCTGAAAAGGGATTGTAGGTAGTTGAGCTTATGAACCTTAACGTTAAGGATTTGTCTGATTTATTCAGCAAATCCGATCAGTGGGATAAGAGCATAAATAGGAAGGTTCAGCTTGTCTGAACCTAAAAATAAATAAATATGCCGGTGTGACGAAATGGCAAACGTAGCTGACTCAAAATCAGCCGGGCGCAAGCCCTTGGGGGTTCAAGTCCCTTCACCGGCACATATTTCAATATCTTAATTATCAATTACTTGACAAAACATAATATGAGATATATCCTATATACCAATCAGGCTGAAAGTCTGGGGATTAAAAATCAATACAAGATCTAAAATACGGCACATACATATTTAAATTGTTATAGATGTACAATTTAACTCTAAATACACGTTGACTTTTTGGTTAAGAACTCAATATAATTTAACCTCTGTTTCTTGTTTTTTATCAAAGAAGAAAATTTTGGTTTATAAAAGTATATTGAGGTAGTAAATGACTATAAAATCGCCAGAGCGTGTTCAACCATACGCAAAGGCTGGCCAAAGGACTTCTATCCTTCCAGACCTTGCTGAAATTCAAAAGGCATCATTTGAATGGTTTTTAAGAGAGGGACTTTCAGAAGAATTAAAATCATTTTCACCAATTAAAGATTACACAGGACGTCTTGAACTTTATTTTTTACATGATAATTATTCATTTGAAGATCACACTGAAGCAAATAAAGCAAAAACACCTCAGGAAGCTAGAGATAAAGATCAAAGTTATACTAAAAAACTTTATATACAAATGCGCCTTGTCAATCGTGACACCGGTGAAATAAAAGAAAATAAAATGTTTGTTGGTGAAATTCCAATGATGACTGACCGTGGAACGTTTATCGTAAACGGTGCAGAAAGAGTTGTAGTTTCTCAGATCGTAAGATCTCCAGGGATTTACTACAAACGTGATACTGACATAAATGGTAAGAGAACTTTTAATGCTACTCTCATCCCAAATAGAGGAGCATGGTTAAAACTTGAATCAGATAATAATGATATTGTTCATGTGAAAATTGATAAAAACAGAAAACTTTATGCTACTACCTTATTAAAAGCGCTTGGATACACTGTTTCAGAAATGGAAACAATGTTTCACCATTTTGATTTTTTACATAAGACTCTTGAAAAAGATCCAGCAGATTCCAGAGAACAAGCATTGATTGAAGTCTATAAAAAACTTAGACCTGGTGATCCTACCAGCGTTGAAGGTGGTAGACAAATACTTGAATCTAGATTTTTTGACGATAAGAGATATAACCTAGGTAAAGTTGGAAGATATAAATTAAATAAAAAACTTGCACTTTCAGTACCTGAAGATTTAAGAGTATTAACTAGAGATGACATTGTTGCTTCTGTGGATTACCTTATTAACCTTCACTATGATGAAGGACAAATTGATGATATTGATCATCTTGGAAACAGAAGAATTAGATCAGTTGGTGAGCTACTTCAAAACCAATTTAGAGTAGGCTTGTCCAGGCTTGAAAGAATAATTAAAGAAAGAATGACTTTGCAAGATGCAGATACTTTAACTCCTGCAAACCTTGTAAATCCAAAACCACTCATTGCAGCAATTCGTGAGTTCTTTGGTTCATCCCAACTTTCTCAGTTCATGGATCAAACAAATGCATTGGCAGAGTTGACTCATAAGAGAAGACTTTCAGCATTAGGTCCTGGCGGTCTTTCACGTGAAAGAGCAGGATTTGCTGTTCGTGATATTCATCCTAGCCATTACGGACGTATTTGTCCTGTTGAAACTCCTGAAGGTCCAAACGCTGGTCTTATCGGATCACTTGCTACACATGCACGTGTTAACCAATATGGTTTCATTGAAACTCCTTATAAAAAAGTTGCAGAAGGTATTGTTGTAAATGAAGTTCAATACTTATCTGCTGATGAAGAAGATAATTTCCGTGTTGCACCTGGTGATGTACCGATCGGTGAATCTGGCAGATTTAAAGGTGAAATGATTCCTGTTAGATATAAAGGGGAGTTTATCGTAGTTCCACCTGAAGAAGTAGATTTTGTTGGTGTAAGTCCTATTCAAATTGTTTCTGTAGGTACTGCACTTATTCCATTTCTTGAGCATGATGATGCAAACAGAGCTCTTATGGGATCAAACATGCAACGTCAAGCAGTTCCACTCATTACCACTGAAAGACCTTATGTTGGTACTGGTGTTGAAAAGCAAACAGCAAGAGATTCTGGAATGGTAGTTATTGCTCAGGATTTTGGTGAAGTTACATATGTAAGCTCACAAAAAATCAGAGTTAAATATAAATCATTTGATGATGATGTTGAATACTCTTTGATTAAATATGCAAGAAGTAACCAAGATACTTGTTTAAATCAAAAACCTATTGTAGAAGTTGGCGATAAGTTTGTCCCAGGACAAGTTTTAGCTGATGGTCCTGCTACTGAAATGGGTGAACTTGCTCTTGGAAAAAATATCCTTGCAGCATTTATGCCATTTGAAGGATATAACTTTGAAGATGCAATCCTACTCAGTGAGAGACTTGTAATGGAGGATTCCTTTACATCTATCCATATTGAAAAATTAGAAATTGATGCACGTTCTACTAAATTAGGACCTGAAGAAATTACTAGAGAAATTCCAAACGTTTCTGAAGAAGCGCTTAGGCATCTTGATGAAAATGGAATTGTAAGAATCGGTGCCAGAGTTTATCCTGATGATGTTCTCGTCGGTAAGATAACTCCTAAAGGTGAATCTGATCACCCACCAGAAGAAAGACTCCTCAGAGCAATCTTCGGAGAAAAAGCAAGAGACGTAAGAGATAACTCACTTCGTGTACCACATGGTGAAGGCGGAAGAGTTGTAGATGTAAGAGTATTTGATCGTGAAAAAGGTGATGAATTACCTCCAGTTGCAAATAAAGTAGTTAGAGTATTCATTGCTCAAAAAAGAAAAGTTTCTGTCGGAGATAAAATGGCAGGAAGACATGGTAATAAAGGGATCGTTTCAAAGATTCTCCCTGTAGAAGATATGCCTTATTTACCAGATGGTACTCCTGTAGATATCGTTTTAAATCCACTTGGTGTACCTAGTCGTATGAATATTGGACAAACATATGAAACCATGCTTGGTTTAGTATCGATGTTAAATGGTATTCATTATGAAGTACCTCCATTCGATGAAATGTATGATCCAGAAGCTAGTAGAAAACTTGTTTCTGAAGAACTTATTGCTGCAAAGAAATCATCTGGCAGTCATTGGATTCTTGATAATGGTAAATCAGTACTTTATGATGGAAGAACTGGTGAGGCTTTTGATAATCCTTGTTTAATTGGAAAACTCTACATGATGAAGCTTGTTCACTTAGTAGATGATAAGATCCATGCAAGAAGTACAGGTCCTTATAGCTTAGTTACACAACAACCATTGGGTGGTAAAGCACAGTTTGGTGGTCAAAGACTTGGAGAAATGGAATGTTGGGCACTTGAAGCTTTCGGTGCTGGTTATACTCTTCAGGAAATGCTCACTGTTAAATCAGATGACGTTGCTGGAAGAAGTAGAGCATATGAAGCCATCGTAAAGGGTGAAAATATTCCACGAGCTGGAGTTCCAGAATCATTTAAGGTTCTTGTAAGAGAATTACAGTCACTTGGACTTGATATTACAGTTCTAAATAAGCATAAAGATGGAAGTGAAGATGAAGTTGACTTAACTACTGATGAAACAGAAAGTAGAAAAACTCAACCTAAGATTTCTCTTTCAAGTAAAGATATTGGACTTGATGAAGAGCTTAGAGATTTAAATGCTAAAGAAGAATTGCTAGTTCCTGTTGGAGCAGCAGCTGCTGAAGAAGGAGTTGATTTGTCAGAAACTATTCTATCTTCGCCTATTGATGCTGGGAAAGAAGAACTTTTTGAAGAAGTTCCATTGGCAGATGCTGATGTGGATTCTGATGCAGTCGTAGATCCTGATCTAGAAGGTTAGTTTTTAGAACGTTTTTTAAAGGAAGGGTGAAAAAGTGGCAGTTCAAGAAAGTCTTTTTAAATCAAATGGTAACTTCCCAAGCATATCAATATTTGATCGTTTTAATCATCTTCAAATAAAGATTGCTTCACCAGGAAGAATCATGGGTTGGTCTTTTGGTGAGGTTACAAAACCTGAAACCATAAACTATAGAACCTTGAAACCGGAGAAAGATGGTCTTTTTTGTGAAAGAATATTTGGACCTACTAAGGACTGGGAATGTTATTGTGGAAAATATAAGAGAGTAAGACATAAAGGTATTATTTGCGAAAGATGTGGCGTTGAAGTTACAGAATCAAAAGTAAGAAGACATAGAATGGGGCATATTAAGTTGGCTGCTCCTGTTTGCCATATTTGGTTTTTAAAAGGAATTCCTAGCTATTTAAGTTTGCTTACTGATATTCCTTTAAGAGATCTTGAGCAAGTTATTTATTTTAATCAATATGTTGTATTAAACCCTGGCAATGTTGAGACTGTTACTAAAAGTCAACTTCTAACAGAAGAAGAATATGAAGTTTTAGCTCAAGATGAAAATGCTCAGTTTGAAGTTGCAATTGGTGCAGAATCTCTCAGATTAATTCTTGAAGAAATTGCTAAACCAGTTTATGAATTTCCAGATGCTAAAACACGTGATGAGCGTGGTGAATTAAAAGGACTTCCAGGGCTTGAAGAGTTAGCTATTAAATTAAGAGCAGAGTTAGCGACCGCTAGCGGAAGCCAACAAAGAAGAGCAAAAATAATTAAACGATTGAGACTCCTTGAAAGTTTAATAGGCTCAAATACTGATCCTACTTGGATGGTGTTAGATGTTCTTCCTATTACGCCCCCTGACTTAAGACCAATGGTTCAATTAGACGGTGGAAGATTTGCTACCAGTGACTTAAACGATTTATATAGAAGAGTAATAAATAGAAATAATCGTTTAGCTAGACTTCTAGATATGGGAGCACCTGAAATCATTGTAAGAAATGAAAAGAGAATGCTTCAAGAAGCAGTAGATGCTCTTATTGATAATGGTAGAAGAGGAAGAGTTGTTACTGGATCAAATGGAAGACCTCTTAAATCACTTTCAAATATTATTGAAGGTAAGCAAGGTAGATTTAGACAAAACTTACTCGGTAAGCGTGTTGACTACTCAGGAAGATCAGTTATTGTTGTCGGTCCTAGATTGAAAGTTCATGAATGTGGTTTACCAAGAGAAATGGCTATTGAGTTATTCAAACCATTTGTTATTAATAAACTTATTGAGCGTCAAATCTGCCAAAACATTAAATCTGCTAAAAAGCAAATTGAAAAAGGAACTCCTATTGTCTGGGAAATACTAGACCAAGTAGTTCTAGGGCATCCAGTTTTACTAAATCGTGCACCAACTCTACACAGATTAGGGATTCAAGCTTTTGAACCAGTACTTGTAGATGGAAGAGCGATACAGTTACACCCTCTTGTTTGCGCAGCATTTAACGCAGACTTTGATGGTGACCAAATGGCTGTTCATATTCCATTATCAGTTGAAGCTCAAGCAGAAGCAAGAATGTTAATGCTTGCAAGTAATAATATTCTTTTACCTGCTAGTGGTAAGCCAACAGTTACACCTACACAAGATATGATTCTTGGGATTTACTATCTAACAGTAGAAAGACCAGATCCAGAAGAGTCTGCAAGATGTAAAGGTTCTGGAATGAATTTTTATAGCTTCAATGATGCAAGAGCAGCTTATGAAGCAAACATTCTTCATCTCCATGCAAAAATCAACGTTCGTGATGAAGATGGGAAGAGAATTAATACGACTGTAGGTCGAATTATTTTCAATGAAACAATTAAAGATATTACTGGTTAGTTTATATATGGGTTTTAAAGGAGTTACTTAAAACAATGATTCAGACTAAGAACAAAAAAGAAAAAATAGATTTCATAAATGAAAATGTAGACAAAAAAAGATTGTCTAGATTAATTTTAGATGTTTATGAGAAGTATGGAGCAGCTGTAACCAGTGAAGTTGCTAACTCTTTAAAAAATCTTGGTTTTCATTTTGCTACTAAAGCTGGAGTTACTATTAGTATTGAAGACTTGACTATTCCTCCTGATAAAAAAGAACTCATTACAGCAGCAGAAAAGCAAATTGAAGAAGCTCAAAAAAGATATGAAAAAGGCGATATAACTGAAGTTGAAAGATATAATAAAGTTATTGATACCTGGTCTGAAACCACAGCAAAATTAACTGCAAGAGTTGTTGAAAACTTCAACAAATTGAATCCTGTTTATATGATGGCATTCTCTGGTGCAAGAGGTAATCTCAGTCAAGTTCGTCAACTTGTAGGTATGAGAGGATTGATGGCAGATTCTCAAGGTCAAATTATCGATTTGCCAATTAAGACAAACTTTAAAGAAGGTTTGAATGTTACTGAATATATTATTTCAAGTTATGGTGCAAGAAAAGGTATCGTAGATACAGCACTTAAAACAGCAGATTCTGGCTATTTAACTAGAAGACTTGTAGACGTAGCACAAGATGTAACTATTCGTGAACATGATTGTGGTACTACTAAAGGTATTTTTGTTCATTCACTTTATGAAGGTGACAAGTTAACACTTAGTGTTGGTGACAGAATTGTAGGAAGAATTGCTTCTGAAGATATTATTGAAACCAGTACTAAACAAATAATTATTAAAAAAGGTGAAGTAATTGATCGTGTAAAAGCTAAATTAATTGAAACTTCAAATGTAAACACTGTAAAGGTTAGAACTCCGTTAGCTTGTGAAATGCCTTATGGTATTTGTCAAGTATGTTATGGCTGGAGTTTAGCTACAAATACTATGGTTGATATGGGTGAGGCTATTGGTATTATTGCTGCTCAGTCAATCGGTGAGCCAGGTACACAATTAACCATGAGAACTTTCCATACAGGCGGTGTTGTGTCTGGTATGGGTATTAGAAGACTTATTACAACTCCAGAATCAGGCACTCTTAAGTATGATATTCCTACTAAAGAATCCAGAACTAAATATGGTGACCAAGTTTATCAAACCATAAAAGAAGGAAAAATTAAAATTGGTAGTAAGGAAGTATTTCTTCCAATTGGTTCACAAATTATTTATCAAAGCGGCACCGATGTTGAAAAGGGTGGCGTGATTGCAGAATATATTGATAGTGATCAAAAAGGTCAAATTGAAAAAGCTACAAAAGATATTATTTCTGATCATCCAGGACAAGTTGTTTTTGATGGTTTTGCAGCTGATGAAAAGAGAGATCGTCAAGGAAATATTTCAAGAACAGCAAATAAGAGTGGTACGATCTGGGTATTAGAAGGTGATGTTTATAATCTTCCTGCAGGCAGCAGACTTACTGTTAAAGATGGCGAACAAGCAGAAAAAGAAGATGTCCTTGCTGAATCACTAATTATTTCAGAACGTGGTGGTGAAGTTAGATTTAATGATGACTTAGTAATCGAAGAAGTTAAAGTTGGAAAAGAAAAAATTAAGAGACTAGTTCAAGGTAGAGAAGTTAGTATTGTAATTGCAAGAGTAGGCGCAGAGAATGCTAAGTTTGAAACTGTAAAACAAGGTAATTCATGGAAAATTAAGTCTACAAAAATAACCCCAGAAGAAAACTGGACTATTAAAGTTGTACCTAATGAAACTCTTGAAAATAAGAGTGTAATTGCTGAAATTATTGATGACGGTGTCTTAGCTGTTACAACATCTGGTGAAATTAGATATCAAGGGTTAGAAGTAGATGATTCAAGAATTATTACTCAAACAGGAAAAGTAGTATTTATTCCTGAAGAAGTTCATTACCTAAGTAAAGATGTTGGTTTAAAGCTTGTTGAAAATGAAGATGCTGTAAAAGCTGGGCAAGAAATTGTAAAAGATGTTTTTACTCACTTAGATGGAATTGTTCAGTTAAAAGTAGACAATGATATTATCCATGAAGTAACAGTTAAACCTGGTGAGCTCCATGAAATCCCAGAACCAGCATTGCTTAAACATGAAAATGGTGAGCTTGTAGCTGAAGGGGTAGAAGTTTATCCTGGTATTACTACTGATGCTCCTAAAGTAATTACTCTTATTGAGAATGAAGAAAAAGGAACAGTTAAATTACTTCTAAGGCCAGTCATGGTTTTCCCAATTGAACCTAAAAAAGTAAATTTCCAAGGTTATTCAACTGATCCAAATATTGCACTTGTTGCAGTAACTCAAATGTTATTTAGAGATGGAGAAAGAGTTAGAAACTTTAATGGTGGAGCTTTATCTAAGACCAGTTTAGTCTTAACAATGACTGGTGACTTGGTTACACTAAAAGGTAATGTTGAAATTACGAAGGATGCTGATGGCAGTCAAGAATTGCAAGTAATCGTTAAAGAAAATATAGTTCTTAGAAGAGAACAAGATACAAACGTTACTCAATTATTGCTTGATAATCATGATCATATAGCACCGGGAGTAGCTATTGCTAAAACCCAAGTGCTTGCACGTACAAATGGTATGGTTAGCTTAAGCACACAAGAAGAAAAAAGATTACTTCTTATTACTGGAAATGATTTAATTAAACAAGAAACCACAGCAAAACCAACAGTAAAAGTTAGTGACTTCGTTAAGTTTGGTCAAAAAGTTGGTGGTCAGACTGAGTCTGCTTGTTCAGGTCAGATACTCACTGCAGATGCAAAATCAGTTGTTATAAGAAAAGGTAGACCCTACTTAGTAAGTATGGGTGCACTTCTTCAGTGTGATCAAGGACATTTAGTACAAAGAGGAGATCAGCTCGCATCTCTTGTATATGAGAGAGTTAAGACTGCAGATATTGTTCAAGGTCTTCCTAGAGTAGAAGAATTGCTTGAAGGTCGTAAGCCACGTGAGTCTTCTATCCTTTCAGAGTTGGATGCTAAGATCAAAATTGTAGAAGAAGAAGAAGCTATAAGGCTTATATTAGTTTCAGGTGATGTTCAACAAGAAGTATCTATTCCTTCAGGTTTAAATATTATTGTTGATGATGGTCAAGAAGTTAAAATTGGTCAGCCTTTAACAGATGGACCAGCAAATCCTCATGACATACTTGCACTTCTTGGTGTAGCAGCAGTTCAACAATACTTGCTTGATGAAGTTCAAAAAGTATACAGAAGTCAAGGGGTAGAAATTTCTGATAAACATATTGAAGTTATTATTAGGCAAATGACTAAGAAAATGAGAATTGAAGACGCCGGTGATACTATCCTTCTTCCAGGTGAATTGGTTGAAATGAGAGATATTATTGAAGAGACGGAAAAAGCAAGAAAACTTATAAATAAAGATGCTAAGCCCCCAGCATATAAGTCTGTTCTTCTTGGTATTACAAAAGCTAGCTTGAATACTGAAAGCTTTATATCAGCTGCAAGTTTCCAAGAAACCACTAGAATCCTGTCAGAAGCAGCAGTTCAAGGTAAAAAAGACTGGCTGAGAGGGCTTAAAGAAAACGTAATTATTGGACGTTTAATCCCTGCTGGAACTGGATATATTCACATTAAACAAGTTGAGCAAATTGATATTAAAGCATTTGATCAATCAATGAGCCTTAACTAGGTAAACTCTGGTTATCATTGAGTGCTCTTCTTCTTCTGGCTGAGAAGTACATATCATTTGCAGTGGTTGTAAATCTTTTTACAATTTCAATAAAATGATTAATCATCCCGCTTGACTCCTTGATTTTATCTTCAAAAATTAATGCACTAAAATCAATCATGTCTCCAATGGTTGCTGCAAGAAGAGTGTGTGGTGCATCAGCAATAGAAGCTGGTGCATGGCTGTCTTTTTTGTTTAATACTTCTGGGAAATAATATCTAAGAAGATTGTTTGCCCAAATCAATGGTCTATCTATGGCACTTAAAATTCTAATTATATTTCTTGGTGTTCCTTCTATTCCAAGCCTTCTTGCTAGTGGTCTACCTATGTCACCAGCTACGTTTAAGCATTGAATAACCGGTGTGAAAATTGAAATTGCTCTGTCAAAATGGTCACAAAATTCTGTGGTGTTTTCATTGTTCCATGCTTTCTTTGCATTGCTTACGTGAGTGGAAAAACTTTCCTGAACAGATTTCCACGTGAGCTGATTCTCTATGGGTTCTGAATCTGATTTAAGCATTCTATTGTAAAGCTTTTTCCAGAATCCATTACCAAATGCCCTATCTATGCTCATTTTTCTCCACCAGCATGCATCCAATGATTTTACGCATGCCCATTCTATATCATTTGCAAGCTCATGATTTACAAAGCTAAGAGGGATGAGGAGATATTTAAGTTTGGTTTGCACAAAATTATTTATAGTGGGAAGTGTGAAACCGCTGTCAGGATTGCTTTTCCCATCAGCAAATAGCTCTGCACCTACGTTGTCGTCATATTCTCCTTTGCTATTTTTGTGAGAGTAAATCTGATTCCTAAACATATCTCCAAAATTACCTGCTAAATCTTTTGCAGTGAAACAAAGTGTTGACCAGGGCGAATCTTTAAAATCTGATTGTAATATAAAATACGATGCCATCTTTAATGGTAATTCAACAATATGCGACCAAATACTTCTGTCTGCATTTATAGAAGTATCTTCAGCCCACTTTTTATTTTCTGTAGAATGGTTATATCCAGAGAAGGTTTTATCTCCTTTTTTTAGATCTTTATAATCATCAAAAGGAGATACTTCCCCGTATCCATAGTTAGAATTTATTGGTGGTATTGTAGTCATATTTTAAATAAAAATAATAATTAAAGCCTTTTAATTCGTTAAAAATTAAAATTCTTTAAGTTTTATTCTTACAAATCGATTCTATGAAGGTTAAGAAGGATATGTCTAGGTTTTCTTAACCTTTCATTTTAATTTAATCTCTATCCTCTATTTTCTCTTATGGTATTAATGTCCTTATCTCCTCTGCCAGAAAGATTTACAACTACTACTTCATTTTTTTTAGTTTTAGGCATTAAGTAGTTTAAGTAAGCTATTGCATGAGATGATTCAAGTGCTGGAATAATACCTTCTAACCTTGCAAGCATGTGAAACCCTTTGAGAGCTTCTTTGTCCGTGACAGAGTGATATGAGACTAATTTGGAGTCTTTTAAATAAGAGTGTTGTGGTCCAACACCTGGATAATCTAACCCTGCTGAAATGCTGTGGGCTTCTATTATTTGACCATCATTATCCTGTAAAAGATAGCTATATGAACCGTGTAAAACACCTGGTCTTCCCAGAGTTAAACTGGCAGCATGTTTCTTGCTGTTAAGTGATTCACCAGCTGCTTCTACACCAATCAAAATAGGCTTGCGTCGGGGTATGCCATGTACATAAGGATAAAAAATCCCCATAGCATTTGACCCACCACCTATACAAGCCACTATATAATCAGGAGTTTTCTTTATCTGCTTTTTTAATTCATTACCAATTACAGACTGAAAGTAGCTAACTATAGTGGGATATGGACTAGGCCCTACAACTGAGCCGATAATATAATGTGTGTTTTTAATACTCGTAATCCAATCTCTAATAGCCTCACTGGTAGCATCTTTTAGAGTCTGAGAGCCGCTTTCTACAGGTATAACTTTAGCTCCTAGTAACTCCATTCTAAATACATTTAAAGATTGCCTTTGAATATCTGTTTTACCCATGTAAATCTCACACTCAAGATCTAATAATGCACAAACAGTAGCAGTAGCAACACCGTGCTGACCAGCTCCAGTTTCAGCAATAATTCTTTTTTTCCCTAGTCTTTTTGCTAGTAGAGCTTGACCGATACAGTTATTTATTTTATGAGCTCCAGTGTGGCATAGGTCTTCTCTTTTTAAATAGATTTTTGCTTTTCCAAAATGCTCCGTAAGTCTTTTTGCAAGATATAAGGGTGTAGGTCTGCCTGTATAATTCTTATGTAAGTCATTTAATTCAGCATTAAAACCCTTATCTTTTTTGTATTTATTGAAAGCAGTCTCTAATTCCTCTAGTGCCGGAATAATGGTTTCAGGAACAAACATCCCCCCAAATTTGCCAAAATAACCTTTTTGCTTGATTTTCATACAGATATATTATCATTGAAATCAATCATAAAGAAAAACTAAAATTTTTAATAAGGGTTTTTATAAAGTATTAATTTTTATGATCATTGAAATAGATGCTAGATTGCTATAGAATATCAATATATAAACGATGAACATCAAAATAAAATTAGAGAAATTAGCGGAGACAAAAAGTTGGATAAGGCTTTACTTTCATGATGGAAGTGGTATCGCTGGTAGAGTGGTTGCTGTTGGGCACGATTTTGTAGAGATAGAATCATATGGTTGTGATGATAAGCCAGATTCTAGAAACTACGCAAAGAATTTAGTGCCCCTTAATTTTATAAAAATGTATACTGTGGAGTCTTCTAATTTTGCAGATGCCGAACGCAAGAGATTACAGTATTTAAGTCAAATCGATATACCTCTTGATACGTCATTGCCCGCTCCGACTCGCTTCGAGCGAGGCGAGCGAGCCGAATGAAATGACGTCAAGATATCGGATCTCCCGAATAATGGCATGCAGAAAGTCTTCCATTTCTAAGTTCTAATTTTGGCTCTTCATTTGTACATTTTTCTTTAGCAATAGGACATCTTGTCCTAAAAACACAACCACTAGGTGGATTTGATGGATCTGGAATATCTCCATGCAGAATAATTCTTTCTTTTTTTTCTATCTGTTCTCTGTCTTCTATCCTCTGACTTCTAATTTGTGGTGCTGCACTAAGCAGAGCTTTTGTATATGGGTGCTGAGGTTTTTTCATTATCTCATCTTTACTTCCAACCTCAACTATATGACCAAGATACATAACTATAATTTTATGTGAAATGTAACTTACAACTGATAAATTGTGTGAAATAAAAAGATAAGTAAGATTTAATTTTTGCTGCAATTCTACAAGTAGGTTTAATATTTGTGCTTGAACGGATACATCTAATGCACTTACAGGTTCATCTAAAATTAAAAATTGTGGATTTAAAGAGAGTGACCTTGCTATGGCAACTCTTTGTCTTTGCCCCCCTGATAATTCATGAGGATATCTATCTCCAAGATAGCTTTCAAGACCCACAAGATTTAAAAGCTCATCTACTCTTTTTTTGATTTCTTCTTTAGTCTTGAGTAGTTTATGAATAATAATAGGTTCACTGATGATTTCTTTAATTCTCATTTTTGGGCTAAGGCTGGAATATGGATTTTGGAAAACTATTTGAAGTTCTTGTCTTAGATTTCTCATTTCTTTCCCAGGAAGAGAAAATACATTTTTTTCTTTATAGAGGACTTCTCCTGATGTTGGCTCTAGTAGTCTTAGAATTAGTTTTCCTAGTGTAGATTTACCACAGCCTGATTCACCTACAATACCTATGATTTCACCTCTACTAATATTTAAATTTATATTGTTCAATGCTTGAATGTGATTTACTGTTCTTGACCAAAACCCACGTTTAACCGGGAAATGTTTAGTTAGGTTTTTGACTTGAATTAGATCTTCCATTTTTAACCTTGAATTTCTATGCAATCTTTTTTATCTGTTTCTAAAATATTGACTTTAATGAGCTGTTTTAAGTTCGTTGAAATGTTTTTACCCACAAAATCTGCACTTATGGGAAGCTTTCTGTGTCCTCTATCTACTAGAACAAGGAGTTTTACCGATGCTGGCCTACCAAAATCTTTAAGTGCATCTAAAGCGGCTCTAGCTGTTCTGCCTTCAAATAAAACATCATCAACAAGAAGAATATCTTTTCCGTCAATATTTGGGACTTGGCTGGATTTACTGGGTTTTAAAGATTTCCTATGATCCAAATCATCTCTATATAAAGTTACATCTATATATCCATAAGGAATATCAACTTTTTCTATCTGAGAGATGATTTCACATAATCTTTTGGCTATGTATTCACCTCTGGTTACAATTCCTATAATGACTAGACTACTTAGGTCTACATAATTTTCTATTACTTCATGTGTAAGCCTTCTTAAGGTTTTTGTTAGTTCATTACTGTCAAGTAATACATTCATGACTACATTATTCCATATTTTTTGCGTTAAGATATTTAATATGTTGCCTAATAATATTCCAGAACAATTTATTGATCAGGTAAAAAAAAATCCAGATAAAACTGCATTTCAGCACAGGTTAAGACGGAATACCCCATATAAATCAATAACTTGGGATTCAGTAAATAGAATAGTAATTGAAACTTCCTTAGGTTTAAAAAGACTTGGTTTGAAAAAGGGAGACAATGTTGCAATATTGTCTGCGACTAGGTATGAATGGGCTATTGCTGACCTTGCTATTTTAAGTCTAGGTGCTGTTGTTGTTCCATTGTATCCAACGCTAGGTGACCATGCTGTAAATTACATTTTAAATGATTCTAAAAGCAGATATATATTTATTGAAGACAAAGGACAGTTGCAAAAAATTAGATCTCAATGGAAAGATTTACCTCATATTGAGTTTGCAATTGTTCTTTCAGATCTTGGAGATCTTCCTGTCAATGATTCGAGAATTATTACATTTAAAAACTTGAAGGATTTAGGAAAGCTTAGTTTATCAAAGGAACCTACTTCTATAGAGTCATCAATTAAGTCTATAAAAAGAGAAGATATTGCAAGTATTATTTATACATCTGGAACTACAGGAAATCCAAAAGGTGTTGTTTTAACCCACAACAATTTTTTAAGTGTTGTTCAATCCACTAATAAAGCAATGCCATTAAAACATAGTGATAAATTTTTATCTTTTTTGCCATTGTCACATGTCTTTGAAAGAGTTGGTGGATTGCATTTTGCAATAAGTAGAGCTGTTCCTATCTGCTTTTGTTCAAGTATGGATCAAATTGCCCCTGCACTTAAAGATTCTGGTGCCACTATAATGCTTGTTGTACCAAGGTTACTTGAAAAAATGTACAGTAAAATAAATATCAATTTGAATTTACAAACAGGGTTTAAGAAAAAATTAATTGATTGGGCATTTAAAGTCGGTAAAAAAATATTTTCTAAAAATGCTAAATTGAGTGTAAGTGAAGCTTTAATATATTACCCACAGTATTTATTGGCAGACAGGTTGGTCTTTTTTAAAATAAGAAAATCCATTGCTCCGACCCTTAGATGTTTTATTTCTGGTGGAGCTCCATTATCCAAAGATATTGCAGAATTTTTTTTTATTATAGGTATTAAAGTGCTTGAAGGTTATGGCTTAACTGAGACTTCTGCTCCGGCTACTGTTAATAGATTAGATGATTTTAAATTAGGTACAGTAGGTTTGCCTCTTGAAAATATCCAGATTCAAATTGCTCAGGATGGAGAAATCTTAATAAAAGGACCTACAGTGTTTTCTGGATATTATAAAAATGATCAAGCAACAAAAGAAGCTTTTAAAGATGGTTGGTTTTGTACTGGTGACATCGGAGTTCTTGATAGAGAGGGTTTTTTGAAAATCACTGATAGAAAAAAAGATATTATTGTAAGTTCTGCTGGTAAGAATATTGCTCCTCAAAATATTGAAAATGCAGTTAAAACGTCAGACTTTATAAGTAATGTAATAGTAATTGGTGATAAAAGAAAATACTTGTCTGCACTTATAGCTTTAGACAGGCAGCATCTAGAGGATTTTATAAAACAAAACAATATACCTGATGATACTTCTGACCTTGTAAATAATTCTAAGATAATTGAGCTTATTGATGAGGAAATCAAGGTTAAACTCTCTGATTTTGCTGATTATGAACAAATTAGAAAATTTACTATTTTGCCAAATGACTTTACAATAGAAACAGGTGAATTGACACCTACTCTTAAGGTTAAGAGGAAATTTGTTGAAGAAAAATATAAGGGAATTATAGATGCAATGTATCCACCAGATTAGAATTTATTTTCTTACTCTATGTTTTATTATTTCTTTGCAACCTTCTTTTTCTTCTTTAATGCCTGACTCTAAGTCTGAGCTTATAAGAATTGAAACCCTGATTTTTGGAAAGAGTTTTTTGTCTTTAAGTGACAATGATAGGCTTACAAAAATTGAAAAAAGTTTATTTCTGAAGTCTTTTATAAATGAAAATACTAAAGATAGAATAGCAAGAGTTAATAATTTTCTTTTGGGGCATGATCATGAGATTGAAAAAGAAGTTTCTGACAATGAACAATCTGGTTATGAAAACTATCAAATTCAAGAACTTACTTTAAATCAGTTTGAGGATTCTTTTCTTGATATTATAAATCAGCAAAGAAGCTTTATGGGAGCTTTGCCTCTAATTAAGGATGATGTTGCTTATAAGGCTGCAGGTGAACAGGCAGAAAATATAATCAATAAAAATCAATTGTCATATTTTGATTCTAAAGGGCATTGTCCTGATGAAAGATATACCTTGGCTGGCGGTACTGGTGCTTTGATAGAAGTTCTTAGAAGTTTTGAGTTAGATAAAGGGAAAATAGTTTTAAATGAATTATTGATTAATCAGTTAATTGAAGCCATATCATTAAATACTGACGAATTAAAGATTCTTTATAATCCTTATATTACTCATCTTGGATATGGCTTTGGAGTATCTAAAGATAAGAAAAAATTTGTAGCTGTTTTGGATTTCCTTACAAAGAATGGTGAAGTTGAGCCAATAAGAACAACTATTAACCTGAATCAAAAAGTAAGCTTGTCAGGGAAATTAAAACCACCTTATAAATTTAAAGCTATAACTATTGGCTATTTAAGTAATGCTGATATTTCTGATGTTGATGATAATGTAGGTGTTGGTTTTAATAGTGAGCATATGAAACCATATTTCCCTCCTCAAGATTTTATAGCTTTCTCTGACAATTCTAAAAGTAATCTAGTGAAAATTTTAAGTGGCATTGGATTTGTTGCGGCTTTAGGAGGAGCACCATTTACTGGAGGTGCTAGTGGCGTCCTTGCTCCATTTTTCCTAAACACTATTCAAAATGGTTCTCCTAAAGAAGTGCCTTTAAAAGGTGGAATAAAAATAACTTCAGATGGACAATTTAAGGGTGATTTATTGTTGAATTATCAAGGAATGACAGGTTTGTATTTTGTAAATGTTATAGCTGATATTCCTGGATCCAATTCAGCAATTGTCGTTAGTAGAAGGACGGTTAGAGTTGACTTGCCTATTGTTGGAATAAAGTGAGTTATAATTCATATCATGTCTTTAGAACTAGATGACATCTATATAAGCCAAGCTGAATACTACATGCAAGAGTGTTTTGAACTTGCAAAAAATGCACTTGGCAGGACGTCACCAAACCCTATTGTAGGAGCTATTGTTCTAAATAAAGAAGGTATACCTGTAGGTAGAGGTTTTCATCAAAAGTCTGGTGAAGATCATGCTGAAGTTATAGCTCTTAAAGAAGCAGGGGAGAAAGCCAGGGGTGGAACTTTATTCGTTAATTTAGAGCCTTGTTGCCATTTTGGGAAGACCCCGCCATGCACAGATTTAATTATTAAAAGCGGTATAAGCCAGGTTTACTTTTCTAATTATGATCCCAACCCTTTAGTTGACACTTGTGGAGAGAAAAAGCTTAGTGAAAATAATATTAAAGTTTTTTCCAGAGTATTAGAAGAAGACGGGAAAGAACTAAATAAATTTTTCTTGAAATGGATTAAAACAAAGCATCCATGGATAACTTTAAAGCAAGCTCAAACTCTTAATGCTAAAGTCTCTCTCTCTGAAGGAAAAGAAACTTCTATTACTTCTGAAGAATCTAAGATAGAAGTTCATAAACTTAGAAGTGCTTATGATGCAGTATTAGTTGGTTCAAATACTGTCAATGTTGATGATCCTGAGCTTACTGTCAGATTGGTTGAGAATTCAAGAAATCCAAAAAGAATAGTTCTTGATGTCAATCTAGAAACCTCACCTGAATCTAAAGTATACAAGTCAAAAAAATACGATGAAGTCTTTCTTGTAACAAAATCTGGACATGCAGATAAATTAAAAGAATATAAAATCCAGAACCCTCTCATTAATATTATTGAAATTGATCAAACGGATAAAGGCAGATTAGATTTAAGAAAACTATTCACTAAGCTCGGTGAGCAAAATATATTAAGTGTCTTAGTAGAGGCAGGACCAAGGTTGGCTGGCGAGCTA
>Ga0105164_10000389_pt1 | contig 32060 bp, 22 predicted proteins | sample VDWuncwatermetaG_FD_89674 | JGI IMG/M metagenome (GOLD analysis project Ga0105164, IMG submission 89674) | Wastewater microbial communities from Netherlands to study Microbial Dark Matter (Phase II) - VDW unchlorinated drinking water | ecosystem: Environmental > Aquatic > Freshwater > Drinking...
AGCCTCACTCTTTTCGAAAAAACACCACTCGATCAATTACTTAAAAATGTGGAGCAACAAATGAATCTTTCAAAAGATACTAACCAATTGAATTTATTTAATTAAATGTCCGGACACTACTGACCCATCATCACAACGATCACGTGGCAGGCGTGAATGATTTACTGGCGCATGGCGCAGCCCCTGTGTATTTTCCGCAACGCGAAAAAGTGTTGGGCGGAACGCACCCGGTGGGCGAAGGTGCGATGATCGAGATTCCAGAGTTGAAAATTAAATTCAGCGTGTTGGATATTCCCGGCCACACTGCGGGACACGTCGCTTACGTCGGCGCGGGTGGGGTATTTTGCGGCGATACATTATTTGGCTGCGGTTGTGGCAGATTGTTTGAAGGCACAGCCGCGCAGCTGCTGCACTCGTTAAAAAAATTGGCCGACTTGCCGGATGACACGCAAGTTTATTGCGGACATGAATACACCGAATCCAACATTCGCTTCGCATTGGCGTGCGAGCCAGATAATGCACAGCTTGTGCAACGGCAACAAGATGTACAGAGATTGCGTGCGGCGGGGATACCTACATTGCCATCCAATATCGCGCTAGAAAAATCCACCAATCCATTTTTGCGCTGCACTGTGTCTGCGATTATTAAATCTGTGCAGCAGCAATCCGCCGTCCAGCAAACCGACGAACTCAGTATCTTCACCGCCCTGCGCGTGTGGAAAAATACTTTTTAAACTGAATGGGAGTCATTGAAAATCTTGCGGGAAAGCGCGTTCCGATTGCGGCAAAAGCCATTCTGGTTTATCCTGCGCGCCCTTCGGAGAGGTGGATGTCCCACAGGGATGCAATTTTCTCTATGCAGCATTGCTGCATGAAAATGGTCAAAGCGGTTTAAGTCGCACGCCTGGACAATACGCCGCCCAGAAATTTTTTGAGAGGGCGGCTTGTTGCGGCGTAGGCTAACTTGGTATGCTTTTCGCCAAGTTAAAGCGCGTAGCGGTGGCCGAAGCCAAAGCGTAGCTTGTAAGGTAGTAAATAAAATTCCCACGGAGAGGTGGGTGTCCCACAGGGATGCAATTTTCTCTATGCAGCATTGCTGCATGAAAATGGTCAAAGCGGTTTAAGTCGCACGCCTGGACAACACGCCGCTCAGAAATTTTTTGAGAGGGCGGCTTGTTGCGGCGTAGGCTAACTTGGTATGCTTTTTGCCAAGTTAAAGCGCGTAGCGGTGGCCGAAGCCAAAGCGTAGCTTGTAAGGTAGTAAATAAAATTCCCACGGAGAGGTGGATGAGTGGTTTAAGTCGCACGCCTGGAAAGCGTGTTTAGGTTAATCCCTAACGCGGGTTCGAATCCCGCCCTCTCCGCCAAATTAATCAGGTAAGGCTACTGAGCCTTACATTGATTTACCTGAAAATGCCAACAAGCAAGGTTTGCTGTGCCAATTGTGCAAGATTTAAGCAATACTTTTTTCTGACATCTGCCCATTCTATCGGGCTTATTGTGCGGCCTTCTTCAACTGTATGGCCACCTCGATAGGATTGTTATTCCATATTGGCGGAAGACAGTCAATTGAATCAGTCAATGCGATCTGGTAAGCTCGTATCCGCTTAAATCGAAATATCAGGTGGGTCATAGTGGGCTGGGCAACCGGCCCCGAATACAACGCAGAAGAGGGGTGGGTAGTCATGAGTAAGCGCTTCATGAGGTGGGTCGAGACTTGGATTGAGGAAAAAATTCCTGCTGGTGCCAATCCCGACCTCGAGAGCCACGAAGATCGGGCAGCGCGGTTGACGAAGGAGCTGTTCGACGAGGCAACCGCGGCTGGCTTCTCAAAGTTTGAGACCGACGAGGAGCGAGAGCGCATCCCGCCCCTAGTCATCGCCGCAGTCACGGACAGCACCGAGTTCGATATCGACACCTATCATCTCAAGTTGCTACTGGCGATGGAGAATGAAGACGGCGACTGAGCCTCGCCGCCCGCGCATCTACCTCGACGAAATCCCGCCCTCTCCACCAAATTAATGGATGGTCAACTCGTTGGCGATCATCTCAGCCTGCTTTAATACCGTTTCTGTCGCCAGTAACTGCATGTCCGGTGGGTAACCATACTGGCGCAGGATGCGCTTCACCGCTACTTTTAGCTTGGCGCGCACGCTCTCTTTAATCGTCCAATCTATGGAGGCGGTTTCACGTATTTTCTGCGTCAGCACCACCGCTAACTCTCTCAATTTGTCTTGCTGCATCAACTCACGCGCGCTGTTGTTATTAGCCACTGCCGTGTAAAACGCATATTCAAAATCGCTCAGCCCCATCTGTTTGGCCTCGTCATCGGAAGCGACAATTTCCTTGCTGATTTTGATGAGTTCCTCCATCACTTCGGCGGCGGTCAGAATCTTGTTGTGATATTTTTTGATGGCAATCTCCAGCATTTCCATCAACGATTTGCTTTGCACCAGATTCTTTTTAGCACGCGCTTTCAATTCGTCATTGAGCAATTTTTTCAGCACTTCGAGCGCGATATTCTTGTGTTTGTACCCCTTTAATTCAGCCAGAAATTCTTCGGACAAGATCGAAATATCCGGCTTCTTGATACCTGCCGCGTCAAAAATATCAATTACCTGCTCAGACACCAGTGCCTTGTCGATTACTTGCCGGATAGTAGTTTCGATCTCTTCATTGCTGCGGCCTGCGCCTGTTCCGTCGAACTTGGCGAGGCGCGATTTCACGGCCTGAAAAAAACCGACTTCATCCTTGGCATCCATCGCCTGCTCATGCGGGATGGCGATGGCAAAAGCTTGGGAGAGTGCTGTCACCTCGTTGATATAACGCTTTCTGCCATCTTCCAGTCCGAGGATGTGCTCTTCCGCCGCCAATATCAGCGACAGCTTTTGCGACGTATCTGCCTCGAAATAATTTTCGTAGGTGAAGCCGTGATACATCGCCGACACTACCTCCAGCTTCTCCAGCATCAAGCTCACCGCCTGCTCCTGTGCCAGCGTCGGATCACCCTTACCACCCGCATCGGAATAAAACGACAGCGCCTCTTTCAAGTCGGCGGCGATGCCCAGATAATCCACTACCAGACCGCCGGGCTTGTCCAAATGCACCCGATTCACTCGCGCAATCGCCTGCATCAAGTTGTGTCCCCTCATCGGCTTGTCGATGTACAGCGTGTGCATACTCGGCGCATCAAAGCCCGTCAGCCACATATCGCGCACGATGACCAGCTTGAGCGGATCGTCGTCGTTCTTCATCCGTTCGGCCAACTGCTTGCGTTGCTCTTTGGTGGTGTGATGCTTGGCCAGTAGAGGGCCATCGCTAGAGGCCGCTGTCATCACCACCTTGATCGTGCCCTTGTTCAAATCTTCAGAATGCCACTCCGGTTTGAGCGCGATAATTTCTTTGTAGAGTTCTGCGGCAATGCGCCGCGACATGCTCACTACCATGCCCTTGCCTGCAAACACCTCCTGCCGCGCCTCGAAGTGCGCCACGATGTCACGGGCAATATTTTTAATGCGCTGCTCGCTGCCGATCAACGCCTCCATTTTTGTCCACTTGGCTTTGGCTTTCTGGGTGTCGGTCAAGTCTTCCTGATCCAACTCCTCGTCCAATTCGGCGACCAGTTTTTTGCCTTCCTCGCTCAAACCCACTTTCGCCAAACGGCTTTCGTAATAAATCCGCACCGTCGCGCCGTCTTCCACCGCCTGCGCGATGTCATAAATATCCACATAATTACCGAATACGGCGGGTGTATTTACATCGGTTTTTTCGATGGGCGTGCCAGTGAAACCCAGATAAGTAGCGCGGGGCAGCGCATCGCGTAAATATTTGGCAAAACCATAAACCACCTTCTTGCCGATGACCTCGCCGCTGGAATCTTTCTCGTCCACGGTCTTGGCACTGAAACCGTATTGCGTGCGGTGCGCTTCATCCACAATCACCACGATATTGCGGCGGTCGGATAATTGCTCATAGACATTGCCCTCATCGGGCTGGAATTTTTGAATGGTAGAAAAGATCACACCACCGGAGGCCACCTTCAACAATTCTTTTAACTGCCCGCGATCCGCTGCTTGTATCGGTTCTTGTCGCAACAGTTGCTTAGAAGCGGCGAAGGTATCGAACAACTGGTCGTCCAAATCATTGCGGTCGGTGATAACCAAAATCGTCGGGTTATCCAACGCCAGCACAATCTTACCAGTGTAAAACACCATTGAAAGCGACTTGCCCGAACCCTGCGTATGCCACACCACCCCGGCTTTTTTATCGCCTTTGGGTTGTTGGGTTACGCCTGCCAAACCATAGCTGGCTGGGGTTTGCTCGGCACGCATGGCATTGCCAAAATCCGCTGCTCGCAGCGTGGAAACCACTGCCGCATTCACCGCATAATACTGGTGATAAGCTGCCAACTTTTTCACCGTCCCTATGCTGATTACGCCAGTCTTTGGATCCTCCTTTTTATTTTTCTCAAACACGATAAAGTGGCGCAGCAAATCCAGTAGTGTGGCCTTATTCAACATGCCATTGATTAACACCTCCAACTGGCTCACCAGATGCGAAGCCTCTGCTTTGCCATCCGCGCTTTTCCACGCCATGAAACGTGAGAGACCCGCAGAAAGCGAGCCCGCCTTGGCTTCCAAGCCATCAGAAATCACCAGCAAAGCATTGGCAGCGAACAGGCTAGGGATAGTTTGCTTGTAAGTTTCAAACTGCTGATACGCCGTTTTGATGGTGGCGTTTTCATCGGCAGCATTTTTAAGCTCGATCACCACCAGCGGAATACCGTTAACGAATAACACCAAATCAGGGCGCTTGTTTTGATGCCCCCCACCTACAGAATGGCCAATCACCGTAAATTGGTTGGCAACAACAAACTCGTTGATCTCAGGATTCGCAAAATCAATCAACCACACCAAATTACCGCGCTCGTCCCCGTCCTGCTGGCGGCTCACCTTTACGCCCTCGGTCAGCAAGCGATGAAAAGCTTCGTTATTCGCCAACAAATCGGGCGAGCTGACGCGCTGCACTTCCTTGAGTGCGTCCTGCAACATCGCAGGGGACAACTTCGGGTTGTTGCGCTTCAGTGCCTGCTCCAGCCGACCCAATAACAACACCTCGCCGAAATGGTCGCGCTCCGGTTTATCGCTATCGGGCGCAATGTCCGGCGCGTAAACGTGATCGTACCCAAGCGCTTGCAAGCGCTTAATAGCGAGGGTTTCGATTTCTGATTCAGTCAACTTTGCCGCCATTAAGCGCTCTCTAATGCGTTAATTTCTTTTTCTAAGGCCGTCAGCGTTCGCATAATTTTGTCAAAGCTCAACGGCTTATCAAAAATCATGTTTTGCATGGCTTGATAATCTTTTGCTAGCGTGCTGATTCTCACCTCTGGTGGAATTAGCTTAAAAGTCGGTGGTTTTGCCGACTCAAATTGCGCCCAAGCGCTTGGGTAAAACTTTTGTTTGAATGCCACCACCGCCACCAAGATTTCCAAATCAGCTAATGCGATATTTTTTACCCCAGATAAAGCCAAGCGCGCCAAATCATAATAATGGCGTGAGTATCTTGGTGGCATGGGCTTATCTACAGCACGATGCGCCTCTTGATGCAAAATAGTCGCCTTCTCCCAAAAAGTGCGCTCGGCTAATATGGTCGGCACATCGCAATTGGGTTTTGTAAATACATTAGCAAAATGTTGTGCTGCATAAGGTTGTATTGCAAATACATCAGATGGCAACCAAGAAGCTAAAGGACCTATCTCCAACAATATCTCTGGACGCAAATAAGCATCACCAAACGCAGCAGGGTATCGAATATTAATCGTATGAGGATTAGTTGCATCAATCTCGCATGTACACAAATCACCCACGCACTGCCGCACCAGCGGCAGCAGCACTGCATCTATATATTCCTTTGCCTTAGCATTCGTCGCCTCATTAAATTCCATTTGCTTAGATTTACTGCGAGCTGCCTGTGGGTCATCTTGCGCCACCTCGCGCCAATCCAAAATCAAATCTATATCTTCAGAAAAACGCCCGATTAAGCCAAATGCTTTAGATAAACTGGTACCGCCTTTGAACTTTAAAACACGTGCCAAATCCGTATTTGCAAATACTCGGCTTAGTACCCACACCACCCAAAAATCTTTTTCAACAATGGCAGGCGTTGTACGCATGGCATTGGCTGTTTCAGCAAATAAATCGCTACGGTCTTGTTGCGATAAATTGGCGACCTTATCCATTGCGCTTATCTTCTGGCGGCGCGCCTTCTAATGGCGCATCTTGGCATATTTGCTTAATGGCATCATAAATCCAGCCCGTGCTACCTTGCGTATCGCGCAAAATCTTAGCAAAGCGCTCTTTGGCAATCTGCTCGCGTATTTTTGCAAACACCCCAGCGTTTAAATGCTCTTTACCCAAGGCTTTAAGCGCTTGCACAATCAACGTGCTTTCGCGGTGCTTAAAGCCCATGTCTTTCAAGGTGGATTTTTTAAAGTTAAGCGCAACACCCATTACATCGTAGCTTTTGCTTGGGCCATCGCTCAAGTAAACATATTGCGCGGGTATCTGAGTAGAAAGCCCCATTAAGTTGAGCGCAGATTCACCAGAAACCTCAATGCGCCAATTAAACTTGCGCGCGTAGGCATTTGCTACCTGATCAATATCAGGCGATAGGGTTTTCCGCAATAAATCGCTAAAACGCGGGTAATCATACAAGCCACGAGTAACGCGGCGTATTTTGTTAGCTTTCGCTAAATCAGACAGCGCATTATCAATTTGTTGGCGCGCAAAACGACCCGCCAAGTCACTGGATGAGAATGCCCACCCCCTACCGTGACCAGATATAAAGTAGAATATTGATTCTGATATGTTTTTCACATATTTAATATAATAAAATTGCTAGACAAAGTATAGTGTTTTTCTAGAAAAAATTACAACACCCTAAACTTTACCGCTAGATTTTTTGAGCTTCTGAAAGTCTAGCCCCTCAAACCATCTTACCCCACTTGTTTAGCCCTGCACCAAATGCGCTCTTAACCGTATTTCATACTATCACCCTTACTTCGCCGCTCATCATCCTGAATCCCAAGTTTTTGCCATCGGGCGCAATGTCCGGCGCGTAAACATAGCTGTAGCCCAAGCGCTCGAACAGCTTGATGGCGAAGTCTTCGATGGCAGATTCGGTTAGTCTGGTCATACGACCTCTGGTTGATGCTTATCGATCAAATCACTGACATCGATCTCCAAAATCTCACCTACTTCTTTGAAGAACCATTGCAAGCGATCTATCATGGCTTCGTGTGTCCACATCCCATCGTATGTTTTGGATTCGAAATCTCCGAGTATCTTCTGGGTAATCAGGAACGCCGTAATTTTGTCATTCTTGGTGTCGTATTTACCCTTCCCTTTATAAACTTCCATTTTTACAACGAATGGATTATTACTTGCTTCAATATTTTTTGCGCCACCAAGCAATGTAAGGTTGCCAGCACTGTTTAGCCATGCGGCTGATACTTCTTTGGTAATGTGAGCCCATTCGGGATACTTGTAGTATTTGACTGGTAACACATGCTCAAGGTGCAAATCAGCATCAAGATTCACAAACGAAACCTTGCTTTTGTCGGTAAGGTTGTACTCGATGAGAAGCAGCAGTGGCTTTATCCATGGCTCTGTCGCCAATTGTTCAGATGAAAGATTACGCTTTGCCAAGTCGACTATAGAATCGCTAGCGAGCTTACTATTCAGCTCATCTTCAATCTCTGAAATTGCGCGACCTTCCTTAATCCACTTAATCAGATTGAATGATGTTTGCTTGATCTGAGAAAGCGTCTTTCCTGCCATCCAGTAAAGGTAATAGTACCTGCGCAACGATTTTGTGAGGCGCTCGTAATCCGGATAATCCTTATGCAATGCCGCAAGGCAAATACTTTTCCAGTACATATTCCAGCGGATGTACCAGAATGAAAATAAGACCTTGTCTTTGGCCTCATAAATTTCACTCATATAAAGCGCTGCAAATTGCTTAATGTCACTAATTACCGTGTTGGGATCTTTATTGCTAAAAGCGTCCTGAAGTTCGTCATACAACGACTTCTTTGGGTTCTGTCCAAGCAGGTAATATTCATAGATTATAAAAAGATCATTTAGACTTATATCGCACGACTTGATACTCTGCTCCATGCTTCTCCAGTCCGAAATAAACTGGCTCTCCTTTAGCTTTGAAGTATCAGTGTCGCCCTTGAATTTTTTATATAAATTTTCCAGAAGGAAGCTTTTTATCAAGTCAGCCGCCGTCAGGTCCATACCTCTGTCATTGAGGACCTGGAACAGCTTGATTGCAAACTCCCTGTTCCTGCAATCTATCCGAATAATTTTTACCTGATTGAAAAGAAAATCTAGCAATGAAGCAGAAGCCTCCTCGCCCAATGCGCTGAGTTTTTCCCTGAATATGACGGCAGTATTAACGAACTTATACCTTGGTTCTTCATCTGTCCGAACCTGATACTTGTATGGTTTTTTCAGTTCCAGTGTGTTTCCGTTCAGAATGAGCTCTTCAAAATCGCTCTGGTGCTGGCTATGCGTGTAAAGCTTGAGTCGTTGCGATTTTCCAAACAAGGAAATCGAAGCTTTAATAGTGTTGATATCCACTGCGAATGGGTTCTCATTGCTGTTATCTGCATTGATGTCAGGATACATATCTCTGACAACACAAAACATAATCATCAAGGTCGTTAGGCGCTGCTGCCCATCCACCACATCGACATAGGCTGACTTTTCGTCATCTCTTGGTTTTGCCGTAATAATTGAGCCGAGGAAATAATTTTCATCTCCATTTTCAAAAGCCTCGTATATGTCATCCCAAAGCTTATCAACCTGCTCGTTCTCCCACTTATAGGGCCGTTGATATTGAGGGACTTTGTACAAAGAGTCCGCATTGCCAAACAACTCCTTAATTGACAGACTTAACGGCTTGAATGGATCGTCCATATTGAAACACCCCCGGTAAAAAATATAAAGTTGCTTATGCCGCCACTATAACTAATTTATTCAGTGAGCTTGGCCATAGTCACTTTTTTCTTTGCCCGCTTAAATCAGCAATGGCGGCCTGTAAAACTTGCCAGCTAATTTTGGCGGTATGTTGATCTGGCTTGAAACCCTGCGACGCTTGCTGGCGCGGGTGTATGTAATTTCTGAAATCTTTTAGCGCGTGCCCATATTTCTTAACATCCAATGACAAGAGACTTACCTCATGTGCAACATTGATTAGGCTATCCAGCGTCCAATCATGCAGTGCTCTTACTTTCTCGTCTTTGTCCTTAGGCGCAGACTTGGCGCTGTTAAATTGCTGCGGCTGCTTGGTTGCTGCATCAAGCAACAGCCCCTCCAATGTGCTCCCACATAAGAAGACCGTTGCCAATGACGCCCCCGCCCTCATGGCTTTGTGAATTTCATCAACTCGTTGTTCGATCACTGCCTGCAATTGCGCATCAATATTCAGTCGAGCCAAATTTAAATTCGAGAACTCCTGTTTGAGAAAATCGTCAGGCGTTTCCGCTGTTTCAGCTTTGGGTGCTTTCCCTGATAAACGGTTAATAACCGCCATTGCTTTGTCTCGATCACCGACAGCTACTTGTTCGATTGCATTGGCATATTCCAACAATGCCGCAAGAATCTTGCTCACAAGAATATCAGGCTCAATCTCCCAAAATGCGCGTAGGCGCTTCATCTTGGATGCGCCATTGACGCGATATTTATCGGCATCAATATTTACACCATGTTCACGAAAAAACTCCGCGTAAGTGCGGTCTGTAAAATTCAGCACATACCCATCACGATCAAACAGCTTCTCAAAAATTACTTTTTCGTGAGCTTTTAAGGAGGACATGGTTCACACCTCAATACGCACATCGCCACTCATCAGCTTGGGCAGCAGGGTGTCGCGGAATTTTTCGAGGGTGCGGATTTGCTTGGAAATCGAAATCTGCTTATCCAGCAACGGCGTCATTTGGTCGGTCATGGCTTTCAATTCCTCTGGTGACGGAATGTTCACCATCGCTGCATCTAGGTCACCGCGTTTGATATGCCCCATCGTTGTGGCATGGCTGGCAGAAATGGAAATGAATTCTGCCAAGTGATGCTTGCACCACATCAGATAAAACCATTTCGGGGATTCCGTGGAGGTTACCTTGAACAGATGTTGATTCAAAACGCAACGTTCGCCATCCCAAACCTTGACCATCAGGGATGCCGACCAAGCAAAAATCACATCGCCCGCCTCCACGATATATTCTGGTTTAATTTCGCTTGTTGCCCAATCCGATGATTCGGATATGCCACCGCTCAACTCTCTGATTTTTAGAACCGGCAGTTTTTCCAGTTCATTCTTTGGCGGGTGTTTCTGGCAAGCCAGGCCGTTCAGAAAATTGGCGACGCTGCTTAACGGGCGCACCTCCCAATCCTCCTGCGCCTCTTTCACGAACCACTGGCGGAACAGGGTTGCGGCCATGGCTTCGAGGGTTTGGTTCTGGCGGTGCAGCAGGTCGATTTTGTCATCCAAACTGCTGAGGACTGAGGCGATGGCTTTTTGTTCGGGGAGTGGAGGCAATGCAATCTCCATTCCTTTGACCGTATCTGGGGAAATATTTGCTTGCCCACCTGAACTATTGGCGTGACCTATCAAGTATTGCTGCGTTTCCCAAGACGATAAGCTATACGCCAGAAAGTCAGTATCAGAGAGATTCTCTTTTGCCTGAATGATACTTACACGTTGATTGAGTAAATAAGCACCATTAAACCTAAATTTTGAAACCTTCCCCACCCAGCTATCAGGTGACCCATCAGAGCGATTCCCTGACATGGAAATCAAAATATCCGAAGATTCTATAAGGTATTTTTCCTTGCCCTTTGCCACGCTCTCGGAAACGTAACTGAGATCGTTCAAATTTATTCTGTTCGGCTTAACATTTTTGATTTTAATTACTGGAATGCCTGAATCAACAAAATCAGAACTCTTGAATGCAAAACCATTCTTGAAGTTTGCCACTTCCCCAAGCTGAGCAATGTGCCACTCGCTCATACTTTCACCCTCGCCAGATTCTCGGCTATGGCCTTATTCAGCGCGGCCTCTTCCAGCAACTGCGCCTCAAACTCGGCTTTGAGCTGGGTGAAGCGTTCGGCAAAGTTGAAGTCGTCCTCTTCATCCGGCAGGCCGACATAGCGACCTGGAGTTAATACATAGTCTAGTTCCGCCACCCGCGAAATCGGCACGGAGGCGCAGAAGCCTTTGATGTCTTGGTATGGCTGGATTCCCGCCTGCGCGGGAATGACGGAGGTCTTGAGCCAAGCGTGGTAAGTGTCGGCGATTTGCTGGATGTCGTCGTGCGAGAGTTCCTTGGTGCGGCGGTTGATGAGGTGGCCGAGATTGCGCGCGTCGATGAACAGGATTTCATTCTTGCGCGGGTGACCACCCTCTCCCCCAGCCGGCTTCGCCCCCCTCGCTACGCTCTCCCCGCTTGCGGGCGAGGGGAGCGAACGCGCGCGGTTCATGAACCACAGCGCCGCCGGTATCTGCGTATTCAAAAACAGCTTGGCGGGCAGGTTGACAATGCAATCGATCAGGTTGCCGTCGGCGATGAGCGCGCGGCGGATGTCACCTTCGCCACTGGTTTTGCTGGTGAGCGCGCCTTTGGCCAGCACCACGCCTGCTTTGCCTTGCGGGTTGAGGTGATAGGCGAAGTGCTGCAACCACGCGAAGTTGGCATTGCCCGCAGGTGGCGCGCCGTATTGCCAGCGGCCATCGCCGCGCAACAGTTCGCCGCTCCAATCGCTGACATTGAACGGCGGATTGGCGATGATGAAGTCGGCCTTCAGGTCTTTGTGGGCATCGTTGAGAAAGGAGCCTTCGTTGTTCCATTTCACTTGCGAGCTGTCGATGCCGCGAATCGCTAAGTTCATTTTCGCCAGCCGCCAAGTGGTCTGGTTGCTCTCCTGCCCGTAGATGGAGATGTCGTTAACCTTGCCCTGATGCTCTGCGACGAATTTTTCCGACTGCACAAACATGCCGCCCGAACCGCAGCAGGGATCGAACACGCGGCCTTTGTAGGGTTCCAGCATCGCCACCAGTAACTCCACAATGCTGCGCGGGGTGTAAAACTGCCCGCCCTGCTTGCCTTCGGCCAGCGCGAATTCGCCGAGAAAATATTCGAACACATGCCCCAGTACGTCCGCGCTACGAGACTTGGCATCGCCCAGCGCGATGTTGCCGACTAAATCAATCAATCCGCCCAAGCTGGCGGGGTCAAGGTTTTGCCGCGCGAACACTTTGGGCAATACGCCTTTGAGCGAGGGGTTTTCTTTTTCGATAACATCCATCGCTTCATCAACAACGCTGCCGATGGTAGGTAATTTGGCGCGGGCGACCAGATACGACCAGCGCGCTTCGGGCGGCACGAAGAAAATATTGTCTTGCTTATACTCGTCCTTATCCTCGGGATCGGCATGGGCATACTCGCCTACACGAGCTTGCAGTTTGACAAATCTCTCCTCGAAGGAATCGGAGATGTATTTGAGGAAAATCAGCCCCATCACCACATGCTTGTATTCGGCAGCGTCAATGTTTTTGCGTAGCTTGTCGGCGGCTTTCCAAAGCTGCTTTTCCAAAGGTTCGTCTGTGGATATTTTTGTGTTTTCTTTTGCGACCCTGGACATGGTGATTTTTATCGGATTATTTGATTGGGAGAGACCGTAAGATTGTATGACATTTCAATTGTTTGCAAATAAATTATTACCTTGCTGCGCGAGGTCAGCCAGCCAGCAAGACCGCTCGATGGTATCATTCGCACTCGTGCCGCACACTGAGCTTGTGCGCGGTTTCTATAGCAATCTGTGTGAGTGATTTAACCAATGAACAGCAGCGAAATCCGTCAAAATTTTCTTCAATACTTTGCCTCTAAGGGGCACACCGTGGTGCCGTCTAGCGCGCTGGTGCCGGGCAATGATCCGACTTTATTGTTTACCAATTCCGGCATGGTGCAGTTTAAGGATTGTTTTTTGGGGCATGACAAACGCGCGTATGTTCGCGCCACGTCTTCGCAACGCTGCGTGCGGGCGGGCGGCAAGCATAACGATTTAGAGAATGTCGGTTACACCGCGCGCCACCATACTTTTTTTGAGATGCTGGGCAACTTTAGTTTCGGCGATTATTTCAAGCGCGATGCGATTTTGTACGCGTGGGAATTGTTGACAGTTGTTTATAAATTGCCCGCCGAAAAATTATGGGTGACGGTGTATGCCGAGGACGATGAGGCGTACAACATTTGGGCGAACGAGGTGGGCGTGCCAGCGGCGCGCATCGTGCGCATAGGCGACAACAAAGGCGCGCGTTACGCCTCGGATAATTTTTGGCAGATGGCAGACACTGGGCCGTGCGGGCCGTGCTCGGAATTATTTTATGATCACGGCGAAGCAGTTTTTGGCGGCCCGCCGGGCAGCGCGGATGCGGATGGTGATCGCTATATCGAGATTTGGAATCTGGTGTTCATGCAATATAACCGCGATGAGCACGGCGTGTTGCACCCGCTGCCCAAGCCTTCGGTGGACACCGGCATGGGGCTGGAGCGCATCGCGGCGGTGATGCAGCATGTGCATTCAAACTACGAAATTGATTTATTCCAAAATTTAATTATTGCGGCGGCACGCGAAACACAATCTAACGACCTTACGCAAAATTCGCTCAAAGTGATTGCCGATCACATTCGCGCCTGCTCGTTTTTGATTGTCGATGGCGTGATTCCGGGCAACGAGGGGCGCGGCTATGTGCTGCGGCGCATCATTCGGCGCGCTATTCGGCATGGCTACAAGTTGGGTGTTCGAGCGGCATTCTTTTATCGCATCGTGCCAGATTTAGTAGCGGAAATGGGCGCGGCGTTTCCAGAATTAAAAGCGGCGCAAGCGCGTGTGATGGATATTTTGCAGCAAGAAGAAGAGCGGTTTTTTACCACTATTGAGCATGGCATGGCGATATTGGAAAACGAGTTGGCTGCTTTGGGTAAACATGCTTTATTAAATGGTGATCTGGCATTCAAACTACACGACACGTTTGGTTTTCCTCTCGATCTCACGCAAGACGTGTGCCGCGAACATGGCGTGACAGTGGACGTGGCGGCGTTCGATGCAGCGATGGCGAAGCAAAAACAGCAGGCGCGTGCGGCAGGAAAGTTCAAGATGGCAGCCAATCTGGAGGTCGATGCTGCAGCCACCATTTTTCATGGCTACGACACTTTGGAATTTAATGGAAACGTGCTGGCCTTGTATAAAGAGGGCGCGGCGGTGAATGAATTGTTGGAGGGCGAGCAGGGCGTGGTGGTGCTGGATCACACGCCGTTTTACGCGGAATCTGGCGGACAAGTGGGTGATAGCGGTGCGTTGCACAGCACGCATGGTGTGTTCGCGGTGGAAGATACGCAGAAAATTCAGGCCAGCGTATTCGGTCATCACGGGGTGATTAAGACGGGGAAATTATCGGTTGGTAATAGTGTCCATGCGCGAGTGGACGTTGCGGCGCGCAGTCGCACCATGCGTAACCATTCCGCCACGCACTTGATGCACAAGGCTTTGCGCGAAGTGCTGGGCAGCCACGTGCAGCAAAAAGGCTCGTTGGTGGATGCCGATAAAACGCGCTTTGATTTTGTGCAACCACAGCCGATGACGGATGCAGAAATTCGCAAAGTGGAAAATATAGTCAATGCAGAAATCCTGGCCAACGCCGCCACGCAAGCGCGAGTCATGGCGATAGACGACGCGCAAAAAACGGGCGCGCTGATGTTGTTCGGCGAAAAATATGGCGATGAAGTGCGCGTGCTAGACATTGGCACGTCGCGCGAATTATGCGGCGGCACGCATGTGTCGCGCACCGGCGACATCGGGCTGTTTAAGATCATTGCTGAGAGCGGTGTGGCAGCAGGGGTGCGGCGTGTGGAAGCGGTGACTGGGGAAGGCGCGCTGGCGTTTGTGCATGAGCAGGAAAATCAGTTGCAGCAAGTGTCCAGCGCGATCAAAGCGCAGCCCGCAGAAGCGGCAGCGCGCATCGCGCAAATTCTGGATAACGTAAAAAGTTTGGAAAAAGAATTGGCGACGCTGAAATCCAAACTGGCTTCCGCGCAGGGGGATGATTTAATCAAACAGGCGGTGGACGTAAAGGGCGTAAAAATTCTGGCCGCCGAAATGGCGGGTGCGGATGCCAAAGCCCTGCGCGAAACATTGGATAAATTAAAAGATAAGTTAAAAACCTGTGTGGTGTTATTAGCCGCAAGCGAGGCGGGCAAAGTCACGTTGATTGCAGGGGTGAGTAGTGATCTCACGGCTAAAGTTAAAGCCGGCGAGCTGGTCAATTTTGTCGCGCAGCAAGTGGGCGGTAAAGGCGGTGGCCGGGCGGATATGGCGCAAGCGGGCGGCACACAGCCTGAGCACTTGCCTGCGGCGTTGAAATCGGTGGCGGCATGGGTGGGTGAAAAGCTGTAGTTTTCAGGTGTGGTGGGATGAGTGGTGTTGTGTATCGCGCATGATGCGCCTCGTACCCTGGCAGCATCCTACGGTATCGGTTAAACGATGGTTGCTGATGGGTATCGCCACGCTCAACTCATACTGCGGGTTGATATTTAACGCGGTAAGTTGGGTTTGTAGGTTGGTGCTGAGCCTGCGAAGCCCAACATTTTTTCCACATTACATCATCGCCTATTTGTTGCTTGTTGGGCTTCATTTTATTTAGCACCAACCTACGAAGATTGGCAGCATCTTACGAAATCACGCGCATTAAAACGGTAGTTGCAACGCCGAATTAGCCGCCAGCAACACCCGCCGAAAGTCATGCTGGATGCGGGTTAACGCGGCTTCGTTGTCCGCTTCAAAGCGCAGCACGATCACAGGGGTAGTGTTGCTGGAGCGCATCAGCCCAAAGCCATCCGCATATTCCACACGCAAGCCGTCTATCGTTATGATATCCAGAGCATCAGTAAATAATGGTGCATCGGTAATCAGGGGTGTATCGGCTGATGCCGCGAGCGTTTGCAGCTTGGCAATCAGCGCGTAGTTTTCCCCTTCTTGCAATTTGATTTGTAACTCCGGCGTGTTGATGGAGTTGGGTAAGTTGTTCAACACGGCATTGCCATCAGGTTGCTTGCTCAAGGTTTCCAGCAGTCGCGCGCCAGCGTACAAGCCATCATCAAAGCCGTACCAGCGTTCTTGGAAGAATACATGCCCGCTCATTTCACCCGCCAACAGCGCACCGCTTTCGCGCATTTTGGCTTTGATAAACGAGTGCCCGGTTTTCCACAATGTAGGTTTGCCGCCGTGTTTACGTATCCACGCAAATAAATTGCGTGTGGATTTCACATCGAAAATTATTTCTGCGCCGGGGTTGCGCGACAATACATCCGCCGCGAATAACATGAGTTGCCGATCGGGAAAAATGATGTTTCCATTTTTGGTTACTACGCCCAGACGGTCGCCATCGCCATCAAAAGCCAGTCCCAGCTCGCTGTCATTTTTTGCCAGCGCTTGAATTAAGTCCTGCAAGTTTTCAGGCTGAGAAGGATCAGGATGATGGTTAGGAAAATTACCATCAACCTCGCAAAACATTTCAGTCACTTCGCAGCCGAGCTTGCGATATAAGGTCGCAGCAAAATCTCCAGCCACGCCATTGCCGCAATCCACGGTGATTTTCATCGGGCGCGCCAATTTAATATCGGCGGTAATGCGTGCTAAATATTCCGCGCTGATATCTTGTTGTGTGTAACTGCCTGCACCATGCTGTAAGTTATTTTGTTCGATGCGTTGGCGTAATGCTTGAATGCTGTCGCCTGAAAGTGTCTCGCCGCCCAGCACCATTTTCAGGCCGTTGTAGTCGGGTGGATTATGGCTGCCGGTAATCATCACAGCGGAATGTGTGTGTAAATGGTAGGCAGCAAAATACACCATCGGCGTGGCGACCATGCCGACATCAATCACATGGATACCGCTTTGTTGGATGCCGCGCGCCAGTGCCGCCGCAAATTCCACGCCCGACAAACGACCGTCGCGCCCGATAGCAATGCTGTGTTGGCCGCGTGCGACTGCCTCCGAGCCAATAGCGTGGCCGATTGCTTGCACGATGTCGGCGGTGAGCGATTTTCCGACAATGCCGCGAATGTCGTAGGCTTTGAAAATTTCTTTAGGGAGATTGAGCACGATTGTTAGATTTTATTTAGAAGAATGGAGGTGAGGTGATAGGCCAATGTTATAACTAATATTTTATTGGGTTATTGCTGCGCATACTAAAAACCATCAGCTAAGGAAGCACTAATGAGATGACAGGGTAGAAATTAACAGGGTGCTAAAAAACGTCACGAGCGATGGTAGAAGAAGGCGCGATAAGGCGAAAAAGCGGAGTTTACTTGTCGTAAATGAGCATTTTGAGCCTTTGAGCAACGCACTTATGCCGAGCGCAGTAGTTTTTTAATATTCCGTTAGTGATGCCCTTTAGGTAACTCGCCCGTAAATTTATACTGTGTGCCGCAGTATGGGCAGCGTGCCTCACCCAATTTAGCGGCTGGAATGGCTACTCTGGGATGCCCGTTCCACAAGGTTTTGTCGGGCATGGGGCAGTATAGCGGTAAATCGGCAGCCGTCACTTCGATGATGGTTTCGGGGACGGGAGTCGGTGTGTTAGGGGTGGATTGCATGATAATTTTTCCTTAAAGTGCGATAAAGAAATTCAAGTGTGCGACAAATTAAATATGCGCCCGATTAAATGTGTGTCAGCCAGTGCGCGTACTTTGCGTTTTTTCCGCTCACGCATTCAAAAAAGAGCGACTGTAATTTTTCTGTAATCGGTCCGCGTCCGCCATTGCCGATGGTGCGATTATCCAACTCGCGTATCGGAGTTACCTCGGCTGCCGTGCCGGTAAAGAAGGCTTCGTCCGCGCCGTATATTTCATCGCGGGTCATGCGTTTTTGCAGCACTTCCAAGCCTAAATCTTGCGCTAAACACAAAATGGTATCGCGGGTAATGCCTTCCAAGCATGAAGCTAAATCCGGCGTATACAGCTTGCCTTTTTTTACGATAAAAATATTTTCACCCGCACCTTCAGCCACATAGCCTTCGGTGTCTAGCAGCAACGCTTCGTCGTAGCCATCATGCAAGGCTTCGGTATTCGCTAGAATAGAATTAACATAATGCCCCGAGCCTTTAGCGCGTACCATGGTGGCGTTAACATGATGGCGGGTGAAAGAAGAGGTCTTTACGCGTATGCCGCGATTGAGTCCATCATCGCCCAGATACGCACCCCACGCCCAAGCTGCAATGGCGATATGCACGCCCGCACCTTTGGGGGAAATGCCCATTTTCTCCGAGCCGTAAAAAACGATCGGGCGCAGATAGGCAGATTCCAGTTTGTTTTGTTTGACAACCTCGCATTGCGCTTGCATGAGGGTCGCCTGGTCATATGGCATTTTCATTTGAAAAATATGTGCCGAGTTAAACAAGCGCGCAGTGTGTTCCGGCAAGCGGAAAATAGCCGTGCCTTGAGTGGTTTTATAAGCGCGCACACCTTCAAACACGCCCATGCCGTAGTGCAGAGAGTGTGTGAGAACGTGGGTAGTGGCATCGCGCCATGGGACGAGTTTGCCGTCGTACCAAATAAAGCCGTCGCGGTCGGACATGGACATAGTGTAATTCCTGATAATTTTAAGGTTCGCGATTCTAGCTTCTTCCGCGTAGTTTATGAAGTACCAGTTTGTAAAACGCGCTTCGCGCTAGATTTATTTCGCTTTAAATCGAGTTGCGGTATGATTCCGTCCGTTGTGTTTTTAGAACTGGCTATACATGTTGACGCTGCTCATTAAACCCCGCTAGTAAATCCGTATGGAGAAATGATGACTAGTTTGTCTGGATGGTTGGAGGTCAATACGGGCGTGCTAGATGCGCAGGATAGGCTGCGTAGAAATTTGCTGGTTTTTGCGTGCGCGCTGATGAGCTTTTCCGTCATGCTGTGGCTAGCAATTTACTGGTTGATGGGCTTGAAATACTCCACCGATGTGCCGCTCATTTATCAACTCATCTCCATCACCTCGCTCGTTGTTTATCTTAAAACGGGCAACTTTGCTGTCTTCCGATTTATTCAACTAAGCCTTTTCTTATTTGCACCTTTCGTGATGCAGTGGAGCATCGGCACGGCGGTGACTTCTAGCGGGCTGATGCTATGGGCGTTGCTGGCACCGATTGCAGCCGTGGTGGTGGCGGGCTGGCGCGAATCTATTCCATGGTTTGTGGCGTACATTGTCTTGACCGTGATGTCGGGCGTGTTCGATTATTTTTTAAGCGCAGGTGAGCAAAACGGCGTTTCCATGCAAGCGGTGGGCGTATTTTTCGCGCTGAATTTTGCGGCCATGTCCTCTATCCTTTATGTCCTGCTGCGCCACTTTGTATTAGAAACAGAAAGAATCAGGTTGCAGCTAGGGCAGCAACATGAGTTGCTGATACAAGAACAAAATAAGTCAGAGCAGTTATTGCTCAACGTGTTGCCGCCGCACATCGCCCATCGACTTAAAGACAAGCAAGGCTTGATTGCAGACGCGCATCCCGATGTTACGGTGATGTTCGCTGACATTGTGAATTTCACTCAGCTATCCGAGCAGCTTGCGCCAGAGCGTATGGTTGATTTGCTGAATACCGTGTTTTCTTGGTTGGATTCATTTTCAGAAAAATATGGTTTAGAGAAAATTAAAACCATAGGCGATGCGTATATGGTGGCGGGTGGGCTGACGGGTGGCAATAAAAATAATGTCAACAATGTGGCGGACATGGCGTTGGAGATACGCGACTTTGTCTCTAACCATCCCGAGCTATCGCGCTACAACCTGGGCATTCACATCGGTATCGCTACGGGGCCGGTGGTGGCGGGGGTTATTGGCACCAAACGGTTTATTTATGATCTGTGGGGCGATACGGTCAATACCGCCAGCCGCCTGACTGACGACGCGGTGATGGATCACATCTTAGTGGATAAAAGCACCTATGCACGCCTGCGCCAAGACTATCAATTCGATGCGCCCAGAATGACGGAGTTGAAAGGCAAGGGCAAAGTGGAAGTCTACGAGTTGCTCAAGAAAAAACGCGAGGCACCAAAAAAAGACGCGATTACGCAGCGGGAGATGGGTGGCCGCACCAATAAATTTACGGCCTTTGATCCAAAAAAAATCCCCCAACCCAGTCCATCAAATGGCTTTGTCACGTTTGATCCTACCGAACCGCTGCCCTTGAAAGAATAGGGGGTGCCACCCCGCGCTTATCCAAGCAACCGCTGCCACAACTCCATCACCGGGGCGGTATCTAATTGTCCTTTGCTGATGCGACTCGCAGATTCATTGTTTAAACGCATTTTGTGTTGCAAGGCGCGCTCGGCGCGGTAAATATCACATACCGCTTGAGCGATTTCTTTGCCGATTAAATTTAATTCTGCCGCGCGGGTTAGTAAGGCGATATTGCCGCTGTTTTTGGTGAGCTCCGGATATTTATGCGCGTGCGCCAACACCAAAAATTGCACGATAAATTCGATGTCCACCATGCCGCCGCGATCTTGCTTTAGATCAAACAAAGCACTGTCATTGCGATGTGCGTCCAACATTTTTTGGCGCATTTTGATGACCTCTGCGCGGAGCGTATTTTCATCGCGAGGTTTGCATAATAGGGCGCTGCGAATGATCTCAAATTTTTCGCCGATGCTCTGGTCACCCGCACAAAATCTGGCTCGGGTGAGTGCTTGTTGTTCCCACACCCACGCTTCTTTGTTTTGATACTGTTCAAATGCTTCCAGCGAGCTTACCAAAAGTCCGCTGGCACCGTTGGGGCGCAAGCGTAAATCGGTTTCGTACAATCTACCCGACGCGGTGTAGCTGCTGAGCGCAGAATTAATGCGCTGTGCGAGGCGGGCGTAGATTTGCGCGGCATCGGGATGATCGTCTTGGTATAAAAAAATAATATCCAAATCTGCCGCGTAGCCCAGCTCACGACCACCCAGCTTGCCATAGGCGATGATGGAAAATTTAGGCGGATAAGGTAGCGATGTATTTTTCCCGCAGATTTTCAACACATCCTCTAAAATTAAATCGGCTAAATCGCTGAGATGATCGCTGAGAATTTCCAGCGTAAGCAAGCCTTGCAAATCCATCGCCAGTAGATGAAAAACTTGGCCGTGCTGAAAGCGGCGCAGCGCGTCCATTTGCTGTTCCATATCATCCGCATGCTGGGCTAATTCAGTTTGCAACTCGGCACGCAACACAGCCCAATCCGGTGCGCGATAAATTTCTCGCGCATCTAATAATTCATCCAACAAAATGGGGTGCTGCACTAAATATTCGCTGGCCCATTCGCTCGCGCTGGCAATATTGGTGAGGCGTGGCAGCACTTGCGGATATTCCGCCAAAAAAGATAAATAAGACGCGCGGCGACTGATGTTTTCTAACAGTTTTAGCACGCGCGGCAAGGCTTGGTCGGCGTTTGATGTGGCGGCGCACAGCGTAATAAACTGCGGAATAAGGTTGTCCAAGCGACGTTGGCTGGGCGCGGGTAGCTGGCGATAACGGCCGCTGCTGCGTATCTGTACGAGCCGCTCGGACAGGGCGTGAGCCTCGCTGTAACCTAGTTTCAGCAAGGCTTCTGCTATCTCTGGCGCTTGCATGTTGCCATGCCATAACGCGCCGTCGGCGAGATCGTCCGACGCTTCTTGTTGTGTGCTAAAAATGAGGGCGAATTGTGTGCTGACGATTTGCCGATGCTCGTTTAATTGGGCCAGCAGCGCGGCATAATTTTCGTAGCCCATTCCTGCCGCGAGTATCGCCTGATCGGTGGGATTATTAGGTATATCTTGCGTTTGCTGGTCGTCTAAATACTGCAAGCGATGTTCTAAGTTGCGTAAAAAAATATAAGCCTGGCTTAAGCGCGCAACAATTTCTGGTGCGAGTAAATTTAATTCGGCCAAGCGTTGCAGCACTTTTAAGGTGGGGCGAATGCGCAAGCTGGCATCTTGCCCACCGCGTATGAGTTGAAAAACTTGTGCGATAAATTCGATTTCGCGTATGCCACCCGGCCCCAGCTTGACGTTGTTGAGGCGATCTCGCCGCTGCACTTCGCGCTGAATTTGGACATGCAATTTACGCATGGAATCAAACGCGCTGAAATCTAAATATTTTCTAAAAATAAAGGGGCGCGTGAGCGAGTCTAAATTTTGTGCCGCCGTACTGTTTTCGGGCGAAACGACACGCGCTTTAATCCAAGCATAGCGTTCCCACTCGCGTCCTTGGGCTACTAAATATTCCTCTAGCGCGGCTAAGCTCATCACCAGCGGGCCACTATCGCCGTAAGGGCGTAAGCGCATGTCCACGCGAAAAACGTAACCTTCGTCGGTTATTTCGTCGATTAAACTAATCAGCCGTTTGCCTAGTTTGTTAAAAAATTCGTGGTTGCCAATGCTGCGCTCACCATCAGTTTGACCGTCTTCTGGGTAGATAAAAATGAGATCAATGTCAGATGAAACATTTAACTCCTCGCCGCCCAACTTGCCCATGCCGATCACCATTAACGCCTGTGCCTGGCCGGTACTTGCGCTGCGCGGTTGACCATATTGTTCCAGCAAGGCTTGCATGACAAAAGTTTGCGCGTGTTGAATCACTAACGTGGCCAAGGCCGACATCGCGTTGACTACTTCTGCTAAATCGGCTCGTCCGCCAAGATCGCGGGTGAGTACGAGTAGCATGACGCGCTTGCGTAGCTGGCGCAGTGCGGCTGATAAAGAGGCTTCATCGCTGATAGTCATTGCAGCCAGCCATTGTTGCATCTGTGCGGCTGTGCAGGGCTGTAAATAGTCGGCGCGCAACGGGGCGAGCAGCTCCGGGTTGCTGGTTAGCAAATGTTGTACGTAGCGGCTGCAGTGCTGCGTGTGTTGCAGCGCAGCTTCAAAATCAAGCGGGGTGTTGGAGGTTTTGGTGTTCATGGGCGGCTTCAGGTTAAAATGCGGATCTACGTTCATTATAAATTTGCTGTGCGTGGATGAGTCGATTTATTTAGGGTCACCCCGTTTTCAAACCTCCCACTATGCTAAAAACATTTCTGAAAAATTCATGGCTCAGTCTGCGGGTACTGACACGCATGCTGCTGGCCGGAATTATTTTGCTGGGCGCAGCAGTGTGGCTGGGGTCTAAATTTTGGTTGCTACCAGAGATCGAGCGTTACCATGATGACATTACTTTGATCGCTTCGCAGGCGGTCGGCTCTCCAGTCGTTATTGGTAAAATTACCGGCGACTGGCATGGCATACGTCCCAGATTATCTTTTACCGATGTGCGCGTGCTGGATAAGCAAGGGCGCGCGACATTGACTTTTCAGCGTATTGAAAACGTTTTGTCTTGGCGGTCTGTGTTGGTTGGCGAACTCAGATTGCACAGCCTGGCAATCGAGCAGCCGAACTTGCGTATCCGGCGCGATAAGGACGGAAATTTGCATGTGGCTGATATGGCGGTAACGGGCGATGACAGCGAAAAGGTGGCCGATAGCAGCCTCACCGATTGGGTGCTGAACCAGTCACGTATTGTGGTGCGCGATGCGCGCATCAGCTGGCGTGACGAGATGAATGCCGCGCCCACACTGGTTTTAAAGAAGGTCAATTTGCTTATTGAGAACAATGGCTCGCAACATCGTTTTGCTTTGCGCGCGGAACCACCCGCTAAACTGTCCAGCAGTTTGGATGTGCGGGGAGATTTTTATGGCAGCAGTTTTGTGGATTTAAAAGCTTGGCACGGGCAGCTTTACACGCAAATTGATCACGCCAATGTGCCCGCATGGAAGCCGTGGTTGCCCGCATTAAACGCGCTCAAACGCGGCGAGGGTGGCCTGCGAAGTTGGATGCAAGTGCGCGAAGGACAAGTCAGCCAGATGACGGTAGACCTCGCGTTGGCCGATGTGCAAACGCAACTGGCCGATGATTTGTTGCCGCTGGATGTGTTGGCTCTGCGCGGTCGTTTGGTTTGGCAAAACATCAGCAATGGATTTGAAATTTCGCTGCAAAAATTCTCCCTGCAATTAAAGAATGGCTTGGATGTGCAGCCGACCGACTTTTATTTGCGGTTGGCCAATGCCACGGGCAACAAACCTGCTAGCGGCGAAGTACGCGCGGATTATTTAGAGCTACTGGGATTGGCGAGTTTGGCTGATTTTCTACCCGTGGCTTCTGGGTTGCGGCAACAGTTATTCCAATTTGCACCCGGCGGGCAGGTGTCAAATTTGCGCGCTATGTGGCAGGGCAGCGCAGACAATTTGCAACAATTTGAAGTCAACGCACACTTTGAAAATCTCGCTTTGCGGCGCGTGGGTAGTCTGCCCGGATTTTCGGGGTTGAGTGGTAGCATCAACGGCAATAAAGATGCCGGCACGCTGCTGTTGAAATCAACCAATTTGAAAGTGGACGCGCCGAAATTTATGGCCGAGCCATTGCAATTTGATCTATTGGCAGCTAAGTCGAGTTGGAAGAAAAATACGCAAGGGTATTTGATGCAATTTGATAACGTGGTGGCCGAGAATGAAGATGCCGCAGGCACGGCTACGTGGAGCTTACAGACAGTGGCGAACGGCCCCGGCGTGTTGGATTTGAATGTTCACCTCACGCGCGCTAAGGTGCGCCACGCGGCGCGCTACACGCCGCTCATCGCGCTTAACGGTGCGGGTCGTGAGTGGCTAAAAAATGCATTGTTGGATGGGCAGTCGGATGATTTTCGTCTGACCCTGCGCGGCGATTTAAAGGATTTTCCATTTGTAGAAAAAGGCACCGGATTGTTTGAAATAAAAGCGCGTGCCACTGGCGGCGTGGTCGAATATATGAGCGAATGGCCGCGCGTGGAACAGGGCGTGGCAGAGTTTTCAATGGTCGGGAAACGGCTGGAAACGATGGTGTTCAGCGCGACCTCAGTTGGCGGCAATTTGCACAATGTGAGTGTAGTGGTGCCCGATATAACCAGTCAGGATTTACTGTTGCAAATACGCGGCGAAGCCACGGGGGAAACGTCGCGCTTTTTAGAGTTTATTAAAAAAAGTCCGGTGCATGGCTATATAGAAGGTGCGAGCGATCATTTCTCGGCGCGCGGTCATGGCAAGCTCGCGTTGTCGTTGGATATTCCCCTGACTGCGGCAACAGCAGCTGAGACGACATCTGCTGTTGCGACTGTTGCGGCACCGCTGGCTGTGTCGTCTGTGTCTATCACTACGCCCATCGCAGTGCCTGCCACGCCGCCTGCCGATGTGCTTAAGGTTGTTGGCACGTACCAATTTTTAGATAACGAGGTGACCATCCCCGGCGGTTTAATCGCGCAGCACGCCAATGGTAGCTTGTTATTTACGGAATCCTCCTTGCACACGAAAGATATCACCGCGCATATTTTGGGTGGCCCAGCCAAGTTAGTGCTGTCGAGCAAACAAGGAAAACCCTTGCGTGCTAAGGCGCAGGGCGTGGCGGACATCGATAAATTTCGCGCCAGAACGGCGTACCCGCTGCTGAATAATGTGCATGGTAGCAGCCCGTGGGAGGCGAATATCACGATCCACGATCAACAGGCGAATGTGCAACTGTCATCCAATTTGCGCGGTATAAAATCAGACCTGCCCGCGCCATTTACTAAAAGTGCGGATGAAGTAATCCCCTTGCATTTTGAGCTACAACAAAAAGGCGAGCGTGAAGTCATCACCGTGCAATACGGCAAGTTGCTGGATGCAAAATTATTGCTACGCGAAAAACAGGGCGAATGGGTCGTGCGTAGCGGCAATATACATTTTAGCGAGGCATCGGATAGCAGCCCCCGCGCTCCATCCACTCGGCAAATTGCTGCGCGCCCGGGCATTTGGGTGACGGGTACCGTGTCCGAGCTGGCCGCGCAAGATTGGGCGGATTTGTTCGCAAGCAGCGGCGACGCAGTAACAGGCAGCAGTGCAGCAACCGGTAGTGGTGGTGCGCCTTTAGCGATAGAGGGTGCAGATTTGTTGCTCCGCAAAATTTACGGTTACGGTTATGCGGCGCAAGATGTGCAGCTCAAAGTGGCCACGCCGCGTAATAGCATCGTGGCGCAATTAGCCGCCCCTACGGTGAACGGTGAGGTGAAATGGCAGCCTGAAGGCAAGGGTAAATTAACCGTTCGCCTGAGTTCGTTGACCCTGCAAAAAGATCAAGCAGCGCAAGCAGTCGTGGCGGATACTGAAGTGACGCGGCCAGCGTCGAGTATGCGGGGCAGCGATACTTTTCCTACGATTGATATGGAGGTGGAAAAATTCACGTGGAAAAGTACGGCATTGGGCAAGCTGGAGCTGCGGGTTAATAAACAAAAACAAGATTGGCTGATCGAACGTTTTCGGTTGAGTACGCCAGAGGGTGTGGTGGCGGGCGATGCCAAGTGGCACAGTGCTGCGGACGCAGAGCAAACGCACGTTAACATGGGGTTGGATATTTATAATTCTGGCAGCTTACTCACCCGGCTGGGTTACCCCGAAAGCGTGAAGGATGGCAAGGGGCGGCTGGAGGGCAGCTTCTCTTGGCAAGGTTCGCCGCAGGCATTTAGTTTTGCTGCGCTAGATGGTTCGATGAAGTTGGAAATGGGCAAAGGGCAATTTCTACAAGTCGATCCCGGTATCGGCAAGCTGCTCAGTGTATTTAGTTTACAGGCATTGCCGAAGCGCATTACGTTGGACTTTACCGATGTGTTCAGCGCGGGATTTAAGTTCGATAAAATCAGCAGCACCGCGCAAGTCAGGCAGGGGTTGATGCAGGTGAATGATTTTAAAATTGAAGGCTCGGCAGCTAAAGTCACCATGCGCGGGCAGGTCGATTTAATTCAGGAGACACAGGATTTACGCGTGCGTATTTTACCCACTGTGGGCGATACGGTCTCCTTGTTGAGTTTTGCCGCAGGGCCAATAGTGGGGGTAAGCGTTTTATTGGCAAATAAAATTTTGCGTAATCCACTCGATAAATTAGTTTCGTTTGAATACAATATAGACGGGACATGGGCTGCGCCGAATGTCGTTAAATTAGGCGTGAGCCAGGGGGCAGGCGATGTTGGAGAGAACTTTATGGATGAAACCATTATGTCGCCAGATATGTCACCAGATATGTCACCAGATATGTCACCAGATACAACAAAGCCCTTGGAAGCAACGCCGCCACCGGAAATCATAAAACCGCCGGAAATTATAAAACGACCGGAAATTATAAAACGACCGGAAACTTCCAAGTAGATTGCACCATCCAATCTCAGCAATACCTGCATTACCCGCTGTGCCGACCAAACCAGTAGAGTCAACCGCTCCAGTAGAGCCAATAAATAAAGAGACACCTAAATGACAGACGTAAACTCTACCCAAAAACGCATTGCTGCGCAGTCGCAAACATTCAAAGTGGCTGCGGTGCAAATGGCCTCGGGACCCAATGTGCCCAGCAATCTTAACGAGGCCGAGCGGTTGATCGAAAAAGCCGTGGAGCAGGGTGCGCGGCTGGTGGTGCTGCCAGAATATTTCCCCGTGATGGGCTTAAATGAAAAGGCTAAAGTGGCGGTGCGCGAAAAACCGCGTCAGGGGGTGATTCAAACATTCCTTAGCAAGACCGCACGCAAATATAAAATCTGGCTGGTCGGTGGCTCTATTCCGCTAGAGGCCAGCACCCCTGACAAGGTGCTGAATAGCTGTCTGGTGTTTGACGAATACGGTGAGCAGGTGGCACGTTACGACAAGATTCATCTGTTTAATTTGGATTTGGGCAACGAGCATTATCACGAGGGTCAAACCATTGAGCCAGGTTCGCAAGTGGTGGTGGTCGACAGCCCGTTTGGCCGTATCGGTCTGGCCATTTGCTACGACCTGCGCTTTCCCGAACTGTTTCGCGCCATGCGCGAGGTCAACCTGATCGTGCTGCCTTCCGCATTTACCGAGACCACTGGTAAGGTGCATTGGGAGGTGTTGGTGCGCGCGCGCGCGGTGGAAAATTTGGCTTATGTCATTGCCGCAGCGCAGGGCGGCTATCACCTCAGTGGCCGCGAAACGCATGGCAACAGCATGATTGTTGATCCGTGGGGGCGCGTGCTAGATCGGCTGCCGCGTGGCTCTGGAGTGGTCATTGCAGAGGTGAACCCTTCCTACCAAAAAAGCTTGCGCGCCAGCTTGCCCGCGCTGTCGCACCGTACGTTGCAAATCGCGGTTTAAGTTTACGCTCGCGCTAACCGTTGCGGAACTTGGGCGTGTCATCACGCCCAACCCTCACATAATTTCACCGCCACAAAATTTTAATTGGATAACTCATTACTCATGCCCACTCACGAAACGATATTTTCTCTTGCGCAGCAGTCGCTGCTCACCCCGCACGCTTTGGATGCCAGCCATCTGGAACGGGTGTTTGGCACGATGTTCGCGCATAAAGTTGATTATGCCGATTTGTATTTTCAGTACACGCGCGCCGAGAGTTGGTCGCTGGAAGAAGGCATTGTTAAATCCGGCAGCTTTGGTATTGATCAAGGCGTGGGCGTGCGTGCGGTGAGCGGCGAAAAAACTGCATTTGCGTATTCGGATGATATTAGCTTGGCCGCGTTAGAAAGTGCGGCTACAGCCACGCGCGCCATTGCGCGGCAGGGCGGCACACAACGCGTGCCGATGTTGCGTAGCCAATTAAAAGCAAGCACGGATAAAAATTTATATCTGTCGCACGACCCCATCGCCAGCTTAAAAGATACCGACAAAGTTAAATTGCTGGAGCGGTTGGAAAAATACGCTAGAGCCCTCGACCCGCGCGTTACACAAGTCATGGCAGGGCTGGCAGGAGAATATGACGTAGTGCTGGTGGCGCGTAGCGATGGTTTGTTGCGTGCCGATATTCGTCCCTTGGTGCGGCTGTCGGTACAGGTAATTGTTGAAAGTAACGGTAAGCGCGAGCAAGGTTCATCGGGCGGCGGTGGGCGTTTTGATTACGCGTATTTTACTGATGAGGTATTGCAAGATTACGCCGCCAAAGCCGTGCATCAGGCCGTGGTTAATCTGGATGCCGCCCCCGCCCCAGCAGGCAATATGACGGTGGTGCTGGGTTCTGGCTGGCCGGGCATTTTACTGCACGAGGCGGTGGGACATGGTTTGGAGGGAGACTTTAATCGCAAGGGTAGCTCGGTATTTTCGGGGCGCATCGGCGAGCGCGTGGCCGCAAAAGGCGTGACAGTCATAGATGACGGTACGATTGCGGATAGGCGCGGCTCGCTGAATATGGATGATGAAGGTAATCCAACGCAACGCAATGTGCTGATCGAAGATGGCATTTTGATGGGCTACCTGCAAGACACCTTAAATGCGCGCTTGATGGGCGTGCCGGTGACGGGCAATGCACGGCGCGAATCTTACGCGCACATTCCTATGCCGCGTATGACCAACACCACCATGCTGAATGGCACGCGCGATCCGCAGGAAATTATTGCCTCGGTCAAACGTGGGTTGTATGCAGTGAATTTTGGTGGCGGGCAGGTCGACATCACCAGCGGTAAATTTGTTTTTTCTACTGCTGAGGCGTACATGATCGAAGATGGAAAAATTACCTACCCGGTGAAAGGCGCAACGCTTATCGGCAATGGCCCAGAGGCACTGACCCGTGTTTCTATGATCGGCAATGACACCGCGCTTGACCCCGGCGTGGGCGTGTGCGGCAAAGAAGGGCAAAGTGTGCCGGTGGGCGTGGGGCAGCCGACGGTGAGGATAGATGGCTTGACCGTAGGTGGCACGGCCTAATCTTGCGTGTCATTAAACCGCTGAAGGGCGAGCCACGCGTTTAATTTTGGTGGCGTTAAATCTCGGCTCGGAATGCGGGGGCGCGAAGCGGCAGACACCTGAGTCAACTCCGTTTCCTCGCCAAGAGCGGGAGGGTGGCGGGTGTCAACTCCACGTCCGGCTGCACCCGCGAGGGGTACGCCGTGGTTGCAAGGGGCTGAAGCCTCGGCAACACACGCAGGCCGGACAGTGGATTGCGTACTTTTAGTGCTTTACGGGGAGATTCGCCTTGCGCTGTATCCCTTGAGCGGCTTCTGACACAGCAAGATCAATGGCTGATTTTAGTGCAAGCCCCATTGATTTATTCAATCGCTAATGTATCGTAGGCGCAGGTTTCAAACCTGCCCAGCAGTCCGATGAAAAAGTAGTGCAGCATTGCTTTAGTGTTCCGTAGTTTTCCATAACTATAACTATGGAAACGTTTCACAGCCACTGTGTAGCGTTTCCCTATCTCAAGGAGCCCATCATGACCCGCGACTATCCTCCTCTATCTGCTACCACCTTACAATCCGATGTAACCTACCTGCGCCCCATGCAAATGCTACCGCAATCGGTAAAGTTTGAAGATCCCGCGTTGGACGTTATGACCGATTTAAAAAAAGTGGCGGCGGCCACCATTGATGCCAACGTCACCATGGAAACCGCCAATGCCGTGATGATTAAGCGCGGCGTGCGGCTGTTGCTGGTGGTCGAGCGCGAGGTGGTCACCGGCATCATTACCGCGACCGATGTGCTGGGCGAAAAACCGCTCAAGCTGATTCAAGAACGCGGCATCACGCACAGTGAAATTATGGTGAGCGACATCATGACTCCGCGCGAGCGGCTAGAGGTGCTACACATCAACGACGTGCTGGCGGCCAAGGTTGGGCACATCGTCGCCACGCTCAAAAAAGCGGGCAGGCAACACGCGGCAGTGGTCGAAGTCGATGCGTCGGGCAAACAAATTTTGCGTGGATTATTTTCGGTTACGCAAATTGCGCGCCAGCTCGGCATACAAATTCGCACTACTGAAATCGCCCGCACTTTTGCCGAGATTGAAGCGATCCTGAACCACTAGCCCAGACAATCCCACATCCCCGTCATTCCCGCGGTGTCAACTCCACGCCCAGCTTGCTGGGCAGTGGATTGCCTACTTTTAGTGCAGGCGGGAATCCAGTTATTCAAAAAGTGCTTTTGATTTAAATTCACTGGACTCCCACCTGCGCGGCTGACAATTCCGCATTCGCTTTAGCGGATAGCGGATTGAGTAACTTTGTCGGAAAGACAAGGTTAGTGCATAACCTCGGATAAATAGCTCGCTGAATACCTGTAAATTACACCTACTTTTCACTTGAAAAAAACTCACGCATACCCATATTTTTGGTGCGATGTGACTGTCGCAGTTTTGGCATTCCACCGCAACGAGCGATTTATTTTGACAACTTAAAATAATGGAGGAATATCATGATGAACCTTACGCGTTACCATCCATTTGGTGAAATTGATAATTTATTCAAAGGTTTTCTCGTGCGCCCAATGGGTTTTGAAACCGATGATGAATTACATATAAAAATGGAAGTCGTTGAAAATGAAAAAGATTACGTCGTTCACGCCGAGATTCCAGGCGTAAAAAAAGAAGACATCAATCTCGACGTAAGCGGTAACCAAATTTCGATTAGTGCTGAAGTTAAGCGCGAAAAAGAAGAGAAAAATGGCGAGAGAGTGTTGCGCGCCGAGCGGTATTTTGGGCGAGTATCACGCACCTTTACACTGGCGCACGACATTGATGAAGCGGGCGTACAGGCCAAATATACAGATGGCGTGTTGCAACTCACCTTGCCGAAAAAAATGATGACCGTCGCTAAAAAAATCGCCATCCAATAATTGCGTTAAGCGCGGTTATAAATTGCGCCAGTGATGATCGGTCAAACCTAAAGAGCCTCTGCGGAGGCTCTTTTTTTATGGTTGCAGGGATGGTCGCTCACCGACAATCAAGCGCGCGGTCCCGTAGGTTGGTGCTGAATGAAATGAAGCCCAACAATCGAGTGCAGCAAATGGGAAGTGTGATGCAAACAAATGTTGGGCATCGCAAGCTCAGCACTGTTGGCGCTAGGTTAAAACTGACCACCTGTGCTGGTTTAAAATTGACCAGGTGCTATAGCGGTGTAGATTACTACGCCGCTGTGGATAAGTCGACCAGACTGTAGTTGGTTTTGATCTCC
>Ga0105164_10000390_pt1 | contig 32048 bp, 43 predicted proteins | sample VDWuncwatermetaG_FD_89674 | JGI IMG/M metagenome (GOLD analysis project Ga0105164, IMG submission 89674) | Wastewater microbial communities from Netherlands to study Microbial Dark Matter (Phase II) - VDW unchlorinated drinking water | ecosystem: Environmental > Aquatic > Freshwater > Drinking...
GTAGAGATGAGTTGTTGCTCCTTTTCTCTTAAAGTTACAAGTATAGAGTCCACATTTTCCTTCTCTTTTGCAAGTGCTCTTGACTGCACTTCGATGTCATATTTCTCGTGATTTAGTGAAGACTGTTCCTGAGACAAAAGCCTCACGTTGGCCTTGAGTGAGTTTTCCTCATTACCCAGATTGGTTAGGTTACCAGTCAATTCTCTAAACTGTGTTGAGATAGCACTGTGGGAACTTAGCAGGCTTGAGCGCTTTTCATTTAATGATGAGAGCAGGCTTGCTACTCTTGCCTGACCTTCATCAGCATAGTTTTCGTTAGTCAGAGAGATACGTTCTTCAAGCGATGATTCATAGGATTGTAGTTTTGATAAAGTAACCAAAATGCTCTCTTCCCTTCTTCGCAATTGAGAAATTCTTGAAGTAAATTGTTCTTCAGACAGGTTCAAGGTTTTCAATTTTGCCTTTATGTCCGCAAGACTAAGACCAACATTTGCAAAGCCAGTTTCAGAGGAATTGTACCTATTCTCAAGACTATCCATAATTCTTTCAAGTTTTTTTAGCTGGCCTTTTTTATTTTGAATGAATCTTCTCAAGAGTTCAAGAGATTCAACCAATCCATCTACTGACGTACTTAACAGAATTATTTTTGTCAAATGAGATACCTTAGAGTTTACATCAATTACAACAGCATTTGCATCTGCCTCAAAGAATTGCCCATCAGTAGTTACTGCGCGATAACCTTTCTTTGACAACTCATATGCTTTTTCCTTAGAATCTACTAGTACGATGTTTCCGAAAATGAAGTTTTTAAGCGACTCAAATTTTTCATCACATTTGACAAACTCAGACAAAACCCCGAGGACTCCCTGTCCTTTATTGACGGAAATTTTAGAGTTTGATATTGCATCAAGTGGGATTATCCTAATCTTTGGCAATTTTTTCTCTTGTGCAAATTCGGCAAGTCCCAGTAAGGTTGCAAAATCATTTACAACCAAGCCCTTGAGCCAATCAGAACCAACTGCAAGTAGTGGTCTTTCATATTGTTTATCCCATGTCAGAATCTCAAAGACAAGACCTTGGATTCCAAGTCTCTTAGAGTCTTCTTTGAGTTTTGCAATTGAATAATCTTCGTGCATTACTTCTTTTACGACTTTGATCTTTGCTTCATATTGTGCAGCAGCTTTGCTTGCTTTTTCAAAAATCAGTGTAGTTTCCTCAATGTCTTTCTCTATCTTGACACGTCTTTCACGTAGATTTCCAAGTCTTGATTTTAGATCATTAATTGCGGCTTCATGACCAGCCCTTACTTGTCGGAGTTTTCTCTCAAGACCTAAGAGATTTTCCTTCTCCTCAAGTATGGATTTTATCCTAGACGAATTTTGTTTTATTTTATTTTGAATATCTTCACGTTCTTGTTCTAATTTTGATAAAGTGAGTTTTGTTTCATTTAATTGATCCGTAAGATTTCTTATCTTTTCATCAACGCGCATTTTGTTTGTGGCAATCTGTGATTGTTGTTTTAATACTTGGTTTATTTCCAAGTCTACAGAAGCAAGTTCAGCATTTGCAGTCTTTCTTGTCTCATTAATTGTCGCAATAGAATTTTTCAGTTCCATTGTTTGATTTTCCAAGATAGAACGTCTTTCATTGAATGTTGTAAGTTCAGACTGGATTTCAGGCAGTCTAGAATCTATTTGTGAAATTCTTCTTGTATTTGTTGCAAGTTTGCTATTTGCAGCTTCAAATTGATGCATTGCGGCTGCAAGTTCAGAGTCAATTGCGGCTTTTGCTTGATTGTAAACGTTCACTTCATCCATGAACTTTTGTTTTTCTTCTTCAAGTTTCTTTATTTCATCACGAAGTTGGTTGCGTTGTTCATCAAGTTTCTGGGATTCAGATTGAATGGCATTTAGATTTTTCTCCTTTGAAATTTTAACAGATTCAATGTCTCTTAGTTTGTTCGAAGATTGAATTGCGTATAGTCTTTTTAGTTCTTTATCAAGAATATCAAATCTGAGTTGGTTGTTTCTTTCTTCTTCTAGCTCATCAATGCGTTTTTTTATTTCGTCCATTCTAGCTAGTGCAATCTCAAGTCTTCTGTCTGCCTCATCGAGTTGTTTTAATGACTCAGTTTTTTTCTCGTCAAAGTATGCAAGGCCTATGATATCTTCTATGATCTTCCTCCTTTCTTCTGCATTAAATTCAGAGATTCTAGTGATTGTTCCCTGCTGTACTATGTTGAGTTTATGAATACCGCAGTTGGCTACCTCGAGGACGTCCAGAATGTGGTTTCTGAGGACCTTTTTTTGGTTTAAATAATAAACATTCTCTCCGTTTTCGTCCATCTCTCGAGTTATAGTTACAGTATTAGAGTCCACAGGAATCTTTCTGTCAGTGTTATCAAAATGGCAACTCACACGTGCAATTTTGGCACCATGTTTTGCATTATCAACATCATGCAGTAATGAACGAAGCTTGTCGACTCTCATTATTTTAGGAGAGTTTTCACCAAGCGAAAATGAGATGGCGTCAAGTATGTTACTCTTACCTGAACCGTTTGCCCCAGATATTGCCACTAATCCTTGTTCAAAGTTTACTAGAGTATTTTTATATCCAAAGGACTTGAACCCAAAGATCTCTAGCTTGCGTATATGGACCAATATACCCGATAGTGTTTGAGCTGAAATAACAGATTATTGACAAGTTTCCTTGAGCTGCTGAATAAAAATTATAATGTGAAATCTAACTGTCTCGTTTGCCTTCTACAAATTCGGCAAAGGCTTTCTTTGCCTCAGCATATGGCATCTGGATCGGCGGATGTTTGAAGCAGTAAGACGAGATGCTTGTCATTGGACCTGATAGTTTTCTATCAAGTGCAATCTTTAATCCTCTTATTGCATCGATCATGATTCCTGCACTATTGTAGGCGTCAATTACTTTTAGTTTTAGATCCAACTTGACTGGGATCTTTCCAAAGTATTTTCCTTCCAAGTTTATGTAACAGATCTTCTCATTATCGATAAAGTCAACATAATCACTAGGACCTATTCTCATCGGAATATCATAATCAGCCATTGCCTTTACTGCACTTGTCTTACTGATTCTTTTATCCTCAAGCCTTTCTTCATCAAGCATGTTGAAAAAGTCCATGTCGCCACCAATGTTTAGCTGATAGGTTCCATCTATCTGTACACCTCGGTCTACGAAGAGTTTGACAAGTGTCTTATGAACAACCGTTGCGCCAAGCTGGCTCATTACATCATCACCTGCAAGTGGGATCTTTTTGTCAGCATAGACCTGTTGCCATTTTGGCTCAGATGCAATAAACACAGGAATTGCATTAAGAAATCCTATTCCTGCCTCCAGTGCCTGACTTGCATAATGCCTTACTGCATTAGTACTTCCTACAGGAAGATAATTTACAAGCATCTCTGCTCCGCTATCTTGTAGAACCTTTTTGACGTCGATATCAGGTTCTGAAGAATTGGTAACAATTTTGCTCAAATGTCTTCCTAAACCGTCAAAGGTTGGACCTTTTTGCACAGTCACTCCCATGTGAGGCACTTCTGCTACTGTGATGGTATTATTAGGCCGTGCATAGATGGCTTCAGATACATCTTTTCCTACTTTGGTATCTGCAACATCAAATGCTGCTACTACTTCAATATCTCCTGGTTCATACCCACCCAGATTATATGCGGTCAAACCTATCGTATCATGCGTATTTTCTGAATAGTATTTTGCTCCTTGAATAATTGCCGAAGCACAGTTACCCATACCGGCTATTGCAATCTTGATTTTCTTACCCAACTTCGATAGCTAGCAAATAATCCATTATATTAATTACTTGTGATCGCAAACAGAGGATTTTATAGTCCAGAATCGATTTGTGTGTCATGATAAAGCCTGGCAAGCCTGTCAAGGATATTCGCATCAAGAAGGGGGATACAATAGATGCCATATTTGATCAGATGGCAAAGTCAGGCGGGTTTGAATCAAAGAATCTTGTTGACGGCCTAAATATTCTAACTGCCATGATAGAAGACAAGAACTGTTTAAAGTTCATGTCATTTGTTGGTGCCGTTGTATCAACAGGTCTGAGAGGAGTAATTACAGACATGGTGAAAAACAAGATGTGTGATGTCATAATAACTACCTGCGGTGCTTTGGATCATGATATAGCTAGACATTATTCCAATTATCTAGAAGGATCATTTACCATGGATGACAGTGAGCTTATGGAAAAAGAAATTCATCGGTTAGGAAATGTCCTAGTCCCAATGAAAAGTTACGGTCCACTAATTGAAGAAAAGATGCAGAACTTTCTTCAAAAAGCATACAAAGATGGGAAGAGGGAAATGTCAACTTATGATGTAGCAAAGATGATTGGAGCGCACTTGGGAGAAGATTCGTTTCTTTACTGGGCAAACAAGAACAACATACCTGTAATAGTCCCAGGGATAATGGATGGTGCAGTTGGAAGTCAGATCTGGATGTTTTCACAAAATCATGCCGATTTCAAATTAAATATCGTATCTGACGGAGATTTATTATCAGGATTAATCTTTAAGGCAAAAAAATCTGGTGCGCTAATGATAGGTGGAGGAATATCAAAACATCACACTTTGTGGTGGAATCAATACAGAGAAGGTCTTGATTATGCGGTGTATATCACAACTGCCCAAGAATTTGATGGCAGTTTAAGCGGAGCCCTTGTCAGAGAGGCAATATCATGGGGCAAGGTTACAAAGAATGCAAAACAGACTACAATCCATGCAGAGGCCACCACAATTCTGCCGTTTCTTTACTCGGCCCTACTTGCCAAGCTCAAATAGTATAGATTGTTTTGTGATAGACGCTCTCAAACCCTAGATTAGAATAAAATTCAGACAGATTATCCCTCCCATAGGTTTCTAGCATTAGAAACTTCAGATTCCTAGAATTGACCTCATGTAGTGCAAAATCAATCAAAGAAGTAGCAGTCCCTTGTTTTCGTCTATTTGGTATCGTCCCTAGACAATAAAGTCCCAAGATGGAGTTTTTCTCATACAAGGCCATGCATGAGCTGTTTGATTCATCTACAAAATATTCTGTTGAGGACAGAGAATTTTCCAATATAGAGTTTACAGGTTCTGTCCATTCTTGACAATCATAGGCTTCACAGAAAATCTTTGTCCACAGAGCAATGTTATCATATGAGATCTTGGTCGTCTGGGGTTTCTTTGATGGTAATGTTCTTTTTTTTAAGACGTGTTGAGTATCATAATAGACAAATCCTTTTCTCTTGAGAAGGTCTTCAAATTCTGGATAGTTTAGTGAATAGATATATAGCTTTGAGTGATTTTTTTGAGATTGCTCTACTGATTCATCAATCATTTTTTCACTGGTACATGTCACATTTGTTAATTTATCAAAAAAAACATCATCTGGAAGTTTAGGATTTAAAAATAGAGTACCGCATTCCAATTGGCTGGCATTACTCCAAATTCCCGTAAAACCATTGTCATTTGATTCGATTTGTTGCATCACACTTTGATTCCAAGTATTTTACAGATACGATTAAAATCATTTTGATTTATGCTCTTTCCATTTTTTACCTCAACGCAGATTTTTTCTAGTTTTTCAAGAGCCATTGGAGAGTCAAGGTCGTTACTTAATGATTCCACAAAATCTCGAATCAAATTGGCAATATCTTCATGTGTGGTATTAGAGATTTGTGATTGCGTTAATCGAATCAAATCCAGCAATGGTTTTTTCATCAATAGATCTTTTTCAGAGAAATCAATATCGTCACGATAATGTTTGGAAAAAAGATATAGCCGTATGAGATTCTGGTCATATTTTTTAATCAAATCCTTGACCCAGACAACATTTCCAAGAGATTTTGACATCTTCTCCCCTTCTGATAAAACAAGGCCCACGTGCACCCATGTTTTGACTGGCGCCTCTGAACCTGACAGAAGTTGATACTGGGCAAGATGCGCTTCATGATGTGGGTACAAGAGTTCCCTTGCACCGCCATGAATATCATAATTCTTACCAAAATTTTCCATTGCAACGGCAGTATCTTGCATATGCCACCATGGGATACCATCTCCGAGTTCACTTTTCCATGAAAAATCAAAATCTTCAGTACAGTTCCACAACATTATGTCCTCAGGATTTTTCTTTCCAGGGCCAATGTCTAATCGATGCAGACTCAGTTGTTCCTTTGTTTGCTGTGAAATCTGCCCATAGTTTTTCACTTTAGAGATATCAAGATAGACATTGCCATGAGCCATGTAGGCAACTTGTTTTTGTATTAATGTCATTATCTCTTTTTCTATATTTTGAACATAGTCTGAAACATAAGCAAGTCTATTGATACTTTGTATGTTGAGCGCTTCAAGATCAACTATGAATGCAGATGCATAGAATTTAGCTACGTCATTGTAAGTTGTAGAATTTTCTTTGGCTTTGTTAAAGACATTTTGATTTATGTCTGTCATGTTTACAAGAACATCAGTTTGAAGCCCCTGATCATTTAAGCACCTAGATAGAAGATCATATGTCAGAAAAATCCGTGCATGCCCTAAATGGGTGTAGTCGTAAACAGTTGGACCACAGATGAATATTTTTACAAGATTTTTTTCAAATGGAGCAAAGTCTTCTCTAGAGGATGAAAAAGAATTAAAAAGTTTGAGCATTTTTTGACTTAACGTCCGCCCTGAGACAGGATCGGAGTTAATGTCACAGTAGAGCGAACCTTTGGTAGTCTTCTAATTTTGTGTGTGATGATTGTCTCTAGTGCAGAGTTGGAATCAGCTTGTAGTTTTACAAAGATGTCATAGATTCCATATGTGCCTCTTACCTCTTTTACTTCAGGAATTTTTGTAAGCTCGTTTATTATGTCAACTTCAGAGCCCAAGTCACAGTTAATCAGTATGTAAAGTGATTCCATGAATAAAGTCTGTTTTCGCTACATAAAATGATATCCATATTTAAAAAGGCGTGTTCAATAACTCATTTATGGCAAATGAAGTGTTTGTTAGAGAGATCATTCCAATTGACGTAAAAGGAGGCTATCTCATTGACGGTTTTCCATATACCGGTTTAGCAAATGCCATTGCAACTGAGTCGCTTGTCAGTAACACTGCTCAGTTTGAATTGGCAGGTGTTCTTGATTCAGAACTATTTCCTCCAATCAGTATTGTAAGAGAGGAAGTGCCAAATTTTCCAGCTCGGATATTAGTTAACAAAAATCTCAAACTGGCAGTCTTTTCATCATATCTTACTCCTCACGAATCAATTCATCGTGAAGTAGCAAAAACTATGCTAAAGTGGGCCAGTGATCACAAATGTTCTTTCATCATCAGTAGCTCTGCAATCAAGAGTGATAAGGATGCACCTTTTGTAATAGGAGTTGGAAGTACGAATGAGGCAAAGAAAAAACTGCGTGATGCAGACATTCCAGTATTAAGAAATGGTACCATCCCTGGAATTCCAGGAATTTTGTTAAACGAGGGGTTGATATCAAATATCAATGTAATAGTACTTTTGTGTAAAGCTAGAGAGTCTGGTCCTGATTTTAGAGCAGGTGCTGAGATTTGCATTGCAATGACAAAACTAGTTCCAGGTGCTTCATGTGATCTTAAATCATTACTAAATGAAGCTGAGGGTATTGAACAACATCTCAAACAGACTGAACAAGACGCAGGCCCACTTCGAGATGCAATTTACGGATGAGCTATCACGAACGAGTCATTTCAAGAGAGAATCTGGAGAAATTTTTAAGGACTTTGGATTCGGACGAGGGTATCAGGATAGATAATGAATCTGGGCACATATTTATCAATAAAACTTCGAGGAGATATTGTATAAACATCTCAAATGCAGGCAAAGATGAATTCATTTACAAAAATAGTGTTGAGGAAGTTATGGATTTTCTAAAAAATCAGATAAATCAAACATCAGAGATTTTTTCATATTAGAAATCTTATCCGCAATCTAATTCTTCAATATCAGATTTACACAGATAGTTAAATTGAGATATTTTTGTATTCAGCATATCACATAATTGTGGATCTTTTGTCTCGTCATATTTTTTCATTTCACCGGCAATACTCAACTGACGTATAGGACAGACATTTGACAATTCAGTTTTATATGAAATAAATGCCAAAATAGAACCAATTGCAATTATAATTAGAATCCACTTTAGTTGTCTATTGAGCATCCTGACTTTTAGAAACATCTACTTCTATAGTTGAGACGTTTCTCTCTTTTCCATCTTTTGATACCAATCTCTCAGAGAAAATTCTCACGTTGCTTACTTTGTACCCCATCGCACTCATTCTTTTAACTATCATTTGAGATACATCTACAGCCGTGATTATACTTCTGCCCCTTGCCTTGATAGTAACAGTAGGCTCATTTGCAAGAAGTGTAAGAGTGGCATTAAGATATGTCAAAATGGGTTTTTTCCCAATAAATACAATATTAGGCGGTCTTGACATACGACAACTCTTGTTGTGTTTTATTTAATAGTTAAGATTCTTTTTTTCGATATACCGCTGCAAGACATTTTCAATATCATCAGATTGTGATTGTTTTACCTCTTCAACTACATCTTTTTCTGTGATTTCATAACAATTCAACATCTCATTTTGTTCTTTATAGAATAACAGTATCTTTTCTTGGTATATGCAGTAGTACAGTTTGTCAATTTCCATTTTTTCCGATCTTATTTTGATACCCCCGGATTCTACTACAATAGGATAATCCACATTCAATTTACTTTGGAAGGATATTTAGATGATATCAATAGATTAAAAAAACTCCATAGCAATAACGTAATAAGGATTTCAAATCATAAGTTTATTGTGACCGGCAGAATTGTACTCCATATTGACTTTGATTATTTTTATGCCCAGTGCGAAGAAATCCGTAAACCAGATTTGAAAACAAGGCCTGTTGCAGTATGTGTGTATTCAGACCGTGGTGGAGACAGTGGAGCAATTGCAACTGCCAATTACCTAGCCAGAAAATATGGCGTTAAATCTGGAATGCCGATTAAATTTGCAAAAAAGAAACTAGAGGAAGTTCCAGAGGCAGTATTTTTGCCTACTGATTTTGATTACTACACAGAGGTTTCAGAAAACGCCATGAACATAATCAGAAACCACGCCGATGTTTTTGAATATGTTGGAAGAGATGAAGCTTATCTTGATGTTACGAAACGAACCGAATGTGATTTTATAAAGGCTGCACATCTCGCGCAACAACTCAAAAACTCATTACGCAGTACAGTGAGGTTATCAAGTACCGTAGGAATCTCTTCAAACAAACTTGTTTCCAAGATTGCCTCAGACTACAAGAAACCAGATGGTCTTACGATTGTAGAACCAGAAAAGGTAGAGGCATTTTTGGATCCTTTGCCAATAAGAGTAATTCCAGGAATCGGCAAAAAATCTGAAGAGAAATTTTCCGAAATGAGGCTTGAAACCATATCACAACTTCGTAGTGTGGATGTCTTTACACTAAACGGATTATTTGGAAGAAAAGTTGGAACATACATCTACAATGCAGCACGTGGAATAGATGATGAGCCTGTTTCTCCAAGACATGATCCTATTCAATATAGTAGAATAATCACATTAAAACAAGATTCCAAAGATTTTGATTTTCTTGTAAACGACTTGGAAAAATTGTGTGATGACTTACATGAGACAATAGTCAAAGATAACATACTTTTCAAATCCATAGGCATCCAATTTGTACAATCTGACCTGTCAAACAGAACAAAATCAAAGACTCTCAGAAATCCAACATCTGGCCTAGATGAATTAAAAAAGACTGCAATTCAATTACTAAAAGAATCACTTGAAGATCAAAGACTTCCCATAAGACGACTTGGAGTCAGAGTTTCAGATTTTTCACAAGTTCATGGACAGGTAGATATTACAAGATTTTTTTAAATTAAGACACCAACTTGTGACGCCAGTCTTTTGTGTTCATCATCAGATATCCACTCTACATGTAGATAATCAAATATTTCATCGTCTTTCATGCCCAATCTTCTTGCTTCCTCGACTGCAATTTCATAAGCTTCTATCTCAGTAGGTCTGTCAACATATGCATAAGATGCATCATAAAGATCAAGGCCCTGTCTTTGCTGTTTTACATGTACTAATTCATGGATGATATCTAAATAGAGAATTTTTTTTTCTGAATTTTTGAGATGATCTCTTCCTACTACTATGGCCGCATCTTCATTTTTAACATGCATGTAATGACTACTCCCATCTACAATCACCACTGTTTTTTCAAATACGTCTGCTAGAGCTTCTTTCGATTTGAAAACCTTTAAAAGAATTTCAACTGTTTTTAGATTCACAAATATGTCTTCTAGGTTATAGATTCCGTCTTGTAGATCTCTATTTACTTTTATCTGGTTCATGCTTTTGGACCTCTAGTTTTTTGATACGTTTTGTTTCAACATATGTAACTATAAGCAGAAAGATAAAGAGCCATGGTAGGAACATTATCTCCCCTGCAATCCCATGAAATGATTCAAATTCATTTACGTTTGTAGATACTTTAAGGACAAAAATCGATAATGAGAATATCCTAATTACGTTTACAGTTATTGTTCCCACTATTCCAAGGGCAAAGTACACCATCTTCCGGTTCCTTGGAATATTCATCTTTAACAAAAACGCCATCATTACAAGCGAGTAGATTATGATACTGTGAACACCTGCAGAAGGCCAGAACACTTGCAAAGCAAACGGACCATGATCTCCACTTAGAAACATCACGTTACCATGAGAAGTTGCATGACCTAGATTAAATGCGCCAATCAGAAAGACATCAAGTTTTACAAGATATGGTACAACATACTGCAATGGGCCTAGAGAGTCATATGGGAAAAATGTATCAAGAGATAGAATAATGGCAGTTCCTGCTGCATATATTGGTCCAGCAGGAGATATTCGGATCCATCTTTTGCCAAACAATATAGTCATACTTGCCATAAAAAATGCTGCAATTACAATAAAGTCCCACATCCAAGTCCAGGAATAGATTAGCTGTACATGAAATTGAGGTGCAATGGAAATCAAGTAATTTTTCAATCCAAGTTCTAAGCCAGCAAGGTAAACAATCACAGCTGCGGCAAGAGGGATGATTGCAAGTAATTTTTTCTTTGGAATTTCTAATTTCAGACCAATTAGTTCTGCTGCAATAAAAGCCATGGCAAAAAGAAAGCCACCCCTGCCTTGGTTCCATCCCAGACTAAATGTATTAGGAAATACAGCCAGTGCAAACAACACAGGTGCTGCAAGTATTGCCAGTGCGAAAATGACACTTTTGTTTTGCAATAGTTCAAGTCCAAATTGTGTTAAATAAAAACTCTAGTAACTAGAAAAAGTCTGATATCGATTTTTGTTTTTTTGCCTGGTATAATCTACTGTGAGAAAGCCATTCTTTTTTGCCTATACTCAATCCCTTGCAGGCAGTATCAAGTCCTTCTTGAAAATTTGAAACTACAATAGGTTTTTGTTTTAGAGCCATTCGAACTCCTTCCCTAACTTGCCAGACACCAACAGGTACTGCATATTCTGGCCTGATCTCACGAAGCACCATCACGGCTGCCTGAGTTTTGTGTTCAGCAAGATATTCTGATACTGCAAGCCTTGAGGCAAAGTGGGCACCCGCTGTTTCCGGATAGTGTGCCATTCCACGCACATCTTCAAAATCAGAGCCAAATCCCACATTTCCTTGTTCATCATACCATGCTTCCTGCATCTCAAACATCCACCGGCTTGGAAACATGATAACACAGAAAAAGTTGCCCATGTGATTGTATGAAAATACCAAGGAGATGTCAAGTATATCATATTCAATTATTTTTTCTACAAGTGATTTTGAGACAATATCATCTGTTGCAGTGATGCTCCATCTAGTTGGAACGAGTTTTCGGTTTTTACCAAACATCCCTATGCTAAAACATTTTTGAATTCTTGAAATTTCAATGCCCCTGTTGTAAAGTTCCATTACAGCATCTTGTGCCAAAAGGTCCTTGTCATAAAATGTTCTTTGTATGTTTTTGTCAGATGATGAATTTGCAAATTTGGCAGATTTTATCTCTCCGATAGGCCCAAAAATAGGACTGTCACCGTCAATTGAGACGACAGGGGAGGCATTTTTTACAAGTTCCATCTCTGCATCAGTTGATCTTTCTGACATGGACATAACTTGTAGATTTTCAATGTATTTTTCTCCGATATCTTCTATCTTCACTGGTTTTATTCCACGGACTAGACTTAATCTGTAATTTACTATATCCTCAAGACTTTTTCCAACCCATTTTTCTGGAGAATCCAATATTGCAGTATCTCCATGAATTGGGGGCAGCATTGGACCTACCAAAACTTTGGGATAGCCATATGCACCTACAAAGACTGAAGGAGGAGTAGAACCATCAACATGGTTAGATGAAAAGAGATTTCCATAACGCGAAAGGTATTCTTTCCAATTTGATTCCATAGACTTTCTAATATCAGCGGCTGTACGTTTCATATAATTTGGAATACATTCATGCTAATAATATTATTCAGATCAGCTGTTTCAAATTATATTCAACTAGTTATCTAAAAGACAGATGGACTCTGAGACTTTTGGTGTAGAAAAAGGATATGGATCTCAAGCTGTAGAATGGATGAATGAAGAAGCAAAGAAGATGGGTTGGAAATTTGAGGCGCGACTATATAATTACGAGATTACAACGAAGAATTTTGGTTCATTTGAGATGTTTTCATTGATTGCAGATCCAAAAGCTGCAAGAGAGATAACAATGAGGGCAAGTAAGCGTTTTAAGATCAAAGTCATAGAGGGCGGCTACAAAACAAGAAAACTTTTGGTGAAACTTGCAAAAAATGAGTACGGCATGGTAAAAAAAGGTGACAGAGTCATAGGGCAAATAGAATTTGAGTCCTCAAGATTTGCACATGGAGACTGGAAAGTAACAAAGGAAGAGAGAAAATAGCAATACATTCTTAATTTATGTTACACGTGTATCTTCCAATATTTCATCAAATTTTATTTAATTTTGATTTATTGAAACTGTGTTTTTCCCATTCAAGCTCAAAATATAGGTATGGTGGTTCATCTGCAGATCATGTAGCCAGTGCTTCCATCCATCATTTGCACGAATTTGAGAAATATCATAGGTACACAAGACAGAACCGTTTAATCTTTCAAAAATTCCATTATGAAATATCCTTTCCAAATAGGCTTGAATTGACATAGCCTCTTCTATTCCAACGTCAGGAATGAGCCTTCCAACTATTCTAAAGGGAAGTTCCGGATTTGGCAATATGCTCTTTAGGATAGCATTAACATTATCAAGAATTTCGACAGAGCCTTCAAGCGGGTTTGGTATTTGGCACACACGTAACAAGTGTTGCTTCTTAAAATTATCTACATCCATTCCATGTTGCCTCATCTCTTTTTCAATATGTTTTACCTGCCCATGAGTAACATAGATGCATTTTTCCATATTTTCTAACCCTCTCTTCAAAAAATGAAACTCTATTTCATGACCTATTACAACATCATCATATACCAGCATCAGATGTTTTTTTGAATCTATAGAGTCAATGAACGTTATTGATTCCATATTATTTCCCAAAGTATTACATACGTCGCCGTGAACTTGAAGAGATCTTTTGTGATATTAGAACCACTCTTTTGGTATTGTTGTACGACATACTGTATACACTGGATAATCCAACTTTAATCCGAGCATATATGCACCGATGATTCCAAATTCATAATGTTTAAACGATTTAACTATGATATGTAGATCTCCTCCTATTACAACCGAGTTTGGCCTAGCGGTACCATTTATTTTTGAACATAGATTTACAGTAGGACCAAACATGTCTTCAGCCGGTGATCTAGGCGATGATGCTATGCTCACTGCTCCATAATCTGCACTAACTCTAAAGTCAAATGTGGGAAGATGACACTCTGACATTATTTGATTTATTACATTGCGTGATTCTATCATTGCTAATCCACATTCAAGGGCATCTACAAAGGATTGCTTGTCTATCGCATCGATCGTTCGAGGAAAATAATATAGCAAACTATCTCCAAGGTTTTTAATTACAGTAGCTCCATAGGCCTTGGCAATTTTTGACATGGCGTTTAAGAAAATACTATAGTACTCACACATCTTACCATTTGTTAATTTTGCAGTAATGGCCGTAGAATTTACTATATCAATAATTCCCACACAATAACTTTGGGTTGTACCTGTAAACGTTATCTCATGCTCTGACTTGTTTTTTAGAAATGTGAAAAGTTCAGTACTGTTTATTCTAGAATATTCGTTTTCTAATCCAATCATCATGTGATACAATACTGTTCATGATTGATATGATTCGCTTAGCTACAAATACAAATTGTAAGCTAATTTGTAAAGTTAGTATAATATTCCCTGCATACAGACTAGAAACATGAGAGGATTAAGGCTTGAATGCTACGGATGTGGTTCTACAAAAGCCACCATTAGATTCATAACAAAATACAAAGGTTATAGGGGAATTTGTCCGGACTGCGGTTCAAATTGGCCTGAATCATAACATTTCCAATACAAGAAAGTTTAGATTCTCAGAATAAATATGATTCACATGATTCCAGATCATCAAAGCTCTGCAAAGGAGTTTTTGGAGATGGCAAGTGAACAGAGACTGGGAATACTTTTGAGATTGTATGAGGATAAATCAAAAGTATCTACTTTGGCCAAAGAGTTTGGTGCTACTGTACCAGAAGTATATCGAAATTTTGAAAGGCTGGTAAAAGCTGATTTAATTACCAAAAATTCTGATGGAGACTATAGCATAACAACATATGGAAAAATCTTATGTATTCAAATCCCGTCTATACGATTTATTTCTAACAATAAAAAATACTTTAAAGATCATGATTTTGGAGACATCCCACAAAAATTTTTACAGAGAATTGGAGCGTTGGAGGATGGCAAACAAATCAAGGGTTTTGTAAAAATAATGGAAAAGTGGAGAGAAATATACAAAAATGCCGATGAGTACATTCTAAATATTTTGTACGAAGTCCCATATACTACAGATTTGTTTGAACCGTTGGTCAAGAAAGTTGAAAGTGGTATAAAACTACGTTCCATATTGTCAGAGTCTTCCATCATACCAAAAGAAAGAAAACAAATGTTTGACAAACTGGGCATAAAAAAATTAATAGAAAAAGGCATGATAGAAAGAAAAATGAAATCAGACGTATCTGTCGTAATAATACTAAACGAAAAAGAGGGGTGCATCATGTTTCCAAACAAGACTGGTGAGGTAGATCTAAGCGAAGGATTTTTCAGCAATAGTCAATCATTTCAGGAATGGTGCCGTGACTATTTTGATTATTGCTGGGACAAAGCAAAACCATTCCAGGAAAGTAAAATGAAAAGAGACTAGTCACGATAACACACTGTGTCTCACAAATGACAGAAGATTGATTCTTCAATTATCACATTGGATCAAGATTACTAAAATAGATCTGATTGTATAATATTTTTAGAGTTGACTCATTTGGATGTGACTGCCTTGACCTCCTGGTCTGTCGTAACAGCGATTTGTATGATAGTTACAGGAGTGACATACAGGCGATTCTCCAGATTAAAGAAAAATGAAACATCTGCATCTTGAAAAGAAAGGCTTACGAGGACTTGCCATAGCAGAAAGTTTCAAACAATGGGATAAGATATCCAGACTCTCCGGCGTGGTAATTCGACGTGACTTTGTCATCGATGGTTTTGTGTTTGGACAATGCACAGTGGAAGGAGATGATGCAACAGAGGCAATTCTTGATATGCATTCCAGATTAAATCGCGATGACATTAGTTTCATCATGATATCAGGCCTCATCATTGCAATGTATAATATAATAGACCTAAAAATGATCTGGGATGTCACAAAAATTCCAGTAATTGGAGTAACTTATGAGGAATCCAATGGAATCGAAGATGCCATACAGCGTCACTTTCCAGATTCATATAAGAAAAAAATTGAATTATATCACAGACTTGAAAAAAGAACTCCTATTACTCTTCATACTGGCTACAAGTTATACATTAGAACCGAGGGGTGTTCGCATCCTGATGCTAAAAAAATACTGGATGCATTTGTTCTTCAGGGTTCTGTTCCAGAACCACTCAGAGTAGCTCACCTTCTTGCCAACCAATTAAACACTTTACAACGCTAGCTGTAATAACAAATAGTTAGCTGATTTTTTGAGTTCATCCAATATATTTTCTTGACGTACTAATAACATGCAAAAATTTTCTGACATACGTCACAGAAAGGAGATAGCGCATGTGATGATAAACTGTGAAAGTGGTTATGAGTTTTCCGTATTAGAGGAGATAAAACATTTAGCAGGAATAAGAGAAATCGATGCACCATAGGAAATTACGACATAATCTTAAAGATTGAAGCCGATTCAATAGAACAATTACGGTTTGTTAATTGAATAATTTCTGAACTCTATCTGATTGGGGTTTATTGAGGTACTAATTCGCGGGGATAATTTCTGTCGGAGGTCCATTTTTCAGACTCAAAGAATCTTGGACGTACCTCACAGATTTTCAACATATTGATTCTAATTTAATTTGTCGTATTATACAATAACCATGTACTGGATTATTTTGAAAATCTAATTTTTCATATGCCTGCCAAAGGTGAACATACTGGCTTTCTTACACTGGAGAATTCGTGTGGATATTGAACTAACTGCAATACCAATCAAAGATATCTTTATGGATCTAAAATAAGTTTCATGATAAAACTGAGTCTTACCAGAACCGATATAGTTTTTTTGTGTTATTTTACTACCAATACCGGGATCTTTGATTTGTGAACCACTGCATGCGATACGCTACCAAGAAAGGCTTCCTTTACGCTGCCAAGACCTCTTGCTCCAATAACTATGATATCAAATTTGTTTTTTGCAGCAAAATCAATTATCTCAGACGATTCTTTTCCAATTATGGTTTTTCCAACAAAGACTATGCCGTTTTGAGCAGCACGTTTTTTTGCACTCTCCGTGAACTCCTTGGCGGCCTTTGTAAGGTATTTCTTATCATATGTTATTGGCATAAACGATCTTGGATAGATTGGCATAACAAACAGTCCTGTAAGTGTGGCCCCACACTGTCTTGCAAGATATATTGCAGTATCCAGTCCTCTAAACGAGTTCTTTGAGCCATCCATGGGAACTAGGATCTTCCTGATTTGGTATTTTGCCATCGTTGTGGGTGTGTTTTAAGATTATAAAAACTGATTACTAACAGTGTCTTGATGATCGGATCCTATTTGGATTGATTGCAGGATTTCTTCACATCGATTCCGCAAATGAGGCAATGTTTTTCAAACATGATTTACAGTGGAAACAATTTTTATTTAAACACAGATTACAAATATCGAAATTGATAACAAAAGATATTTTTCATTTTTCATGTTTTCACAATATATTAATCTGATAGTTTACAATTGTAAGAAATTCATCTCTCTTAGTTGTAAAAATCATTGTTGATAATTATAATGTCATATTAAAGACAAGAAAGTCAATTTGTAACACAGAAGAAACATGGCAAAAGAGATAGGTGGAATAATTTTGATAAGAGACGATATCATGGATGTTGCACGCGCAATAAAACTAAGCAGAGCAACGATGAAAAAAATAAAACAGAATCTTTTCTGGGCGTTAATTTACAATGCAGGTGCGATACCTATTGCCTCAATTGGACTTTTGAGTCCAATAATAGCTGCTGCGACCATGGCGCTGAGCTCAATATCTGTGATAGGAAACTCGTATTTCCTCAAGAGATTAAAGATCTCCGAGGTTGCGCCAGGCTTGCCTGATGCCAAAATCCATAAAGTCAGAGATGATGACTTGGCCATGGTTCCAGAGATTACATCATCATACAAGCAACGGATATGACAAGCGATACACCACCATTAGAGGAAGCAAGCAAACTGGTTTCATCTGAATTCCATGTTAATGAAGTCAGACAAAATATTGATGCGTTACAGTTTGAAATAGACGACAAAGATTTTAAACAAAAGTTTGTCGCATTATCTCGCAAGCTGGAAACAAGACATCTTGTTGCAAGACTAGAAAGGTTCGAGGGTAGGTTATTCATTTTAGTTGGAAAATTTTATCCTTCAACGAGTCGACGACCGTGGATACATCGAATACTCTTTGCAGTAACAGTTGCGATGGTTATGATTGATGGATACTATAGAACGCAGGCAGCAAATTCTATTGTCAATATCGGAGATCCTGTTTGGATTGCTGTTCTTTATACAGCATCCCTGATGGGCATACTTGGAATTCATGAGCTTGGTCATATGTTTGCAGCCAGATATCACAAATTAAAGACAAGCTGGCCATACTTTATTCCAGGAATCCCAGTCTTTGGAATTCCAACCTTTGGTGCTGTGATACAGTCACGTGCATTTATGGTAAACCGTGACATACTGTTCGACGTTGGTGCATCAGGACCAATTGCTGGATTGATTGTAGCAATAGTGGTATCGATATTTGGTGCACATCTCTCGCCTGTAATTCCAGAAAGTTTGGCAAAAGAACATTTTGCTCACACTGATCTGATGGGGATGCACGAAAGCATCATGATGAAGGCAGTTCTCCTGTTAACTGGCAAGGTCTCTGAAGGTACACAAGTCTTCATGTCGCCCGTCATGTTTGCTGCCTGGCTTGGATTCCTCATAACATTTCTGAATCTACTTCCAGCGTGGCAGCTTGACGGTGGCCACATTGCAAGAGCAATGTTTGGAAACAAGTTGCACAGAATTCTGACTTATGTTAGTGTAGTCATACTTTTCTTACTTGGATATTGGTTCATGGCTTTGTACGTACTCTCCTTTAGCTCACGAACGCCTGGAATTAGACCGCTTGACGACATCTCACCACTTTCTAGGAACCGTAAAGTTATGTTTATTGCATTGATTGGAATTGCAGTTGTCTTGGCACCACTTCCATCTCTTACAAACTTGTTCTAATTTTTTAATTATCTTTTGCCAAATTTGATTCCTATAGAATGTGCATTTATTTTGTCTGACAATATAATTTTCACATTTCATTTTCAAAAGGAATTGGATAATGCATAATTATCAAAAATGAAAATTTGGCTCCATATTATATGCAGAGAATACGAATATGAATGAAGATGGAAAATAGCATAAGAGTTGGGTCTGGTCACAAGCTTAGCATAAAGGCAGTAAGTCTAACATTGGCAATATCATTTTCCATAGTATACAGCTTGTGCATTCTGTATGGATTAGCATCTCCTACAAAACTGCATACTGTACTATTTGAAACTCTTCCTTTTGTCAAATGGCTAGATCCAGCAAGTTTTGTCATTGGATTAACCGAGTCTTTTGTAGCAGGATTGTTCTATGGTACTATAGTTGTTCTGATTTACAATTATTTAATTAAAAGAGCTTAATGAATATTCAAAACATTATAACTTAATGAATATTCAAAACATTATAACTCAATTGGATAATAAAGTCATTTTCAGTCCTGATATTTGTATTAGTCATTTAAATTCAATTCAAGTTGATTATACAACATGTTTGAAAAGCACTGTCAAATCTGTGGTGTGGAAGTAAAGAAGGAAACATCTTCCAAGAGGTTTGGTAAGTATTTCTGTTCTGAGGAACACGCAAATGAGTATGTAAAGAAAAAAGAAGCAGAAGAAAAGGCAAGAGAAGAATACGAAAAAACTCATCCCCGTCGGGGAGGGTGCTGTTAACGTGGTGTAGCAGGTCATAACAAGCGTAGCAGAACAAAAAAAGATGCCATTTGCAGCCGCTCTTGCGCTAGTATCTGGAGCCATGATGATCGCTGGAGGAATTACTACTATTCTGGTCTTTCATGTATTCCAATCTATGTTTGGCGGTGGCTACATGATGGGAGGGGGTTGGGGTATGTTCATGTCTCCAGCACACATACAATACATGATTTATGCCACATCCATAGTTTCAATGGTAATTGGCGCAGTTATTCTAACACTAGCCTATAAAATTCGTCTCAATCCACAGTCAACAAGGGATTATGGCATCATGATATTGATTGCATCTCTAGTTGGGCTATTTACTGCCAGTGGATTTGGAATGGGCTCAATTCTTGGAATAATTGCTGGAATTATAGCCATAGTAAGAAAGTAGTGAAATGAGCAAAAACTCTGCCCTCATGAATAAGAAGAAAACAATTCTGTGTGCGATGTGTTGCATTGGTCCTATGATAGGCCTGCTTCTAGTGATATACTTTGTAAGGTCGTAGTTATTAGGGGTTGGATCGTAGAAATAGTCTCAATAAGTGCAATTATATCTATCATAATTATGTTGTTCAGAAATAAACTTGGATATTATTTTAGAGCCAAACAAGCTTGAGAATCTAAATGTCATAATTTTCCTAAATGAAAATTCTCGAAAAAATTGGGTTGGTCCTATTGCAATTGCAAGTTTTCTTGAAGAATCTCTAAACAAGACCAACAATGTAGCAGCTCCAGCAGAGACTATCATAGCATGCCCCTGTGCTCTTGGGCTTGCAACTCCTACTGCGATAATGGTTGGAATGAGTAAGGCAGCTCAGAACGGAGTTATCTTCAAAGGTGGAGACTCGCTTGAAATGCTTGGCAGAATATACAGTGATATTCACTTTATTATTTTTCCACTACCAACTATACGAATCGATGTTGATTCTGGCTTTATAATTACACAGACATCACCTTTTTCATATGTTGTGGGCTTCCCAAGAGACAGTTTCATTGGATTAAGAGAGGTAATTTTAGCAGGCCTAATTTGCAATCCCACACTTACAAGAAACATCTGATTTTCAGCAAGATTATCCTTGAAGAATTTATTCTGAACATAATCAAGTTCGATTTCCTGCGATATCAGTACAGTATCAGGAAGACAAAGAATGTCGCCTCTTTGAATGTCATCAGGTGTCACACCTTTTACTGCAAGACCAACCCTTGCAGGGGAAACTGCTTCTTCAACAGTGTCATCGTGCATTTGAATCGATTTTACCAACACATCTGCGCCTTTTGGAAAAAGTTTGAGGTTGTCATACTGTTTTACTTTACCCTGCACTACCTTACCTAGAATTACTGTTCCTACACCCTTTACATCAAAACAATGATCGATCATGATCTTGGTTTTACCATCTGTAGAAATAGGCTCTAGCTGATCAATTTCTTTTTTTAGATTTTCAGACTCGATTATCTTGTATTGCTCTACTACGGTACCTTTTATCATTGAAATCAATGTGTTTCTGTCTACATCAAATGTATGATATAAAATGCCTTTTTTCTTACCCAAAACATCTAGTGCAATTATTTGCTCTCCTGTAAATTTGTCTAATTTTGAGACATGAAGTATTACATACTCACCCATGCTTATTGCCTGAAAAAGTGGCTGAATCTTATCTGGAAACGAAGTAGGAAGAGTCCAGGTGCGTAGTGTATCAGATTCTTTTTTATCATAAATAGTGATATCTGTTGCAGTTCCTTTTTTTCCGAAATCTTTGGCTAGTGATTCATCAGCAAGTAATGTGAAATTGATTGATTTCATTTTATTTGTGAAAACTATGAACTAGTAAAATATCTTGTGGAATTTTACTTGTAATTAGAATACTTAACAGATAGCTGGTCCACCAGGTGGATTAACACAGTGAGTATTGTTCTTAGCCATGAGACCTTTTCCAACATGTCCCATCATTCCGCCAGAGACCCCTCCACGCATCATCGTCCCCAATTGTGTAAATGCCTTATCCATTTCCGCCTTGCTCACTTGAATACCACGTGCATCATTTATGAAAACCATTACACTCTGTCGATATTGCTTGACCAAGTCATGAAAGTGACTCCTAGCATCTTGATATTTTGCCTTTATAGTGTTAAGTTGTATCATACAGTCTTGTCTTATCTTATCTACATCGCCAGGACTTGCAGTCTGGATTTTATCCCTACAATCAAGCATTACTTGACGGGTTTCAACTCCTTGCTTCTTAAAGTCGGCAACTGCTTGATGAACAAAGTCGGAGATTTGTTGAACATCTTTCGTATCATTTACAGTAGTTTGGGAAACCGTAGGATTTGTTGAACTGACGGTGGTTTGGTTTATCGTGTTTGTTTGGTTAGACATACTTGTGGATTGAATCATAGTCTGATTTGTGCTTGTTTGATTAGACATGGTTGTTACAGATGTAGTAGTAACATTGTTACTTTGTGCATATGATACTCCAACAGGTAAAATCAAGGCACTTGCCAAGAACATTACAATAATCGATATTCCTTTTATTTTCAACATGGATACTTTTTCTGATTACTATTTAAGTTTAAAGAAGAGATCCACCCCTCCCGAACTGTGAATATTTTTACACTAAGACGGAATCAACTTCACGTATTGTCACTAAACCGTTATCGCCTACTATCTTTTTAATTTCAGGAAGAATTGATTCTATTTTGGACATCTTAGCAACAATTTCAATAATCAGTGGCATTTTACCATTATTCCCCTATATTGAAAGATCAGATTTACCACGTTTCCCGTAGGCTAACCCCTAGAATATTTCCCGAGCAGTGTTGTCTGCATTAAAATGTGATTGTCCATAGCTTGTTCCAAATCTTGTTTGGTTGGTGATGAACTAAAATCAAATTTTACATCTAATGCATATAGTTTAAAAAAATACCTATGGGTTCCTGTTGGAGGACAAGGGCTTACATATTCTGCATTTCCAAGACTGTTTTTTCCCTGTGGAAAACTTGACTTTTCCCCTTTTGAGAATCCAGTCTTATCTGGTACAATGTTCCAAACTATCCAGTGTACAAAAGTACTAGGTTTTGCATCAGGGTCATCCATTATCAATACCAAACTTGCCGTATTTTTTGGAGTAAAAGATATTTCGAGTGGTGGGGAGATATTATTCCCATCACATGTATATTCAGATGGAATAGTTCCATTATCATCAAACGCACTACTTGACAACGTCATATTTTCTGGAGCGATTTGGATGATATTTACTTCAACTAGATATTGAATTGCCTTTATGAAATCATCATCTGTGATAGTTCCATTTGCCCACCATCCTGCATTGTTTTTAATCCACGATGGGATGGTATTTTGTGAATTTGAGGTTGTTTCAGTTTTTGGAATTTTGATTACATCGTGTTCAATTAGATATTGAATCCCCTTTACAAAATCAGAATCACCTATTTGGTTTTTTGACCACCAATTGGCCGTATTTTTTATCCAAGGAGGGATGTGAATTTGATCACCATATGACATACCAGGCATAATAACAAAAATCATAGTTAGAAATAAAACAAGTCCAATATATTGCATAGAGAAAACTGATACTAGGTTTTAGATAAAAATTAGCTGAGAAACTATATGAATTTGGTCGTACCACTCAACAAAGTATCATTTTTTATCAAGTTTGGCATTTTCTGCAATAATTAGATCTACTTTGTAATTCAATTCAAGTCTATGATTTACAATTAATTTCCAAGGAATAAAACTTGGTTTGTTGGTATTTTGTAAAAACTTGAAGCCCATTCTAGTTAGTTGTGACCTTAGTGATTTTTCATCAACTTTGACTTTAACAGAATTTTTTCCTCTCTCATAGTCATAAGGATCTGATAGTATTACAAATTTCCTACTCTGAAGGCCAATAATTTTCAAAAGTTCCAGAGGCTCAATTAATTCTAGGACATTCAAAGCTATGACCATCTCAAATTTTTTATGACCGAATGGATGCAATAAAGAATCAGCTACAAAAAAATCAGAATTTTTGATTTTGCGTTTCTTGGCTTCCAAGAGTGCAAAAAATGATTTGTCTATTCCAAAAACCCGCTCATTATGTTTTGCTAATATTTCAGATGTCACCCCTATAGAACAACCATGCTCAATAACAGAATTACATCTTGGAAGTTTCTGAATGATATTTTTTATTTTTGCTTCAAGTGATGATCTCTTACTATTTTTGTAAATGTTGACCCAGTTCTTTTCCAAATTTGTTGTGTCGTCTCCAACGTGCTTAATTTCTTGAAGAGATTTTTTTATCAGAGATTTTATGGCTTGACTTTGTGCCCTTAACATTAGATATCCACCCAACTTTGTTCTAATAGAAAAATAGGAAGAAAGATCTTCCATTAGAATTGGAATTGATGAGATGACAGGGTACAGATTATTGCAAATCTTGCATGTTAGAATCCCTTCAATGATTTCATTTTTCTTCTCAAAGGTTTGTAGTTCTAACTCATTTCTACATCGGACACATCTTAGATACTGTAAACTAGATTCGTGCAATGAAATCTAACAATCAGCAAGAGATTAAATCTATAACTATTGGTTACTCAAGTATCTTGTTCTCTTGGAATGGCCCAGAATTATACCAACAATACCTAAAGTAATCTAGACACCATTCGTGGAATAATTGATCTTTACTGTAGAACATTTCTCTCATGTCAGCATCACCATCAAGGGTTGGAAATAAAACACATGCCTCTTTTTCATTTAATACAGCAACAACTTTGACATTTTCCTTCATCCTCCTATCAACCAATCCCTTGTCAATGAGGTCCTTCATTCCCAGCTTAGCCAGTAGTTCTTTTCTTCCCTTGGGTACAATTACAGCATCAGAGAATATGTAATTGAAGGTGATGCCGCGTTTTACTTTTGTAAGCAATGGTTCAATCAAGTCCAGAGGAACCTCGGTGAAAATCTCATAGATGTACTCATCAGCATTTTTGTATACTAACTTCCATTGTTCTAGTACCTTGACAAATCCTTTGATCTGTTGCCCTCCAGCAAGTGCACCAATCCTTTGTATGAATTTCATAGGAATGTCACCAAAGTCATGAGTTTCAAAGTATTTTCTATTCTTAGATAAAAACAACAGAGATGGAACCTGGGTGCACATTGTTTTTCCATATGTAGTAAGATCATGGTAACCATCTTTGTCCTTCATGATAAGACCGGCATTAGAGAGACGCTCAAAGTTTCGGTGCACTTCCTGAACAGTTGCATGTAATTCCTTTGCCATGTTTGAAATTTTTGATTTCTTTTCTAATAGATTAAAAATTATCTTAAGCCTCTGTTCACTTGCAAGTTCTAAAAAATCATTTGCGGCATTTTCATAAATTGCGCCCATGGCACAATTGACTCAAGTATTAATGTAAATCTTACTAACAATAGTACCACATTAAATATTAAATTACAAGAAAATGATTCTGTTAACTGACTAACTTCACAAAGTCATAATTTGTTAGACTAAAATATCATCAAATGATTTGATCAGATATGATTACAGTAGACTGTCGAGACGTGCCCTCCTTAAAATCACCTCTAGCTATCTACACATCAGATCAGGTTGAAGCAATACCTGCATTAAAGATACATGAATTTGTACTTGCCCCTTTAGGTGATGATGAGATAGACTCTGACAAGGTCATAAAAGCAATCAAGAGATTTCTCAATTCCCTATCTATTGAGAAGCATTTTGCAGTCATACAGAAAAAAAATCTAATTTCCATAGTATCCATAGATGGTTACAAATTAGAGGGTAGCCCATCTAATCCAGTAGACCAGTTTTTTTCATGTGTACATTGTGGTCATGTGACTCAATTTGAGGCTGTTCACAATAATCATATGAAAATACATTATTTGTAAAAATTAATCGATAAAAGAAAAAACTTGAGAAGTGTTTTGTTTGTTTATTGAGACACTACTTCATAAAATGTTGGCTTTGGAAGACCTTCCATGTAAGAATGCCCCTTGGATTGAATCTGAAAGTGTTCCTGAGTTTTATGCATTGTTTCAAATTTTTCCTTGGTCTCAAACTCTACCAAAATGACATGCTTGCCATTATGTGATTCAAGTAGCCTTCTGCTTACAAAACCAGCAAATTTTGAAAGTTCTTTATTGGATTCCTTAATCCAATTCTTAAATTCATCTTCAGAACCTTTCTTGATTTGAATTTCTGCTGTGACTACAAACATAATATTCAACAACATTGATTCGCATAATAATATTTCTAAGATTTTCACACATTGGAAATCTCACAGGCGTCTTTCCTAATACCAAATACAGTGCTGATCCTCAATAATGCTAAATAACGGAGTAATTCGATCAAATGTATGAATGAGAAACTCGTGGCATATGGAGCCATTGCCGCTGCAATAATCGTAATGACAACTATAGTATTTCCATTTTGGAATTTGATTCCAAATATGATTACTGAAAAACTCAAAGTTGTATACGTTGAGTCAGGCAAATGCGCCGCGGAAACAAATGATGGCTATATCATACGCAATATACCTTGTAATGCTAAGATAGGAGATAACATCACTGCGTCCTATGATGTGAAAGTAAAAGAGAGAGAGCACAAAATTTAGTAGATTAGAGAAGTTTTAGATCTTTTGTAACTTTGTCTATCATTTCTTCTGGTGCAGGCCCTATGGAAATACAAGTAACTGTTCCAGGTTCTATCTGAGTATGGCCTGCATCTGTTACCTCAGACCATGGCAAATCATGAGATATTGCATCTCTTTTTACTTTATCCAATTCGGACAAGCTAGATACCTTGACAACAACTTTTTCCTGGCCATATCGCTCCCACTGATCAAACCATTCTCTCTTTGATTTTCTTACATGCTCAGCCCCTAAAACACACGCATGTCCTACTTGCGCTGCTATCTTTCCAGCGCCCATTCCCAGATCTTTTCTTACAACTATTACCTGCTTAATTATACCCATACTAACTTGAAATAATATTAGGACATGTTAAACTTTTGAATTATTTTGCAGTAAGAAAAAAATAGCAACAGTATCAAGAGATAGTTTAATCCTTAATGTCATATCCATAAATAACGGGTTCATGTCATTACATACATGCCAGGTATGAAATGCGTATCATGTGGAATTGGATTCTTTTCTGCCACTGGATCAGACAAATGTTCCAAGTGTTCAGGCAAGGGCCAACATGAAGCCGCAGAAAGTCACGACTCTTGTGGTTGCGGTCATAGTCATTAATTTTTTTTAGCGGTTAGATGACTAAATTCTCCATTTTTCAACTTTAACACTAGAGGGTATGAAGCGAGGTTTTCATTTACTTACAGCATTAAATTATGACTAAAACTTGAATCAATTTATGGGCCTTCGCTAGAATCTATTAATCTGACATGGAAAGAATAAAAGTCAAAAATATTCTCGCTTAAAGTATCTTATAAAGACGGCATAAATTTAAGTAACTAACGCGTAGAATAAAGTCCATGTCTAGTGTGGAATCGCAGTTTTTAGAGTCTAAGGATTTATCAGAATTTGAGGGCGAGTGGATAGCCATATTGGATAAAAAACTAGTTGCACATGATAAGTCATTATCGGTACTTTATGATAAAATTTCGGATTTAAAATTAATTAGAACCCCACTATTCCATCGAATACCAAAAAAAGAAGAAATCGACAATTTCGTTCTCTAAATACAAATAGGCAAATCATATAAAGGAATTTTTGTACTTATTTTTATGGTTGATAGAGGGCGAGGTACGGATAGACTACACTTCCATTATAAATCATTACCACGTTGGACACAAGATGGAAAAATAACTTACGTTAAGAAACCTGTAATAGAAGTAACTTTTAGAAAATTTTCAGAAGTTAAAAGTCCTGAAAATAGAGAAATGAGAATGAATGCATTAATTGATTCTGGTGCTGACTGGTCATTCATACCAAGAGAAATTGCTACTGCATTACATCTAGATATAGACCAAGCTGATGAAAAGATCTTAACAATTGCGGGACACACTAATGTTTACACCTCAAAAGTGTATGTTGAAATACCACGTTTTGGAAAACTTCCTGTTTCAGTAGGAATGGTAAATGTTCATGTAATGCCTCATGAAGTAGATAATATGCAGGTACCACACTTCATAATTCTAGGAAGAAAAGATTTCTTTGAAAAATTTGAAATCACTATCAATGAATCGGCTCAATATGTCGTACTGAAGGATATTCATAAAGACCAATCAAAAAAGACCAGATTCTAAAGAATTTTCAAGAAATGTTGTACGCTAGGGAGTTGCGGTCATAGCCACTAATTTTTTTAGCGGTTAGATGACTAAATTCTCCATTTTTCCACTCTCTAAGACCAAAGGATACCTAAATGGTTCTCCTTATGGTATGAACAAGACACAGATAAAAACTCAAAACCACTGACTAGAGAAAATAGCATAGTAGAAAAATCAGGTATCAATTTTGATCTTCATTATGACAAACATGGTAATTATTTCACATATGACCAACAAAGCGTTGGACTTGAATCCAAAGAATGGCAGAACAGCCTACTAAGATCACGCCCAGACTTTTACAGGTACACACCTTGAGCTCCTTCAATATAGAAACCTGTAAACCTACAAATCTTGATATATTACGCTAGGTACATAGTGTACATGCAAAATAGTTCTGGAATATCTCACAAGAAAGAATCTGTAAGTAATGCAGAGGCCGAGATTCAATCCTATCTGGATAAGGCAGAAAAGATTAGGGTAGAGCACCCAGATTTGTATGAGGCTCTAGCAAAAGATAATAAAAAATTAATCAAGTAACTTTCCGTGTAAGATATTGCTCTACTTCAGTTATTATTGTTTGATCAAGCTCATCTTTGAAAATTGTTCTATCTAACAAATCAAAAATCTCTTGTTTATCCTCTTGGGTATCTAATGGTAAATCAAATCCGTTATCTCGTAAAAACAATATCGTATGAGTAAGTGCCGTTTCCCTATTACCTTCACAAAAAGGCTGTCGATAAGTTATCCCACCCAAGATGTGAGATGCTTTTCGTATTATCCTCTCTCTTTTGTTTTGTATATCATTGTATGAATTAACATTAGAAAATACATCGTCTAATCTGTCTTTGACTACGCAAAAAGGCGCACCCCTTTGCTCAACAAGTCTTTTGTTATCTCTAATGATTGCATCTATCAGGATATCTGAAAAAGTCTCTGGCATAATTGACATTAAGTCAGTTACTTTCCTAAATTACTTCCTTTTTATGATCTATCCTTGTCCACAATATATGAAAATATTTCATCCACTTGGAAACAATACGGACATGTTCTAGGGATATCTGATTTTTGGAATTAAAACAATAGAGAATGTGGCGATTATCAATACAATAGTGGCAAGATTGTTACTACATGTAATTTAAACATAGGAAAAATCAGATTAAATCATAATTTGCAAATTGATTTTCATGTTGCGGTCATAGCCACTAAAACCCATTTTTTCATGCATACATTCAAGACAATTTTTCAAATTTACAAGAAATAGAATCTAATGCACGCACAAAAATAAAGAGTGTGTATGAAACTAGAACAAGCCCCAAGACTAGAACTCGACGAACTGATAGGTAATGGATAAAGATAGCAGACGTTTTTTTATGAAACCTTCAATAAGTAGATTTTCGATATACATCTTGAATGTAAAATGCCAAGTGTTTTTCTCAGTGATCTTGACAAAATCATTTCTGATGTTTCCAAATACGACGACGTGGATATAAGAATTAGCGAGTTCTACACAAGCATGGGACAAACTGTGTATAAGAACAAAACTCAACTAAAGACAGTAGTAATTTTTGATCTGGTAGAATCAACTTTGTTAAAGGCAAAGATAGGCCATGCTAAAGCTATGCGGGAGATATTGCTACATGATAAGATTTGCAGGACAGTTGTAAAAAGATTGGATGGCAACATAATAAAAGAAACAGGCGATGGGTTGGTTGCATTATTTGAGAATCCCCTATATGCATGTCTTGCGGCTATCAATGTATTAGAAATTGCAGTAAGAAAAGAAATTCATACAAAGGCAGCACTGGTATTGGGCATGTTGGAGGAAATCAAGATTAGTAATAAAATCGATGTATTTGGTACAGCCATGGATGTTTGTTCACGTATAGAAAAACATGCCTCCGAGAATCAGATCTTGATAAACAGTGCTCTTCATGATACGGTGCAAACTTTTCTAAAGGATTATGATGATGTATTAATTAGCAAACCAATTCATGTTACATTAAAAGGATATGGCAAAAGCGAAATTTATGAAATTTCTTCCAAAAATATTGGATTGAAAAACTATGTCACACCCCTATTACAGAATAATGAACATGAACGACTCACTATAGATGAAAAAATTGAATTAATCCATAATGCAGAGTCAGACATAATTGAAGTAGGATCAGGCTTTCTAGATTTTGTAACTCATTTTGGAAATTCTACAGAGTTTATAGGATTCATAAAAAAACTATTGAAAAAAGGCGTCAACATAAAATTCATAGTGATAGATCCTGATTGGAGTTCAGAAAAGTTAGAAACAGTAGATGAGCCAGAGTGGGAAAACTCCATATCATTAAAAAATCATTTTACCATCCTCAAAGAACTTCAAAATGAACTTAATGCAGAGAAATTGCCAGGAGGTTTAGAAGTTAGTTTATATAAAAAAATCCCACTGTTTAGTGCACTATGCATAGATTCAAACCGAGAGGGGAGAATGATCGTTTCCAATCGTTTACATGGTATAGAAAAATCTGAAAATCCAGAAATCCAGTTCTCGAAAAAATCTGATCCACTCATGTTTAATTCATACATGTCATCCATCCAATTCTTGCTAAAAAACAGCCAATTACAATAAAATTATTTACAGATACAATTCAGATAAAATTTGTGACATACTAGTCACAGAATCCAAGGATGTGACATCATGACAAAGACAATACCATGCTAGAATTGGGTAGGCACTTGCAAATAAAGATCAAAGACATTAAATTTATTGCATTTCCTCAGATTTCGTGGGAGAGCCAGACCTTGATACTTTGTTTGTGGAATTGGCAAACGAAACACGCCGCAAAATATTAACAAAGTTAGATGAACAAGACCAAAAATTATCACAATTATCCAAATACCTGAATCTTAGCATTCAGGAAACATATAGAAACACTACCAGACTTGCCAATTCTGGACTAATTGAAAAGAAATCAGACAGTTTGTTTTCCATAACAGACTATGGAAAATTAGTAATAAAACAAATACCAACGTATGAATTTTTACTAGTAAACTCAAGGTATTTTCAAGAACATGGCATAGGAGATATTCCTCCAAAATTTATTCACAGATTAGGCAATCTAAAAAATAATGAATTGATACATGGGATAGGACCAGTACTTGAAAAATGGAAAGAAATTGCCACCAATGCAGGCAATTATCTTAAAATCATTACATCTCAATATCCTATGGAGATAGCAAAAGCTGTAGTAGAAAAAGCTGAAACATCTACAAAACTTTCCTACATATTCGGACACAATACCATAGTCCCGTCAGAACGAGAAAGTTTTCTAAAATCAACAAGGTGGAATGAATTAATCTCTAATGGTATAGTTCAAAGAAAAATGTTAAAAAAAGTACAGGTAGGAATTACAGTTTCTGAAAGTCAGGCATGTGTTAGTTTTCCAGACTTGAGAGGCGAGACAGATATGGTCTCTGTTTTTTTTAGCGATAACCAGCAATTCATAGAGTGGTGTCTTGATTTTTTCCAATACCAATGTGAAAAAGCAGAACCGTTCAATGATAAATATTTGAAAACTAACTGACTTTTGAAAAATATTTATTTTATCCCCACATGTGATAAGACTTCAAATGTTCCTCTATTCTCGTTTTTTCAACTGTAGCATTACAGGTTCCACAAACAATAAATTTTACAGTGCGGGATTGTATCATATCTTACTTTGCTCAACGCTTTCTATAAGAACAGCTAAACACAGAGTGATATTACTCAATATTTGGTGATAGTTTGTCATCTTTACCCTCAAAGTGTTTTCTGATGCTTGTATAAGGCATAGGTCATAATCATAAATGCCAATACCCAGATGATGTTAACTGGATGTGAATCAGTATA
>Ga0105164_10000391_pt1 | contig 31987 bp, 32 predicted proteins | sample VDWuncwatermetaG_FD_89674 | JGI IMG/M metagenome (GOLD analysis project Ga0105164, IMG submission 89674) | Wastewater microbial communities from Netherlands to study Microbial Dark Matter (Phase II) - VDW unchlorinated drinking water | ecosystem: Environmental > Aquatic > Freshwater > Drinking...
AAAAACAAAAATCACTTGACATTTAATATATTCAATATATTATTATTACAATATTTAATGCAGTAGTATAAAAAAGAATGTTATGGCTCCTTAGGAGCGATGAAGTCATATATTTTAGTTATGATCATATAAAATCGATATGCGTAATATTATATGAACTCAATTATAGCCCATCGTAAAAAGCGTTATCGCATTCATCTGGGTCTATTTCTATTTGCGCTTCTACTCCTTGTGCCCTTGACCATGCATTTCTCTCGTATCATTAATATACCTAACTGGATGCTCCAGACATTGGTCATATATGTTAGCGTCGTTACCGTTTTTTCTATTGCGGATTATACGGAGGATATAATTGCCCATCGTAAGACAATAGGAATTATTATCACATTCATGGATAATAGATAATAGGATAATAGGGACACTTCCCATATTTTTCTTGTCAACCTGACCTTGAGTATAATAATCTGTCATTATGACAAATATAGTAAGGATATGTGCTGTAGACCATCTTCGCCATATAGCCCAGCGAGGGAATAATAAAGAAACAGTCTTTTTTGAAGATGAGGTATCCCCCTAATACTTTTCCAATAGCAAAATCACAAAGGAATTAGAGGGACATTTCCCATATTTCTTTAACATGAGAGCTCTTCTACTGCAGAGTTACTTCATGCCGAGGATAGCAAGAACTGTGACTGAAAAAATCTTGACTGTACCTCAATAGCTATATATAATGTTCTGAAGCATAAAATAAGAATAAAAATGATTATTAGGTTCGTTAAAAAATAAATATGCCGATAATATCAATGTTTTTCGGTATAGTTGTATCGCTATATTTTATTGATAACAAGAAACATAAGCAGGCGCACATTCATGTGAAGTATCAGGATGACGAAGCCGTTATTTCAATCCCTAATGGTGAACTTCTTGACGGAGAATTGCCTTCGGCCAAAATGCGCTTGGTTTTAGCATGGATTGAAATTCACAAAGATGAACTTATGGCTGACTGGGATTTAACAGTTAGCGGACAGCAGCCGTTTAAGATTGATCCATTGAGGTAAACTATGAGTCCAAGGGTGAAAGCAGTAAAGGCAAGAGATGACTATAAACTGGAAATAATCTTTTCTAATGGCGAGGTCGGCATATACGATTGCAGTCATTTGCTTAATTTTGGTGTATTCACTGAGTTAAAAGACAAAGCTTATTTTCAGCAAGTGAGGGTGGCAAGTGGAACTGTAGTATGGCCGCATGAGCAGGACATATGCCCTGATACTTTATATTTAGATTCTGTAAAAATAAAAAAAATTGCCTAACAAAGCTTAAAAATTCAAAATACTTTCCCCTCACTTAATCACTACCCTCTCTCCCTCCTTCACCCCTTCAACTACCTCCACATGCACATCATCTCTATCACCTATTTTAATTCCTCTTTTTTCCTTTTTACCGTTATTCAAAATATACAGAAATTCTCCATTTTCATCACTCTGGGCAGCCTTCTTTGGCACTATTAATGCCTTCTCCTTTTCAACAACAATTATCTTTGCATCCACTGTCATTCCGAGTGTGAGTTTCTCTGTTGGATTCATTTCAATCTCTATTTCCAATACCTTTTTATCCATGATCTCCTTTGGGTCATTGGACTTTATCAGCTTCTTGCCGACTATCATGCCGATTTTGGCAATTTTGCCGTAAAATTTTTCACCGGGATATGTATCTGTTGTAACATAGGCTGTCTGGTCTATCTTTAATTTTCCTATGTCAGACTCATCAACCTCTACCTTTGCCTTTATCTTGCTTACATCAGCAATAAGCAGTATTGTCTCAGGAGTGCCGATGCTGCTTATGACTTCTCCTTCTTCTTTATATTTTTTTATTATAGCGCCAGAAAAAGGGGCGCGGATAATGGTATTCGCAAACATTGCCTTTAGATATTCCAAAGACGCCTTTGACCTTTTATATTCGTCTTCTGAATCATCGTATTCCTTTTTTGATATTATCCCATCTCCAAAAAGATTTTTAGCCCTTTTATAGTTTCTCTCTGCCTGTGAAAAGATTGTCGCTGCCTCCTTTACCTGAGCGTCTAATTCCTCGCTGTCTAATAAAACAAGGGGCTGGTTTGTTTTAGCAAGATCCCTTTCCTTTACTAATATCTTTTTTATCCTTCCTGTTATCTTTGCGCTCAGTTCTGCTTGATTTACCCCTTCTATCTTTCCTGTTGCAGCTACAATCTGGCTTATCTTTCCATATTGAACTGTTACTGCATTATTGTTTTCTCTATTCTTTAACCCAAAGAATAGAAAGACCGCTCCTATTGCTATTGCAATTAATATAATGACAAATTTATTTTTCAATTTTTATTTTCACCCCTTTTTTGCATTAACACCGTTTTTCAATCTCCCGTCCTCCAGATACAGCACCCTGTCAGACATATCCATTATCCTGCTGTCGTGTGTAACAATCACAACAGAGCTCTTCTCTTTAATAGAGAGGTCACGCAATAATTCTATAACAGAATGTCCGGTTTTTGAATCCAAATTCCCGGTTGGCTCATCTGCCAAGATAATAGACGGCTTGTTTGCCAATGCCCTTGCAATGGACACACGCTGCTTTTGCCCTCCGCTTAAATCCATTGGCAGGAAATCCACCCTGTCTTTTAGCCCGACCCTTTCCAATAATTGCCTTGCCTCTTCCTTTGCCTTCTTCCCTTTTATACCTTTCAAGTTTAATGAGACCTCAACATTCTCCAATGCAGTTAATGCTGGAAAGAGATTGAATGCCTGAAAGATAAAGCCGATATATTTATTTCTGATCTCTGGCAGAGAGCGCTCATCCAACTCATGCGTTTTGATCCCTTTTATTATCACCTCGCCGCTTGTCGGACGAAGTATACATCCCATTATAGAAAGCAGTGTTGTCTTGCCGCTTCCAGACGGCCCCATGACAGCAACAACCTCGCTGCTCTTTACATCAAATGATACATCATCTACTGCCATGACTTCAACAGAGGCTTCATGGTAAATCTTTTTCAATCTTTTTACTTCAATATTATTTTCTTCCATCTCAAACCTTAAATACAATTGCAGGGTCTATCTTTGTTGCCTTTCTTATGGAGATAAATGATGCAAAGACGCACATCAGTATAGTAAGAAAAAATACAGTTACTATCAGATAATTTGGTATAATCATGGCAAGGCCTGTCTTTTCATACCCCTTTATCAGAAACTGTGTTATTACAAACCCCGCAATATAACCGATAACTGCATTTACAATCGCCTGCTCAAAGATTATCTTATATATAAAAAGGTTATTTGCGCCAATTGCCTTGAGTGTGCCATACTCTCTTAAATGCTCTATGGTAGATGTATAAATGGTCTGGCCGACAATAACTATGCCAATTGCAAAGCCCATGAATGCGGTCATGAGAAATCCCATGCCCATGCCTGTTTCAACAGTCCAGTACCACCTTGTCCTGTTTGAGAATTGCCTGCTTGTGTAGACATCCACGCCCTTTAGCCTCTCTTTTAATCTCTGGACTATCTCATGGACATCTTCAGCAGGGTCTGTTTTAACAAGTATAAAGACCGTGTTATCCTGCGCAATATATGAGGCAAGACTCTTTGCAGTATCATAGGAGGTAAAAATAAAAGGCGCAGTAGTGAATGATTTTATTCCCGTGGTTCTACCAATAACCTTTACCTTCTGGTTCATAACCTCTCTTTCATCGCCTATGTAGAAATTGCCTATCTTTTTTTCTGCGGATTCATCCATAATAATATGTTTGCCGCCTTTTACATCTGATGCCTTGCCCTCCATCATGTTCCATGGACCACCCATGCCAGAATTAGGATTATAGCCTATTATCTCTACCTGTTCAGTGCCGCCTTCCTTCCGCTTCATTACACCCCAAGCAAGGATAAATTTTTCAGCATGCAGAACCCCCTTTGTCTCCCTTGCAAGATTGATTTTTGTCTCAGGGAATGCCTGCGCCCAGTCAAAATTTGGCGTGTTCTTTGATGTGATCCAGATATCAGCATCAGTATTATCAATTATAACAGAGGCATTCTGCATAAAGCCGAGATATATCCCTACCTGCGCAAAGATAAGCACAACAGAAAAGGTGACGCCAATCAGTGTAATGATAAACCTGATTTTGTCGTGAAAAAGATTTTTTCTTGCTATGGAGACCATATATTTGATGTATTATATATGTTATCCTGATTATAAGTCAAAAAGTAATTGCTAATTGACATATTGCGACATTGGATGATATTATCCCATTAAATGAGAAAAAATACATCAAATGGGTTGAAAAAAAGGTATATAATACCTTCAATTATTTTACTCCTTTTTTTCTTGACAATATATTTCCTCGGCAAGGTAATCTTTCCGTTCTTTATTGCTGTGCTCCTTGCATACCTTTTGAACCCTATTGTTAATTTCCTTGAAAAGAAAAAAATACCAAGGGCAATCTCAACTATCCTGATTTTTCTTGGTGTAATAGCTGCTGCTATAATTTTTATTCTTATAATCCTGCCAACAGTAAAAAGTGAGATTGAGATAGTAATTAATAACATGCCACAATACTTAGAGGTTCTCCAGCAAAAGATAATTCCATATTTAGAGGAGGCTTTTAAGATACCTATTCCAAAGACTTCCGAAGAAATCATTCAGGAACTCAAAACAAGGTTAAAGGGATTATCGCCTGATTTCATTCAATGGGCGTCATCATATATCTTAAAGGCATTTTCAAGCGCTCTCTCGTTCTTTCTTGGCATATTGAGCTTCTTTATTGTCCCTGTAGCAGCGTTTTATCTTCTAAAGGACTACAACAAGATTAAGGAAAAGGCAATAGATTTGATTCCAAAATCTTATAAGAAAAAGGCGCAGGCGCTTTTAAGTGAGATAGACGCTGTATTAAAGGGCTTTATTTTAGGCCAGCTCTTTGTAAGTATTATTCTATCTGTTATATACAGCATTGGCCTGTGGATTATTGGTGTTGATATGCCTGTTGTTATCGGCATCCTCTCCGGCCTTGCCAATATGGTGCCTTATCTTGGACTGATTGTCGGCATATCAACAGCAGGGCTTATGGCATTTTTAGAATTTCAGGACTTTTATCATTCCCTGTATGTTATAATATTATTCGGCAGTGCACAGGGACTTGAAGGTATGCTTATATCGCCGAGGATAGTCGGCGAGAGGGTAGGGCTTCATCCTTTAGCAATATTGATGGCGATTTTTATTGGAGGCAATCTCTTCGGTTTTTTTGGCATACTCCTTGCTGTGCCTGTAACAGCGGTGTTAAAGGTCTTTGCAAAGGAGTTGATACGAGCTAAATGATTCTTGTCATTCCCGCTCAAAAACCCTGCGGGAATGACATATTTGGAGACTCAATTATACTTTAGGATATAAGCTATTTAATTAGTGGTAAAGAAATGTTAACAAAAGAAATGATTAAAAAAGGCATAAATATAATTTCAGTTGATAAAAACAGCATTGCCTTTTCTACAGGGATAAGACAAGGAGACAAGCTTGTTTCTATTAATGACAATGCAATATCTGACCTAATTGATTATAGATTTTATGAGGCTGAGGAATTTTTAAAGGTTCAGATAATGCGTGATGGTGTTTTAGAAGAAGTTGTAATAGAAAAGGCAGAGGACGAGGACATCGGCCTGGAGTTTGATTCCATGCGCATCAAAAGGTGTCCAAATAAGTGCGTTTTCTGCTTTGTTGACCAAATGCCAGAGGGATGCAGGGAGAGCCTTTATATTAAGGATGAGGATTATCGTTTTTCATTTTTATATGGCAGTTATATTACCCTGACCAATATTACAAAGAAGGATAAGGAGAGGATATTTAGCCAGAGGCTGAGCCCTCTTTATATCTCTGTTCATGCCACTGATAATGAGTTTCGCAGGGAGATGCTGGGCAATAAAAATGCGCCGGACATATTAAAAGAAATAAAAGAATTAGTTCAGCACAAGATTTTTTTACATACACAGATTGTCTTGTGTCCCGACATAAATGATGGTGAATATCTTAAGAAAAGCATTAATGACTTAAAGGGTTTTTATCCTTATGTATCTTCAATTGCAGTTGTCCCTGTTGGCCAGACAAGGCATAGGGTAAATAAGTTAATGCCGGTTGATGCGGATTATGCAAAGAAGACGATTATACTTTTGACTAAAATCAAGGCTGATATTAAGAAAGAAATTGGAGATGATATATTATTTATTGCTGATGAGTTTTACATAAAAGCTGGAATGGAGTTTCCAGATATAAGCGATTATGCAGATTTTCCACAGCTTGAGAATGGTGTTGGTCTTGTGCCTTTATTTTTTTCTGAGTTTGAGGAGGCTTTTGCTAAAATAAAAAAGAAGCCTGATGCCAGCAAAAAGTTTGTTGCTATTACCGGCGAGTCATTTGCGCCGTATTTAAAAGGATGCGCTGCTAAATTAAAAAATTATGGCGTTGATATTGATGTTATTGCTGTTAAAAATAGTTTCTTAGGCGATAGCGTAACAGTTGCTGGCCTTTTAACAGGTCAGGATATTTTGAGAGCTTTTAAAAATATTGATAATAAGAGAACAGTCTTGATACCATCTGTATCATTAAGGGAGGCAGGGGACAGATTTTTGGACAACATGACGCCTGATGAATTAAGAGGGAAAACAGGGATGGAGATAAAAATAGTAGGGTCTGATGCATGGGGACTTCTCCATTCAATATTGCACTAAAAAGAGCTTTTGAGAAGTGAAACTGGATATTCCAGCAGATAAAGTTGATGTAAGAGGAAGCTGATTTTAATAAGGATAATTAAAAATGGCTGAAAACGGGAAGACTCGCAAAAAAGACTCTGCAAGGCTTGTGTGGGATAGTAAGCCGCGCCGTGCGCCGAATCCGAAGGATATAGAATTTCAAACAGCAGAGGTTGTTATACCCAATCCTGCTCACAGGGAGCAACTGCCATTATCATTTAAAGATGGTCTTATCGGTGAAACCGAGATTGACAAGCAGAAGATGAACCGCCTGATATGGGGCGATAATCTCCTTGCCATGCAGGCATTGCTTACGCAGGAATATGAAGGCAAGATAAACCTCATCTACATTGACCCTCCGTTTGATTCAAAGGCAGATTATTCCCACAAGATGACTATCACTGATAATCCCCCTCAATCCCCCTTTGCCAAAGGGGGACTTAAAAATGCTTCCCCTTTAGAAAATGGCTCATCTTCTATCCCCCCTTTAACAAAGGGGGGCGAGGGGGGATTTGAATTCACCAAAGAACCCTCTGTCATAGAGCGCCTTGCATACAAAGACACATGGGCAGGCGGGACAGATTCTTACCTTGACATGCTCTACCCGAGGTTGCAATTGATGAAAAGACTGCTGGCGGAGGATGGGAGCATCTATGTGCATCTTGACTGGCATGTGGGGCATTATGTGAAAGTGATGATGGATGAGGTGTTTGGTAAAGAGAATTTTGTAAATGAAATTGTGTGGTGTTATACCGGCCCGAGAAAGACGCCAAAGGCTTTTTCAAAAAAACACGACATTTTATTGCTTTACTCTAAAACATCAGGCTATAAATTTAACCAATTAACAATACCCCATAAAAGTGGTCTTCACGATACAGGCAAAGTTGAAACATTTGGGAGAGTGCGAAAAGAACAAATCCCTGAAGAGCAGATTGAAGAAATAAAAATGTTAGAAGAAAGGGGCAAGACATTAGAAGATTGGTGGATTGATATTTGGGCTACAGAAAGATATAGAAACGAGTTGTTAGGCTATGACACCCAAAAACCCTCTACCCTTCTTGAACGGATAATCAAAGCCTCTTCCAATGAAGGCGATCTTGTTGCTGATTTCTTCTGTGGGTCAGGCACAACATTGGCTGTTGCTGAAAAACTCAACCGTAGATGGATCGGCTGTGAGCTTGGAAAGGTTGGCATACAGGTTACCCGCGCAAGGCTTGTGGAGCAAGAGGCAAAGCCGTTTCTCATTGAAAATATTGGGAACTATCAGCGTGAGATGATTTATCTCACCGGCGGTCGCATCTATGAGATGCAGAATCTTATCATTAAACTCTATGGAGCGACTCCAAGAGATAAGATGAGTGGTCTTGGCATACGCAAGGCGGATGACGGCGTTGAAGAGCTTGTCTATGTCGGCTATCCAGATAGACCTGTCTCAGCAGGCAAGGCAGAGGAACTCGCATTACAGGCTCAGAAGCTGGATGGCAGGGGATATAAGAGGCTGATAATCCTTGGATGGGATTATGAATACAACTATCATCAGGCTCTTGAATCGAGAAAAAATGCTTTAAAGGACAAACTCAAAATAGAGGTTATCAGCAGGGACATCCCTCCTGATATTTACGACTATCTGAAAAAGGCAAAAACAGATGAGGACATAGAAGCCCTTTCAGAAAAGGTCAAATTCTATGAGAGACCGTATCTGAAGATGAATACTCCAAAGATAAAGGATTTAAAAGATGGCAAGACTGAAATCACCCTCTCCATAAAACGCTATGTGCTTATGGATATACCCATAAGCCAGTCATCAAAGAAAGGACAGGAAGATTATGCGGCATTGATGAAGATTGCAAAGGATAACTTTGCTGTGCTGATTGACTACTGGGCAATTGACTGGGATTATGACGGATATACTTTCAAAAGCCAGTGGCAGGCATTCAGAGGCAATGGCAAAAAGGCAAAGACAGTTGTAACCGAAACAAAAGAGATTCTGGATAAGAAAAAGCGTATAATAGCCGTGAGGGTGGTTGACATCTTCGGCAATGATGCAGGGGCAGTGGTGGAGGTGTAGTGAATTACCCGCCAGCAATCTGGCGGGTATTCAACAGCCGGTTTTTATAAACGATTGGCAAAATATTTACTTTCAAGAAATGGCGGCATAGATGTTCAGGCAATGCCGATGGGTATTTAACAAGAGGAAATTGTATAGATGAAAGATGCAGGCACTACAAAAAAGGGTTCTTTTTCTTTTAACCCTTCCATTTCCTTATCGTATTCCTTGAGGTATGTATCAGTGGATGAATACTGCTTTAGTTCTTCAGAAATGGATTCAAAATCGGTTAATAGATCTTTTTCAGTTATAGGTGTACTGAGTTTCATATTATTTAAAGTTTATACATTTAATTATTAAGTGTCAAGAAAAAATTATAGGAGGGATGCAGCCATGATACCCATAGAGTATGACATGATAGTTTTTAAGGAAGATAAAACTTATGCGGCGTATTGTCCGGAACTTGATGTTTCAAGCTGCGGAAATACTGTTGAAAAGGCAAAGGATATGCTCAAGACTGCTGTGAGGCTGTTTATTGAAGAAACTGAAAAGATGGGAACGATTGAGGATATTCTTGAAGAGGCAAGATACAAAAGGGATGTAAGCGGGCGATGGATTCTGCCAGGGCTAATTTCATGTGAATTAGTAACTGTATCGTAATATGTCAAATCTTAAAAACATAAACTTTACAAAACATGCAGAAGACATGCTTTTTGAGAGAGGATTTCAGAAAGATATGATAAAAGAAATTGTGAGCCAACCGGAATGGACAGAAAGAAGCGAAGGAGATAAGTGGTATGCATTTAAACGGATAGGTGAAAAAGTTTTAAGGGTTGTAGTTAAAGGAAATAACCCTTCAACAGTAATAACCATGTATTTTGATAGGAGGATAAAATGAGAATTAAAGTTGATTTTGAAAGCGATGCCCTTTATTTCAGGATAAGCGAAGATAAAATAGAGGAGAGCGAAGAAGTTTCAAAAGGGATAATCGTAGATTATAGCACTACAGGCAAGGTTGTTGGCGTAGAAATTCTCAATGTAAAAGAGAGGTTTACTTTTGAGGAGTTATCAAAACTAAATGTAGAATTGCCAACTGTTGCCACAAAATAGAGGGGTAATAATTGCCTAAAAAAAACAACCAATCCTTTTCCCAGATATATCTTGCCGATGCCCTTAATGGCGAAGTTCAGGCTTGGGTTGAACAAGGCTGGAATGGCGTTACGCAGACCACCCTTGAACTTTTTAATTACTGGTTTAAGAGGGATGAGGACACTGCTGAAAGATTTCATACTTGCCAGCAGAGGGCTATTGAAACACTTGTTTACTGCCATGAAATACTTCAGGCAAAAACATTGCAAGAGGTCTTTGAAAGGGTAGCTCCAGAAGCTATTTATCAACATCTGCCTTTAAAACAGGAAGTAGAAACAATCCCTTTTCCAAAGTATGCCCTGAAAATGGCAACAGGTTCGGGCAAGACTTGGGTTTTGGCTGCCCTTCTTGTGTGGCACTATTTTAACAGGCTGAATGATGAGCGTCCTGGGAATTATTCATTCAGGTTTCTTGTTGTTACCCCGGGGCATGAGGTTCTAAACAGACTCCTTGACTCTTTTAAAGGCAAGAGAGATTTAAAGACAGGCAATAGAATCCCTGAAAAATCGGATTATAAGCGTTCTCTGTTTATGCCTGATGGGTCACACTGGCGTGACAGATTTCATCTGGATATTCTTGAGCCTAATGATGTTAAATCTAATACAACACCACCTGACGGACCATTTGTATTTATAACAAACTGGCAGCAGTTCAGACTCAAGTCTCCGACATCTAATCTATGGGATAAATTTACAGGGGCAGATGTTGAGGAAATGCCGAGGGGTGAGATAATTGCCGATTTCCTTTCAGAATATCCTGACCTTGTAATAATGAATGACGAGGCTCATCATGTTCATGGAAAAAAGTCTGCAACTGGAGATGAGCTTGTCTGGCGGCAGTTTATGAATGTGCTTTATAGCAGGCTCAAAGAGAATCATAAAGAAGAACAAGGAGTGTTCCTTCAAATTGACTATTCAGCCACGCCATTTTATGGAAGCGCTGAGAAAAGGGAATATTTTCCTCATATAGTTTATGATTATGACCTTTTAAATGCCATGCAGCATATGCTTGTAAAACAGCTTTTCCTTGAGCAAAGGCAGGCTATTGCAGGTGAGTCTTTAGGGGAACTTGATTTCAGGGCAGAAAGATTTGAACCAGAAGGGGGGCATAAACGGGGTGAGATAAAAGCGCTTTCAGCAGGGCAGAAATTATTGCTTGATATTGGCAGGAAAAAGCTTGAGCAGTTGACAGTAGAATTTAGAAAGAAAGGGATAAACAAGAAGCCTGTAATGATGGTTCTCTGTGAAGATACGGTTGTCGCTGATAAAACAGCAGAGCATTTCGCAAGACTTACAGATGAGAACGGGCAATATTATGATGATAAACAAGTAATGGTTATACATTCTGACCTTTCTGACAATAAACTTATTAAGGCAAGGGAAAATCTTGATAGGATAGATATTGACGATGACCCGTTGAGGGTTGTGATTTCGGTTTTGATGTTGAGGGAAGGATTTGATAAGAATAATATTTGCGTGACAGTTGTCTTGCGGGCAACAGAAGCAGATTTATTGCTTGAACAGATTGTGGGCAGAGGCTTGAGGCTGATGTTTCCTTCGTATGATTATCCGGAATTACAGGATGCAAAATTGGATGCCTACCATGAAATAAGGCGAAAGAAAAACCCTTCCAATTCCTTTGATTTTCTTTATGTTGTTGAGCATCCAAGATTTATAGACTTTTACAATAAACTCATAGAGCAGGGGTATGTAATTGGTATTGGCGATACGAGCAGAGAGTCAACAACAGGCGACATTATCCCTGTTGATGCGATTACCGAGAGAATTCCCCTTTGCGATATCGCATGGCCAATACAGATTTTTGACGAAGGCAAGATGCCTGAATTATCTCAAATTGATATTAAAACCCTTCCCAAATATCAGGGCGACTTCAATCAACTAAAAAATCATCTCTCAAAACTGATTATTCAGGAGACCCATGTTCAGACAGGCGCAAGAACAAAGACATGGAAGCTGGACAACGATTATTTTGATTTTTATCACTTCTTGAGGCAGGCATCAAATGCTGTTGCCACAAGAGGAAAGACATCAATTTTATCAGCAAAACAGGCAGAGATTGCAGGGATTATAGACGACTATGTCTCAGAGTATTGCTTTGGAGAATACATAGATTTTTCCAGTCCTGAAAATTATCCTGTCCTTAACTATCAGCCTGTTTTTGACCATATTCTAGAAGCAATGAGCATTGCAATTATCAAGTTAATTGAAGGATACAAATTTGAGGTTAAGAAAGGTGTTTGGGGAAGACTGTCAGATGTGCCGAGGATTATGATTAGAGAAAGCAAATCTGTTGTAACAGAAAGAAGCATTTATCCAAGGAACGGGTATCAACCAAAGGGCGGAGGCTTTGAAAGGGACTTTATGCATGAAGTTCTTAACAACTCTGCTAATGTTCTTTCCTTTGCAAAGTTAGATAGAAAACATAAGCTAAAGATTTCGTATAGAGATGAAACCGGCATATTGAGAAATTATGAAATTGACTTTATTGTTAAGACACCTCATAAAATATATCTCGTTGAGACAAAGGCAGACAAGGATATTGACAGTCCAAATACTGCTGTTAAGGTTCAGGCTGCTAATGCATGGTGCGAGCAGGCATCTTTGGTGAAGCCACCAGAAGAGATAAAACAGCCTCAGGAATGGGGGTATCTGATACTTTCGGAGAGCTTGTATAAAAGTAACAAAGGGCTTTCCTTTGAGGCTTTTGTGCCTCTCTGTAGAGGATTGAGCGATAATATTGTTGCAAAGGCAAAAAGTAGGTTATTTCTATAGATGTTACTCTAAGGAGAAAGGAAGGCTTGATGAAAATTACCGGCAAGACAAAGATAGTCGGCATCTTTGGATATCCTATTGAGCATTCCTTTTCTCCATTAATGCACAATGCTGCTTTTTCTGCATTAGGGCTTGATTACTGTTATATTCCATTTGAAGTACAGTCAGAAGATTTAAAAAGCGCTGTAGAAAGTATTCGCGCATTGAATATAAGAGGTGTAAATATTACAGTGCCGCACAAAGAGTCTGTAATTAAATATCTTGATGAATTGTCCAAAGAAGCAAAACTGATTGGCGCTGTTAATGCTATTGAAAACAAAAATGGCAGACTGATTGGCCATAATACTGATGGAAGGGGATTTATAAAGTCCCTATGGGATGACGCAAAGACAAAGGTTAAAGGAAAAAGGGTATTGCTCATTGGCGCAGGCGGGGCAGGCAAGGGTGTTGCCGTATCATGTGCATTAGAAGGGGCATACGAGATTGCAATTGCAAACAGGACTGTTAAAAGGGCTAATGAACTTGTTGGGTATCTGAAAAGAAATTTTAAGAAGACTAAATTTTCAGCAATTCCATTAAATGGGCATGAACTTGCAAGGGGCATTGCCAGTGCAGATATCCTGATAAATGCAACATCCCTCGGCCTGAAGGGAAAAGGTTTATTGCCGATTTCACAAAAGGAATTTCATAGGGATCTGGTTATATATGATTTAATTTATAACCCTCAGATAACACCTCTTTTAAAGATAGCAGGAAGGGCAGGGGTAAAAAAGGCTGTTAACGGCCTTGGTATGCTGATTTATCAAGGTGCCCTTGCATTTCAGATATGGACAGGCAAAAATCCGCCTGTTGATGTTATGAAAAGGGCAATAATATAGTTTGTATAAGACCTGTGTTATCCTTTTCTGCAGTTATGGCAGCGGCCGGAGCAATGCCTGCTTTTTGCATGAGCATGATTCTTTGCTGACTGTTTTGTTCCACTCAGCAATATTACTAAATTCCATATTATTACTGTTAACCAGCCGATAGTTAAGAATGACATTTTAATTGCCTCCTTTATCTTTCACTTCCTCAGTTGCATTTAAGACCTTGGTTAAATAAATTTCAGACAGATCTTCTTTATTTTTTAATTTTTCTTTTACAGCCTTGACCCCTTCATTATAGGCTATCACTACGATTTTTATATCATTAATATTTTTTAATCTTCTTTCCAATAACCCAAAATAGGCTGCGCCTAATTTAATGCTGAATTCATTGTCTTTTAACAGTTTCCATATAATCTTATCGTCAGATTTCGGCACATCAATTTTAAAATATCTTGCTGCATCTTTGACTGCTGAGACCTTCATTTGTGTAATCCCAAATGAAGGATCTAAACCGCCAATGATATATTTGCCGTCGTTTGATTCAACCTTTATGATTCCTCTGAAGAGCTTTCTTCCCTCTTTGTTTTTTATGTAAGTCTTTGAATATTTATTAACGAGATGCTCAAGCTCAGATGCCTGACAAACTGAACTTAATATTAACAATAAGGCTAAGATGATAATTGTCTTCATATATGCTCCTTTTTAAAATGCGGAAGACTATTCCCTGCTTAATACATGCAGGGACAAGCTTTACCACTTTAATATTGTTACACCCATCTTGATTTCGTTCTTGTTCATTGTAAGATATACAGGGATGTCGGTTTTATAATATGCCCTGTATATTGTATATAGAGAATGAACTACCAAAAATGTACAAACATAGTCCTTGTCAAGGCCTGCCTTGTCCATCATCTCTATATCGCCGTAATTGTCATGTGGGTTCATTATCCCGTCACTCACTACATATAGCAGGGCATTCACAACATTAAAAGTAAGCATGCCAATTACATATTCGCTGTCTTTTGGGATATCTTTTGTATTTAAGATTATCTCTGTTGATAATACCTGCGAGCCCAGACCAGCAGAGGCAAGCTCATATCTTTCGCTGTCTGATGTTTTATTGGATGTAACCCATGTGCTGCCAAATCCCTTCTGCCATTTAAAGGGCGTGCCATTGACCTCTGCAACTGCCTGATGCGCTGCCTCATGAATTACATAACCGCTTCCCACCCCTAATGCAAACTTTAGATAATCAAAGGCAAAGGCAGTGGATGTAAAGCCAGGAACTAAGAAACTAAGCGCTAAGACCATTGTTAATAATTTAATCCTTTTCATTTTATTCCTCCTTGGTATGTACCGTTTTGGTGCATACCTTGCCGCCCTTCACTGCAGCGGTCTTGTTGATTGTTTTTAGATGTGTATCAATCCTTTCCATAAGCTCTTTAAAGCTAAATGGTTTTTCCATAAATTGAACTTCGTTGCACTCGGTCATCTTTTCAATCAGATTCGAGTCTTCCTCAATGGTTGTGATGATAGAGAATGTGTTGTGGTTGACGAGTCTTTTTAAGGCAGTAAGTAACTGCTCATTGTCATTGAATGTAGTTTCAAGATTGATGATGGCAATGTCTAAGGGATTCTCAAATTTTGTTAAGGGATTGATGTCAATGAGTTCTACTATTCTGAAACCCCTCTTTTTAAGAAGTGAGCTGATTCCCTTTCTGAGCCTTCTGTCGCTATCCGCTATAAGGATTGTCTTCATTTCCAACCTCCTGCCCTTATGTATTGCGAATAGCTTGCCAGAAGTATGTTTTAGATAAAAGCTTGGAAAATCAAATGTTTAGATAAACGAGAGGGTTGATTGAGGGCTTGATTTTGTGATTTTGACATCACAAAAAGAGTGATTTAATGATGTTGCTTACAAGTCCTTATTTTTTGCAGAGTTATATCGGTTGTGATGTGATTCAAAAATCACTATGGTGTGATCAATAAAATAGGATTATGAATGAAGATTCAGCGCCTTTATCTTTCTGTGTAGGGTTTCTCTTGCAATACCAAGCTGTTTTGATGCCTTTGTAACATTGCCATTGTACTTTTGAAGGGTTTTTTGGATCAGCTCTCTTTCATATTCATTTGAGATATTTTTAATAAGGTTTTTCATTGGAAGGTCTTTGCTTTGGGTAGGTAATCCTTGTTTGGTGTTTATAATATTGTATTTTATGAGTTCCTTTGCCTCTATGTTATCTTTATCTGCAACAAGAACAAGTCTTTCAATAACATTTTCAAGCTCCCTTATGTTTCCTTTCCATTCTGCATTCTGCAAGAGTTCAATTGCTTCATTTGAAAGTTTAATATTTTTGTTTTTCATGCTGTTATACTTTTTAAGAAAATGGTCAATTAAAAGAGATATGTCATCCCTTCTCTGCCTTAAAGGCGGAAGGTGTATTGGAAGAACATTTAGCCTGTAAAATAAGTCCTCCCTGAACTTGCCATCTTCAATAGCCTTTTCAAGGTTGGTGTTTGTTGCTGCAATTATGCGGACATCAATCTTTATATTCTCTGTGCCGCCGACCCTTGTAAATTCCTTTTCCTGTAAAACACGGAGCAGCTTGCTTTGTAAATCTAATGGCAGGGTTCCTATCTCATCAAGAAAGAGCGTCCCTTTATCAGCAAGCTCAAGCTTTCCGAGCTTTTGCTTGTAGGCATCAGTAAATGACCCTTTCTCGTGTCCAAAGAGCTCGCTCTCTAAGAGATTTTGTGTTAATGTTGCGCAGTTTATAGGCATAAAAGCCTTTGATGCCCTTGGCCCGTTAAAATGTATTGCCCTTGCAACAAGCTCCTTTCCTGTGCCGCTTTCGCCTGTAATGAGCACAGTTGACTGTCCATCCTTTGCCAGCTTATCTATTAATTCAAAGATGGTCTTCATGGCATCGCTCTTTCCAACTATATTATTAAAATTGTATTCTTTCCCTATCTCTTCAAGAAGTGTTTTATTCTGTTCGCTTAAAATGACATTTTCTTTTGAGATCTTTTGATGCTCAATTGCCTTCTCAACGCGGATTAATAATTCCTCTCTTATATTCTCTTTTCTTAAAAAGTCTGTTGCGCCTTCCTTCATTGCCTCTACAGCATCTTCTATAGAGCCAAAGGCGCTTATTATCATTACAATGCTTGAAGGATTTTTTTCCTTCGCCTTTTTTAAAACCTCTATGCCCTCTTTTCCAGAAGGCATTTTTAAATCTGTGATTATTAAATCAAAGTCTTCCCTGTTAATGCTTTCAAATGCCTCCTTTGCAGACGACGCCTCCTTTACCTTGTAATCTGACTTTATTAAAGGAATTGCCACAGCTTTTCTATTTATCCTATTGTCATCCACTACTAATATCTTCATAATTTGTAATCCTTTTGTTGGTGATAGTGTCCTGTCTGACAGTTAACTTTACACAATTATGTCATTCCTGCATGTTTCTGGCAGGAATCCAGTCTTGCTTATTTCCTGTCTGCCCCTGTCTATCGACAGACTGGGTAGATTACCGCTCAAAAACGCTGCGGGAATGACACTAAAATAATGTAAAGAAGTGTTAGGGACAGGACACTATGTTACCTCCCACCTACTGACTCATTGCTTCCTGTTTCAATGGCAGTTGCAGTGTAAAAGTAGTCCCTTCATTAATCTTACTGTTTACCTTTATTGTACCGTTATGCGCCTCTATTATCTTCTGTGTAATAGTAAGCCCAAGTCCGCTTCCACTTGCCTTGGTTGTATAGCACGGTATAAAAACCTTTTCAATATCTTCCTGTGAAATACCGCCTCCTGTGTCTGAGATATTTATTTCTACTACTGTGCTTTCCGCAGGTGATGCTATTTGTGCAGTTGAGATTGTTAATTTACCGCCATTATCCATTGCTTCAATAGCATTTAGTATTATATTAAGCAGTGCGCTCTCAAGATATGTTTCATCACCTTCAATAACTGGAATAGTTCCATGTTTGTTTTCAATCAAGATACCTTTTCCCTTTATCAGGCCGGCATTGCGTTTTAAAATCTTATTTATAACAGAATTAATATTAATCTGTGAAGGCAATATCTTTATATTTCTGTATACCTCTTTAAATCTTTTCAGAAAGGCCATTAGTTCATTTATGCCCTCCTTTAATTCATCTGCATACATCCTTCTTTTGTCATCATTTGGTATCTCCTGAATTAACAATTCAGAGAACATATCTAAGCCGGATATCTTGTTGCCGATTTCATGGCCAATATTTCTGGCTGCCTCTCCGAGGAGCATCAGATTTTTTGACTGCCTGAGTTTTTCAGCCATTACCTTGAATCTTGTTACATCAGTGAAGAGTATAAGGATGCCGGTTCTATTCTGGTCATAATCCTTTAATAATGATGTCTTTGCCCTTAATATAAACAATTCATCCTTTGAATTGGTGTATCTTATATTATCGTAGTCAGTATCACCCTTTGTTAACGTTGTTTTTATAAGGTTTTTTACAAAGTCTAATTCATCAAATCCTATATAGCGGTTGTTTATGACTTTATCTTTATATAAGGTGGTTATCTTTTCAGCGACCTTGTTAAATGCAATAATATTTTCTTTTTCATCTATTGCAATTAATCCGTCAGGTATGCCTTCAATTATTGTTTGGGTAAGACTCCTTGTCTTTAGGATATCTTCATAGAGGTAAAGTTTTTCGTAATAGGAAAATATATGTGCTATAGCAAGGCTGATCTGTTTTGTAAAAGATTCAAGGAGTTTTAAATCAGATTCAGTAAAGCCTTCACCTGAAAATTTATTATTAATATTCAGGACACCGATAAGGCTATTATCTAAAATTAAAGGGATAGATATGAGCGATGCTGTTGAAAACTGGCCTGAAAATTCAGATTCTCTGAACCGAACATCCTTTTTTATATCATTAATCAGAAGGGAATCCTTGTTTTTTAATACCCAGCTTGATATATCATTTCCAACCTTTTTAGTTGCGCCAATCTTTACACCGCTTAAACCCTTTCCAGCCTTTAAGATTAATTCATCCTTTTCTTCATTGTAAAGCATTAAGGATATTCGCTTAACATTTAATATGGCTGATATTAAATCAATAATTGTTACTAATAACTGGTCTTCCTCAATAGAGATGTCAATCAGTCTTTTTGTATCAGGCAGTCCCTTAAACTCCTTCAGATGTTTGTAGAATTCCTCTTGCTTCATAACACTCCAACCTACAGCCAAAGATATTTGTTTTTTTCCATTTAAGGCTTAAAAAACTTTTATTTCTCTATAGTTAGATGTATTTTTTATTATGATTGATATCCATAAAACTGATATTATTAAACTATTGAACCTTATTGAGTGTGTCAGAATAGTTACATCTCTAATTATAGAGCCTAACTGATTTATTGGCAAGTTTTTATCAATTTTTTACACTATGATATCACTATGTCTTACAAATTTTGTCACTTTTTTGGGAAAATAGGTTGACAATGGACAAAAAGTTGATAAAATTAAAAGTATTGAAAACATAATTCGTATTACTCAAGTTACAACAAAAAAAGAGGGAAAAAGGGTATAATGATTACTTCAAAGCTGGGAAAGATGCTAATTGGCGCAAATCTTATAAATGATGAGCAGCTTAATAAGGCTTTATCAACCCAGCAAAAAGAAGGCGGAAAATTAGGGAGCATCCTGATAAAATTAGGATATATATCCGAAGATAAGCTCCTGAATTTCTTAAGCCATCAGTTTGGTATCCCTGCTATTAATCTATCAACACAAGAGATAGACCCTAATATAATAAAGCTTCTTCCACCTGAGGTAGCTCAAAAATATCAGGTTGTTCCTGTTGCGAGGAAAGGGGCTGCAATAACCCTTGCCATGGTGGACCCTTCAGATGTATTTGCCATTGACGATATAAAATTTATGACTGGTTACGATGTCCAGCCTGTTCTTGCAACAGAGGGCGCTATCAGGTCTTCAATAAACAAATACTATGACACCTCTGATTCCCTTCAAACAGTCTTAAAGGATATAAAGATGCAGGAGACTATTGATGATGGGGATGTTGATATTATACAGGAGGGAGAAGAGAAGGTTGATATAGGCCAGCTTAAGGAGGCTGTAGAAGAGGCGCCTGTTGTAAAACTTGTAAACTTTATACTCTCAGATGCAATTGTAAAAGGTGTAAGTGATATACATGTAGAGGCGTATGAAAAGAAGTTCAGGGTCCGTTACAGGCTGGATGGCATTATGTATGAGGCTATGGTGCCCCCGATGAAGCTCCGTGCTGCAATGACATCACGATTAAAGATAATGGCTGAACTTGATATTGCAGAGAGAAGGCTGCCGCAGGACGGCAGGATAAAATTGAGGATGAAGAATAGAGAGGTTGATTTAAGGGTATCTACGCTTCCATGCCTTTTTGGTGAAAAGGTTGTTATGAGGATACTTGATAAAGGCAATCTTACACTTGATTTAACAAAACTTGGTTTTGAAGCAAAGGCAATGCAGGATTTTATGAAGGCGATAAACAGTCCGTATGGCATGGTACTTGTTACAGGTCCGACTGGCAGCGGTAAGACAACAACCCTGTATTCTGCGCTGAATCAGGTTAATGAAGTCGGCGTAAATATTATGACAGCTGAAGACCCTGTTGAATATTATTTAATGGGCATTAATCAGGTACAGATGAAGGATGAGATAGGCCTTAATTTTGCTGCTGCCCTCAGGTCATTCCTTCGTCAGGACCCTGATATAGTAATGGTCGGCGAGATCCGTGATTATGAGACAGCAGAGATAGCGGTTAAGGCTGCATTGACAGGTCATCTTGTTCTTTCAACCCTTCACACTAATGATGCGCCAAGCACAATCAACCGTCTGCTGAATATGGGTATAGAGCCTTTCCTTGTTGCATCCTCTGTGCTTTTAATAGTTGCCCAGCGGCTGATAAGAAAGGTCTGTTTGCAATGTAAAGAAGTAGAAAAGGTTCCTGTAAAGACCTTAATTGATATAGGATGTTCTTCTGAGGAGGCTGAAAAGATTGTTTGTTACAAAGGTAAAGGCTGCACAAATTGCAGTGATACAGGCTACAAAGGAAGGATTGCAATATATGAGGTAATGCCTATAGGTGATGAGATAAAGGAGCTTATATTAGAAGGTGCGTCTGCAACAGAGATTAAAAAGACCGCTGTTAAGCTTAACATGAAGACCTTAAGAATGAGCGGCCTTACGAAATTGAAAGAAGGACTGACAAGCATTGAAGAGGTAATGAGGGTTACATTCGGGGATTAAATAGGGCTTTAAGAAAAACTTTTTACCCTTAATCTGAGTAATCGCTTTTAAAAATCTGTGTAATCATATAAATATTGGAGGAAGAAATGGCAAATCTATATCAGCTTTTGCAGACAATGATTGAGAAAGGGGCATCTGATCTGCATATAACTACAGGTTCTCCCCCGCAACTCAGGGTTGATGGAAAATTAATGCAGCTCAGCCTTCCTCCGTTAGCTGCTGCTGAGACAAAACAGCTCTGCTACAGTATTCTGACTGATGCCCAGAAGCACAGGTTTGAAGAGGAAAATGAACTTGACCTGTCATTTGGTTTGAAGGGTTTAAGCAGGTTCAGGGCAAATATATTTATGCAGAGAGGAGCTGTATCTGCTGCTATACGTACCATACCATTCAAGATATTATCCTTTCAGGAATTGGGTCTTCCTCCAATAGCGAATGAATTATCTAAAAAGCCAAGGGGGCTGGTTCTTGTTACAGGTCCAACTGGCAGCGGTAAGTCTACAACCCTCGCAGCAATGATAGATAAAATAAACAGCGAAAAAAACCACCATATTATAACTATTGAGGATCCAATTGAATATCTCCATCAGCATAAGAAATGCGTTGTTAATCAGAGGGAGGTTAATGCAGATACAAAATCTTTTAAAGCTGCATTAAAATATGTCTTAAGGCAGGACCCTGATGTAATACTGATTGGTGAGATGAGAGACCTTGAGACAATTGAGGCTGCATTGACTATCTCTGAAACAGGCCACCTGACATTTGCAACACTCCATACCAATTCTGCTGCGCAGACAATAAACAGGATTATTGATGTATTTCCCCCGTATCAGCAGGCTCAGGTTAGGGCACAGCTGTCATTTGTATTAGAGGGTATAATGAGTCAGCAGTTGATTCCAAAGGCAAGCGGCACCGGCAGAGTGCTCTGTCTTGAAATATTGATACCAAATCCTGCAATAAGAAACCTGATTAGAGAGGACAAGGTCCACCAGATCTACGGTATGATGCAGACAGGACAGGCAAAGTTTGGCATGCAGACCATGAATCAGTCCCTTTTTGAACTCTATTCAAGAAAATTGATATCCTACGAAGAGGCAATTGGAAGGTCAAGTGTGCCAGAGGAATTGATTGCTATGATAAACAGGGGCGGGGTTTTATCTTCTTCACAAGGACAGGGTCAAAAGGAATATAATTTAAAAGAGGGAACAGGCAAAAGATAAGGAGGGGTAGAAATGGCCAATTTTAAATGGACTGGGAAAACAAGGCAGGGAACAATGCAAAAGGGTGTTCTTGCCGCTAAGAATAAGGATGATGTAATTGCCTTATTAAGAAAGCAAAATATACTTGTTACCTCTGTCCAGCAGGCAGCGACAGATATAAAGATATCTATACCAGGAATAGGCGGAGGGGTTAAGGATAAGGATATAGCTGTTTTTACAAGGCAGTTTGCAACAATGATTGATGCAGGGCTTCCGCTGGTGCAGTGCCTTGAGATTCTGTCAACACAATCAGAAAATAAGTCCATGGCCGCAGCATTAAAAGATATAAGGCAGGATGTTGAGTCAGGCGCTACATTTACTGATGCCTTGAGAAAGCATCCAAAGGTGTTTAATGACCTGTATGTAAATATGGTGGCTGCAGGAGAGGCTGGCGGTATTTTGGATACAATCTTAAACAGACTTGCTGCATACATTGAAAAGGCAATGAAGTTAAAAGCCAAGGTTAAAGCAGCCTTAGTCTATCCGGGAGTTATTGTCTCAGTAGCTGTTATAGTAGTGACAGTACTCTTGGTATGGGTTATCCCTGTCTTTGCCAAGATGTTTACTGATATGGGCGGCACCCTGCCCTTGCCAACAAGGATAGTTATGGGGACGAGCGATGCTGTTAGGGGTAATATAATCTTTGTTGTTATAGCAATTATACTGCTTATAGTTGGCCTGAAATATTTTTATAAGAGTGAAAAGGGCAAAAGGATGGTAGACTCCCTTTTGCTTAAGGCCCCGGTTTTCGGCTCGCTTATTAGAAAGGTAGCAGTAGCAAAATTTACAAGGACGCTGAGCACATTAATAAGCAGCGGTGTGCCTATATTGGACGGGCTTGAGATTGTATCCAGAACAGCAGGCAATAAGGTTGTAGAGGATGCATTGATGGGAACAAGGCAGAGTATAAGTGAAGGCAAGACCATTGCTGACCCATTGGGAAAGTCAAAGGTATTTCCTCCAATGGTGGTTCAGATGATATCGGTTGGAGAGGCAACAGGCGCCTTAGATGCAATGCTTTCCAAGATTGCTGACTTTTATGATGAAGAGGTTGATAATGCAGTTGCTGCTTTGACATCAATGTTAGAGCCGATGCTTATGGTCTTTCTTGGTGTTGTAGTCGGCTTTATTGTTATTGCAATGTATCTCCCGATATTCCAGATGGCCGCGTTAGTTGGACATTAACAGGTGATTAATGATTTGATGAAGGTTAATAGCTCAGAAGAAAAGGAGATACAAAAAAAGCTTAAGGTATTGATGATATTGAGGATAGTTTTGGTTACACTGTTCCTCGTTTCATCAATCCTTCTTCAAATTAAATTTGGAAGCAGAGAAATACCTGCCTTTTATCTCCTTGTAGTACCTGTTTATCTTATTACGATAATCTATGCCCTTTTGATTAACAGGGTAAGTAATTTAGAACTATTCGCCTATATACAGCTTATTGGCGACCTGATAATTGAAACTGTATTGGTTTATATCACAGGAGGCATTGAGAGCAGTTTTTCTTTTACCTATATTATAACTATAATCTATGCAAGTATAATCTTGTATAGAAGAGGAGGCTATGTAATAGCAGGTATCAGCAGCATCCTGTATGGAGGGCTGATTGATATGCAGTATTACGGCCTCTTTGAAGCCACCCATCTTTCTATATTATCGTCTGTTGAGACATTTTATAAGGTCTTCCTCCATGTTCTCTTTTTCTTTGTAGTTGCTTTTTTGAGCGGGGGTCTTGCTGAAAGCCTGAGGCAGACAGGCGAGATATTAAAGGAGAAGGATACCGACCTTGTTGAGCTCCAGACCTTTTATAAAAATGTCGCCCAGAGCATGAGCAGCGGCCTTCTTACTACTGACTTAAAAGGCCATATTACATCATTTAACAGGGCGGCAGAGGATATAACTGGTAATTTTTTTGAAGACGTTAAGGGGAAGATATGGCACGAGATATTTAATTTAGAAGAGATAAAGTCTGTGTTCAGCAAATTGGAGATGCTGCGCATACCATTCAGATTTGAAGGGAACTATGTAAGGAAAGACGGAGCTAAATTAGCCCTTGGTATAACTATATCATCATTAAAAAACGAGTCAGGCGAGACAACCGGCGCAATAGGGATATTTCAGGACCTGACAAAGATAAAGGAGATGGAGGATGATATAAAGAAGAAGGAAAAGCTTGCAATGGTAGGAGAATTGGCTGCCGGAATGGCGCATGAGATAAGAAATCCGCTTGCGTCCTTAAGCGGCTCAATGCAGATATTAAAAAGTGAATCCTCGCTTAGCGGAGAGAATAAAAAGCTTCTTGAGATTGCCCTGCGTGAGACAGAAAAGCTGAACAGGATAATATCTGATTTCCTTACCTATGCCAGGCCGACACCTTTGAATAAAAAAAGGTGCGATATAAACAGGCTCTTAAACGATACAGTAACTCTTCTGCGAAACAGCAAGGAATACCAGAAGAAGATAAAGATTGCTACTAATCTTGAAGGCAAAAGGTTGATAACAGAGGTTGACCCGAATCAGATGAGCCAGGTCTTCTGGAATTTATCCATTAATGCAGTTCAAGCAATGTCTGACGGAGGCGAATTAATAATTGCCTCAAAAAAAAGGGTTAAGAAGGGCAGGGGTTATAGTGATTTCGATAAAGACTATATTGAGATCATATTTAAGGACACTGGCAACGGCATAAATCCTGTTGTTAAGGATAAGATATTCTATCCGTTCTTTACTACCAAGGATAAAGGTTCAGGTCTTGGGCTTGCGATTGTACACAGGATTGTTGAGGACCATAAGGGAGAGATTAAGGTAGAGAGCAAATTAAATGAAGGCAGCAGATTTATTATTCATTTACCATTTGTATAGCAAAGGAATAATAAAAAGATAATCGGAGGTCTTTTGTGGATAAGATATTAGTTGTTGATGATGAGAGAAGCATGAGGGATTTTCTCTCTATAATGCTGAAAAAGACAGGATATGATGTAACAACTGCTGTTGACGGCGAGGAGGCTGTCAAGATATTACACAAGGATATATTTGACCTTGTGATAACAGACCTGAAGATGCCGAAGGTTGACGGCCTGCAGGTTTTAAAAACAGTTAAAGAGCTTTCGCCAGACACGGTGGTTATAGTTATTACCGCCTTTGCTTCTACCGAAACGACTGTGGAGGCAATGAAGGAAGGCGCCTATGATTATATAACAAAACCATTTCAAAACGATGAAATGAAGATAAGGATTAAAAAGGCCCTTGAGAAGCGGAGATTGAGCGCAGAGAATATACTGTTAAAGAAACAGCTAAAAGACAGGGCGGTCTTTGATAATATTGTTGGCAAGAGCGAGAAGATTGAGAAGGTCTTTGAGCTGGTAAGAAAGGTCTCAGACAGCATGAGCAATATTCTTATTTATGGAGATAGCGGCACTGGAAAGGAGCTGATTGCAAGGGCAATACACTTTAACAGCAGAAAAAAAGATAAACCTTTTGTTACCATAAACTGCGGGGCATTGCCTGAGGGGTTGTTGGAAAGCGAGCTTTTTGGCCACATGAAGGGTTCATTTACAGGCGCTGTATTTAATAAAGAAGGTCTTTTTGAGGTTGCAAACGGAGGCACAATATTCTTAGACGAGGTCGGTGAGACCTCTCCTGCAATTCAGGTAAAGCTTCTCAGGGTACTACAGGATAAGGAGTTTAAAAGGGTTGGCGGCACAAAGGAGATAAAGGTAGATGTGCGGATTATTACAGCTACAAACAGAGATCTTTCAAAGGCAGTTTCAGAGGGTAAATTCAGGGAAGACTTGTACTACAGGCTTAATGTAATCCCGATTACACTGCCGCCATTAAAGGAAAGGGCTGATGATATCCCTTTATTGGCAGACCATTTTCTTAATAAATTTAACAAGGCCTTAAATAAAAATGTAAAGGGGTTTTCACAAACCACGATGGAATTATTTCGTAATTATGAATGGAGAGGAAATGTCAGGGAGCTTGAAAATGTAATTGAAAGGGCAGTTGCATTAAGCAACAGCGAGATTATCACCCCTGAATACCTTCCGGATATATTAAGAGACAGCAGCAGGAGTTCTTCTGCAATACCTGTCAATATACCCCATGAAGGTTTAGATTTAGAGGGGCTGATAGGGGATATAGAAAAGGAATTATTGCTGAAGGCGCTTGAAAAAACTAATTGGATTAAAAAGGATGCTGCTAAGCTCCTGCACTTGAATTTTAGGTCTTTTAGATACAGATTAGACAAGTATAATTTAAATAAAAAACCATTGGGTAAGGAAGCGGCAGGAATATAAACTAATAACAGGAGGTGTCAAGATGGTAATAATAATAATAATAATCGCTGTGATCGCCTTAATATTCGGTCTGCTCTTCCTATTTTCACCGCGGACACTGAAAAAGATGAATAAGAAGGCGAGTCAGGTAATCTCAAAGACTGACGAATCATTTCTGAAAAACAGGATTGCAGTTGGAGTTATCCTGATTATTGCAAGCCTTATCATGTTTTATATCGGCCTCAAGGGTTAGATTAAATAAAATTTACGAATATAATCCGGCATATTCAGATAGTGAAAGGACACCTTTATCTAATCGCGCCTTTTTAATAAAACTTGATTTTTTAAAGGTTTATGCTAAACTATAGTTAGGCGTAAAAGTATAGTTAAATTATGCAATACATTCGCTGGAGGTGTTTTTGGAGCTCGGACTTAGTTTCCCCCTTTTTAGAAGGTCAGTAGTGGGGATAGATATTGGCAATGCATCAATAAAGGTGGTGCGGCTTGAGGGCTCTTCAAGAAGCGTCAGATTAAGTTATGCAGGATTTGCAGAGCTTACAAAGGAGGGTTCGGAGGATAAAGTAGAAGATATGCTAAAGAGCCTGCTTGATGAGGGCGGGATAAGGAAAGAAAGGATAGGCGCTGTTTTTACAGGCTATACTCCTACAATAAGATATTTGACGCTTCCAAAGATGCCTAAGGATGAACTATCAGAGGCTGTAAAATGGGAGACAGGCAAGATAATTAATCTGCCTCTGGAGGGTATGATAATTGATTTTTTGATAATGGGGGAGATTGATGACAGGGATATCAGAAAATATGAGATATTGATAGTTGCAGTTGAAAAGAACACTGTTTTTGGCAATATGGCGCTTTTTAAAAAAATAGGCATTCAGATAAGCTTCTTGACAGTTAATCCGCTTTCTCTTTTGAATATTGTTAAGAGAAATTACAAGTCATATGAAGGGAATATTGTATATGTGGATATTGGCGCAGGAAAGATGGATATAAATATCTCTAAGAAGGGTGTTCTTAAGTTTACACGAAATATACACATGGGCGGCAGCAATATTTCAAAGGCAATAGAGGAAAGGGAGAATATAAGCTTTAACGAGGCAGAGTCATTAAAAAAGGAGAGAGGGGTTAGGGCGCCATTGACATTGCAGGCAACAGAGGCAGGCGAGGCAAATATTCAAGAGAAAAGTGGAGAGGCAATAAAAGCAATTATAGATAATTTTATATTGGAGATTCAGCGCTCTATTGATTTTTACAGGGCTCAATTCAGAGAAGGCGCTATAGAAAGAATAATATTATCAGGCGGCGCTGTTTTAATGCCTAATTTAAAGGATTATCTTACAACCTTTTTTGACGCCCCTGTTGTTATTGATAACCCATTTTTCAATATTGCTTATAACAAGGAAACATTTCGGAGCATGGAAGGAATTACCCCAAGATTTTCAACTGCTGCTGGCACAGCGCTTGGCCTTTTAAGGTAGGAGATTGGATGAAGGATTACATAAATCTGATACCTGCTGAGTTAGAAAAAAAGGGTAGGCTGTCAAAGGAGATTATAATTGCTTTAGGGATAGCAGGTGTATTTGTTATATTTGGTGTGCTCTATGGCACGTTGTTTTTTAAGGTTAGAACAATGAAGGCTGAGAAAGACCAGTTTACTATCAAGAGGGACAATATAAACAAAGAGCTTTCAGTAATGCTATCTGAAATAAACAGCCTTACTGCAAAGGCCGGTCCTGTAAAAGATAAGGGTTCAGCGCCGCTGAATTTAAAGGATGCGCTTAAAGGAAAAGTTATATGGTCGCCTGTGCTAAGAGAGGTCAGCTTTCTTGTTTCTGCTGATATATGGCTTACAACGATTGAGAGCAGAAAAAAAAAGGATACTGAGATGAAGGAGATACGCTTTATGGGCAACGCATCAAGCCATGCTGACTTGACAAATTTTATAGCAGCGCTTGAAAGGTCTGATTCATTTACTAATGTAAGCCTTAGTTATGCCCAGCAGGGTGAGTCATCAGGGAGGACAGTAATAAACTTTGAAATAATTTCAGATTTAAAAAAGGCATCATAATTTATGGAGAATATAAATTTATTAAAGCTGGACATTTCAAAGCTGAACTTAAGGGAAAAGCTGATAATTGCCGGTACTCTGGCCTTTTTGTTCTATTTTGTATTTTATCAGATGTTATACCTTTCCAAGGCAAAGGAATACAGCATGCTGCGCGATGAAATTACAACAATAAATAATGAGATTAAGACTTTTAGCGTCCAGCTTTCAGAGGCAGCATCCAAGACAAATGAATTAAAGAAGAAGGTTTCAGAGCCTGCAATGTCTGAAAAAAAGGAGTTCAGGGGCGATGCCAGCAAACTCTCATCTTTATTGGAAGAGTTCACAAGGCTGGCAAGGGTTGCAAAGGTGGATTTTATAGCTATCAAACCTGTGCTTGTTGAGGATAAAGGAAGATATTTTGAATTAAAGCTCAGCATAGATTTGAAGGCAAGGTATCAGCAGCTTGGTGAATATATAAAGACCCTTGAGGAGCTTCCGAGGGGCGTGATAATAAATGATATAAAGATTGAATCCAACCCGTCTATGAGCCCGCAGGCTGCTTCTCGGATTGAGGTTGTTACCTATATTGCAAAGGAATAAAATATGAACAGTATTGTTAAAAATCTTTTGATGACTGCCTTAATATTTATAGCCTGTCAGAAAGATGATGCTGCTGCCTCTGAGAAGAATGAAGATAAATCTCTTTTAGATGTAAATTTGAATGGTCTTGAAAAGAATGAATCGCGCTATAAATGGGGAAGCGACCCATTTCTTATGCCTGGTATGCAAAAGGGAAAGGAAGGGGCTGCAAAAATAGACGGGATGACTCTAAATGGCGTGATACGCAGAAATGGCAGCGGCATTGCAATAATAAATAACAGAATAATGAGAAAAGGGGATGCTATTGCCGGCAAAAGGCTGATAGAGATTTTAGTAGATAGAGTAATATTGTCAGACGGGGATGAGAGGATAGAGCTGATGGTGGAGAAATTTTCTTCAGCTCCTTAAGAGAATTTTAGTTTTAATAACCCTCTGATTATCGGGAGAATATATGAGTACCATGAAATATATTTTAAAAACAAGCATAGTAATCTTAGCGCTTATCTGCTCTAATGCTTATGGGGCAGAACAAAAAACAATATCAATAGAAAAGGAAAAACCTGGCACAGATGCAAAAATTGCAGTAGAGCCTGTATATACAATGGAGTTCAGGGACGCAGATTTAAAGGATGTCTTAAGGGCGCTTGGCCAGGAGAATAACCTGAATATAATCATCAGTGAGAAGGTTTCAGGAAAGGTCACATTGAGTTTTAATAAAGTAAAATTAATGGATGCTATTGACACAATACTAAGGGTAAATAATCTTACCTACAACCGTGAAGGCAATATCATGATGATTGTTGCATCGCCATTTGGAGAGGGCGAGGAGGGGCTTGTTACAAAAAAGATCCCTGTTGATTTTTCAAATGCCAAAGAGGTGTCAGAAAGCCTGAAAAATATGTTGAGCAGCAAGGGTAAGATTACAATAGACCAGAGGACAAATACAATAATTGTAAAGGATGTGGCAGAAAATGTGACAAGGATCAGTAATCTTATTAAGAGCCTTGATACAAAGACGCCGCAGGTTATGATTGAGGCAAGGATTGTTGAGGCAAGGTCAGGCTTTTCACGTGAGCTTGGAGTCCAGTGGGGCAGCGACTATTCAGGCAATATTACCTCAAGAGGCAGAAGCACAGGGAATTATCTGCTTTCAGGCGGCGGGACAAAAGTGGCTTCAACTGACACGACACATACACCTTTAACAAGCGGCATTGGCATAGCAGGGACAGGTTTCTTAGTAAATCTACCTGCTGCAGTAGGTCTTGGAAGCGGCGGCGCCATAGGATTTTCTCTGGTAAAAAGCAATCTTGGTCTTGACCTTCAATTATCAGCAATGGAGAGCACTGGCAAGGGGAAGATCCTCTCAAATCCAAAGATATTAACCCTTGATAATAAAGAGGCAAAGATATCAAGCGGAAGGGATATACCTATAAAGGTTCTTACAACAGTATCAGGGGTTACCTCTACAGAGATCAGGATTATCAATGCATCGCTATCCCTTACCGTAACGCCGCATATTACATCTGATGACCAGATTGTAATGAATATAAAGGCAGAAAAGGCAGAGCCTGACTGGACGAGGCAGGTGGATAACATACCAACTATAATTAAAAAGAACGCTATTACTGATATGATAATCAGAAATGGCGATACAGTGGTAATCGGCGGAATCTATACAAAAGAGGTGCAGGATTCAGTGGCAGGTGTTCCATTGCTTTCAAAGATACCAATCCTTGGCTGGCTGTTTAAAAAGCAAGGTATAGTTGATGAGCAGAATGAATTGCTGATTTTCATAACGCCTACTGTAATAAAGGATAGGGCGTAAAAGAAACTAAAATTTGAATTTTAATAAGGCAGGGTTATTAATTGTCTGGCACAGTTGTTATACTTATTACAACAAGTTCAATAGATGAGTCAAGGGAGATAGGAAATACACTCTTAGAAGAGAAGCTTATTGCGTGTGTGAATATTATTCCGCAGGTAGAGTCTATATTCTTCTGGCAGGATAAGGTCTGTAATGAAAAAGAGGCATTGATGATAATCAAAACCCAAAAAAAACTGATTGATAAAGTAATCAAGAGGGTTAAATCTCTCCATAGCTATACAGTTCCAGAGGTAATAGCATTACCGATAATTAAAGGTTCAAAGGATTATATTAAGTGGGTAAAAGAAGCAACAAAGGGTCATTAAAGAAAGAGCTCCTTGAAATATACAATATATTGTATAAACAGTTCGGGCCGCAGCATTGGTGGCCTGCTGAGACACCTTTTGAGGTAATAGTAGGCGCAATCCTTACTCAGAATACTGCTTGGACAAATGTATCTAAGGCAATAGATAATCTTAAAAAAGAAGATCATCTATTGCCTCATGCCCTGCACTCCCTTCCTTTGACAAGATTAGCGGGATTAATCAGGCCGTCAGGTTATTATAATATCAAGGCAAAGAGGCTTAAGGAATTTCTGAAATTTTTATTTATTGAGTATGACGGAAGCCTTGATAAGATGTTTAAGACTAATTTGTCAGAGTTGAGAGAAAAACTCTTAAAAATTAATGGGATAGGACCAGAAACCGCTGATTCTATCCTCCTTTATGCTGGAAATTACCCAATATTTGTAATAGATGCATATACTAAAAGGATTTTACAAAGGCATAATATAATAAATGATGGGATAGCGTATCACCCTTTACAGAGGCTCTTTATGGATAGTCTGCCAGAACATGCTGATTTATTTAATGAATATCATGCCCTGATAGTAAAGACAGCAAAAGACTTTTGCAAGAAAAAGCCACTATGTGATGTATGCCCGCTTAATAATCCTAATATACCAAAGAGTTCTGAAGGAAAAAAGACTTGACAAAGTAGATGATGTATGGTATTTAAT